>Ga0213876_10000805_pt1 | contig 21242 bp, 15 predicted proteins | sample BarmaccomBMRX_R9_FD_160113 | JGI IMG/M metagenome (GOLD analysis project Ga0213876, IMG submission 160113) | Root-associated microbial communities from Barbacenia macrantha in rupestrian grasslands, the National Park of Serra do Cipo, Brazil - RX_R9 | ecosystem: Host-associated > Plants > Roots... | reverse complement strand
GCCGCGCATCCACGTGCTGCGTCCGCATCCCGGCCGATTGGAACGCAAACGTCACCACCAGGCTCGACAACCGCTCCCCCACGCTCGCAATCGCATCCATCGATCGCGGCGACAACTCGCCCACCACAGACAATCCCTTCACCAGTTCATCGAGCCAATCGAAATGCGCGCGAATATACCGATCCAGATCCGCCGCCGCCGCGCCCGCCACCGCCAGCCCATGCGTCAAATGGTGCCCGCGCAGCTCATCGACAATTGCCAGCGCCTGGTCCCGCCTGCCCGCCGCCGCTTCTTGCGCCGCCTGCAACAGTTTGTTCGTGGTCTTTCCCATCGCGGACACAACCACAATGGGTCGTCTCCGCTCTGCGTTTTGAACTATCCGGGAAACGCGCGCAATCGCTTCCTGCGATTCGACGGACGTACCGCCGAACTTCATCACGATCATCGATCGAACCTAATCGAGGAAGCCTTCCGAGACCATCAGCTCTGCATTCAATACCGCCGCGCCCGCCGCGCCCCGAATCGCATTGTGCCCACAGGCGACAAACTTCACATCCAGCACCGGGCACTCGCGCACGCGCCCCACTGTCACGGCCATGCCGTTATCACGCGCCGCATCGCGCCTCGGCTGGGGGCGGTCCTGCTGATCCATATAAATGACCGGCTGCACCGGCGCGCTCGGCAGATTGCGTTCCTGCGGGGCGCCGCGAAAATCATAAATCGCCGCGCGCACTGCGTCGAGCGGCGGCTTCTTTTCGAATTCCACCGAAGCCGCCACCATGTGCCCGTCCGTCACCGCCACGCGGTTGCACGTCGCACTCACGCGCGCCGCGAGCGGCACCACCTTGCCATCGGAACAACTGCCCAGTATCTTCTGCGTCTCCTGCTGCATCTTCTCTTCTTCGCCGCCGATAAACGGAACCACGTTGCCGATAATGTCCATCGACGACACACCCGGATATCCCGCTCCCGAGACCGCCTGCATCGTCGCCACCAGCACGCGCTCAATCCCAAACCGCACCAGCGGCGCCAGCGCCATCGTCAAAACCACAGTCGAGCAGTTCGGGTTCGTCACAATCATCCCGCTCCAGCCCCGGTTCTTCTGCTGCGCGCGAATCAAATTCAGATGTCCCGCATTCACTTCCGGAACCAGCAGCGGCACATCCGGCTCCATGCGATGATTGCGCGCATTCGACACCACAATGTGCCCCGCCTGCGCAAACTCACGTTCAATCTCGCCCGCCACTGACGCATCCATCGCCGAAAAAACTAGCCGCGGCGCATCGCCCGGCCTGCATTCGGAAACCACGATATCCGTCACATCAGACGGCATATCGCCTTCCAGCCGCCACGCGGTCGCATCTCTATATTTCTTGCCCGCTGAACGGTCGCTCGCCCCCAGCCACGTGAGCCGGAACCACGGATGCCCCTGCAAAAAACGCACGAAGTGCTGGCCCACCATTCCGGTTCCACCCAGCACGCCCACTTCAATCGGCTTCATCGCGCTGTCCATATTGTCTTACCTCCCGAGTCGCTCCACCAGGTTCGCGTAGATACCCACGGCTTCTTGCAATTGATCTTTTGGTATTCGTTCCTCTGCCGTGTGCGCCACATGAATGCTTCCCGGACCTATTAAGTACGGCTCACCCCACGCGCCCTCAAACGCCGGAATATCGGTCGCGAACGCCACGACCGTGGTCTTGAATCCATCCATCGTGCCCAGATGCAGCGCCGGAATAGACAAAACCTCATTCGCCACTGCATCCGGCTGCGTAGCGGCCGGAACATCCTCGCGCAGCTTCGTCACGTCGCCCACCACGCGAATAAATATCTCTGCCTGCGCAGAATCCGGAATCACGTTCGGCGCGCGCCCTCCCTGAATGGTCCCGATATTCAACGTGCTCGCACCCAGAATGTTGTCCATCGGCATCGCCACCCGTCGCACTCTCTCGAGTGCGTTCAACAATTTCTCAATGGCCGATTCCCCCAACTCCGGGTACGCCGAATGCGCCATCTTCCCCGACGCAACAATCTCAAATCGGAGGGCGCCCTTCGACCCTAACGCCAACTGATTCTCCGTCGGCTCGCCGTTGATGAGGAACCGGCTGCCGCGCGGATTCTTCGCCGCCATTTGCGCCCCGGCGCTGTTCCGTTCCTCGCCAACCACGAACAGCATCCCGAAATTCCGCTTCCCCGCCCCGAGCAGTTGCTCGCTCGCCGTCATCATCGCGGCAATGATGCCCTTGGTATCGCAAGCCCCGCGGCCCCAGATAAATCGATCGTCCTCGCGCGACGCGATAAACGGCGGCACCGTATCCATGTGCGTCGACAGCACCACCACGGGGTCGCCAAATCGCACGAAAACGTTACTACGTCCTTCTTCCACCGGCATGCGCTCGACAGCGCCATCAAACCGGTGCGCCATCTCGCTCAAATATTCAAACAGGAAATCGCCAATCGCTCGCTCATTGGGCGTGATCGATTCAATATCCACCAGCCGGCGAGTCAATTCGAATACATGCATGGAAGAAGAAAACTTCACCTCCACTGCGCATTGCCGCGAGGTGTAAGGAAAAATATTCCCCGTTTTGAAGTTACAGAATAACAAAGGAACTACGTAACATAGCGAGTCTCTCCGTAGACTAACCAGCGGAGGAGTTCACTTATGAAATGGACTTTTGTAGCCGCAGCAGCCATGTTGGCCTGTTTCGGCTACAGCGCCGTCGCACAAGACGACTGGTACCACGAACGCGAAGAACGCTTTCGCAATGAGCAATGGCGGCACCACATTTTCGATCACGTCAGGTCAGACCTCGACCACATCGGCAGCGCCCGCTATGCAGCAGAGCGGGAGCGCAGACGCCTCGACCGAACCAGGCAGGAACTAAGTGAGCTGCAGGCCAAGCTCGATGCGGGCCGCTACGACCAAGGTGAGCTAAACGACGTCATCGACTCCATCACCAAGTCAGCGAATGATGAGCGTCTGTCACCGCGCGATCGCGATGTTCTGCACGATGACGAGCACCGGCTGCGAGAGTATCGGGAACATCACGAACACTGGTACCACTAGAAGCGACGCGGTCGATTTCGACACCAGAGCCGAACTCCAATCGCTTCGCTCATGGCTCCGTCGGCGCATCAGAGTCGCGAGCGAGGGTCTCGACAGTTTCAGGCGGCGATTTTCTCCTCCTTCGGCGTTTCGAAGGGGCTAAATTGCTGCCCGGCGGCGGCGCTGGCCGCAAAAACTTTGGTTCCGAGGAGTTGGAGACGCATTTCGCCGGTCGCGATCCTCACTTTGTGCAGGTCCTGGTCGCGATTTTCCTTCGCGTCGCGGCGTTCTTCCTGGCGGGCATGGCGTAATTCTTCGGCCTCACAGCGTTTTTTCGATTCAAAGCCAATTTCGACTTTGCGCCTTTCATTTCTGCGCTTTGCGAGGGCATTGGCGGCGCGCTGATAGGCGCGGTCGTGAGCGGTCTGGTAGCGCATGTAGCGGTCGAGCTCGTCTCGAACCGCGATGTCGTCCTGGCGATTGGCTTCGTCTTCGGGACTTTGGGGAAAAACCACGAAGCAGCCGTCCTGAAAACGTTGAGCACGGTCGGAGACCCAGGTGTGGCGCGCCATTTTGGCGACGAGTTCGCGTTCGACGTCGTCGACCGGGTTTTCGGCATCCATGAAGCGGTTGAGCAGATCGTTGTATTCGGCTTGGTCTTCGCAGGGGAGGACCTGGAAGCGGCCACAGAGGCCGTGAGTGGTGCGGTTTTGCGAGACCTTCGCTTTCATGGCAGGGTCCTTCGGACCGGTTGATTTTTGCGCGTTCGCGCAGTTGGCGGCAATTTGGCGTTTTGTAGCTTTCATGTGCTTTCACACTCCGGGTTCAGAGTAGAACGATGGGGAACGGGGCCGCCGGGCAAGAGAACGGGCGAGATTGAGTTAGCCCTTGCCGGTCAGCTACGTAGCGGGAATGGATTTGTTCGCGGATTTTGTGGTCGTCAATATAGAGCCGCCGATTGACGCCGATCAACGCCGATTACTGCTGCGTTTGCATGGGATGCTCAGACTTTTCGAAAAACTCGTTCTGGAGCTTGAGGCTCGTCTCGTCGTTTTTGATGCCCCGCAGAGCGTTTGCAACCCCATCGCTCCACGCGTTCATATCGAAGTCGCCAAGCGCCTTGTTTGCGAGCGCGCCATTGCCCGCGTAATGATCCGGAAACTTCGCATACCACCAGATGCCTGTATAAACGCCCGGCGGTAAATCCAAACGATTGCGGTCTTCGCCCGATTCCTGGCCTGCGCGGTCCATGTGCACCAGGTCGGGGCGCGACACCAGCGTGTTCGATGTCTCCGACTCACCCGCGTGCATATCCACCTTCGACTTCAGTTCCGGCCGCCCCTTTGGGTACTGCGGGGACAAGTAAACGTACACAACATAATTGTGTTTCTTGGCTAATTGCGCCTGGGCGAAGAACGGCAGCAGGTACTGATTCCCGCCGTGGCCATTGACAATCAGGATTTTTTGGCAGCCGTTCCGCGCCATCTCGTCGGTTGTCTCTTTTAGCAACTTCAGCTGCAAATCGGCGCTATAGGCCACCGTTCCCGGCTCTTGCCGCGCTTCGAATATCTGGCCGAAGTAATACTCCGGAAAAACGACCGCGAATTCTTTTTGCGCCCCGTGCAGCGCGGCATAGCGCGCGTTGATCAGGTCCGTGCCCAAGGGCAGCTGTGGCCCGTGCTTCTCAATGATGCCGAACGGCAGCACGCACGTATTCTGGGCTTGTTTGATAGCTTGCGCAAAATCCGCAGCCGTCAATTCCTCCCACTTCACGGGCAACTGCTGGCCATAGGCGGCTACGGCGAGCAGTGAAAAAGCAAGCACTTTGCAACGCAAGATGTCCATGGAGACAGAGTGTACTGCAACAACGGGGGCGAAAGCTTGACCTTTCTTTAGAACAACAACTTCAGCGCAAATTGAATCTGCCGCGCCGGATACGTCGTGCGAATCGTCCCGAACGCCGCGTTGGTCGAGATCGCGGTCGGCAGCCCGAAATTTGTGTGATTGATGAAGTTGAAGAACTCGGAACGGAACTGTATCTGCGTCCTCTCGAATATATGAAAGTACTTGTCGGCGGCTAGGTCCCAATCTTCGAGTCCCGGTGCGCGGAACGAATTGCGCCCGACCGAGCCGAACGGCGAATACGCCGGCGGAGTCGTGAACGTATATCCGGCGAAGTAGTTATTCACCATCTGGCCCTTCGTGAGTCCGCTTGCGGCGCTGCCTGTAACATTGGGCCGTAGAATCGCTTCGCCGCGATAATCGTTGGTCAAGCCGGTGACGTCGTTCGCCGACGAAGGCGAGTACGAAACGTCAATCGGTAGTCCGGTATTGGCGGTATTGATCGTATTCAATTCCCATCCGCCCGCGATTGCGTCCAGGAACGGAGTCATGTTCGATCCGAACTTCCGCCCCTTGCCGAAAGGAAGCTGGTAGACGACGCTGGTCACGTTGATGAACTCGACATCAAAGCTCGATGGTCCGCGCTCGGCCGCCAGGTTGCGGATGTTCTGCGGGTTGGCTTCGTAATAGCCCGGAAAATACTCGAGCGCCTGTTCCGAATCGCCCAATGCCTTCGACCAGGTAAACGAGTTCAGGAAATAGAGCCCGCCGCCGAAACGGTGCTCCAGGCGTGCGGAGAAACCGTTGTAATTGTTGTTGCCGGCGGGATCGAGCCAGGTGATCGCGCCAAACGTCGTGATCGGCCGTCGCATCTGAACTCCCAGGCAGCCGGATGTCACCGTCGCGTTACATGTGGCGCTCAACGCGTTCGGGTTTGCTTGGTTGAAATCGCCCAGGATCGGCAGCCGCAAACTGTGGTTGCCGTTGTAAGCCACTTCCAGGAACGTGTCGTGCGTGATCTCCTGCTGAACCGAAAAGAGCCACGATTGAATGTACGGCCAGCGCGTGTCCGCCGGAATGTAGTCGATATTCGAAACGGTCGGCTTGAAGTTCGAAGGAACATCCAGCCCCGTCGTAAAGCTGTTCTGTGTTGTCAGGAAGGTTGCGGGCAGCGATCCGCCCGCCGATATCGATTGCGTTTGCAGACCGAACAACGCCAACGGCGCGTTGATTCCTTCTTGCGCGCTACCCGGCCGGTTGAAGAATGAGTAGCTGATGCCGTATCCGCCGCGAATCACGGTTTTCGGAGTCGCGCTATAGGCGAAGCCCACGCGCGGGCCGAAGTCTCGATAATCCGGATGCACCAGGGCGCGATCGTAAATGCCGCCGTTGCTCGCACGAATCAGCGTGTCGGTAGTGGGGTCGAAGTTCGACCACAGATTGTCTCGCTCCCAGATCGGCGTTGCGTACTCCCAACGCAAGCCGAGGTTGAGCGTCAATTTCGCGTTCACGCGCCAGTCGTCCTGAAAGTAGAGCGACTGAACGTGTTGCCGCAAATTCGTGACTAGGCTGTTTCCAAGTTGAATCGTGCTGGGCAGCCCAAAGATAAAATCGGCCAGATCGTAACTGGTCGCATCTGATTTGATCGTGCAGCCTGCCGCTTGCCCTAGCAGCGCGCACGTGGGTTTGCTGAACTGCCCCGCGTAAGTATTCGGCGCCGTAAAGTGGGTTGATGTCCAGCACCTCGGTGCGGATATCCATGAATTCGTAGCCCATCTTCAAGGCGTGCCGGCCCAGCACGAGTGAGTAATTGAGTTTGGGATTGAAAGTAGTAGGGTTCTGAAATTGGGGGTTGCTTGTCTGCCGCCCCAACTGCGAAAAACCGCTGATGTTTTGCAATCCAGACCGCCGGTAAGATTCGGTGTGGTCGGAAGTCCCGGAATTCCGTATAGCTGTTCCATGCTCGGGCCGCCCAGATACGGGGGCACTTTCCCCGCCAGCACGTGAGTGAATCCGAAACGGGCGTCAAACAATGACCCGGGCGTCATGCTCCAGGTGTAACCTGCGGCCGCTTGTTGTTGAATCGCGTGAATATACCCGTTCCCGTTGCCGCCTGACGGACCGGGAATGTCAGGCTGATAGTACTGCAGATCCTTGCGCTGGCTCCAGCGCAGGAAAGAAGTCATCTTCTGGTTGATCGAGTAATCGAGTTTGGCATCGTATTTATCGCTGTAATCGCGCACCAGCAGCAGCGCTTCGTAATTATTGGAGCGCCCCGTCCCGTTCTGCGTCGGCAGGCCGCTCAACACGGTCGCGGCAAACGGGTTGAGCGCCGAAATGGGAATCTGTGTGTTCGCCGCATAAATTGTGTGATTGATCGGGTCATAAACCGTCGTCGGAAGAACACCCGTGCGGTCGGTCGAATCCGGAATAGAGTCGAAATTTAGATAACGCTGTAATTGCCGAAACCCTTCGTAATCGGCGAAGAAGAACAATTTGTTTTTAATGAAGGGCCCGCCGACAGTCACGCCGAATTGGTTGCGCTGCAGCGTCGGCTTCTGAAATGCCGCCGGGCTGAAAGTAAAACCCACGGCGTTTAAATCGGTGTTGCGAAAAAATTCGTACAGCGTTCCGTGATACTCGTTGGTGCCGGAACGCAGCGCGGCGTCGATCACGCCGCCACCAACGCGCCCGAACTCTGCGCTGAAGTTGCTCGTGATGATGCGAAACTCTGCCAGCGCGTCCGGCGAAGCTTGAACCACTTGACTCGAGTAACCTTGGTTGCTCGGCGAGTATGCATTGTTATCCAGACCGTCGAGCAGGAAGTTGTTGTACGTGCTGCGCATTCCGTTGACGTTGAATGCGCCTTCGCGCGGCGTTCCATTCGCCGCGAATAAAACCGAAAGGGGAGATCGATGAACATTAGTCGAAAGCAGCGCCAGATCGGAGTAATTCCGCCCGTTCAGCGGCAACTCGACAATCTGCTGGGTGTTGATCACCTGGTCGTGCTGGCTCGAATCCGTTTCGAGCGTTTCGGCTGCGCCGGTGACATCCACCACTTGGCTCACCGCCCCGACTTGCATGCTGATGTCCACGCGCTGCCGTGCACTTACGTCCACCACTACGCCGGTGGTCTGAAAGGTTTGGAAGCCGGTCAGCTCAGCCGTCACGGTGTAACGCCCGGGCGAGACGTCGAAGAAATCATACAGCCCACTCTCGTCCGATGTTGTTTTTTTCTCGACCGCCGTACCTTCGTTCTTCAGCGTCACCGACGCGCCGCGAACCGCCGCGCCGCTGGCATCGTGAATTGTACCCAGAACCTCGGCCGTCTCGAACTGCCCGAATGCAGAGCAGCCGCAGAGGAGAATGCCTGCGAGAATACACGTGTACTTACACATAGGAAAGCCCATTGACTTAGTTGACCGCTAGCCCATTACAGACGTATTACAACTTACCTAACTTTCTGTGGATACCCGTATGAAACGTCCCTACTTCTGCGTTTGTTCCTTTATTGCCTCACTTATCGTTTCCGCGCCTGCAACGCTGTCGGCGCAGGAGCCCGTGATTATTCCTAACACGGGTCAACAGCTCACGCCCACCTCGCCAAAGGACGCTGATTTTAAGTTGCTGAACGCGATGCTGCCCGACGCTCCGATCTATAGAGCGGGTCAGGCGGTAACCGGGGTGACAAGCCCGGACGGCAACACGCTGCTGGTTCTCACTTCCGGCTACAACCTCTACAATTACCCATTCGGCTCGAAGTCTGGAAGCGCTGAGAACTCCAATTCAAACGAATACGTCTTCGTATTCGACGTCTCGCGGAACAGGAACGCTGTCCAAAAACAGGTTATTCAGGTGCCCAACACCTTCTCTGGCATTACCTTCGACCCGAGCGGCAAGACCTTCTATGTGTCCGGCGGCCTGGACGACAACCTGCATATCTACGATTCCCAATCGGGATCATGGTCGGAACGTGCGGGGAGCCCGCTTGCATTGGGTCACAAAGCGGGATTGGGGGTGAACGTACATCCCGAGGCGGCCGGCGTCGCGATCACGGCAGATGGCTCAAGGATCGTGGTCGTGAACTATTACAACGATGCGGTTTCCATACTGACTAACTCCGGCGGTAGCTGGGCGAAGATTGCGGAAATGGACCTTCGTCCGGGAAAAGGTGTTGCCGGTGGAGAGTACCCGTTCTGGGTCGTGACAAAAGGAAATACCACAGCGTACGTTTCGAGCCTGCGCGACCGGGAAATCGACGCGATTGATCTATCGACTCGCCGCGTTATCGCTCGAATTAAGGTGAAGGGTCAACCAAACAAGATGACCTTGAACGCGTCGCAGGATCGCCTGTTGGTAGCCGAAGACGAGAGTGATTCCGTCGCGATCATAGACACCGCGACTAACAAACTCTTGCGTGAGATTCCTGTCGGAGTACCGGAAGGCCTCCTGCCGCCCGCCATTGCGACTTACAGCGGGCACAACACAAATAGCGTGACGTTATCACCGGACGGCAACACACTCTATGTAGCTCAGGGCAACACGAACGATGTCGCCGTCGTCGATCTCGCTCAAGGCAGCGAGTACGGCAAAGTCACCGGCCTGATCCCCACGGGCTGGTATCCCACTTCCATCACCTTCAGTTCAGACGGCAAGTATATGTATATCGTGAACGCCAAGAGCATCACGGGACCGAATCCGGGCAATTGCCACGGCGATGTGGTCGCCGGACGGAGCGCCGCCCTCTGTTCCTCCACCAATCAATACAATCTGCAGTTGGTCAAGGGTGGCATCCAAAGCTTCCCGACGCCCTCGACCTCGCAATTGGCCGTCCTGACGGAGCAGGTCGCCGCGAATAACCACTATCGCCGCAGCGCCAATGATCGAGCGCGGGAAACAATGGCCGCTCTACGTCAAAAGATTCAGCACGTCATCTACATCATCAAGGAGAATCGGACCTACGATCAGGTGCTCGGTGATCTGGAAGCCGGCAACGGCGATGCCAGCCTGGTGGAATTCGGGGAAGGCACAACGCCCAATCAGCACGCGCTTGCCCGCAACTTTGTTGATCTCGACAACTTCTACGATCGGAGCGAGGTCAGTATGGATGGCTGGCCCTGGTCCACGTCCGCCCGCGCGCCCGACGTCGTTGAAAAGCAGACTTGGGTGAACTATCGCAACGGGGCGGTCTCGTACGATTCAGAGGGCACAAACCGGAACGTCAACGTCGCCATTCCCACTCTGCAGGGCCGCATTGCCGCCAATCCACTCACGCCAAACGATCCCGACCTTCTGCCCGGAACCACCGACGCAGCAGCTCCCGACGGCCCCGACCACGAAATCAATGGAGGATATCTGTGGAACCAGGCCCTTCGCGCGGGTCTGTCTATCCGCAACTACGGTTTCTTCATCGATCTGACTCGCTACGACGCGCCGGCACCGTACAACATTAAGGAAGACATCACGCCGTACGCTGATCGCTACCAAGTCGCTTATCCGGCGAGTGTAGCTTTGGCTCCGCACACCGACATCTACTTCCGCGGCTTTGACAACGCCTTCCCCGATTACTATCGCTTCAAAGAATGGGAACGCGAGTTCGACAGCATGTACGCAAACGGCGGTTTGCCCCAACTGAGCTTGGTTCGCTTCATGCACGATCACACCGGTAACTTCTCGACCGCGCTCGACGGCATCAACACGCCTGAGCTGCAACAGGCAGACAACGACTACGCCGTTGGGTTGCTTGTGCAGAAGATTGCCGCCAGCAGCGTCTACAAGGAAAATACGCTCATCTTCGTCATAGAAGATGATTCACAGGATGGCGGCGATCATGTCGAATCGCACCGCAGTATCGCATTTGTTGTGGGGCCTTACGTCAAACAACACGCTGTCATCTCCACGGCCTACAACACGGTCGATTTTGTTCGAACCATTGAAGAGGTTCTGGGGCTATCCCCGCTAAATCTCAATGATGCTGTCGCGCTTCCCATGGCCGACGTTTTTGATCTGAATCAGAAAAGCTGGACCTACGTCGCGACGCCCTCGACACTGTTACAGCAGACGCAGCTTCCGCTTCAATCCACTCTCTTCCACGGTCCCCAATTGAAGCCGACCCATGATGCCCGGTATTGGACTGAAGCAACCAAAGGAATGGATTTCAGCGTCGAAGACCACTTCGATTTCGATCAGTACAATCGCATCCTCTGGAAAGGACTCAAAGGCGACCAGCCCTATCCGGTCGGCACGGAGGTTAAAAAATGATCTTGCCCGAGAGCTGCAATTCGCGTGGAGTGCCGCGGCCTGTCGCGTAGTTGCTGATGGTGGTCGTGATGACGCCGAAGTTGCTCTGCGAGAGATCGGCGTTGGGCGCTCCGAACTGCGTCCGGTTGAAGACGTTGAACAAGTCTGCGCGAAACCGAATGCTGGTGCGTTCGGTCACCGTGATGAACTTCGACAATCCTAAATCGAGCTGCGAGATACCGGGCGCGCGAAACGCGTTTCGCGCGAGATCGCCGAATGTCTCCCACGCTGGCGTCGCGAATGCAACGGCGTTGATCCAATGGTTTGGAGTTGATCCAGCGGGCGGTGTCAGCGAGATGCCGGGGATGTAGTTCGGGCGTTCTTCTCCGTTGATGGAAAAAAGTCCGGGCACCGATGCGTTCGAGCGGTCGATCGTAACGTTTACCGGCAGTCCGCTTTGGGCGGTACCGATAGCACTGAGTTCCCAGTTGCCCCAGATGCGGTTCTTGAAAGGAAGCTGATAAACGGCAGAGAGATTGAACATCTGACGAACGTCATCGTCGCTGCTGGCCTTGTCGCACGCGCGGCAAAAGGGATTTTGGGGCGTGTCGGATTCACCGCCGCCGATGCTGTCGTCGTTGATGGAGTGCGACCACATGTAATTCGCACTGAAAAGAAGCCCGTTTTGAAAGGCTCTCCGGGCATTGAATTGTAAAGCTTCGAAGGTGCTGTTGCCCACATCGCCGCGCCAGGAAACAGCGCCGAACGCCGGGTTCGGAACGAGATTCGCCGGGGGAACAGCGAGATTTGTGTAAGTCGTGGTGAGCACATCGGTGCCTTTGTTGCCGAGATAGCTCACGGTGCCGAGAATGTTGAGTGGTAACGTCTGCTGCAGAGACGCGGTCCAGGCAGTAACATAGTCGTCCTTGCGATTGCGATCGAGGTCGCGAGGCGAGACAACACCCAAGCCGCCGTTTTCGGCGTAACTCAAGTACGGATTCAGCGGATAGGACAATCCGGGAAAGGCAGTGTTATTGAACGAATAGCGGTTGACTGTATTTGAGATCGGCAGATTCTGGTCGTCTAACTGGCCGTCGGTATGATAGATTCCCGCACCGGCGCGCAACACCGTATCTCCATGTGACCAGGCGATGCCAACTCGCGGATCGACGTCGTCATAGCGCGGATGAAAGTAGCTGTCGGTGCGCGGGCAGAATCCGCCGCAGGTTCCAAAGTCGAACGGCACGGCATCGTTATTGATCGCGTGCAGCGCGTTGAAGAAGTTATAGCGAACGCCGGCATTGATCGTCAGGTTGGGGGTGACTTTCCATTCGTCTTCGGCGTACGCCCAATACTCGTTTTTGCGCTGCCTCACAAGCGGCTGCAAGGCCGTGTAGGAGGCAGTGCCGATGAGATTGTTCATGAAGTTAGTGGTGGAGGTGTAAGTCAGAGTGCCGCTGCTCGAAGAACCCTGATTGAGGAAAACACGCTTCAGCTCAAAGCCGAACTTTAGAGTGTGATTTCCTTTGGACCAGGACACGTCATCGAGCGCGCTGATGGCTTTCGACGGGTCATCAGAGGTGGTGTTTCCGGCTAATGAACTGAATCCCGAAACGCTGAACGTGTACGGCGCCGGAGAGACGGTTCCGGTGTGATAGTTCTCCTGGTTGATTCCAAACTTCGCTTCATTGACCAGCGTGGGAACGAATACATGCAATAACTCCACCTCGCCGTTGTTGAACTTAGTGTCGTATTTGGTCAACGCGATCAGGTTGCCCGAAGGCGTCGTTTCCACCGCCTGATCGGAGTTGAAGCGTAGGAAAGCGGTGGTCTTATTCGAATAGTGATAATCGATTCGAATCATTCCGGAATCCTCGTTGTCGATCTGCCGCCCTGGTGCACGGTAGTTCCAAACATTTGGATTGGCGCCGGGAGAGGTTCCAGCAGGATAATTGTGCAAGATCGATTGCAGAACGGGCGAGGTGAGCGATGCCTGCGCAATAAAGGCGGGACTCGGTACAAGCCCGATCTGGGTGCCATCCAACCGCTGCCGAAAGCCTTCATAGTTTGCGTAGAAGAAGAGCTTGTCACGCTTGATAGGGCCGCCAAAGCTGGCACCGAACTGATTCAGCAGAAACGGATTGGGCGAAGCACCGTTAAACGGCGTACGCGCCTCGATAGCATCGTTTCGAAAATAGTCAAACAGATTGCCGTGAAAAGCATTAGTGCCGGACGGTGACACCACCGCGACCTGGCCGCCCGCAGTGCCCCCTTCCACATCCGCGCCAAATGTCTGGTCTTTTACATCGAACTGGTCGATGGAATCGAGCGGAATCGCGAGCCGTACATATTCGCGCTGCTCCTGGTTGAAGACCGCTGTCGCGTCGACTCCGTCAAGTGTAATGTTGTTGTCGTCCAAACCGTGACCCGCGAAACGGATTGTGCGCTGGTCACCGGCTCCGTTATCGATGGCGCCAGGAACGAGCGAAGTGAGGGTCGCCCAGTTGCGGCCGTTGATGGGAAGTTCATCTACCTGCTGCTGTTCAATGGGAGAGCCGATGGTGGCGTCGACCTTGTCCAACTGGACCATTGACTCGGTGACGGTCGCCTGCTCGGTCTTCGCTGCGACGTCCAACACGGCGTCGAGCGTGCGCGTTTGCCCCACCACCTGCTCGACGCGGTTGGCTTGAAAGGTAGCGAAGCCGGGCTTGGAGATCTCAACCCGGAATGTACCTACCGGCAAGTCGACCACGGTGTAAGTTCCTTGTGCAGTGGTTTGCGTCTCCCGTTGCAGGGCGGTCGCCGCTTCGATCGCTGTTACTTTGGCATTCGGGATTCGCTTACCTTGCGAGTCCGTAACGGTGCCGGTCAGGACGGAACGGGCAACCTGCGCAGTTATCGGCATGCACGCCGCTAAGCCAAGAATGATCAGGAAGGTTGTCAGGTAGCGGTTAGACATACGGGTTTACGGGCGAGCATACACATCTGAGAACAAATTCATATGAATACGAGCGTCATAGGAGATGACAAGTTGACAGTGCGTGGTACTTTGGTGGCTGATTCGCATGGCCTGGTTCACTCGACAAAAACCTTCATTCGAGGACGAACCGCCTAAAGACGGTGAAAAGAACGTTCGCACCGAGGGGCTGTGGCAGAAATGTGACGCCTGTGGGCAGATCATTTGGCGAAAGGCAGTCGAAGACAACTTCAACGTCTGTCCCAAGTGCGAGCATCACTTTCGCATGAGCGCCACGGAGCGATTGCAGCAACTGTTCGATGAAGGTCAGTACTCCATGTATGACTCGGACCTTCGTTCATCGGATCCGCTTCACTTCGTGGATTCGAAGCCCTATTCGCAGCGCTTGCAGGAAATGCAGGCATCCACTCAACTGCCGGATGCAGTGGTTTGCGCGAGCGGTCTGCTGAACGGGCGCCCTGTCCAGATTTGCGCGCTGGAGCTGAAGTTTATCGGCGGCAGCATGGGTTCGGTTGTGGGGGAAAAGATCACGCGGGCGATTGAGCGCTGCCTGAAGGAAAAGCACCCGCTGATCATCGTTTCGGCGTCGGGTGGGGCCCGTATGCAGGAGGGCGCCATCAGCTTGATGCAGTTGGCGAAACTCTCGGCGGCGCTGATGCGCCTCGACGAAGCGCGCCTGCCCTACATCAGCGTTTTAACCGACCCGACCACCGGCGGTGTGACGGCGAGTTTTGCGATGCTGGGCGATCTGAACATCGCCGAACCGGGAGCGCTGATTGGCTTCGCGGGACCGCGCGTCATCGAACAGACGATTCGGCAGAAGCTACCCGAAGGCTTTCAGCGCAGCGAGTTCCTGCTCGAACACGGCTTCCTCGACGCTGTGGTGAAGCGCCCCGATTTGAAGCCGTACATCAGTAACGCGCTGCAATTTCTGGCTGCTTAGCGAGAATAGTTGTAGCGGATGCTGCAACTTCAAGAAGCCGGAAAGCGCTTCGGACACAAGCTGTTGTTCGAAGACTTGGATTGGCTCGTCACTCCCAAAGAGCGCGCCGGATTAGTGGGTGGAAACGGAACCGGCAAATCCACGCTGCTGAAGGTTCTGGCTGGCCTGGAACAGCTCGATTACGGCACGTTGTCGGCCACCAAGGGCATTCGAACCGGTTATCTGCCGCAGGATGGTTTGCAGGTCAGCGGGCGAACAGTTTTCGCCGAATGCATGAGCGTGTTCGCAGACGTGCAGGACCTGGAAGTGGAACTCGAGGCCCTCACGGTGAAGATGAGCGAACTCGATCCCGCGAGCGACGAGTATCACGCTGTAGCAGAGCGTTTTGAACGCGCCGATACCGAATTTCGCACGCGCGACGGATACACGATTGAAGCGCAGGTTGGCGCGGTGCTGGCCGGCTTGGGGTTTGACAAAGCGACCTGGACGCGGCAGACCGAAGAGTTCTCGGGCGGCTGGCAGATGCGGCTCGCGCTGGCAAAGCTGCTACTGCAGAAACCGAACCTGCTGCTGCTCGATGAGCCCACGAATCACCTGGACCTGGAGGCGCGGAATTGGCTCGAAGAGTATCTCGGCAATTACGAATTCGCTTATGTGCTGATCTCGCATGATCGTTATTTTCTGGATGTGACGGTCAAGAAGATCGTCGAGATCTGGAACAAAAAGGTTCAGTTCTACACCGGCGGGTTCGAGAAATATAAACAGCAAAAGGCCGAGCGCCTGGCGCAACTCGAAGCGGCCTATAAGAATCAGCAGGACAGGATTCAGCAACTGGAGGCGTTCATCAACCGGTTCCGCTACCAGGCGACGAAAGCGAAGCAGGTGCAGAGCCGCATCAAGGAGCTGGAGAAGATTGAGCGGATCGAACTACCGCCGGAAGAGAAGACAATCCACTTCTCATTTCCGCAGCCGAAGCCAAGCGGTCGTGTTGTGGCGCAGTTCGAAGACGTCGCCAAGAGTTATGGCGCGAAGCTGGTGTTTAGCGGCGTGGACTTCACGATTGAACGTGGAGATCGCGTCGCGCTTGTAGGAGTGAACGGGGCTGGTAAATCGACCCTGATCAAACTGCTTTCCGGCGCCGAGCCGCTCAGCACCGGCGAGTACACGCTGGGGCACAACGTCGAGCCGGATTACTTTGCGCAGGATCAATACAAGGAACTGGATGTGAATGCGCGGCTGATCGATGACGTGAGTGCGGCCGCGCCGCGAAGTACGCTGACAGAATTGCGCAATCTGCTCGGCTGTTTTCTTTTCAGCGAGGATGACGTATTCAAGCGCATCGGCGTGCTGTCGGGTGGCGAGCGCAATCGTTATGCGCTGGCGCGGATGCTGTTACATCCGTCGAACTTTTTGCTGCTCGATGAGCCGACCAATCACCTCGACATGCGCGCCAAGGATGTGCTGCTCGAGTCGCTCGAAAAATTCACCGGTACCATCGTTTTCGTGTCGCACGACCGCTATTTCATCGAGCATCTGGCCACGCGCGTGTTCGAGATTGCCGATGGCAGCGTGAATGTCTTTCCGGGTAATTACGCGGATTATCTGTGGCGGAAGGCAGGCGGCGCAGAGGCGACACCGACTTTAGATGACGTGTTAATCGGCGTGCCGCCAGCCGAACCGATACCGATTACCTCAAAGGCTGCGCCCGCAAAGCGCATCAACCCGATCAAGCTGAAGCAAATGCAGGAGCAGGCGAAACGGCTCGAAGCGCGAATCGCGGAGCTCGAGAGCGACATTCAGCGGGCCGAGACGGCGCTTTCGGCTTTCGTGGGAGCGGATGAGGCGATGCGGCTTTCAAATCTATTGGAGGCACAAAGGGCCGAGCTGCAAAAGGCGATGACGGAGTGGGAACAGGTTACCGAACAGATTGAAGCTACCGCTTAGTCGGGCGGCACTTGCGTGTCTTGCGGTTTTTTGCGCTGTACTTCGTCCCAGCGGTGCACAAGCTGACGCCATTGATCGAGCGTGAGAACGCTGCGTAGCTCGAAGCTCATCGAAAGGAACACGCGGCTTGCGCCAGCGCGCGCCTCGGCAGCGCGTTCGATGGCCGGTTGTGCCGCTTGTGTACTGACGTCTTGCTCGTTGAGCATGTCTTCGAGATCCTGTTCGGCTTTGTTGGCATTGTTGCGCGCATCGAGCAAACGACTTCGATAGCTACGCACGATCTGCCGAATGCGCTGCTTCTGCGTCTGCGATAGGCCCAATTGCGGATCGTCGATTACGGGGCTGTTCCACCAGGGAAAGCTGACGCGGTTCTGCGCCAGCAGAATGGTGGCGGTGAGCGCCAGCAGCAGAAAGGAACGCAGAAGTCTAGCCATTGTTCGCCGCGGATTACTCGTCAAACAAGCCTTGAAGCGGACGCGTAGGCGAAGGCTCGGAATCTTGCGCCACCTGGCTGACTTCCTGCGCCAGCTGAGCGTCGGTTACTTTGTTCTGGCCGGCTTGCTGATGCTGATTCTGCTCGTAAAGGAAAAAACCTCCTCCTAACAGAACAACCATCGCGCCCGCAGCCGCCCAGCGCCGAATCTGCAGCCCGAGTTGAAAACCAGCGAGCCGGTCGATACGCGAATAGATGCTGCGGCGTTGAGCCGCCAACAATTCAAGCGGAACTTGCTCTGATGGCGAACACTCGATTTCGTTCGCACTGCGAGCAACGTGCATGGCAGATAAACGCGCCTGGCAGTGGCTGCATTCGTCGATGTGGTTCCCTTCCGGGCCGACGCCGTACAAGTGCTGAATCAGTTGCTCATCTGTCCAATGTCCTGACAAGTTGGACTCGATGTTCATGTAGTCCTCCGGGTTTCTCCTTCCCTGGGTCGGTATAGGTCCTTCAATTCTTCCCTCAATTTCGCGGTGGCGCGAAACAGATGCGCTTTCACAGTACCGACGTCCAGCTTTAAAACGTCGGCGATCTCTTCAAGCGCCATTGCATCATAATGCCGCAGCGAAAATACTGCTCGCTGGCGGTCGGATAACTTCTGGAGCGCTTTTTCCAGTCTTTGCTGGATTTGCGCGGCAAAAACACGGCGGTCGGCGCTGGGATCAACGCCGGGGGTCGTTTGCAGAATAAATGCCTCGTCTTCTGCAGAGGGACGGCGCTGCCAGATCTTCCAGGTTCGCGAGCGCAGACGATCGAGGCAAGTATTTACCGCAATGCGGGTCACCCACTTGGTGGGATTGTCGAGTTCCGTCGCCTGCCCGCGCATTTTGTTGAGCGCCCGATAGGCTTTGAGAAATACATCCTGGGTGGCCGAGCCCGCTTCGTCGGGATCCTGCAGCATGCGACGGCAGAGCAGATAGATGCGGCGCTGTTCGGCCGTCATCCAACTGCCAAAATCACGCAGATCGGCGCCAACCTGGACTTGTGTCTCCAGCTGGTCCGCCATCGCGACTATCATCATGGCTTAACTGCTTATAAAGACGTGATTCCCCGAAACAGGTTTACGCTGCTAAGGTGCTGGAATGTAAAGGAATTCGTTGGGCGAGGGCAGCTCGCAGGCGGTACCGGCGGGAAATTCGAGTGAGTTGGTGCCGGAACTGATCCTCACCCACCGTATCTGGCCGGGAGAGCCTTTAGCGTGGCAGTGCAAAGGCAGGTCGGCCGTGAAGTCGTCGTCTACGCCGGAAGCGGTGATGTCTTGGGCGGTTTTCGCGAGCCTGGGGATTCCGGTGCCGTAGACCCAGGTTTCGAAGAAGGAGGAGAGGGTCTTGTCGGGCTCGCCGGCGGGCACGAAATCCGCCGCGACTTTCCGAAACTCTTCGTTGGTGATAGGGCGATCGGCGAAGTCGTGGAGCAGGCGAAGCTGCATCTTGAGAAAACCTTCCTCGCCGAGACGCTGCGAAAGCATTTGCATGACCCAGGTGCCTTTGTCATAGGTTACGGTGTGCCAGATCTCTGCATTGGCGGCGATGAGGCGGATGCCGAATTCCAACGGTCCGTGAGATTCGAGGGTCTTGCCGTTACTGTCGCGCAGCAACTCAGCCCGGTATGTGTTCAAGACGGCGTCGACGGCCGATTGCCCGTGAGTGCTGGCAACGAACTGCAACGCGGAGAAGTTTGCGAACGCCTCGTTGATCCACGCCGAGCGATATTCGGCAGTCGTGACGACATTCCCCCACCATTGATGGGCAACTTCGTGCGGTAGCAAAAGGTCAGAGAAGAATTGGTCATAGGCTGCGCTGCGAAGATTCGGAGGCCGCTCTTCGGTGCGTGTGTAGGCGATGTCGGAGAGATAGAGCAGCCCTGGGAATCCCTGGCCCATGCGCGCGGGAATCGGCGATACTGCAACCGTGTGAATGGGCAGCGGGATCCAGCGCCGGGTGTAGTAGTCGAGCAGAGTGTTCATTTGGCCCGGGATGTCGGTTAGAGTTTGCCCCGAGACCTTGTTGGAATAAGTTTCGATGCGATAGGAGCCGTGATCTTCTGTTGCCACGTCGTAATCGCCTAAGTTGAATCCGGCAAGCGCTTCCGGCACGCGCGTGATGCGGTGCACCGTGCGGATGCCGTTATTCGACTGTTCGGAAAGGAGTTCACCGGTAGAAACGAGCCGAAGCTTTACGGGACAACGAAAAGTCAGATCGAAGGTGGCGAGCGTAGGACGGGTAAACGGGTACCAGGCATTGCGATCATCCACAAAGTAGCCGCCCGCTTCGGCTTTGTGAATAACGGACCCCTCATAGTGGATTTCAACTTCGTGCGTGGTGCCGGGCGACAGGGGGGTTGGCGTGATGACGAGTAAGTGGGCGGGCGCATTCGGTTCGCCCAGGCGCGGGACGGCGGGCTGAAACAATTCGGCGGGTTGACCGTCCACGCGGGCCGAATCAATCTTTAGCTTGTCGGCTATGGCCAGTGGGAGCACCCGGCCATCGACGTCGCTGGCCTTCCACTGGAACTTCGCGATGGAGGAGAGGCTCAGATCGGGGCGAATGTCGGTCTCGATCTTATAGCCGGAAATAGAGGGCGCGGGAGGCTGGTAAGGGGGACTGTGGCGCGCACGAAATGTGGTCCAAAGTTGAAATGGGGACACGGCTGAGGCGGAGCCGGCGCCGCGGCCGATGGTCACTTGCTCAAAATCCGTCGGATTATAGAGGGCATCGAAAATTCCAAGCGTTTTGCCGCCCACGAGCGCATAGAAAAAGCCCTGGTCTGGCTGATGCTTGTCGAGCAGGCCGGCGACCAACTCGCCGCGCATGTCGGCTCCAATGGAGCCGGTCAAGTTGTGAACCGAGGGGGTGAGTTGACGGGCGACGTCGGGCAATTTATGAACAGGTGACTGCTGAATGGCGTTCAGTAGTTCATGGGCGGTGTCGTCAGAAAAGAGAAACAGAGCGGAATCGAAGTGCTCATCCAGATTGGGGCTTTTGATGAATGCGCTGAGTGAAGCGCGTTCGTTGCGCTGCGGCGGGAGAACGAGTATTTCGGCATCGCCGGCCTCGACAGGTTGCGTCGTGAAGATCGCGGCCACGGTCTTGCCACAGACAGGGGCGAGGAACGACAGAACCCCTTCGGTGAGATAGATTTTGATGTCTCCCCGGACAAACTGAAGATCGCGTACGCGGAAGGTTTGTTCCGGATCAGGCGACATCTGGCCCAGTGCTTCGTTGAGCGCGGCGCCGGTGGGCTCGTCAGCAGCGAAGCAGAGCGAGACCAATTGAAGCGCAAAGCAAGCGACGCATAACAGCCTCACGAAGCTTACTTTAGTTCATCGCTTTTGTCGGTAGCAGGTTCAGAGGTCCAGTTTTGGCGAACGATGCCGGTCTGATCGCTGTAGAAGGTGCGTCTTCCTGTGCTGCCAAACGATTTCGGCACAGCGCTAATGGCATACCCTTGCGGGCTTTGCGTGACGGTGAAGTTATAGCCGCCGGCAGAGCCGCTGGCCAAACTGGCCGGAATCAACCCGGCCGCAGCGGGGCCTTCAGCAGCACCCGCGGTGGCAGGCGGACCGAGTTGCGCCAGAGTGGTGGCGTATTGGTTGAATTGGGAGTAGTACTGAATTTCGGCCTTGTTGATGGTGGACATTTCCTCAATGGCGGCCATCTCCTGCGCGTGCATGCGCGACTTACTCATCTGCGGGAGAGCGATGGAAAGAATGATGAGAATAATCGCGATCACAATCAGCAGCTCAATAAGC
>Ga0213876_10000804_pt1 | contig 21265 bp, 20 predicted proteins | sample BarmaccomBMRX_R9_FD_160113 | JGI IMG/M metagenome (GOLD analysis project Ga0213876, IMG submission 160113) | Root-associated microbial communities from Barbacenia macrantha in rupestrian grasslands, the National Park of Serra do Cipo, Brazil - RX_R9 | ecosystem: Host-associated > Plants > Roots... | reverse complement strand
CTCGATTTGTTGGATGAATCCGATTCGGTCCAGTTTCGTGAAGCCCTCGACGGCTTTGCCCGCGTGCAGGTCCCGCACGGCTTCGTTGTACTCCTGCACCTGCTGGCGACGGATCTCGACCAACTGGGCGCTCTTTAGGCCGGCGTGCTTCTCCAGGATGCGCAGCGTGTCACCCCGTTCCACCGCCCGGTGCTGGTTGCGATCCCCGCACAGGATCACCCGCGCGCCCTGTTCCTGGGCGATGTCCAGCACGCGCCGCATGTCTTTGATCGAGGTCAGGCCCGTTTCATCGATCAAGAGCAGGTTCCCGCGCAAGGCCGCCTGCGTTTCCGGGCTGACCAGCAGCGACGCAATCGTCGTGGCATCCTCAAACCCTTCTTGCCGCAGCACGTTCACCGCCTCGGCACTCGGCGCAAACGCGTAGAGCCGTTTACCCGCGCAATGTTCGACCGCTTCGAGGGCCTCGCGCAGCATCGTGCTCTTGCCCGTGCCGGCCCCGCCCCGGATGCCGGTCACAAAATCCCGCGAGTTCAACAGGTGGAAGACCGCCGCTTTTTGCTCGGCGCTCAACCACTCCCGGCGGATCGCCCACCCCTGATCCAGCCCGATTTTCTCGTGTTGGCCCATCCCGTGCCGGACCAAGTCGACCACCCGTTTTTCTTCCGAGAGCACCTCCGTGGTCGTGACGTGGCGCTTGCCTTCAATCTCGTTGCTCACGAAGCTCGGCCGCCTCAGGGCTTCTCCGACCTGTTCCAGCCTCAGACCCCCACCCACGCCCGCTTTCAGGACGCCGGCCACCAACATCTGCTCGCGCAGCACCGATTCACGCGCAAAGCCGTCCGCCACGGCGTGTTTGACCGCTTCATCGAGCGTTCGAACCTCTTGATCGCTCTGGCCACGGGTCGAGCGCACGGCTTGCAGCCGATCGGGTCCCAACTGCTCTTTCCAGCGTCGGAGCGCTTCGTCGTACGGCACCCCTCGATCCTTGTCGTCCCGGGTCGACGCCCCCACCTCCGACTTCGCTTGTTCGTAGGCTTGGCCATACGCTTTACCCGTTTCCAGCATCACCGACAGGGCGCGCGCCTCCAGCTTCTTGCCTTCTTTCCGAATCGTTTCTTCGATCTCGGCCGTCCGGCGGCTAAACAGCTCCACGACCTCATCGCTGATGCCGGACACCTCCCAGCCCTTAGGCGTCCGTCGAATCCCGTACCCCGCCTTCTGCAACTCGGTCGCCACCCGGTTTTCGAAAACCGCTTCCCAATACGGGCCGTCGGTTTTCAAATCGCCGAATTGCCCCGCTTTCCACCTTTCACCATCCCGGGTCAAGTTGAAGACGTAGACGTGCGCGTGCAGGTGCGGGTCGGGCAAGCCGTCGACGGGCCGGGTGACGAGGTGATCGAAGCGCGCCCAGACCATGTTGCCTGTGATCCGATTGTGGTCCGCCCCCTTCTCGCGAACGCGCGCCTGCATCTCCGATTCGATCTCCTTCATCGTTTGGTCCACCGCCCGATCAAAGATGGCGCGCACCGCCGTCCGGTCGGATTCGGTCCCCAACGCGGCCAGTACCGACGCAGACTTCGGAACCGAAAAGGTAAAATCGTATCCCGGCCTTCGGTCCTCATCCAAACGTGCGGTCAATTGCTTGCCTGAGGCCGGATGAAGGCCATTGGCGAGGTTACGGAAAGCATTCTTATCCACCTCGCCCACCAGATGTAGCTCTTGGGCACCAACACCACCCCAGATGCCCACGGATTGATCCTTCTGGGCATAATATTCTCCCGTACGTAAGGCCTGCCGGAAATACTCTTCCGCCGCGCCAGCTGACACCGACTGCGTGATACGAAGCATACTGTGATCCCCTCAATTTCCCTGGCCCTGACGTTAGCACGCCGCGGTTAACGCACAATCACTTATGTAACTCACGTGGACATTGAGCAATCGTCGTATCGTTAGTCACCCGGATAAGTGCACTGTAGTCCCGTCAAACGACGTGGTCCGTCGTCGAAAAAAGTGGCAGGCGTCTCCCCTTAACGGGCGTTAAGGTAGAAATGCCGAGTGGAACGTTGTGGAAACTTCCTTCCATCTTTATTTCCACAACGTTCCACGTTGCACCTGGCGCATGGAATGTTGTGGAACAGGTGGTAATTTTCCAAGAATCCATCGACATTCTATCCGGAACTTTCCGTTTACCTGCCACAGACAGGAAGTTGTGGCACAACCGGAACCGCCGGACGCCATCCCCCGAACCGCTTAACCATCGTGCCATGCGTTTGGTTCAACCTATCGGACAGCATACCGGTTTGCCTCTTCGGGCAGACAAGCCTGGACGCTGCACCTGATACTTCTGAGTGGGTCGGCCAACGTTCAAAAAAATTGCTAAACGAGCGAATTTACGCTTGACAGGTTTTGAGCGTAAAAGGCGCCGAAAATCGCCCGTACTGCGCTGCGGAGCGCCGTTCTGCTCCAACCTGACCTGATCTGCATAGTGCAATCTAACCCGGGCCGCGGGTTGCTATAATGGTCGCCATGCAACCTAATACCAGTCACCTGTCGCCCGATGATGAAGTGTTCCTGACCGCAGCCCAAATTTCTAAACGTTGGGCTAATTGCCACCCAAAAACCGCGTACAATCGGCTGATTAGGGCAGGATTCAAAGCCGTGCGCTTCAACAGCCGCACCACCCTGTTCCGCCTTTCGGACGTGAAATCAATCGAACGCGCAGGCTCAACCCTGGCCGGTCAAGAAATCGCCGGACGGTAGCCCAAAGCCACACCCGAAAAGGAAACCGCCGAGCGCTCAACTCGGCGGCCTCCGAAACTGGGCTTAGCTAACCCTTAACTATACCGTTCCAACAGGCTCTGCAACCTTAAAGCAGCCAAATCGCTGACCCGGGTGCTTATGGAGCACAAAGATCCGGACGTGACGTCAGTTATCCGAACGTAAGCCGGTCCCGAGGTAGGGTTAGGGCATGCCTCCCAAGGCTTCGCCTGAGCTGATGCAAGCGTGCGCGTCCGGTTTCAGCCGGGACGCTCATAGGAAAAGGTCTGCCGCCCTGAAAACCGTATCGAGGGCTCGCCCATGGACGAACTGCCCCGTTTTGTGCGTGACCTGATCGCCAGCTTCCCGCGGGCAGGCGACGGCGTTCACCGCCACCTCTTTTGCTTGGCGCGTTACTTGCACGCCCTGCGCAGCGAGCAGGACATTTTTGCCCTGCTTTGCGCCGCCTCGAACGGCTGCGGGCGACGAGTCACCGACCGCGAGATCCGCGACGCAATCCTTAACTCCAAGCCGGTTGCCTGGCGACCAAGCGAGAAGGGACCAGCCTTCGAGACCTCAACGGATCGGCCGACTTGGCCGGCCCGGCAACACGCCCGAATTGACACGTTAGCCCGCGGCGGCGCGCACCTCTACGACTTGTGGGAAACGTCCCCCGTGCGTTTGGAAGACCCGAGGGCGTCGGCACTGCCGAAGCCTACCCAAGCGCCTGCCCATTGGCACCTTACCCCGACGGTGACCGGCCGTCTGTCCGGATCTCACACCGAACGCATCATCGATGCCCTGTTCCCAGAGAATCCCCTGCTCTGCGTGGCGCGCACCACTGGCAGGCGCGCCGGGGATTTTGCTACGCGCCGGCGTGAGGTCTGGCGGGGACGCCTGAGCCGTTGCGCCCTGATGGTGCCGAGCCCCATGGCCCGCGTTTACGGACGGACTCAGGCCGGGAGGGTAAGCCAACACGCGTTAGAGGCCGTAGGCCCGCGACGGTTCCTGGTGATGGAATTTGATTTCAGCGAAAAGGCCCGGGACGGCTTCACCGATTCAGAATGGGCTCCGTTGGTGCGAGCCTGGCGGGCGGATGGCATCGGCGTGGCCGACGCGTGCGCGGCCCTATTGGTGCACCTGGCTCAGTACGGTCCCCTGGCGCTCGCGGTGCATTCGGGCGGCAAATCCGTCCACGGTTGGTTCTACAGCGCCGGTAGGACCGACTGCGAATTGTGGCCCTTCATGGCCTATGCGCACGCGCTCGGGGCGGATCCCGTCACCTGAAGCCGCCACCAGTTCGTGCGCATGCCGGACGGCACCCGGGAAAACGGGCGTCGGCAGACGGTTTGGTTCTTCAATCCCGAGGTGGTCCAATGAGTCCCGACTACTATGCCACGACTTTTCGCCCCTTGCCGGCCGTGGAGCTTCCGGTGCATGCCGCGGTACAATCGCCAAAGGGTTTAACGGGTGAGGAGGAGTTGGAGCCGCAGCGCCCGTTTCCGATTTTATCCGGAGAGGCAATGCACGGCCCTATTGGCGCCCTGGTTCGCGAAATTGAACCAACGACCGAAGCCGATCCGGCGGGGCTACTGGTCCAGTTCTTGGCGGCGTTCGGTAATGCGTTTGGCCGCAGCGCCTACATGCACGCCGGCGGCTCGAAACACTACCCCAACCTGTTCGTGTGCCTGGTGGGCAAGAGTTCCAAGGCGCGCAAGGGCACCGCCTGGGCGGTGGTGCGAAACGCCTTCGAGTGCCTTGATCCTCAATGGCTTGAGGAGCGCGTCTTGAGCGGCCTCTCCAGCGGCGAAGGCGTCATTTGGGCCGTGCGGGACCCGATCTATAAGGCCGTGCGCAAAAAGGGCACGGGTAACCACACGAGCACCACGGAAGAGGCGCTGGTCGATCCCGGCATTGACGACAAGCGGCTCTTTGTGGCCGAGACGGAGTTTAGCCAGGCGCTGCGGGTGATGGGCCGCCAGAGCAACACCCTCTCGGCGGTGTTACGCAACGCTTGGGACTGCGGCTCCTTAAGCACCCTGACCAAGAACAGCCCGGCGCGGGCCACCGGCGCGCACGTCAACGTCTGCGGGCACATCACCGAGGAAGAACTCTCCCGGGAGTTGGCCCAATGCGAGTTCTTCAACGGCTTCGCCAACCGGTTCTTGTGGGTGTGCGTGCGCCGCTCGAAGCTGCTTGCCGAGGCAGCAGCCCCGGATCCAGGGGCGTTGCGGCCGCCCTTGGAGGCGCTCGGGCGGGCGCTGGACCTCCGCTCCGAAACCTTTGAGGTCCGCCGTGAGCCTGCGGCTCGTGAACTCTGGGCCCAGATTTACGAAGACCTGAGCGAAGAGGGCCAGGGCCAAGCCGGCGTGGTAACCGATCGGGCCGAAGCCCAGGTGCTGCGCCTCTCACTGCTCTACGCGCTGGCGGACGGCTGCGAATCGGTGGACGTGGTGCACCTGACGGCGGCTTTGGCGCTTTGGCGCTACTGTGAGGCGAGCGCGTACCGGCTCTTTGACCACCGGGCAGCCGATCCCAAGGCACAGAAGATCTTGGACGGCCTCCGGCAAGCACCCGGTGGGCTCAGCCGCACGGAGATCAACGCCCGGGTGTTTAACCGGAACGAATCGGCGGAGGCAATCCACCAAGCGCTGAAGCGGCTGCGGGCAGCCGGATTGGTGCATTCATCACCGGAGGAGACCGGCGGACGCACCGCCGAGCGCTGGTTTTGCACCACGAACGGGTACGAATTAAACGAATAAAACGCATAAAGGGGGGCTTCTTTCGTTTTATTCGTTTAATTCGTAGTCACAGAAATCACTCGGAGCCCGCTCCAACGATTTGGTTGCGAATGACGCCCACCCCAAAAGCTTGGCCCGACTCGCCTAAAGCAGCTACATTGGCCCGATGAGGCTTCCCGAGCGGATCAAAGTGGATCCGGACATCATGATGGGCAAACCGTGCGTGCGCGGCACGCGCATCCCCGTTTACCTGCTCTTGCAGAAAATGGCGGCCGGCGAAAGCCCGGAAGCGATCCTGGAAGCTTATCCGCAGCTTAGCCGGGCCGACCTGCAGGCCGTCTGGGAGTACGCAGCCCGTTCCGCAGCCGAGGAGGTCGTGTTCGCTGAAGATTAGGTGCGCTTCCTCTTTGATGAGAACCTGAGCGTGGCCGTCGCGATCTGGGCGGAAACCACGCTCGCTTCGGACGTGCTCGGAGCCCGAGTGGCAGGCCTGTCCGGCAAACCGGATCGCGCGGTGCGGCGGTATGCCATCGACCACGATCGGATCCTGGTCACGCTGGACGCAGACTTCGGCAACCTCATCCGGTTTTCGCCGGGCGGGACGCCCGGAGTGATTTGGCTTCGGCCACGGCCCCCAACGGAAGCGAACATCCGAGCGCTGCTTGCGAAATGGCTGCCGAAGCTGAGCACGGCGGACCTTCGCGGGAAACTTGCAGTCGTGGAGAAGGATAAACTTCGAGTCCGAGGGGCTATCGAACCATGAGCCGGGACGAGAAAAAGACGTGACCGTTCATCTGCAGAGCAAGATAAAGGCAAAAGGGGCAGGTCCTTTCCAGACCCTCTCCCGGCAAACGGCCAGCGGGCTAAGCCGCACCGAGATCAACGTTCAGCCATCCAACCGAAACGGATCGACGCAGGTCATCCATCAAGCGCTGAAGCGGCTACGGGCAGCCTGATTCATCCATTCATCACCGGAAGAGACCGGCGGACGGACCGCCGGGCGCTGGCTTTGCACCAGGAGCGGGTACGAACTAAACGAAAAAGCCCCCTTCTTTCGTTTAGTTCGTAGCATTAACGCGCCTCGGTTCAGCAGCGACACGCGTGAAGCTCGGTTCAGTGTCCATCTCCGCCAGAGCTGGGCTGCGCTCGGAATCGATCGTCACAGCCGATTTCTCCAACGTCGATCATGTCGGCGCCCATGCAAGACGGCACGTTTCGCCCGGTTTTAGGCCTTGATTCTATAAAGGCAAGAGGGGCAGGTCTTTTCCAGATGCTGTCTCAACCTCCAGCCGCTCAATCGGAACGAATCGGCGGAGGTGATCAACCGAGCGCTCGAACGGTTGCGGATGGCCGGATTAGTCGAACCATCGCACAAACAGACCGGCGGCCGCACCGCAGAGCGCTGGCTTTGCGCCAGGAACAGGTACGAACTAAACGAATAAAACGAAAAAGCCTCCTTCTGTCGTCAATTTCGTTTTATTCGTCGCGTGAACTTACCGCGATGATCGCCCACTCCGGCGCTTTACCGGAAAGTTAACGCTTGTTTACTCTTCCTTACACTGTATGTCCTGGAGTAGGCAGGAAGTGTAAGGAAATGTAAAAAGAAGTGTAAGGATCCTTACATAACCTTACACTCGGTCTTTCTACCTTAACGCCCGTTAAGGGGAGAAGCCTGCCACTTTTTTAGGTGACGGGCCATCACGTTTGACGCGGCTACGGTGCACTTAAGGCACAAACATGGTGCGTGCGTTTCCTACTCGGCGACTGGCAGACCCGGAGGATCGCATCGTGCGGGTTACGGTTGGAAACACCTTCCAGCAGGCCCGGTCATAATGACTCCATAAAGAGTCTGTGGCCTTGATACAGGGCCATAGGTCCCCATCACGCTTTCCGGGGTCCCGTGCGGAACGGTCACGACCCACCTTCAGATGACCCGCGTCGCTGCGCCAGGAATGGCTCCAAGGCCCGGATCACGCCGGGAACATCGCCCTTCGCTGCTTCCCAGAGTCGGTCCAAGTCCACCCTATCGTAATGGTGAATCACAACGTTCCGCATGAGGCTCGCAAGTCGGAAGTTGATCTCGGGAAATTCAGCGCGGAACGCCGGGTCCACCCGCTTCGCCCAGCAGGATGAACTGGCGCTCGACGGCGCTGATGGTCTTTTCATCCTGCCGGAACTGCTCCAGATTATAGCCCTCTAGAAAACACCCGATCTTTCGGGCTGCCTCCAGCATGTCGAACAAGTAACCCTCAGGCGGTTTACTTGGCATCGATCAGTTGCACACTGGAGAGGATCGAACGGCGCTTAAATGGGTTTGCCATACGTTCGATGGAGGCGCGTTCGACCAGGTCCACCCGGCGGCCGAAGATGTCCTCAAGCTCGAGGGCCATCATGAAAAACTCCTTACCCACGCGAACGCCCGGATCGAAGGTCACCATCAGATCCACGTCGCTGGCCGGGGTGGCGGTCCCATCCGCGACTGAACCGAACGCCTCCAGACGTGTAATGGGGTGCCTGCGACAGAAAGGAAGCAACTGCCGCCGGAGCCCCTCAAGGGTGGGTGGTTCAGCCAAAGTGGTGGGGCGGTGCGCCGTTTCACTCACAGCAGTAACTTTAACACGCTTTCCTCGTGAATCGAAGCGCCTTTGACGCACGCTGGTCGGGCTCGACGGACGGCGTTCATAAGAGAACGGAAGCCGGCGCGTCCGTCCCCAAATGCGGGACGAGAAATGCTGTTTCGAGCCCTCATGGAGACGTGCTAGGGTGAATGACGTGAGTGAATCGGCAAATCCCGCTCCGGCGTTGGCCGCAGCTCCTACGGTGGGGCAACTGCGTCGTTTGCTGCCATCCTTTTGTAGGAAGCATGGTATCACTCGGGTGGAGGTGTTCGGTTCGGTAGCTGCTGGCCAGGCTGAGCCGGGGAGTGATGTGGATCTGATCGTGAGTTTTGCGCCCGATCAAACCCCAGGCTTCCGGTTTTTTGTCCTGCTGGAGGAACTCGAAAGTCTGCTCGGGGTGCGAGTCGATGTGCTGACCGAAACAGGGTTGGCGACGATTGAAAACCCGATCCTGCGGGCAGCCATTCTGGCGAATAAGCAAGTGGTTTATGCTGAGCCGGGAGCAACTTAAATACCTGCTGGACATGCGGCAGGCCGCGGCAGACATCGCGCTGCACCTCGGTTTGGCTACCCGTGAGGAATTCCTCCGCAACAAGACCATGACGCGCGCGGTAGAGCGGGAGTTTGAGATCCTGGGCGAGGCGGCCAGGCACGTAGATGAAGAGACGCGAGCACGGTTGCCCGGAGTGGCTTTTCGAAGCGCGGTGGCAATGAGGAATCGCCTCTCGCATGACTATACCAACGTGAACCTGGACGTGCTCTGGAGTACGGCTAAGCACGATGTGCCGGTGCTTCGTGCCGCCTTGGAAACTTTCCTGCGAGCTCATCAAGCGCCGGAAAGTTGAACCGAGGCGACCCGTCCGGCAGGTGACCGACAGTAACGCTGAGCTGGGTCGCTGTCCCTCAGCACAGGCGTTCGTACGTTCTGCCGCCAGCCTCCACCTCTTTACCGCTGCGAGTCCTCCACGTCGCCAGCTTTGGATGTCTCTGTGCTGCGCCGTAAAGAACTTGCGTTTCCTACAACAGGCAACACGTGCTCCAGTCCAAGCGCCGTGCGCCGCTCGAAGCAGCTTGCGGAGGCAGCAGCTCCAGATCAAGGGAAAGTCCATAGGGACGGGTCCATTCTGGATACTCCGCCCGGACACGTACTTGAAGCAAGCATTCCGAAACGGGCACCCGCAATTCCGGGTTGCGGTGCTCCGGGAGGCCTTCGTCGCTCGGGCCCACCCCCAACGATTTGGTCGCGAACGACACCTGGCCCAAAAGCTTGGCCCGACTCGCCCGGAGCAGCTACATTGGCCTAATGAGGCTTCCCGAGCGGATCACAGTCGACCCAGACATCATGATGGGCAAACCGTGCGTGCGCGGCACGCGCATCCCCGTTGACCTGCTCTTGCAGAAAATGGCGGCCGGCGAAATCGCGGAAGCGCTCTTGGCAGCTTATCCCCAGCTCAGCCGGGCGTACCTTCACGCCGTCTGGGAGTATGCAGCCCGTTCCGCGGCTGAGGAGGTCGTGCTCGCCGCAGATTAGGTGCGCTCCCTCTTTGGTGGGAACCTGAGCGTTGCCGCGGCGATCTGGGCGGAAACCACGACGGGTCCTTTCCAGATGCTCTCATCACCGGAAAAGACCGGTGGCCGCACCACAGAGCGCTGGTTTTACACCACAGGCGGACACGAAATAAACGAATAAAACGAAAAAAGCCCCCTTATTTCGTTTAATTCGTAGCGTTAGCGCAGTGCCGATAGATGGTTGGGAAAGCCAAGGGGATTCTCGAGGGCCCCAGCCAGGGCTCGATCGACCTCGTCAACAAACGGCTCACAAAGGCGAGACTGCCGGTCATCGTACCATTGGGCCGCCTCCTCGATGTCGGCCTCAGCGGCCGAGCGGATGCTCAGGCAGTAACTCACTGGCCAAGGAGGCTGGCCCTAATACGAGACTTGGCCTCCCCCGGAGGAACTGCCTCGGGATGCCGGTCGTACTCGGCCTAAAAAGTGGCCACAAAATGGCCACAATTGAAACCCTCTCACGCGAGATGATCGCCTGGCGTTCAAGTAAGTCAGTTCCACTGAGGAAGTTATGCCAGAGCCGGCAGACGGGTTCGAACCGACGACCTGCTGATTACAAATCAGCTGCTCTACCAGCTGAGCTATGCCGGCACCTTACTCGGACAGACGGCGAACACCAGGAACGCGGCCGCCCCTCTACCTCGTTCGTCGTAACCGGCCGCCCGGGGCGTACTTTGCACGTTTCCGGCTGCGCAGCAAGTCTAAAGAATGCCCGCAGCCACGCTGCCGCGCCGAACTCCGAACCCTTTCCTCTTTCCGCCGTGGTCGCCGTGGCTCGCCGTGTTCGCCGTGTGAACTCCGTCGTTGTGCCCGCCAAACCCGCTGTGCCCGCCGTGTGACCGAACCCTACGGCTTTCGCCCCCTGACGTCTCGGATCATCCTGGCGATTGCTCGCCGGATTCGTTGCACCAGCGACGGAACCGATTGTGTGCCGCGGACCACGAGGATCGGATGATCCGCACGGTGGACGATTTCACGGGTGACGTTCCCGATCAGGTACCGGCGCCAGGCGTTCGGGTCCGGGCAGGCGCCGACGACGACCAGGTCATGGTCGCCCTGGTCAAGTTCTTTCAGGATCTCATCAGCGACCAACCCGTACCGGAGCCGCACGGTGACTTCGATTCCGGATGCCTCCAGGCTGCGCTTCTCGGCTCCCAGGTCCCGCGCCAGGGCCGAGTTGGAGCGAAGAAGGGCTTCGGCATCCGCCTCCCGTCGCATCAACAGGCTGGCGTGCAGCCCTCCCAGGTTGGGCAGCACGGTCAGGAGCGTCACCGCCGCCGGCAGGCTGCGCGCGAGTTGCGCGGTGACGCTTACCGCCGTTGCAATGCAGGGGCCGCCCCCGGTACAGACCAGGATGCGCGCCAGCGGCCGGTCATCCCCAACCGCCACGAATACCGGCGGGTCGACCTCCTCAATGATGGCGTAAGCCTTGGCAGGAGGAATCACGGCGCGTTCATCAGCTTTGCGGTGAGTGCCGATCATCACCAGGTCGTATTTCGTTTCGCGCGTCTTTTTGATGATTTCCGTCACCGGATCACCCCGGCGGGTCACCAATTCGACGTTAATGCCGTTTCGCTCATACTCCTTCAGCGTCCGGCGAAGTCCCTCGTAGACGGTGTCCTCCTGCACTTCGGCTCCGGTGACCCCGAACACGGTAACCTCAGCCCGGCCGGCAACGGCAATCCGCCGGGCCAAGGCCAGCACCGTGCTGCCCCGCTCCGAGCCGTCGCTGCAGACAAGAAGTTTCATGGTGATCGATTCCGGTTAATTCAATGGTGATGGCCCGTGATCAACCCGTAAGCCACCAGGAGGGCGCCGATCAGCGGAAGGGGTGCAAACGCCAGGCGGATTCGCGGCCCGGTGAAGTACTGGGTGAGATTTGCACCGATCTGCGCCCCGATGGCGGCGCCCGTTTGCATCACGAGCGCAACCAAGACGTCCACGTTGCCGTGGAGCGCGTGGCGGATCGTGCCGTAACCGGCGGAAATGATGATTTCAAACAAGTCGGTTCCGATGGCGACGTGGGTAGGAATGCCCAGCAAATACACCATCGAAGGCATGCGGATGTAGCCGGCGCCCCCGCCCAGAAACCCGCTGAAAAGGCCTCCCACGAACGCAACCGCGACGATGGCCCACAACGAGACCGACTCGATGCCGGAATGGGGCAGGCTCAACACCGGCGCCAGCTTGACCTTCTGAACCGCCTTGGCGATGTGGTCGAAAGCGAACGCATCCTCCTTGCCTTGGGACGCGCCCGGCATTTTGATCCGCTTCTTTTGCTGGGAGATCGTCGCCCAGCTTTCCCAGGCGACGAAGCCGGCCATCGTCGTCAGGACGATGATGGTCACGGCCCCGACCACCTGGTTGATGTTCGCGCGGCGTTTCAGTTCCTCGATCGCCTGGACCCCCACCTCCGACCCCAGGATGGTGCCGACGACCATGACCAGCGCCAGACGCAGGTCGATATTGCCGAGGGCCCGGTGCCGTCTTGCCGCCACGATCGATTTACCCACGATGTGGGCCAGGTCAGTGCCAACCACGAAATTGAAAGGCATGCCAAGCGCAAATAGCGCCGGGCCGGCCAGGAAACTGCCCCCCACCCCAAAAAAGCCTCCGAAAATCCCGATGACGAACCCCAACGCAACGAGCAGCGGTGGGCTGAGATAGGTGTGAGCGATCGGGAAAAACATCATACCGGTGTTATTCCAACCGTTGGCGGACCCATCGCAGGATCCAGCCCGTGAGCAGTTCCAACCCGGCAGCCTGCACGACGACCAGGATGATCGTGACGGCGGCGTACCATTCGCGCTGGTGTTCGAACAGGTCTCCGAGCCAGCCGCCCAGGAAATGCAGAACGCTCAGAAAGTAGGCCAGGACGAAAACGGCGTAGAGAGCAATCTCAATCAGGAAAGGACGCAGCACTCGTTTCTTGACCGGGATCATAATGCAGCGTGCCGAGTGTCGGGTGTCGGGTGCCGGGTGTCGAGTTCGGAGTTCGGAGTTCGGAGCGGCGGAGAATGCCACAAATGGAAGAGAGTGGCGGGTAACGGGTAACGGGTAACGGGTAACGCGTAGCGGGTGCCCGGAAAAGGCCACAAATGAAGAAGTGCGGGTGGCATGGCTTCCGCCGTGGTCGCCGTGTTCCGCCGTGGCGCCGTGTGAGTCTTTTACGCTGCGGCCGCCGTGTGACCGTGTGAACTCTCACGTTGTGCCCGCCCTCCTCGCTGTGGCCGCCGTGTGACCGTGTGATATTCATTGACCTGGCATGCATCACTTTACGGACCTGATCTGGCTTTGTGTGATCCTTGGCGCCCTTATCCTGGCTATCCGGGCCGGGGGCCGGACCCGGTTCGGGGCGCAACTGGCTCACGTTGCGCAAAGGCGTCCGTACATGGTCCTGGCGGTAATCGGGATCATCTACACGGCCGTGGTCCTCCAGTGGTCGGCAAGGTACGGCCGTTTGGCCATGGACCCTCAATGGGACGATGTCTCCTACCTGGTGGATGCTCAACGGCGCCTGGACCTGTTTGATCGCCAGGCTTTTCTCAAGGTGATCAGATCGTTTTGGAAATCCCCGCCGCACAGCCCGTGGTCAACCGCCTGCCCGCTGTTTGCGTTCATAACGCTCGGGGCTCAGGCCTGGACGCCGTACCTGCTTAATGTCGTGCTGGTTCTGGGGTGGTTGTTTTTAGTTTATAACCTGCTGCCCGCGTTGCCGGTCGAAAAACGGCTCTTTCTCGCCGCGCTCTCTCTTCTGCTACCGATCGGCACGCGGCTGGTACAAGAGCTTCGTCCCGACCCGGCGTTGGCCGTGGCTACCGTGGCGTTCTGCGCGGGATTGCTCCGGACAAGCTTTTTTTCACCCGCAACGGCCGGCCGCTGGCAAACCCATTTCCGGTTCGGCTTGCTTGCCGGGCTCGCGCTGCTGATCAAGCCCCCTTTTCTTTACCACACGCTCGTCATCATGATGCTGACGCAGGTCTTTTCCGCCCTCGGCATCTCTTTAAATGACGGGTCATCTCCGGTGGGACGAAACCGGTTGGTCTGCGGCGCGGCCTTTTTCGCTGCCGCCCTGCTTGTTTCCGGCGCGTACTACGTCCGGGCTCTGCCGGAAACGATCCGTTACATCCATACCAATACCGCCAATACCGAGGCCGCCGAAGTCCACCTGCTTCATACCCGGGCAATCGGTGGCATCCTCAGGAATTTTTTGGTGAACGGCGACATGGCCCGGATGCTCGGCCCGTTCCTCGTCATCTTGCCTGTTGTCGTCATCCTGGGATTGATCTTTTTCGTCCGGCAAGGCCGGCGGCTTGATACCGGCTATCTGGCGAGCGTGCTGATCTGTGCCGTTGCCTCGATCGCGATTCTGACCTACGGCCGGGTGGACAACCCGTATTTCGGCATGTTTTGGGAATTTGCCCTCGTGCTCGCGGCGTGGCACGTCATCGGTCAGGCGGATAGGGCCGGGTTTCCGGGCCCGCGGGTCGCCTTCGGCTTTGCCCTGCTCGTGGCCGGGACTTTTCTGGTCCACTCGCCGTTCGCCCAATATTACTCGCCTTCGCTCGACGCGCGCGTCGAGCTGAGTTTGAACCGGGCTCTCGTTTTGAAAATCGGCCGGGCCTGGGCGGAAACCAACCCGCAACGAAAACGTTACGGCCGGGTCCAGGTCTGCTTCGGCGGGTTCGTGAATGGCGCCAGCCAAACGTGGCTCGCCGGACAACTCCGGTCTCCCCTGGAATTCGGCGGCAACATCGAGGCCCGAAGCGTCGGCGCGATCCTCGAAAGCATGGCTGCACCCGACTTTGTGGAGGTGGCCGATCCGGCCTCGACGTGGCTGTACCTTTGGCTGCCGAGCGGCCCGCTCCAGGGTGCGCTGCTGGCGCGTTTACGGGCAGACCCAGTGTTTTCAGAATTGCCTCCGGCGGCCGGGCAGGAAGGGAAGGTTTATGTGTTTCAGCGGAACAAGCTGCCCTGACCATCATCACACGGTCACACGGCGGGCACGGCGATCTGGCGGGCACAACGTAAGAGTTCACACGGCGAGCCACGGCGAGCCACGGCGACCACGGCGGAAAGAGGAAAGCGTTCGGAGTTCGGAGGCATCGTAGAACCGGGTCCGATCTCCCCCCCTGAGGTGCACGCTTACCCGGCGGGAAAACGATATGATCCGCAGAACACGCAGAAAAAGAATCCCAACTGCTGGCCTTGACACCGATAGGCGGCGCCCATGATCCCGCCCCGAACTCCGAACTCCGAACTCCGAACTCCGAACTCCGAACTCCGAACTCCGAACTCTTTCCCCCTCTTTCCGCCGTGGTCGCCGTGGCCCGCCGTGTTCGCCGTGTGAACTCTTACGTTGTGCCCGCCAACCCCGCTGTGCCCGCCATGTGACCGTGTGAACTCTTACGTCGTGCCCGCCAACCCCGCTGTGCCCGCCGTGTGACCGACACACGGTCACTCAAAGACCACGGTCTTCCGGCCATAGACCAGAATGCGGTATTCGAGGTGCGCCTGGATTGCTTCCGCAAAGACCAGTTGTTCGAGGTGGCGGCCTTTGCGGATCAGGTCTGCGACCGTGTGCCGGTGGTTGATGCGCGTCACGTCCTGCGCAATGATCGGGCCTTGGTCGAGCTCAGCGGTCGCGTAGTGGGCGGTGGCGCCGATGATTTTTACCCCTCGCGCGTGGGCCTGCTGGTACGGCCGCCCACCCGGAAAAGCCGGCAGGAAACCGTGATGAATGTTGATGACGGGCACGCCGACGCGTTCGAGAAATTCGGCGCTCAGGACCTGCATGTAACGGGCCAGCACCACCAATTCGACCCCGTACCGTTGGAGGATTTCGAGTTGCGCCGCTTCCCCGCCGGTCCGGCTTTCCCCGGTGATGGGGATGTAATGGAACGGCACCTTGGCGGCTTCGGCCAACGGTTCCAGGTCGCGATGATTCGAGACGACGCAAGCCAGGTCCCCTTTCAATTCGCCGGCTTTCCAACGGTAAATCAGGTCGTGGAGGCAATGCGGGATCCGGGAAACGAGGACGCCCACCCTGGCACGTTCGTCGGACAAACCTACCTTCACCCGCATCCCCAGTTCGGACTGCGCCATCTTGGCAAAGGCGTCTGCCGTCCGGCGCAGGGCGACACGGTCCCCGGCGTGCACCCACTCGACCCTTTGAAAAAAGACATTCTCTTCGGAGTCCCGGTGCAGGTCCGCATGCAGGATATTGCCATCGTGCTGAAAGATCCAGTTGGACACTTTAGCCACCAGGCCCGGGCGGTCAGGACCGTGCAAAAGAGCCACGATCGTCGGAGTCGAGGTCATCCTGAGGATCATTAATCACGCGATGGTATTGGCAAGCGAAGAGCGGTAATTCTGGAATTTTAGGAAACACGAGGGTTCCGGCTAGCGGATTCCGGAGATCTCCCAAAACACTTCCCGTCTCAACGGCGGCCGGATTGGCCAGAACGGCGGCGCGCAGAGATCGGCGAGCGCACCGGCGGCTTTCGGGTCGGTAAACCGGCTGAATCCCTGGGCCAGCCGCATCCGCTTGTTAAGCCACCAGCGGGCGAGGGCGTGGCGTTCGAGCCATTCGTAGTGGGACACGATCTCCGGCGGTGAATGGCGGCGAGCCACCTCCAGCAACTCGCGCCGCCGCCGCTCGCCACCCGTAGCCGATTTGTGCGCGGCATGGATGCGGTAGCGCGACAGCGTCGCCGGTACGGCCTCAAAACGGGCGCCCGCAGCCGCGGCCCGGAGAAACCAGTCCCAATCGAAGGCGTAATGCAGGGATTCATCCAGCGGACCAGCCAGCTCCCAGGCTTTGCGGGTCCAGAACGCGCTCGGCTGATCGATGAAATCGGTCACCTGCAGGCGGCGCATATCAAACGGCACTGCCTGCCGGAGTTCCCGCCACTCCGTGCCGTCCCGAAATACTTCGCAGCCTCCGTAAAGCACCAGGGCCTCGCCGGAACGGCCGCGAAGACGCTCGAGCACCGTTTGCAAGGTGCCGGGCAAGTGGAGATCGTCGCTGTTCAGCCAGCAAAGCACGTCCCCGGTGGCGCGGGCAAACCCCTCGTTGATCGCCGCCGCCTGCCCGGCGTCAGCGTGTGAGCGCCAGAAAGCAAGGTGCGGTTCAAACCGCCGGATAACCTGAGAGGTTTCGTCGCGGCTGCCCGCGTCCAGCAGCAAGATTTCCGGGTGGCAACCCGGCCGGCCCAGCGCACTCGACAGGGTTTCCTTAAGAAACCTACCCTGGTTGTATGAAGGGACGACGACGCTGATTTTAAGCCATTCCGGGGCCATGCGTTAACGGGCCACCGTAGCATATCGACCCCTGAGCCTGCCGTTGGTCCCGCCCTTTCCATCGATTATTTCACGAACAATGCGACGAACGGTTGGGGCACGCCTTGATACTTGTACGTTTTTTCTGGACCTCGTTCGTAAGCCGCGCTCTCCTGGCTGTCTTAATCTCAGCGGGATTATGCAGGCGGTTGAATTTTCTTTGATCATCCCGGCGTACAATGAGGAATCCGTGCTGAACCGGTTCTTCGAGGAACTGGAGGCGGGACTTAACTCTTGGGTCCACCGTCCCTGGGAAATCATCTTCGTTGATGACGGCAGCTCGGATCGTACGGCCGAAATCATCCTGAACAAGAACGCAGAAGATGATCGCTTCAAGGCCGTGTTGCTCTCCCGCAACTTCGGTCAGCAGCCTGCCGTCTCGACCGGATTATCATACGCGCAAGGCAGATTCGTCGGGATCATCGATGCCGACCTGCAGGATCCGATCGGCGTCCTCCGGCAGATGTATGAAGCCTGCCGGGAAGGCCGGTGCAACGTGGCGTACGGCGTCCGGCAGAAGCGGCAGGCGCCGGTGGTCCTGGACCTGAGCTACAAGGTCTTTTACCGGTTCATGAACCGTTTTTCGGACCATCCGTGGCCGGTGGATGCCGGCGACTTTTGCGTCCTTGATCGCCAGACCGTCAACCTGCTGCTGCAACTGCCGGAGAGCTCCCGCATCATGCGCGGGCTGCGTTCCTGGATCGGTTTGACGCAACTGGCTTTCCCTTACCGCCGGCCTGCCAGGGCTGCAGGAGAATCCAAGTACGACATGCTTCGCCTCACCCGGCTCGCCCTGGATTCGATGGTTAGTTTCAGCTCCGCCCCGCTGCAGTTCGCGGTCTTCTGCGGCCTGTTGGCCAGTTTACTCTGCGGGTTCACAACGGCGTTGTTCATCCTGAACCGGTTCTTTCCGAGCTTCACGCTGTTTGGTTATTCTGTCGGGGCTAACCCGGGCGTGACCACGATCGTCATCCTGGTGTTGCTGACTTCAGCCTTTAACTTTCTCTGCCTCGGCATCATGGGCCAATACCTCGCCCTGGTGGTCCGGGAAGTTAAGCGCCGGCCGCAGTCGATCGTCCGGGAGATCGTGGGTGACTTGCAGCGAAACCGCGTCGCGTTTCCGACCACCAGGCATGAATCATTCTTCCGATAAAAATCGAATCGAATTTATTTCCCAACCCGAACCGGTGAGCATGGCGGACGACTGGTTCGCGATTGCCAACCTTGATCACTTCTGGATACGCCGCCGTTTTCAGGTGGCTACCCGGTTGTTGCGCGGCATCAACTTGAAGGGTTGCGCCATCGGAGAGATCGGGTGTGGAAACGGCCTGGTACAACGGCAGTTTGAAGAACGTTTCGGTACACCCGTCGACGGACACGATCTTAACCTGATTTCGTTGCGCCAGAACGTCAGCCGTCTCAGCCCTCTGAGGTGCTACAATATCTTTGAGCGCCGTCCGGAATTCCGTCAGCGCTACGATCTGCTGCTCCTTTTTGACGTTCTTGAACACATCGAGGACGATGACGCGTTCCTGGATGCGGCGCTCGACATGCTGCAACCCGATGGCAGGCTGATGGTCAACGTGCCTGCGCTGCGATCGCTGTTTTCAGCCTATGATCGGGCGGCAGGGCATGTACGGCGGTATTCGCTGCCTGAGCTGGCCGACCGGTTGGAAAAACATGGCTTGGTTGTCGAACAGGCCACCTATTGGGGACTGAGCCTTTTGCCGGCGCTCTGGATACGGAAGCGGATTTTGGCAGGCGTCAAACCTGAGCAAGTCATTCGCCGGGGTTTTTCGCCAGTAAACAGGGTCGTCAACGAGGGCATGCTGCTGTTGAGCAAGGTGGAACCGCTGCCGCAGAAGGTTGCCGGTACCAGCGTGATGGCGCTGGGTAGACGAAAGGTGTAGCGAGCGCGGAGCAGGCCCGACGGCGGCCATTTGATCGATCGCTATCCGGCCCGGTCCGAGCAAAGGGTTTCTGAGCGGCCCGCGATGGGGTTCTCCAGAACGGTAACCGGATGACCATGGGATCTAGGGAGTGCGCCGGGCAAACAAAAAAACGGTTCCCTGCTCGCCTGCGACCGATGGCAACTCACGAAAGCGGCCATCGGCACGCAGGTGCGCCAGGATCTCGGGTTGAAGGCGTGACGCCGGAAGCCAGGAGAACATCCAGCCGGCACCCGCGGAAGCTACCTCCACGTAGTCGGCCTGGCCGGCGGCAGCCAATTGAGTCGAGAGATCGGCAACTCGGTGCGCGTCGCTGAACGTCAGGGGCAAATGCTCCTTTAAGGCTAACCAGAGCTGGCTGCTTGAACTCACGAAACCTGCGAAGGTGACGAACACGCGGCAAGGCCGGGCAGGAGCCCCGAACTTGTGAGCGTCATCGTTAATCGCCCGATTTACCCGTTCATTAATGCTGTACGGCTGTCGGGTGTCCGGCGAAATCACGGCTGCCGTGTTAACGCCGAGGCCGGTGTAGCTTGCAAGCACGAGATGTAACAGCCCACCGACGGCAAAAACCGCGGCTTGCGACGCCTTGGCAAAGAGAACCCGCATGCTATAGACGGCAAGAAAGATCGCGATAAGTTGCCAGGTCATTCCGAAAAAAAGGTTACTGACCTGGCTGTACACCATGATGGCCAGCGAAAGACCCCCCAACGCCAAACCGCCGGCAACCACGCACAGGTCGCTCCAGCAACGCCGCCAGATCAGAAACAGAAGGGCCGCAACGGTTAAAACCAGAATTTCATATCGCCCGGACGCCAGCAATCCGCCGATTAATCCCTGAAAATGCATGCGCAAGGCGCCGACCAGACCGCCTGGGATACGCCATAGCGCAGCGTCCGGTCCGGAGCCGGTATTCGTATGAATGTAGTCCAGAATGTGGGTCCAGCTGGAGGCGTAGTACCAGGCGCTGACCGACAGTGTGCCCAGCGCACCCGCCAGGGCGATCAGGCACGTAACGACGGTTACCTTCTGTGAACGCAGGGCTAGGATCACACCTGCCACCAGCACGCTGGCGATGGTAAGGCACGCGGTATGAAGCACAAAGGTCGGCTTCGTTATGAAGGCCAGGCCCGCCAATAACCCGTAAGCGACGATCGACGGCCAGGCGATTCGCTTGCCGTCATATTCCGCGGCCAGAAAGACGGCAAGCAGGCTGAAACTGGCCGTGAAAAGCGCCACCGCGAAGTCAGGTCTGAACTCGATAACGGCACAATACGTCAACGGTAAGCTGAGAAGAAAGGTCAGCGCGAGACAACGAACGCCCCAGAACCTTGCAGGGATAAGGCAAAAGGAGACCCCGAAAAGAAGGAGAAGGGGCACGCCGTTGCACACATAAGGGCTGAATTCCTGGAACCCGAAAAAGATGAAGGCAACCAGCGCCACCAGCGTTGACCACGGGCTATGCGGCGGTTCCTGAACAAGCGACCGAACGACGGCCTGAACGCCCCCTTGATCAAAGATCTGCGTCCGTTTAAGTCCGTCGATCAGGTAACCGACATCATCGTAGGTTGGGTCGATGGCCAGGCGCCCGTTTCGTAGCGACCATTGCACGACGGCAGCCGTGATCCCGGCGGTGAGCAGAAATGCCAGCAGAAGCCAGCCGAACTCGGCGCGGAAAATCGATCGGGCTGCGGCAGGGCGCGCAAGCACCGTTTTATCAGCTGCCGGATCGGCACCCAGCAGTTCCGGGGCTTCCGGGCTCAGCCTGCATTTGCCCTCGTTCGCGAGTAACGCATCGTCATGACGGTCCGGACCGCGCAGCGTGTTCATAAAAGCGGTACTGTTTGATCACGAAGGCAGCCGGTCAACTCCCAAATGAGCTGGCTGGCGATCCGGACGCCGCGGCCGATCTGCAGGAATGGTTCTGTCCTGACCAAGGCCGGCGATCTACCATTCTTGTGTCGACGACGTCAAGTCTGTGCTACGGCCGAGGCAAGCCGCCGACCGTTACATGCCGGCGGCTTCTACGCTGGTCTAACCCTGTCCGCACCACACAAAATGGCCAGATCGCAAAACACGGGGTCCGGAGCCTGATCGAACCAGCGAATCGCTTCCTGAACCAGGGTGATTCTTAAAACGTGTTCTCCTGGCTTGTCCGGAGCTAAAACGTTCACCTGGTACATTTGGGATGATCCTGATTCGGCATCCGGTTTCAACCGGGAACGAATACCCTCATATACCGAATAACGTCCGTGCGGAGCTAACCAATGGTACGATAGATGGATGGGACAGG
>Ga0213876_10000803_pt1 | contig 21285 bp, 17 predicted proteins | sample BarmaccomBMRX_R9_FD_160113 | JGI IMG/M metagenome (GOLD analysis project Ga0213876, IMG submission 160113) | Root-associated microbial communities from Barbacenia macrantha in rupestrian grasslands, the National Park of Serra do Cipo, Brazil - RX_R9 | ecosystem: Host-associated > Plants > Roots... | reverse complement strand
CCAGGCGTGATCGACGGTGACCGCGTCGTCGACGACAAGAGCTATTTCGATCTCGCCTCCCATGTCGCCTATTCGGCCGCCACGGTCCGGGCACTCACGGACCTCGAGGACCCGGCCGATGGACTTGCAAAGCTCGCCCATTCGGCCCGCAACTGGCTGTGCGTGACGGACGGGGAGCACGGGATCTGGTTCACGGCGAAGGGCACGATCGATCATGTGCCCGCTTATCGCATCGCGGCTGTCGATACCCTCGGAGCGGGCGATGTGTTTCACGGCGCGCTCGCGCTTGCGCTTGGAGAAGGCATGGCGGAGCGAGACGCGGTGGGCTTTGCGAACGCAGCGGCCGCGCTCAAATGCCTGCGCTTTGGCGGCGGCCGGATCGGAGCACCGAGCCGCGCCGAGGTCGAGGCCTTCATGCGCCGGCAGAACTCGGCCTGACGGTCTTGTCCGGACGCGGCCATTGCAGCCGCAAAGGGCATCCTGGGCGTGATGAAGACGTGACGAGCTTCGTGTTGCCTGCATCACGTTCCTTGTGCCATGCTGGCCCCAAGCGCACGGGAAGTCCCCGGCAGGGCCGCAGAGCCCGATGGTCAGGTTCGACGATGGGCTCCATGGTCGGGAAGGCTTGATCAAATCTTCATGGAAATTCGCAGATCGCTTCGATCCGCTCGGGTTGAGGGAAACCCCAAGGAGAAAAGTTATGAAATCGGTGCTTCGCGTGTCGGGGCTCGCTCTGGCGAGCCTGTTGCTGTCATCGCTCGTAAGCTGGGCCGGCCCCAAGATCGTCTCGGGCCCTGGCGCCAATCCGGCCTGTTTCAAGCCATGGTCCGATCAAACCAAGTTCTTCCAATGGGAGAAGAAGCCGGGGCCGTACCGCATCGCGGTGGTCAATGGCTTCGTCGGCAATACCTGGCGCATTCAGATGATCAAGACGGCGAAAGCCTTCGCCGATCAGCCCGGCATCAAAGAGAACATCAAGGAATTCAAGGTCGTCTCTACCGGGACGGACGTCGCGGCCCAGCTCGGCGCGATGGAGGACTTCATCAACCAAGGCTTCGACGCGATCGTCACCATCGCGGTCGCGCCTGACGGCTTCGACCGCATTATCCGCCTCGCCGACAAGAACAATGTCGTGGTCGTTCCCTTCGATAACATCCTCGACACCGACAAGGTGATGATGGTCAACGAGGACCAGAAGGAGATGGGCCGCATGTCGGCCAAATGGCTCATCAATGAGAGCGGCAAGACGTCCGGCGACATCCTAGAGGTGCGCGGCCTGCCGGGCAATTCGGTCGATCGCGACCGCCATCTCGGTTTCCGCGAGGTGATGGAAGCTCCGGGCAACAACTTCAAGATCACCGAAGTCGTGGGGAACTGGGATTCCGGCACCTCGCAGAAGGTGACAGCCGACGCGCTCGCGGTGCACGGCCATTTCGACGGCGTGTTCACGCAAGGCGGCTCGGACGGCACGGTGCGCGCCATGATCGACGCGAAACATCCCTTCGTGCCGATGTCCGGCGAAGGGGAGAACGAATTCCGCAAGCAGATCGCTGATCACTACAAGGAGGGGCTCAAAGGTATGTCCTACGGGCAGTCTCCCGCGCTCGTGGCGATCTCGATCAAGGCGGCGATCTCGGCCTTGCAGGGCAATGTCATGCCGCAGCTGATCTCGATCCCGATCCCTGTCGCCGACTACAAGACGCTCAAGGACGGCGAGAACTACTGGTCGAATCTGAGCGCGAATTTCTTTGCGCCGAATCAGTTCCTCCCGTGTGGCGTGACCTTCACGGCCCCGGAGATCATGGCGCAAAGCGAAGCGAACCTGAAATAAAGCGCGCCGGGCGTACGGACTGCCCGGCCGCGCCGGGCAGTCCTTTATTCGTTGGAATTCGTGTCACATTTCATGGTCGAAGAGAGCCGCGTGGAGAATACCGCGAAGGAAAGAGATTTTCTTGTCCTCTCGGGCATTTCCAAGCGATACGGGGGCGTTGTCGCGCTCGAAAATGTCGATTTCGCCTGCGAGCGCGGCAAGATCCATGCGGTGCTCGGTGAAAACGGGGCCGGCAAGTCGACATTGATCAAGATCGTCGCGGGTGTGGTGCAGCCGGATGCCGGCACGATGCGCCTCGAGGGCGAGGAGGTGCGCTTTCCTTCCCCGTCTTCCGCCAACGCGGCCGGCGTCGCCTCGATCTTCCAGGAACTGTCGCTGCTGCCGGATCTTTCGGTGGCGGACAACATCTCGATCACCTCGCCGCCGCGCCGTCTCGGCTTCATCGATACAAAGGCGCAGCGTCGACGCGCCGAGGCGCTGCTTGCCGAAATCGGCTGCGAGGACGTGAATCCGTTGATGCGCGTGCGGGATCTGCCGCTGTCGCGCCGCCAGATGGTGGAGATCGCCAAGGCACTCGGTCAGAAGCCGCAGCTTTTCGTGCTTGACGAGGCGACTTCCGCCCTGACCAGCGCCGATGTCGAGAAGGTCTATGCCATGTTGGCGCGTCTCAAGGCGCAGAACATCGCGATCCTGTACATCTCGCACCGCATGCACGAGGTCGAGGCGCTGGCCGACCGCGCCTCGGTGTTCCGCAACGGCCGACACATCGAGACTTTCGATTGGGGGCGACGCTCGACGGGCGAAATCGTCCAGCTCATGATCGGCCGTGACATCGCGACGCAATACCCGCCGAAGCCGCTTCGGCCCAAGGGAAAGCCGGCGCTCAAGCTCGGCAATCTCTGTTGGGAAAGGCGTCTCGAGGCCATCTCGCTCGAGGTGGCAGCCGGTGAGATCGTCGGCCTCGGTGGCCTCGATGGCCAGGGACAAAAGACGCTGCTCCTTGCCCTCTTCGGCGTATTGCGGGGCGTGACCGGCGAGATCGTGATCAACGGCAAACCGGTGCGGCCGAGCTCTCCCGCTTTCGCAAAATCGCCGTCGGTCGGCATCGCGCTTGTGCCCGAGGACCGCAAGACAGAAGGCTTGATGCTGCCGATGTCGATCGCCGACAATCTCGCGATTGCCTCCCTCCACACGCTGGAGACGGGGCCATTCGTTGACCGCGCGAAAGAGCGTTCCGCGGTTGAAAAAGGCATCGCGCGATTGCGCATCAAGGTCGGCGACAGCAAGGATGCGGTCTCGACCCTGTCGGGCGGCAATCAGCAAAAGGTGGTGATCGCCAAATGGCTGATGACCGAGCCCGGCATCATCCTTCTCAACGATCCGACTCGCGGCATCGATGTCGGGACGAAACAGGAGATCTATCGATTGATGCGTGAGCTCGCCGACCAGGGCGTGGCGATCCTCTTCTACTCCACAGACTATGACGAGCTGATCGGTTGCTGCGATCGGGTCGCAATCATGTACGACGGCCGCATCGTGCGCGAGCTCGAAGGAACCGATCTCACCGAGCACAACATCATCACGAGCGCTCTCAACATCGACGGGGCTGCCGCCACGTCGCCGCCCGGCGAGGCGACCCATGTCTAACTCGACGATTTCGAACGCCCCGTTCTCCGAGCCCAGGATGTCGGGCATGCCGATGCCCGCAACATGGCCGAGACGCAGGCTCGGCGGCGATCTCCTCATCAGGCTGCGTCAGAATATCGGCGTCGTGACCGCAATCGGGCTCTTTTGCGTCATCTACCTCTTCTACCACTTCGCGCACCCGAAAGGGTTCTCCTCGGCGGTCTTCGTCCAGAATGCCGATGAGGTCTTCACGCTCGCAATGGTCGCCATGGCACAGACGCTTCCCGTGCTCGCGGCCGGGCTCGACCTTTCCGTCGGCGCGGTGATGACGATGGTCGGCTGCCTCGCGAGCTATCTCATGAGCGGGGCCGCGCAAGGAACGCCGATCGAATTCTCATTTGGCGGCACCTCGCATGTGCTCGCGGTCCTGCCCGGCGGCGTCATCGGCATCATCATCGGCGTCATCATATGCTTCGTCGCCGGCACGCTCGCCGGTTTCGTCAATGGTTGCGTCGTCGTCTACGGACGCATCCAGCCCATCATTGCGACGCTCGCCACCGGCGCCATCTACATCGGCATCGCGCTCTTCTTGCGACCCACGCCCGGCGGCAAGATCGACGAGGACCTCAATTGGGCGCTCACCAATTCGCTGCAGGACTTTGCCTCCACGGTCCACATCTTCGACGATGGCAATGCGCCCTGGTTTGCGCCCTTGGGCGCCATTCCCGTGCCCTTCATCCTCATCGTGGTGATCGCGCTCGTCGTGTGGGTGCCGTTTCGCCGCTCGGTCACGGGCCGCAGCGTCTATGCCATCGGCTCGGCCGAAGGGGCAGCCTACATGTCCGGGCTTCGGATCGATCGCGCCAAGCTTGCCGCTTTCACGCTGGCGGGCTTCTTTGCCGGCTGCGGCGGCTTGTTCCTGGCGATCCAGACCTCCTCGGGCAATGCCGATATCCCGCAAGCCGGCGCCTACACGTTGAACTCGATCGCGGCCGTCGTGATCGGCGGCACCTCGCTCCTGGGAGGAACCGGTGGGGCGATCGGCTCGATCTTCGGCGCGCTCATACTGCGGGTGATCTCGTTCTTCTTCCGCATCTTCGACATCGCGCCGCTCCTGCAACCCTTGTTCGAGGGCATCATCCTCCTTGCCGCAGTCAGCATCGGGGCGCTGCGTGTGCTGCGTGTCAAGAATACGCTGGAGCTCTTCCGGTGACCGCCGCCTCCCTCAATATTTCCCTGTCACGCGATGCCCGGCCGATCCTGATCTCGGCCTCGTTCATCCTCGTCATCCTCATCGCTGGAACATTCTACACCTTGTCGCGCCTCGGCACGGCGCCGCTCTTGTCACCGACCTATCTGCTTCAGCAGCTGCAGATCGGCTCCTTCCTCGGCATCGTCGCGGCGGGCATGATGATCGTCATCCTCATCTCGCAGATCGATCTTTCGGTGCCTTGGACGTTGACGGCGGCCGCCATGATGGCGACCGCGGTCGGGGGCCCTTGGGCGCTTCCGGTCGGGCTCGGGGTGGGCCTTCTCGTCGGATTGGTGAACGGCATCGGCGTCGCCTATCTGCGCATTCCCTCGATGATTTTCACTTTGGGCGTGAATGCCGTGATGCGTGGGCTCATGGTGGCCCATACGGGCGGCTTCGCACCGCAGACGGCCGCGACCGATCTGATGCGCTGGCTCGCCGCCGACCATTCCTTCGGAATTCCGAACGCCCTTTTCGTGTGGCTCGCCGTCTCGGCTCTGGTCGCGCTCATTTTGCGGCGCATGGCGCTCGGCCGCTACATCTATGCGATCGGCAACAAGGAGGCCGCCGCGTATCTTGCGGGCGTCAACACGCGCGGCGTGATCATCATCTGCTTCGTGCTTTGCGGCATTGCGGCGGGACTGGCGGGGGTGCTGCTCGCCGGCTACTCCACCAAAGCCTATCAAGGGATGGGCGATGCCTATCTGCTTCCCTCCATCGCGGCGGTCGTGATCGGCGGCACCAATATACTCGGTGGGCGCGGTCGCTATCTCGGCACGCTCGTCGGCGTGATCCTGATCGTGCTCTTGAACAGCGTCCTCTCGATCATGGAGATGCCCGAAGCAGGCCGGCAAGTGATCTATGGCTCGGTCATCATCCTGATGCTGCTCGTCTATGGACGAGGTGAGAAGGTGACGAGCTAGGCGAGCGGGCAACCAATAGCGGATCGATGAGCGTTCTACCCGCTACTCACCGCGCATCCGGTCGTTCGCGGCGACAGGCACGCCTGAGGACACGCCGACCATGGCCGGGCGCAGCACACGCTCGCCGATCGCGTAGCCGGGCTGGACCACGGTGTGCACCTGTCCCTTGGCCAGGCTTTCGTGCGGGGCCTCGAACATCGCCTGATGCAAATTGGGGTCGAACTTCTCCCCCGCCGGATCGAGCTTGCGCACGCCATGTCGCTCGAGCACCTTGGCAAGCTCGCGCTCGGTGAGCTCGACACCCTCGATCAGCCCGGCGACGAACCCTTCGGCCTTGCGCGCTTCATCGGGCACGGCTTCGAGAGCACGTCGCAAATTATCGGCGACGGAAAGCATGTCGCGCGCGAACGCCGAAATCGCATAGGCGCGCGCGTCGGCGACTTCCTTCTCGGTGCGCCGGCGCAAATTCTCCATTTCCGCGAGAGCTCTCAAGAGCTTGTCCTTCAGCTCCGTTTTCTCCTGCTCGAGCTTTGCCGCGGCATCTTCCTGAGGCGCGGCATCGATCTTGCTCGTGTCCGCCCCGTCCACCGCGCCTTCATTGGCGGTCTTCGGCTTCTCGTGCTCGCCGGCCATCATGTCCTCTTCTCAAGCGCTAGGTTCGGATCGCGATATCTGTAAGCTTGCCCCGAAAATCAAGTCCAAAACCGCCCAGGCCATCTAATCGGACGTCAAATCCCAGGGCGGTTCCCCACAAGCTGCCGTGTCGTCGAAGCGCCATTTCCTGGAAACGAGCCCGGCCTTGGGACGAGTGCTTCTCGGCCCGGGCGGCGCCGCGCGAGAAGCTCTTCCGCCTATTCCGGATTGAACACGCCGAGTAACCGTCGCCTGATGGCGTTCTGTCGAGGGGCAGAAGTGATCTTGGCGCCCGTCAGGTCGGTGACATAGAAAACGTCAACGGCGCGCTCGCCGAACGTCGCAATATGGGCCGAAACGATGTTGAGGTTCATCGCCGAAATTTGCGAGGTGAGGTCGAACAGGAGCCCTTGACGGTCGAGGCCCGAGACCTCGACGACGGTGTGGCGGTTCGACAAAGTATTGTCGACCACGACCTCGGAGGCGACATCGAAGGTCTTGGCGCGCGCCCGCTTCGGATCGCGACGTTCGAAATCGCTGATGCGCCGCCGCCCTTCGAGCAGTTGTTCGATGGTTTGCGCCACCCTCTCGGCGCGCCGAAGCTCGTCGGCATCCTCGTCGAAAGCCCTCGAGATCGCGATCGTATCGATGGCGCGCCCGTCGCTCGTCGTGAAGATTTGCGCATCGACGATATTGGCGCCGGCCATGGCGCAAGCGCCGAAAACCAGCGACAGGAGATGGGGATGGTCCGGCGCGAAAAGGGTGAGCGTCGTCACGTCGCGGAAGCTGTCGGTCTCGATGGTGGTGGCCGGCAGGCGCTTCTCCCGTTCGGCGTCCCTGATGAGGTGGGCCTGCCGCGCCTTGCTCTCGAGCGGCACACGCAGCCAATAAGGCGCATAGTGGCGCTTGGCGTAAGCCTCGAACTCGCGATCCGGCCAGTCGGCGAGCCTCTCGCGCAAGGCGTCTTTTGCGAGGCGCACGCGTTCCCCGCGCTCGACCGCGGAATGTCCCCCGGCGAGCACCACTTCGGTCTCGTAATAAAGAGTGCGCAGAAGCTCGCCCTTCCAGCCGGTCCACACTCCGGGACCGACCGCCTTGATGTCGGCGATCGTGAGCACAATGAGGAGCTTGAGGCGCTCGAGCGTCTGCACCACGGCGGCGAAATTCTCGATCGTTTGCGGGTCACTGAGGTCACGGCTCTGAGCCGTGGTGGACATCAGAAGATGGTGCTGCACGAGCCACGCGACCGTCTCGGTTTCGGCTTCGTTGAGGCCAAACCGAGGGCAGAGCTTGCGCGCAATGCGCTCGCCCACGAGCGAATGATCCTCGGCCCGTCCCTTGGCGACATCGTGCAGGAAGAGTGCCACGTAGAGCGCCCGGCGATTCTGAATCGTGTGGAAGATGGTGTTCGAGAGCGGGTGCTCCGCTTGCGCGCGCCCGGCATCGATCTCCGACAATACGCCGATCGCGCGAATGAGGTGCTCGTCCACCGTGAAATGGTGGTACATGTTGAACTGCATCATCGCCACGACCCGACCGAAATCCGGAATGAAGCGCCCGAGCACACCCGCTTCGTTCATGTGCCGAAGCACGGTCTCGGGCGCATTGCGCGAAGTGAGCATCTCGATGAAGAGGCGGTTTGCCTCCGGATCCTCGCGCACCGCCCTGGTGATGAGCTTCAGCGAGCGCGTGACGAGATGCTTCGCCTCCGGGTGAATGGCGAGATCGTGCTTGTCAGCAAGCCAGAAGAGGCGGATCAGGTTGACCGGGTCTTTTCGGAACACGTTGGTCGCCGCAAGCGTCAAACGGCCATTCCATACGGCAAAGCCCGGCGCCTCGAGCGCACGCGTGCGCTTGCGTCGGAAACGGCCGAGGAAACGATCGAGGAGCGGGCGCGGCATCGTTTCGCGCGCTTCCATCGCCGCGCAGACGATGGCCGTGAGGTCGCCGACATCCTTGGCGATAAGAAAGTAGCGCTTCATCAAGCGTTCGATTCCCGAGAGGCCCTGTCGGCTCACCACCTTCAGCCTCTCGGCGACGAGACGCTGCATGTCGAAGGACAAGCGTTCCTCGGCGCGCCCGGCGATGAAGTGCATATGACAACGGATGCGCCACAAGAATTCCTCGCAGCGAGAGAACAACGCGAACTCCTCGGGCGAGAACAGCCCCGCGTCGACGAGGTCCTTGGCTTCCTTGACGCGGTAAACGTATTTGCCGATCCAGAAGAGCGTATTGAGATCGCGCAAGCCACCCTTGCTGTCCTTGACATTCGGTTCGACGAGGTAGCGCGAGCCGTTCCCGGAGCGCTTGAGGCGCTGGTCGCGCTCGACGAGCTTGGCGGCGACGAATTCACCGGCGCTTCCCGCCACGATGTCGTTTTCGAAACGACGCTGAAATTCGTCGAAAAGGTCGCGTTCGCCCAAGATGAATCGGGCCTCGAGAAGAGCCGTGCGGATCGTCATGTCGGACTTGGCCGAGCGCAAGCATTCCTCGACCGTGCGTGTCGCGTGGCCGACCTTCAGCCGCAAATCCCAGAGGAAATAGAGGATCGCCTCGATGACGCTCTCGCACCAGGGCGAAGCCTTGTAGGGCAGGATGAACAAGAGATCGATATCGGAGCCTGGCGCCAAAAGACCACGCCCGTAGCCCCCCGTCGCGACGACGGCCATGCGTTCGGCCGTGGACGGATTATCTGCGGGGTAGAGCTCGTTGATCGCGAATTTGTAGGCGTTCTCGATGAGTCCATCCATGGCGGCGCATAGATGCGCTGCAGAGCCGCGACCATCGATGCGGTCGATCAGGATGCGTTCGGCTTCGGCTCGGCCTTCGGCAAGGCTTTCGCGAAGATGGGCAAGGAAGGCCTCGCGAGGCGGGCGACCGGCAAGCGGCGAGTGGCGCGTCGAGGAGCCTTGCGACATCACCATTGCGTGTCACTCGCGTTCGTCATGCGCTAAGCCAGCGCCGCGTGCACGAGATTGCGGAAGAGCTGGCGAAAATAGACGCGCTGCCCCGGTGCCTGAATGAGCATGAGCGCCACAAGTTCTTCCGCGGGCGCAATCCAAAATGCCGTGCCGGCGATGCCGCCCCAGTAGAACTCGCCGATCGTTCCTGGCGTCGGCGCCATTCCGCTCGCGAGCCGGACCGCGAAACCAAGCCCGAAGCCATGGCCCGGCGGCAGGAGATCCGAGCCGATCACGACCTGCGATCCGAGATGGTCGCTCGCCATGAAGGCCAGGGTCTTGCGGCCGAGAATGCGAACGCCGTCGAGCGTCCCGCCATGGTAGAGCATGTGCAGGAACCGCGCGTAATCATCGATCGTCGACACGAGGCCCCCGCCGCCCGATTCGAAGCTCGGGGGCGATCGCTGGTCGATCAGCGTCACCGGCGCGCCCGTATCCGGATCCTTCGCGAAGGGTTCAGCGAGTCGATCGTGCTTCTCGGGCGGCGCGGAGAAGCCGGTGTCATCCATTCGGAGCGGGCCGAGTATGTGACCCTTCAGGAAATCGCCGAGCGTTCTCCCCGAGACGATCTCGATGATGCGTCCAAGCACATCCGTCGAATGGCTGTAATCCCAGTGCGTACCCGGCTGATTGAGGAGGGGAAGCTTCGCGAGCTCCGCCACATGCCCCGCATTAGTGATGCCCGGCGCGCGCAACGGCGCGTCCGCGTAAAGACGCTGCACGGGCGAGTTTCCCGTAAAGCCGTAGGTGAGGCCGGAGGTATGGCGCAATAAATCGTGAATCGTGATCTCGCGTTTCGCGGCCACGAGTTCGAGCTTGGCGCCCTTCTCCACCCCGACTCGCGGATGACCGAACTCGGGAATGAATTTGCTGAGCGGGTCGGAGATGAACAGACGACCCTCCTCGACGAGCATCATGATGGCAACGGAGACGATCGGCTTCGTCATCGAGTAGACGCGGAAGATGGCATCCTCGCGCAGCCGTGGGCCGTCCGGCCGCACAAACCCGATATTCTCGCGATAGGCCACCTTGCCATGGCGCGAAATGAGCATGCTCACCCCAGGGACGTGCTTCGTCTCGACCTCGTGGCGCATCACATCGCTGAGCTTGGCGAGCCCCTCGGGTGAAAGTCCCACTTCCTCCGGCGTCGCCGTCGGTAGTGAACGGGAAAGCGGTTTTTGCATGATGTTCACGAGAGCGTCTCCGGATGAGCTTGCGCTGTTTTAGAGTGAGCGGCGGCAAGGTGACAAGGAGCCGGCGCTGATGGCAGAGAGCGTGCTTCCCGAGGATGTGAGCCGAGAGCTCACCACGTTGACACCCATTTCCAACTGATCCACCGTCGACCGAGGTAATCAAAGGCTCGGAGCAGGGCGGAATGGGGCAAAGCTCGCGGATGCGGTCTCGTCGGACGCGCCGCGCATGAACTACATCTTCCATTTCGGCGATATGTGGAATGCCCGCGGCGAGTTCGTCGAAGGCGCCTTGATGACGCTGCGCCTCTCCGGGCTTGCCATGGTCGCGAGCCTCGTGATCGCCATCCTCGGCGCCTTGGCTCGGACTTCCGGCCCAAAGCCTTTGCGCATGCTCGTCGCCGCCTATGTCGAGATCATCCGCAACACGCCCTTCCTGGTGCAGATCTTCATGATCTTCTTCGGCCTGCCGACGGTTGGGCTCCGTCTCGACGCCAACGAGGGAGCGCTGATCGCGCTCATTCTCAACGGCTCGGCCTACACTATCGAGATCGTGCGGGCCGGGATCGAGAACATCAGCCAGGGGCAGATCGAGGGAGCGCTGGCGCTCGGCTTGCATCGCCTGCAAACCTTTCGCCTCGTCGTGCTGCCGCAAGCTTTGCGCATCATCGTGCCGCCGCTCGGCAGCCAGTTCATCCTGCTCATGCTCAATTCGAGCGTCTGCTCGGCCATATCGGCCGACGAACTCACCTCGGCCGCGCTCGACGTGCAAGGTCGTACTTTTCGCGCCTTCGAAGCCTTCATCGTCGCCGCGGCCATTTATTTCGCCTTGTCGCTCCTTTTCTCAACCGCCTTCGCGACGATCGAGCGCCTGGCCTTCGGTAAGCGGATCTCCCGCTGATGCGCAGCTTCAACGCCGGCGACGTCGTTTATCTTCTGCTCGCAGCGCGTTGGACCGTGTTGTTGTCGCTCATCGCCTTTGCGGGCGGCGGCCTCGTCGGCCTCATCATCGCGCTCATGCGCGTCGCGCAGGCACGGGCCGCCCGCTGGTTCGCGATCGGCTTCATCCGCGTGTTTCAGGGAACGCCGCTCCTTCTGCAGCTTTTCCTCGTCTTCTTCGGCGGCGACCTGATCGGCGTGCCTCTGGGCGCCTGGCTTTCGGTTATCCTCGGCCTCAGCCTCAATGCTGGCGCGTTCCTCGGCGAAATCTGGCGAGGCTCGATCCAGGCCGTGCCGAACGGCCAAATCGAGGCGGCGCGCGCGCTTGGCCTGCATTATGGCCAGCGCATGTTGCGCGTCGTCGCTCCGCAAGCCTTGCGCACCGCCATTCCGCCGACGGTCGGCTTCCTGGTCAATCTGATCAAGAGCACGTCGCTTGCCGCCATCATCGGCTTCGTCGAGCTCACGCGCGCCGGTCAGCAGCTCAACAATGCGACGTTCCGCCCTTTCCTGATCTTCGGCCTTGTGGCCTCGGTGTATTTCGTGATGTGCTGGCCTCTCACGATCGCCGCGAGCCGGCTGGAGCGCCGTCTGGCGCTCGCCTACAAGCGCTAGGGCCTGATGCTGAATACAAGCCGCTTTGCATCATGCCCGAGGACGTGCTTGTGAGCATCGATCCCAGGACCATGAAGGAGCAGACGAATGCGGATATGGAGTTTGGTGGCAGTCTTGGCCCTCGCGCTCGGCCTCGCCTCGGCTACCCCGGTGAAAGCCCAGACGGTCGATGAGATCATCAGTCGGGGCTCGATCAATATCGGGGTGCTCGTCGACCTCCCGCCCTACGGCATCCTCAACGCGCAGCAGGAGCCGGACGGCTACGACATCGAGGTCGCGAAGCTCCTCGGCAAGTATCTGGGAGTGAAGGTCAACCTCGTTCAGCTCACCTCGCCGAACCGCATTCCTTTCCTGGTGACCAACAAGGTCGATCTCATCGTCGCGACCCTCGGCGTAACGCCAGAGCGCGCCAAGCAAGTGCTCTTCTCGATCCCTTACAGCGCCATCGAAAACGTGATCTTTGGCCCGAAAGACAAGGCCATCAAATCGATCTCGGATCTCAAAGGGCTGCGGGTCGGCGTGCCGCGCGGAACGGTGCAGGACGTGATTTTGACCTCGACGCTCGGCAATGACGTCAAGATGGCGCGGTTTGATGACGATCCTTCGACCTATCAGGCCCTGCTCACCGGACAAGTCGACGCCATCGCCGAGACCGGCCTGACGGGAGATGAATTCTACGCGAAGAATCCAGGCCCCGGCATCGAGCGCAAATTCATCCTGTTGCAGCAGCCGAATGGCATCACCATGCGCAAGGATCAGTGGAACCTCCACCAGTGGGTGAACACCTTCGTCTACTTCGTGAAGAACAATGGCGAGCTGAACACCATCCACGAGAAATGGTTTCACAAGCCCCTGCCGAATCTCCCGACCTTCTGAACGAATTCCAAGAACGCGCCGATCGCCGCAAGGCCGACGTCGATCGCCCGCTTCTTAGATTGCTCCCGGGGATTCGAGCTCGATCACCTTGCCGCCCGCCGCCTTCGCATCCTCATGATCATGCGTCGCGAGCAGCGCCGGTAAGGCGCGGCTGCGCAATTCATGGAAGACGAAAGCGCGAAAGCGCGAACGAAGCGCCATGTCCAGTTTCGAGAAGGGCTCGTCGAGCAACACGGCCCGCGGGTGGGACAGCAGGACGCGCAACAGCGACACGCGAGCGCGCTGCCCGCCCGAAAGCGTCGCCGGATCGCGGTCGGCGAAGCCCTCGAGATCAGCGGCCGAAAGCGCCTCCTCGACACATGAGCGCCGCGCTTTCCTGCCCCTGACCGTGGCCGCCAAGCCGAACGCCAAATTGCCCCCGACCGAAAGATGAGGAAAGAGGAGGTCGTCCTGGAACAGGATGCCGGTCCGACGAAGCTCCGGCGGCTCGACGTCGATGCGCCGACCGTCGAGGCGAATCTCCCCCGCCATTTGGAACGCGGGATCGAGCGTGCCGCAAATCGCGGCCAACATGCTCGACTTGCCCGAGCCGCTCGGCCCCATTACCGAGACGATCTCGCCGGGCTCGACCCTCAGCGAAAGGCGCAAGATCGCCCGGCCAGCAAGCGAAAGCGTCAGGCCGTCGAGCACAAGGCCCGACATCGGCAGACCTGGCATCGGCAGACCTGGCATCGGCAGACCTGGCATCGGCTTCAAGTCCGGGAAGGTAGGCGTCGCAGTCATTTCTTCTCTTGGTCTTGTCGAGGTCAGTCGCGACCGCGATCGGTTTCCCTGGTTCCCTGTTTTCGTCAAGTTTCTCGCAACCCCCGGCGATGGCGAAACAAGAGCGCCGGCAGTATGAGCGCCATCGCGAAGCCGAGGAACGGCAGCATTGCCTGCAAAAGCGCGAAGACACCGATCACTCGGCGATCGGCACCCGCCGCAAGGCTGACCGCTTCGGTCGTCACCGTTTCAAAACGGCCGGCGCCCACGAGAAGCGTTGCGAGATATTGGCTGACGCTGATCGCGAAGCCGAGCGCTCCTGCAATGAGGATGGCACGCGTCAGCATCGGCAGGCGCACCGCCCACAAGGCGCGCCAAGGGCTCGCGCCAAGCAGCAAAGCGGTGACGCGAAAACGAGGATCATGGGCGCGCCAAGGTGCCGAGAGCGACATGAAGACATAAGGGAGAACGAAAACGAGATGCACGAGGCCGATCCCGAAGCTGTTGCCGTCGAGATCGAGCGCGATCAGGAGGCTTGCGGCGCCGGCGAGGAAAGCGATCTGCGGCACGAGCAAAGGGATATAGATGACGTTGAATACAGAAGCGGGCGGCACGCCGCGGCGCGTTTCGTTCTCGAGGCACAAGATGGTGATGATGACGGCGAAGGCGGCAACCGCCGCGCCAAGCAGCAATGTGCGCAAAATGATGGGCCAAGCGACGGAGAGCTCGTGACGCCAGGTGTCGAGCGTAAAAGCCTGGGGTGAGATCGCGGGAAAACGCCAGGTAGCGGCAACGGACCAGACCATCAGCGAGATGAGGGCGAGCGCCACGAGGGCAGCGATCGCGACGGCGAGGAGCGGCGCCACGACGCGGGCTGCCGCCTCGAAGAAAAAGCGTCCGCCGCCGACGATCCAGCGGCCCCAGATAAGGTCCGCGAGACGCTCGAGCACGAGCCAAACGCCGATGGCCCAGAGCACAACTGCAAGCTGCAAGATCGCGGCCGCGCTCGCCTCAAAATGCAATTCGAGATCCGGATCCTCGGCCAGCCGCAGCACCGCGACGGCCAAGGTCGGAGGTGTGTTGGGGCCGAGGACGAGGGCGGCATCGACGACGGAGAGGCTGTAGGCGAGGACGGCGAGTACCGGAAGCCGCAATTGGGGGTAGAGCCGCGGCATCACCACTTTGGCGAACGCCGCCACGCGTCGATAGCCGAGCGTTCGCGCGCTGCCGAAGGCACGGACCGCGTCGACTTCTGGCAGGGCGGCGAGCGCGACGAGAAAGAGGAACGGGATTTCCTTTAGAACCAAGCCGCCCGCCAGCGACAGGCCGAAGGGATCGTTGATGATCAAGAGATCGGGTGGACGCTCGAGACCCGGCGCCCAAGCCGACAAAAGGCGAAAGATCAAGCCGGAAGGGGCGATGACGAAGGCGAGGCCGAACGCAACGGCCACATAGGGCACGCTCAAGAGCGGGGACAAAAGCCTTCTGATGAGGCCGAAGACACGCGTACCCATGAATGCCGCCATCAGCAACATGACGGCGCCCAAAGAAACCAAGGTGGTGATAAAACCGACGAAAACGCTGACACCGATCGAGCGGGGCAGCGAGGGCAATGCCAGAAGTGCGCGCCAAGGATCGAGCGTGAAGGTGGTTCCACCAAGGGCCGGCCAGTAGCCGAAAGCAGGAAGCACGGTGGCCGTCAGCCCTGCCAGGATCGGAAACAGGAGCACGGCGAGCAGCAAGGGGGGGCCCAACCGGAAAATCACGTGCGTTTACCTTGTTGGACCTTGGACGCAAGCTGCGCGGCGAAGTTGCTTTTCATCTCGATCACGATTGACGGAGCGGCAGGCAAATACCGCTCGTCCATCTTATGCGCCGATCGCGAAGCAGCTATATCATGCCGGATGGAGCACGTGACCGGGCGTGCTTGCAAGGAAGTTCGCCAGTCATGGCAGGAGGCTTCCAAGGGATGCGGTGATGACGCGCCTTTTCTCGAGACGCGGTTTTCTGACCTCGACAGCAGCGGTGGGGGCTGCTGGCATTGTCGCGCCTCGGCTCGGTTTTGGGCAACTTGCCGCTCAATCATTCGGCGCGCCCCAGCCTTCGCGCGGTCTTTGCACCCTCCCGAAGCTCGTCGTCGAGCGACGAACGATCGAGGTGAACGGCAAGGCGGCTTCCATCTTTGGCATCACCGCACCCGATGGTTCTTCGGGGCTCACCCTCGACGCAGACCAGCGCTTCCTGTTCGAGCTCGTCAATCGCAGCGGTGAGGCGACGATCGTGCATTGGCACGGCCAAACGCCGCCGACAGACCAGGACGGCGTCGTCGAGACCGGCTATGAGGGCCCCATCGAGAACGGTGAGACCCATGTCTACGACTTCGCCACGCGGCCGGGCACGCATTGGATGCACTCGCATTTCGGCTTGCAGGAACAGACGCTGCTCGCCGCTCCGCTGATCATTCGCTCGCCCGAGGATCTCGCGCTCGACGCGCAGGAGGTCACGGTCTTTCTTCACGATTTCAGCTTCGAGGATCCGACAGAGCTTTTTCGCGCGCTCACGGGGGCCAGCGTAATGGCGCATGCGGGCACCGCCGCGCTCGCGAATGTGGCGCGTCCCGCACCCGCTTCGCTGGCACAAAACTCGATCTCGAATCCCGCAGCTCTTGCCCTTTGTGGCGGCGGCACGCTGAACACCATCGATTACGATGCTTACCTTGCCAATGACCGGACGCTTGATGACCCACTCGTCATCCGCACGGAAAGGGGTGGTCGTGTCCGACTGCGGCTCATCAACGGCGCAAGCGGCACCGCATTCTGGATCGATCTCGGAACGGTCCAAGGCGAAGTGATCGCCGCCGACGGCAATCCAGTGAAGCCTGTGATGGGGTCGCGTTTCCCGCTGGCTCAGGGGCAAAGGCTCGACATCCTCGTCGACGTTCCGGCCGGCTCGGTCGTGCCGGTGCTCGCTCAAAGAGAGGGGGAGCGCGAGCTCACCGGAATCGTGCTCGCCTCGCCCGGCGCAAGCGTTGCCAAGATCGAGAACATGGCGAAGGAAAAAGCCTTTCCCATCGATCTTTCTCTCGAGGCGAAGCTCGAGGCGGTCACTGCGCTTCCCGCAAGGAAGCCCGACACCAAGCGCGAGATCTCGCTTTCGGGCACGATGACGCCCTTCATCTGGACGATCAACGAACGGTCATGGGCGGAACGCAAGGACATCCGCATGCAGCATGGCCAGCGCGTCATCATGGAGCTGCGCAACAACTCGCTCATGGCGCATGCGATGCATCTGCACGGTCACTGTTTTCAGGTGATCGGGCTCGAAGACCAGCCGGTCGCAGGCGCGGTGCGCGACACGGTGCTGGTGCCGGCGCTCGGCACCGTCACCATCGCCTTCGACGCCGACAATGTCGGGCGCTGGCTCTTCCATTGCCATAATCTCTGGCACATGGCCGCCGGGATGATGACGCAGCTCGTCTACAAATACGCGTGACCAAGTTCCACCGGCGCGTGGCCTCACGTTCTTCATCGCCCCTCGTACCGGCGTTGCCATTCTGTCACGATGCGGGTCATCCAGGACGGGTGAGGCTCCGGCAGGACGGGGCCAAGCTCCTCGGTCGAGAGCGTTGCGACGCCGCGCGGCAGCGTCTCGAAGCGCGCGCGATCGACACCGTTCAGCTTGCCCATCGCGAGCACGGTGAAACCGCCATAGCCTGCCGGGTCTTGCTTCTTCGCCTGGGCTTCCGGCGAGAGCAGAAAGTCGCAAAGCAGCAGCGCTGCCTCCTTATGGGCAGCGTTGAAGGGAATCGCGAGGAAGCTCGCATTGCCGATCGTCCCTTTATCGAAGACGAAGCTGCGCACGCTCGCGGGCAGTTCGCCGCGCGCGATGGCGCTCGAGGCTTCCGCGGGGTTGAAGGAAAGCGCGAGATCGATCTCGCCATCGGCCATCAGATTGCGCAAGGCCGCTGAATTGGAGGGGTGGACACGCCCCTGCCGCCACAGATTGGGCTTGAGCGCGTCGAGATATGCAAAGAGCGGAGCCGTCGCCCTATCGAAATCCGCATCGTCCGGCGGCCTTTGCAAACGGCGACGGTCTGAGCTGAGCTCGATCAAAACTTGCTTCAGAAAAGTCGCGCCAAGGAAGTTCGCCGGGTCCGGATAGGTGAAACGTCCCGGATGCGCCTTTGCCCAGGCGAGGAGCTCGAGTGCCGAATGCGGCTGTGAGGAAAGCGCCGGGCCATCCCCATAGAAGACGATCTGCGCAAGATTCCATGGCACCTCGAAGCCGTCGGTCGGAATGGTGAAATCGCTGCGCAGGGTGGGCTTGGCTTCGACGTCGACATAGCGGAAGTCCGGAAGCTCCTCGGCGAAGGGCCCGAACAAGAGATGATTTTCTTTCATCGACGCGAAATTCGGCCCGTTGATCCAGACAAGATCGACAGCACCGCCTTCGACGCGACCCGCAACCTTCTCGGCGAGAACGCGCGTCACCGCCTCCGCGGTATCGGTGAGCTTCACCTCGATGACCGAGACGCCATAGCGCGCCTTCATCGCGTCGCTGACCCAGGCGATGTAATCATTGAGCGGCTGCGAACCGCCCCATGCATACCAATAGACCGTCTGTCCATTCGCCTTCTCGACGATCGATGGCCAATCCCTTGGGTCCGGTGAAGCCTCTTGCGCGCCTGCGGCGGGGATCGACGCCACAGCCAAAAGTCCCAAAAGAATGGGGACAAGCGTGCTGCGCCATTTCATCCTCCGTATTCCGTCAGCGTTCATTGTTGGGCCATGGCGGATCGGCGACCAAGGCGAAGAGCGCGACGATCCTCGATGATCGATCCGAGAACTTCTTTGTGGAAGGCATCGCAACCGATGCACAAATTGCCGTAGGGCTCACCCTTTGGTGTCACCGTCTTGCTGCGTTCGAAGAAGCGATCGACGCTCCAGCCGAGCGTGAGGCCCATGTGCTCCGGCGCCCCTCGATTGATCGCCTGGAAAGCGGGATGATCCGCCAGGCTGTCGAGAATGTCGATGAGCCTCTCCTGCGTGAGGTTGCCGAGCGGATGTTTGGTCTTCAGGCAGCAAGGATAGACGTCGCCTGTGGGCTCGATGGCGACCTCGGAACCCGAATAGGCGTGATCGAGGAAATTGAGGCCGCCCGACCAGCGGTTGCAGAAATTGTCGGCGAGCGTCGCGCTTGAAAGACCGTTGGCCCAAGCCCTGCCTCTAGGCCACAACTTGCCGATCCACGTGTCCGGCGTCGCGCCGAAGAAGGAGTAGAGCGGCCCCTCTTCGTCGGATGCTTTGCGTTCGCCGGCCCCGTGCCCGGAAGCCGACATGCCGGCGGCCTCGAACAACGAAATCAATCGGCGCTCGAGCGGCGCGCGTTTCTCGCCTTGCATGCCGGAGTGGAAATCGTCCATGCCGGCGACGGAGATCATCCAGATCCCACGGTCGAGAAGCTCGCCAATAATGGTCGGGGTGATCAAATCGCCCGTAGTTTGAACGACGAGCTTGACGCCGCCATTCTCCGCATATTTGAGCCGCAGGGCATCGAGCGCGGGGTAGAGGATCTCCTCACGCACCCCGTCCAGCAGCACCTCGCCGCCGGAAAGGATCACGCGTCCTACCCGTTGCGCGAAGCCGCCCCCGGGCAAAGGTTGGCGACGATCGAGATACCTCATCGTGTCCGGCAGATTGGCGATGACGCGCGGAAAATTGCGCTTCGCCGTCGCGATCACCTCGCTCTGCCTTTGACGCGAATAGGGTCGAAACCGCTCCTCATAGCAGTGCGCGCATCGACGATGGCAGGCGAAGCAAAGCACATAATAGATCGATTCCATCGGCATTCTCTCGGCCCCCGTCTCCTCGATTCGCTCCCGGGCGAAGGAAACGTGAGAGCAATTCCAAGCTCATATCGCCGCGGCAATGACAAGCGATTTGATCGCCGCAGCCGCAATTCGATCGCGGAAGATGTTCGGCCGGGCCGCAGGGCGCTTCTCACGACGGCACGTTCCGAGGCCTCGCATCCGGAGCGGAACGTCAGCGCAAGAAGGTTTTCCATTCTCGCGGATCGTGCTCCAGGAGCCGCAACACATCGGGAGGGCGATCGACGTCCCACAGGATATCGGGCTCCGCCCAACTCAGCGCGGCTGCGCGCAAACGAGCGCGCGTTTCCTCCATAACGCGCTCCGTGCCCCACTCGATCCCGGCAAAGAGGCTCGCGACCGGGCGCTCGAGGCCGATAAGCACGTAGCCGCCGTCCTCTGCCGGCAAAACGACGGCGTCCCGGCCGCGCCGCAGCACCGCCGCACATTCGCGAAAGTAAGAAGGCGAGAGTGCCGGGCAGTCGGAGCCGGCGAGCAGGAGGGGTCCGTGCTCGGCCTTGAAGGCGCCGAGCATGCGCTCGCCGAGATCACCCGGCACTTGTGCCGCGAGTTTCACGTTCAACTCGGCTCGGCATTTCTCGAAAAAAGGATGAGCCGTGTCCGGCGCGCACCAGAGTGTCACGTCACCGAGCTTTGCTGCGATCGCGCTCGCGAGGGTCTTGCGCACCAAGGCCGCCTGGAGCGCGGCGGCGCGTTCGGCACCAAGCGAGGGGATGAGACGTGTCTTCGTCTTTCCCGCGACGGGAGCGCGGGCGAAAATGGCGATGCCGATGCGCCTTTGCCGGCTTTCTTCAGCTTCGCCCTTATGACCTTCTCCGCTACGGCGAACGCGGAGCATAACCGTATCTTTTGGCGAGGAGACCTGGGTCGGCGCCCGCCCAATAGGCAAAGCGCAAGGTCCACATGAGTAGGACGAGGCGTAAGACTCCCTTTGATTCGAAGCGCCTCCCCGATGCGATCGCGCGTTCCTTGATTGCGGCGGGAGGCGTCAATCGCTTCAGCGCTTTGGAGAGGGCGACGTCCTCCATCAGGGGGATATCGGGATAATGGCCAACCTTTGTGAAAGCCTCGCGCGTCACGAAGATCGCCTGATCGCCGGTTGCGATGCCGGTGAGCCGCGATCGGAAATTCATCAGGGCGGCAATGACGCGCAGCATGCGCGGGCGGCCGGCAAGCTCGACGTCAAAACGCCCCCAGACGCGACCGCTTCGGGCGAGCGCCTCGAGCACGAGCCGATCGGCATGTTGCGGCAGTTGCGTGTCACAATGAAGGAACAAGAGCGTCTCGCCGCGCGCCTGCAAGGCGCCTGCATTCATCTGCGACGCGCGGCCGCGCGGCGCCACAATCACGAGATCGGCTGCCCCTTCCGCACCCTCCAAGGTTGCGTCGGTGCTTCCACCATCGACGATGACGATCTCCGCGCCGCGCGCTCTCAATGGTGAGAGGGCTTCGAGCGCGGCGGAGATGCGCTCGCCTTCATCGAGCACAGGCACGATGATTGAAAGGCGCCGCGACAAACAGGAAGGCGTCATCGCTTCGCGAATTTGAGATGCACCACTTTGGGCCTTGCGATGGTGCGTATGAGCGTCAGGCCGTGCAAATCATCGCCGACGCCGTCGAAAAGGCGCTCCCCGCTGCCGAGAAGGATCGGTACGAGATTGAGTTCCATCTCGTCCACGAGCCTCGCTGCGAGGTATTGTTGGGCGGCCTTCGCCCCGCCACCGAGCGAGATGTCCTTGCCGCCCGAGGCGCGCCTTGCGAGCGCAAGCGCGTGCTCGAATCCCTCGGTGA
>Ga0213876_10000802_pt1 | contig 21295 bp, 19 predicted proteins | sample BarmaccomBMRX_R9_FD_160113 | JGI IMG/M metagenome (GOLD analysis project Ga0213876, IMG submission 160113) | Root-associated microbial communities from Barbacenia macrantha in rupestrian grasslands, the National Park of Serra do Cipo, Brazil - RX_R9 | ecosystem: Host-associated > Plants > Roots... | reverse complement strand
CTACCGGCTGCCGCCCGACCGGTACGATCAGTGGCAGGACATCACGTTGAACTTCGATCCGCGCCAGATGGTCGGACAGTAATTGGGAGAACGCCGGATGAAGAAGATCGCATTGGCCTTGGCCGCCCTGTTCGCGCTGACCGTGCCCGGCTCGGCCGCGCTGCAGGTCGACGTCAATCAGGGCAACATCCAGCCGCTGCCGATCGCCATCCCCGACTTCATCGGCGACCCGCAAGGCGCCAACATCGCCAAGGTGGTGCGCGCCGATCTCGAGCGCTCCGGCCTCTTCAAGCCGCTCGATCCCAAGTCCTATGTCGAGCAGATCAAGTCCATCAACGCCGCGCCGACCTTCGCCAACTGGCGCGTGATCAACGCGCAGGGCCTCGTCACCGGCCAGGCGCAGGCGCAGTCCGACGGACGGCTGCGCGTCGACTTCCGCCTGTGGGACATCTATGGCGAGAGCCAGATGCTGGGCCTGCAATACTTCACCCAGCCCGAGAACTGGCGGCGCATCGCGCATCTGATCTCGGACGCGATCTACGAGCGCATCACCGGCGAGAAGGGCTATTTCGACACGCGCATCGTCTTCATCTCGGAAGGCGGACCGGCCAAGAACCGCAAGAAGAAGCTCGCGGTGATGGACGAGGACGGCGCCAACCCGATCTTCCTCACCCGCGGCGACTATCTGGTGCTGACCCCGCGCTTCAATCCGACGGCGCAGATGATCGCCTATATGTCCTACATCAACGGCAAGCCGCGCGTGTACCTGTTCGATCTCGAGAGCGGGCGCCAGGAGATGCTGGGCAACTTCCCGAACATGACCTTCTCCCCGCGCTTTTCGCCCGACGGCAACAAGGTCGCGATGACGCTCGAGAACGGCGGCAACTCCGACATCTATGTGATGGACCTGCGCACGCGGTCCTATACGCGGCTCACCACCGATCCGTCGATCGACACCTCGCCCAGCTTCTCGCCCGACGGCAAGCAGATCTGCTTCGAATCCGACCGCGGCGGCAGTCAGCAGATTTACGTGATGAACGCCGACGGCTCGAACCAGCACCGCATCTCCTTCGGCAGCGGCAAGAACGGCACCCCGGTGTGGAGCCCGCGCGGCGACATGATCGCCTTCACCAAGCAGGGCGGCGGCGCCTTCCATATCGGCGTCATGCGGCCCGACGGCTCGGGCGAGCGCGTGATCTCCAACGGCTGGGAGGACGAGGGCCCGACCTGGGCGCCCAACGGCCGCGTGCTGATGTACTCGCGCACGCTGCAGGGCGGCCGCGGCTCGCAGATCTGGTCGGTTGATGTTACCGGCCGCAACGAGCGCCGCGTCATCACCCCGGGCGACGCCTCCGACCCCGCCTGGTCGCCCTTGATCCAGTAGGGCCGGGCCCCGATAATGTGGCGGAAAGCCCCGGTCGGGCACATTTTCGCCACCGGAGCGTTACAATTTAGGTGCCTAGTTCCTGCGTTCGCGGTCTTTGCCGCCGGCGCGCTTCCTTGGGAGTTGAGATTGCCATGACGAGATTTTCGGGTCTTTTGAAGTTTGCCGCCCTCTCCGCCGCGCTGGCGCTGGCCGCCTGCTCGTCGAAGCCGGAAGCGCCTCCGGCGGATAACGGCCCGCCGCCCGCGCAGACCGACAACTCCGCGCCCGTCCAATCCTCCAGCATCGTCCCCGGCAGCGCCGAGGATCTGCGCGTGAACGTCGGCGACACCGTCCATTTCGACTACGACAAGTACGAGATCATGGAAGCCGACCGCAGCGTGCTGCAGCGTCAGGCGTCGTGGCTCGCGAAGTATCCGTCGGTGCGCGTGACCATCGAAGGTCATTGCGACGAGCGCGGCACCCGCGAATACAACCTCGCGCTCGGCGCGCGCCGCGCCAATGCGGTGAAGGAATACCTGGTCAGCCTCGGCGTCGCGAACGGCCGTCTCGAGACGATCTCCTACGGCAAGGAGCGCCCGATGTGCACGGAGTCGAGCGAATCCTGCTACGCGCAGAACCGCCGCGGGGTGACGACGATCACCGGCGGCGCCAGCTCGTAGACGGCTCGCGCGTATTGCGATGGATTAATGCGAGGGCGCCCCAAAAAGGGCGCCCTTTTCGCCTTGGGTGACGCGATGAAGAAGCAACTGATCTTGAGTGCGTTCGCGGTACTGCTTGCGGTCGCGCCGGCGCAGGCCGGGCTGTTCGGCGAGAGCGACGAGGAGAAGGCCGCGCGGCAGCACGAGAAGGACCAGGATGCGGCGATCGCCGATCTGACCCAGCGCATCCACGACCTCGAGGATTCGCTGCGCCAGTCGACCGGGCAGAACGAGGTGCTGGCGCATCAGATCCAGCAGCTCAACGACAAGATCGCCCGCCAGCAGAAGGACTTCGAGTACCGGCTCTGCACCGTGGTCGGCCAGCAGATGGGCGCGGGCCAGGACGCGGGCGACGGCCAGCCGACCTCCGCGCTGCCTTGTCCCGGCGGCAACGGCGGCGGCGTCTCGAGCACCTTCAATGCGCCTCCGCCGCGGCCGCAGCAGCAATCTCAGGCGCAGGGCCAGAACCAGTCGGGCCTGGCGCCGCCGCCCGGCAATCTGGGCACCTTGCCCGCGGGCACCAGGATGGCCAGCGCCGGGCCGTCGGGCGGCCACGGCCAGTTCGACCAGGCGCTCGATCTGCTCGCCAAGGCGCGCTACGACGATGCGCGCTCGCGCTTCCGCGCCTTCGCCGACGCAAATCCCGAGGACGAGATGGCGCCCGAGGCGATCTATTGGATCGGCGACATCGCCTTCGTGCAGAAGGACTATGCCGGCGCCGCGCATGCCTTCCTCGAGCAGATGAAGAAGTACCCGACAAGCACGCGCAGTCCCGCTAGCATGCTCAAGCTCGGCCAGTCGCTGATCGCGATGGGCCAGACCAAAGAAGGCTGCATGACCCTTGGCGCGCTCACCGGCAAATACCCGAACGCCTCCAAGCAGATCGCGAGCCAAGCGGCCAGCGAGCGCAAGGCTTCCTGTCACTGACTTTGCGCGCGCGATGGCGGATGCGCCGTGGCCCGGCGCCGTCGCCGTCTCCGGCGGCGCGGATTCGCTCGCGCTGATGCATCTGCTGGCCGCCTGGGCCAAGAGCGCGCGGCGCAAGGCGCCTGTGGTCCTCACCGTCGATCACGGGCTGCGCGACGGCTCGTCCGCGGATGCGCGCAAGGTGGCGCGCTGGGCGAGGGCGGCAGGTTTGAAGGCGGCCGTGCTGACCTGGAAAGGCGACAAGCCCAAGGCCGACATCGAGGCCGAGGCGCGCGCCGCGCGCTACCGGTTGATGGCGCAGTGGTGCCGCGCGAACGGCGTCGCCGCGCTCTATGTCGGTCACACGCGCGACGATCAGGTCGAGACCTTCATGCTGAGGCTGGCGCGCGGCAGCGGGCTCGACGGGCTCGCGTCCATGCGCGCCGTCTCGCCTTGCCCCGGCCATGCCGACATCGCGCTGGTGCGCCCGCTGCTCGGCTTCGCGCGCGACGACGTGCGCGCCGGCGTCGCCGAGCGGATCGACGATCCCATGAATGCCGACCTGCGCTTCGGCCGGGTCAGGGTGCGCGAGGCGCTGGCCGGGCTCGGCGTCTCGGTCGAGCGCATCGCCGCCGCCGCCGCCCATCTCGACCGCGCCCGCGCGGCCCTGGAAGAGGTGACCGAGGCGGTGCTGCACCGCGCCTGCCGCCCGGACAAGGCGGGCTCCATCCTGGTCGAGACCGCGGCCCTGACGGCGGCCCCGCGCGAGATCGGCTTGCGGGCGCTCGCCAAGCTGCTGATGGCGGTGTCGGGCCAGGTCTACCGCCCGCGCTTCGAGCGGTCGGAGCGGCTCTTCGACAGCCTCGTTAACGGTGGCCTGGGCGCCGGTTCTACGCTGCACGGCTGTAAGATCGCGCCCGCTGGCGGCGGTCACATTCGGATTTCCCCCGAAAAGGGCCGGGCCCCTCCGCCACAATAGGCTCTTAATCGCGTTTTACGGATGCAGTTGCAGCCAACGCTCGGATTTTTTAACGTTTTCGAGGCTGGCAACAGGGTAGAAAGAGCCTATCTATAGCGGCAACCGAAGTGCCAGCCGCTGCCAGGCCCCCAAGAAAGGACGGCCCTTGAACAACCTTCGCAATCTGTTCCTCTGGATCGTCATCGCGCTCCTGCTCGTGTTCCTGTTCAACCTGTTCCAGGGCCAGAGCCAGCGCGCCAACACCAAGCCGGTCAGCTACACCCAGTTCATGCAGCAGGTGGAGCAGGGCGAGGTGAAAAGCGTCGTCGTCCAGGGCGACGACATCCATGGCGACTTCACGAACAACACCAGCTTCACGACGACGATCCCGTCCAACGATCCGTCGGTCTGGCCGATCCTGCGCAACAAGGTGCCGAGCGTGACCGTCCAGGCGGGCGACGACGGCATGCCCACCTTGATGAGCGTGTTCATCAACTGGTTCCCGATGCTGCTCTTGATCGCGGTGTGGGTGTTCTTCCTCAGACAGATGCAGGCGGGCGGCGGCAAGGCGATGGGCTTCGGCAAATCGCGCGCCAAGCTGCTCACCGAGCGCCAGGGCCGCGTGACCTTCGAGGACGTCGCCGGCGTCGACGAGGCCAAGGACGACCTGAAAGAGATCGTCGACTTCCTGCGCGACCCGCAGAAGTTCCAGCGCCTCGGCGGGCGCATTCCCAAGGGCGTGCTGCTGGTCGGTCCTCCGGGCACCGGCAAGACGCTGCTCGCCCGCGCCATCGCGGGCGAGGCGAACGTGCCTTTCTTCACGATCTCGGGCTCGGACTTCGTCGAGATGTTCGTGGGCGTCGGCGCCAGCCGCGTGCGCGACATGTTCGAGCAGGCCAAGAAGAACGCGCCCTGCATCGTCTTCGTCGACGAGATCGACGCGGTCGGCCGCCATCGCGGCGCCGGCCTCGGCGGCGGCAACGACGAGCGCGAGCAGACCTTGAACCAGCTGCTGGTCGAGATGGACGGCTTCGAGGCGAACGAGGGCGTCATCCTCATCGCCGCGACCAACCGTCCCGACGTGCTCGACCCAGCGCTGCTGCGTCCGGGGCGCTTCGACCGCCAGATCGTGGTGCCGAACCCCGATCTCTCCGGCCGCGAGAAGATCCTGCGCGTGCATATGCGCAAAGTCCCGCTGGCGCCCGACGTCGATGCGCGCACCATCGCGCGCGGCACGCCGGGCTTCTCCGGCGCCGATCTCGCCAACCTCGTCAACGAGGCGGCCCTGCTTGCGGCGCGCCGCGGCAAGCGCGTCGTGACGATGCCCGAGCTCGAGGACGCCAAGGACAAGGTGATGATGGGCGCCGAGCGCCGGTCTCTGGCGATGAGCGACGAGGAGAAGCGCATCACCGCCTGGCACGAGGCCGGCCATGCCATCGTGGCGATCACGGTGCAGGGCTCCGATCCGATCCACAAGGCGACGATCATCCCGCGCGGCCGCGCGCTCGGCATGGTCATGCGCCTGCCGGAACGCGACCAGGTCTCGGTGTCGCGCCAGAAGATGATGGCCGACCTCTGCGTCGCCTTCGGCGGCCGTCTCGCCGAGGAGCTCACCTTCGGTCACGACAAGGTCACGACCGGCGCGGTCTCCGACATCCGCCAGGCCACCCGCATGGCGCGGGCGATGGTGACGCGCTACGGCTTCTCCGACGAGCTCGGCCCGATCGAGTTCGCGGCGAATGAGGAGGAAGTGTTCCTCGGCCATTCCGTCGCGCGCCAGCAGAACATCTCGGAAGCGACCGCGCAGAAGGTCGACGCCGAGATCCACCGCATCATCGACACGTCGTACAACGAGGCGCGCCGCATCCTGACCGAGCGCCAGAACGACCTGAACGTCCTGGCCCGCGGCCTCCTGGAATACGAGACGCTGACGGGCGACGAGATCGTGGCGCTGCTCAAGGGCATCCCGCCCGTGCGCACGCCCTACGAGGAGCCCGAGACCGCGAGCCGCGGCCAGGGCCCGTCGGTCCCCCAGGCGGGGCGCAGGCCGGGGCCGTTCATCCCCGAGCCGCAGCCGGGGCACTAGGCGGGCAGCAGAACGGCAGGCGCGCTTGTCCCCAAGCGCGCTTGCCGCTATGTCTCTGCCCCGCCTTACGGAAATCCGCCCATGCCTTGGCTGCGCTTCATCCCCGAGACCACCAATATCGATTTCGTCGGCTGGCGCTACTACGCCTTCGCGGTCGACGGGTTGCTGGTGCTCGTCGCGGTGGTGTCGATCCTGCTGCAGGGGTTCAATCTCGGCATCGACTTCACCGGCGGCGCGCTGCTCGAGGCGAAGTCGGCGCATTCGATCGACATCTCGCAGGTGCGCTCCGAGGTCGCCACGCTGGGCTTCGGCGAGGCGCAGATCCAATATGTCGGCACCGGCGCCTGCGATCAGCCGAAGAATTCCTGCGTGCTCATCCGCGTCCAGCCCAAGGGCAACCAGTCGGGCGACGCTGTGGTGCAGAAGATCAAGGACAAGCTCGGCTCGGCCTATAACTTCCGCAACGCCCAGGTCATCGGACCCAAGGTCAGCGAGGAGCTGTTCAGCGACGGCGTCAAGGCGACGATTCTGGCCGTCATCCTGATCTCGCTCTATGTCGCCGTGCGTTTCGAATGGCAGTACGGCATCGGCGCCCTGGTGGCGACGGGCCACGACGTCTTCGTCACCGCGGGCCTGTTCAGCGTGCTGCACATGGACTTCACGCTCAACACCGTGGCGGCGCTGCTGCTGCTCGCCGGCTATTCGATCAACGACACGGTCATCGTCTTCGACCGCATCCGCGAGAACCGGCGCAAGTACAAGCGCATGGGCCTGTCGCAGCTCATCAACCTGTCGACCAACCAGATCGCGACGCGAACCACCCTGGTGTCGGCGGCGACCGCGCTGTCGATGCTGCCGCTGCTGTTCTTCGGCGGCGACGTGCTGTTCAACTTCTCGGCCGCGATCCTGTTCGGCATCCTGGTCGGCACCTTCTCGTCGACCTATGTCGCAGCCGCCCTGCTGCTCTACCTGCCCGCGCCCGCGGGCGCGGTCGAGGACGGCGCGGAGAGCGCGAAAGCCTCGTCGCCATAGAGCCACCGGCTCGCCGCCGCGCCCGCGAACGCCGCGCCGATCTGCGCCGCGACGAAGCCCGGCACCGAATGCGGCGCTATGCCTGAGAAGCTCGCCGTCATCGCGCGCGCGAGCGTCACCGCCGGATTGGCGAACGACGTCGATGCCGTGAACCAATAGGCCGACGCGATGTACAGGCCGACGAGGTGCGCCGTGGCCGCCGGCCGCCAGCGAAGCGCGCCGGCGATCGTCAGGATCAACCCGAAGGTCGCGACGAATTCCGAAAGCCATTGCGCGGGCCCGTCGCGCAGCTTTTGCGAGACCTCGATCAGCGGCACCGCGAACATCGCATGCGCGGCCAGCACGCCCGCGATCGCGCCCACGATCTGCGCCGCAACATAGAGGCAGCCGGTCCGTATCGCGATCTCGCGGCTAAGCGCGAAGACCAGCGTCACCGCGGGATTGAAATGCGCGCCGGAGACGGGCCCGAGCACCGTTGTCAGCACCGTCAGCACCGCGGCGGTCGCCAGCGTGTTCGCGAGCAGCGCGATGGCCACGTTGCCGCCGCTCAAGCGCTCGCCCATGATGCCCGAGCCGACGACCGCGGCCAGCAGGACGGCGCTGCCCAGCGCTTCGGCCGTGAGGCGCCGCGCGATCACGGCTCGCGGCCGATCTCGTCGAGGCGGGTCTTCAGCGACATGCGGTCGAGCTTGTCGACCGGCAGGCTTGTGAACAGCTCGATGCGGCGCTGCAGAAGAATATAGGCGTCGTGGAAGGCGCGTGCGATCTCGTCGGCGCTGCCATCGACGGCGGCCGGATCGGGAATTCCCCAATGCGCCGTCATCGGCTGGCCGGGCCACACCGGGCAGGCCTCGTTCGCCGCGTTGTCGCAGACGGTGAAGACGAAGTCCTGGCCCGGCGCGCCCTGGACCGCGAACTCTTCCCAGCTTTTCGAACGCAGCTCTGCGGTCGGATGACCCAGGCGTTCGAGCAAGGCGAGGGCCTGCGGGTGCACTGCGCCTTTCGGCATCGAACCGGCGGAATGGGCGGCGAAACGGCTTTGGCCGATCTTGTCCAGCAGCGCCTCGGCCAGGATCGAGCGCGCCGAATTGCCCGTGCACAGGAACAGCACGTTGTAAGGGCGCGCGGGCTCCATCAGCAGCACGCCGCTTTCGCCGCCGGCGCGCAGCAGGCCTGCTTCGGCGCCGCGGCGGCAGGCGGCTCGTCCTCGCCATAGACGGTGGCGTCGCCGAAGGTGAAGAACGTCTCCCAGCGCAGGCCGGACGGATCGTCGACCCACGCCTTGTTAGACTGCGCATAGCAGCAGGTCGTGGCCTCCTGGTCGCGCGTCGTCTCGCCCGCGGCTTTGAGCCGGCCGCTCAGCTCGCGCAGCTCATGGTCGCTTTCGACCTGCATGCCCAGATGATCGATGCCCGGCGCGCGCTCGGCCCGCGACGAGATCGCGAAGTTCACCATCGGATCGTCGAGCATCCACTTGGCGTAGTCGTCCTTGAGGACGGACGGCTGCGCGCCGAACAGGGTCGAATAGAAGCCGATGGACGTCTTCAGGTCATCGACGGCCACGTGCACGTGCAGGCGCTTCATCCGGGACTCCTCTGTTGCAGCTTTTCGCGGCCGCGAGCGGCGCGCATATCTCGGGCCGTCCGCCGCAGCAATCCTGGGTCAGGAAGCCGAGCAGCTCGCGCATGGCGTCGAACCTGACGGAATAGATGATGGAGCGGCCGTCGCGCCGCGCGCCGATCAGCCCGGCATTGGAGAGCACGAGCAACTGCGCGGACAGGGTGTTCGGCGCCACGTCCAGCGCGCGCGCGATCTCCCCGGCCGCGCGGCCCTCCGGTCCGGCCTTCACCAGCAAACGGAAAACGTCGAGGCGGGCTTCCTGTGCAAGGGCGGACAGGCGCTTGACGGCAGTCGTGGTCTCCATATTTCGATATTCTTTGAAATATGGAAAAGAGTCAAGCCCGATCCTGCGACGCAGTCTCGGCCGGTAGTCCTCGATACAAATAGAAACGCAAACTTCACGCGTCCGTCGCCGTTTTTTCGCGCGCTCTTTCGATGGTGGGCGGGCGCTCATGCCGGAACGATTCCCACGCATGCGCGACCCCAACGAGGAAGGATCATCGAAATGACAAGACTGACGCGAGCGCTGCTGCTCGCCACCTGCTCGCTCGCAGCTTCCGCCGCGGCCATTGCCGCACCGCACGCGCCGGCGACGCGCGGCGTGTCGACCGTCGCCGTCTATGGCGATGCGCCCTACGGCACCAGCCCGACCGACACGGCGCAGCTGCAGGCCACGCCGGCCTTCATCGCCTCGATCAATGCCGACCCCGACGTCTCGCTGGTGATGCATGCGGGCGACATCCATTCGGGCAAGCAGTACTGCACGGCGAAATACGACCACACCATCCGCAACCTGTGGAACACGTTCGCCGATCCCATGATCTATACGCCGGGCGACAACGAGTGGACCGATTGCCACAAGACGGGCGAGGGCGGCGGCGCCTACAACTCCGGCACCGGCCAGATCGACTACATGCGCGACGCGCAAGGCCGGCTGATCGACTATGCGGGCGGCAACCCGGTCGCCAATCTGGGTCTCATCCGCGGCATCTTCTTCGACCGCCCCGGCCACACCATCGGCGGCAAGCGCCTGGTGAAAACGCAGTCCGAAGCCTTCGATCCGCGCTATCCGAGCGACGCCGAATATGTCGAGAACGTGATGTTCACGCAGTCGCGCGTTCAGTTCGTCACGGTGAACCAGCCCGGCGGCTCGAACGACGACAACGACGTCTGGTACGGCGCGCCGCAGATGAGCACCGAGCAGAGCAACGAGATGGCGACGCGCGACCAGGCCAACCTGCACTGGATCGACGCCGCCTTCGACAAGGCCGTGGCGGAGCGGGCCAAGGCCGTGGTCATCATGCTGCAGGCCGATATGTGGGACGCGGCCGACAATCCGCTGCACCAGTCCGCCTTCGAGCCGCTGATCGAGAAGATCGCGACGCGCACCGCGGCGTTCGGCAAGCCCGTCCTGCTGTTCAACGGCGATTCGCACGTCTATCGCTCGGACAATCCGCTGAAGCACGGCGCGCCCTGCGTGACCGAGCCGGGCTCGGGCCAGACGGCGGTTCCGTGCCCCAGCGACGATTGGGAGCATCACCCGTTCTACGACGTGTCGAACTTCCACCGCATCACCGTCCACGGCAGCACCTTCCCGCTGGAATGGCTGAAGCTGACGGTCGATCCCGCGAAGCATTCCAAGGGCGGCGCCGACGGCGCCTTCGGTCCCTTCGCCTGGGCGCGGCAGACCCAGAACTGACGCGTGCTCAACCCCATGGCCGGGACGACGTTCCGGCCATGGGTGCTCGGCCCGTTCAGAACGGGAACCAGTCGCGCTCCTGGCTGAACACCAGATAGCCCGCGTTCACGCCGGCGCGCAGGCCGACGCCGGTCCGCATCGGCGCGATGGTGACGCCGCCGCTGCGCAGATAGTTCACGCCGATTCCGGCGATGAAGTAATAGCTGCCCTCGGCGCTGGGAAAGCGCTGATAGAGCCGGTTCTCGCGCTTGAGGTTGTAGACCAGCGCGAAGAACTTGGATGCGTTGCCGCCGACATCGAATCCGACCGACGGGCCCTTCCAATAGACCTTCACCGGCTCGAAATGCTTGCGCACCAGCCAGCCCTCGCCATAGCGCAGGCCGACCACGAAGGCGCCGCCGCCCTCGTCGCCCTTGATATAGGCGTCGGGCTGGCCCTGGTCCTTGAAGATGTGCTGCACCGCCTTGGCCGCCGCCTCGGTGGTGACGCCGAAGAAGTCCGACGCCGCATGCGTGACTTCATCCGGATTGAAGGTGCTGTCGTTGTCGTTCGCGGTGTTGTCGCTCGCGTTGCTGCGGCCGCCGGTGCCGTCATTCTCGTCGGCGGCGGAAGTGGGCTGGGCGGCGAGAAGCGCGAGCGCCGCCGCGGCGCCGATCAACATTTGAGCAAATCGCATATGTGAACTCCTTCGGCAGAATCACCCGCCCCCGCCATCGCCCATCTTCGCCCGAAACGGCGCGGTGCGACAACCGGGCCGCCATGCCTTGTTTCTGCCGCGATTGGAAAGTTCTAGACTTGAGCGATGAACGACAACACCAACGACAAGCGCGCCAGCCGTCTCAGCCCCGCCGGCTGGGTCGCCGTGGTGTCGCTGCTGTTCTTCCTGGGCTGGGCGGTCTGGTATGCGGTCCACGGCTGGAACGCGCTGTCGGGACTCGACATCGACATCAGCACGACGGGCTGGATATTCCTCGTCGTCGGCGTGTTGGCGACGCTGGCATTGGGCGCCGGCCTGATGGCGCTGGTCTTCTACTCCAGCCGCAAGGACTACGATCGGTAAGCGGCGTTCAATCCGCGCCCTTGGCCACGAAGAACGGATTGTCGAAGCCGCGCTCGGCCTTGCCGTAGAGGAACGGCTTGCCGTCGAGTTGGGTGACCGTGCCGCCTGCCGCCGCCAGCACCGCATGGCCCGCGGCGGTGTCCCATTCCATCGTGCGGCCGGTGCGCGGATAGATGTCGGCCTCGCCCGCCGCGACCAGGCAGAACTTGAGCGACGAGCCGGCGCTGACGAACTCCTTCACCTTGTACTTCGCCAAGTACTCGTCGGTCGCGGCGTCGCGATGCGAGCGGCTGGCGACGGCGACCATGCCGTCCTTCGACACGGCGCGCGCCTGGATGCGCTTCGCCTCGCCGAAATCCGGCGCGCCGCCGGGCGCGGCCTTGGCCTCGTAGGCGCCCGACAGCATCTCGCCGAAGAACAGCCGCTCGATCGCCGGCGCATGGACCACGCCGCGCACCGGCTTGCCTTCGACGATCTCGGCGATGTTGACCGTGAATTCGCCGTTGCGGCTGATGAACTCCTTGGTGCCGTCCAGCGGATCGACCAGGAAGAAGCGGTGCCCGACCTTGGGCAGCTTGCCCGCCGCGACGGACTCCTCCGCCACCACCGGCACGTCGGGGGCGAGGTGCGCCAGACGTTTCAGGATGAAGCGCTCGGCCTCCTCGTCGGCCGCGGTCACGGGCGAGGCGTCGTCCTTGCGCTTGGCGACGATCTCGTCGGCATAGTGCTTCAGGATGATCGCGCCCGCGTCATAGGCGATGGCAGCCAGGGCGCGCAGCATCGGCGAGGCCGCGTGGGAATGGATATGGTCGGTCATGTCAAATCTTCACCATTCCTTAAGGAGCCGGGAATCAAGTTACCTTCCGCTAACCATCGGCCGGAGACAAGCAGAGCCATGAATGATCTCGACTTTTCCGCTTTTCTCGTGAGCCGAGTATGCCACGACCTTGTGAGCCCTTTGGGTGCGGTGGTCAACGGGCTGGAAGTGCTCGAGGACGAGCGCGATGCGGCCATGCGGGCCGACGCGCTCAAGATCGTGGCCTCCAGCGCCGCCCAGGCCCTGGCGCGCATCCAGTTCATGCGCATCGCCTTCGGGGCGGCGGGCTCGGCCGGGGCGGAGCTCGACCTGGGCGAGGTCGGCCGGCTGGTCAGCGGGTTGTTCGCAGGCAGCAAGATCACGCTGGAGTGGAACGTGGTGCACGCCCATTGGCCGAAGGACTGGGCCAAGCTGATCATGAACGCGTCGCTGCTCGCCGCCGACTGCCTGCCGCGGGGCGGGGTGGTCAGCGTGACCTCGTCGACCGATCCGTCGGCGCCGTCGTTCAAGATCCGCGCGAGCGGCTCCCATGCCCGCATCCTGGAAGAGGTCGAGAAGGCGGTGCGCGGCGAGGCCAATTCCGGGGCGCCAGACGCACGCGGCGTGCAGCCCTATCTCACGCATAAGCTGGCGCGCACGCTGAATGCGGGGCTGACGCTCACCGCGGGCGAGGGCGTCGTCGAGCTGGCCGCGGGCTGAAACGCGACCGCCTGAAAGATTGCGTTTACCGTCTCGCGCGTAGGATGCGGGCTTAGGAGCCCGCCATGAAGTCCTGTCTTGTCGTCGACGACAGCCGCGTCATCCGCAAGGTCGCGTGCCGCATCCTTTCAGACCTCGGTTTCCAGACCGCGGAGGCGGAGGACGGCATCACCGCGCTCGAGTCCTGCCGCGCGCATATGCCCGAGATGATCCTGCTCGACTGGTCGATGCCGAACATGACCGGGATCGAGTTCCTGCGCGCGCTGCGCCGCGAGCGCGCCGGCGAGAAGCCGATCGTGGTGTTCTGCACCACCGAGAACGACACCGCGCACATCACCGAGGCGCTGAGTGCGGGCGCCAACGAATATATCATGAAACCTTTCGATCGCGAGATCATCCAGGCCAAGCTCGTCGAAGTCGGCCTTGCCTGAAGGGCTTCGCCGAGATGAAGCCCGACGACTTCGAGTACCTTGCAAGGTTGCTGAGACGGCGGTCGGGGATCGTGCTCGGCCAGCCGCGGCCGGCGCATATCGAGAACCGGCTGGCGCCCGTGATGCGCCGCTTCGGCTTCAAGGACGTGGGCGCGCTCGTCGCCGAGCTCCGCCACGGCCGCGACGCGCTCGCCCGCGCGGCGACCGAGGCGTTGACGACCAACGAGTCCTCGTTCTTCCGCGACCGCGCCGCCTTCGACCTGTTCCGCGATCGGGTGCTGCCCGCGATCGTCGAGCGCCGCGCCGGCACGAAGCGGCTCAGGCTGTGGTGCGCGGCCTGCGCCGCGGGGCAGGAGGCCTATTCCATCGCGATGATGCTCGACGACCTCAAGCTGCCGCAGAAGGGCTGGAGCGTCGACCTCATCGCCACCGACATCAATTCCGAGATGATCGCCCGCGCCGAGCAGGGGCTCTATTCCCATTTCGAGGTGCAGCGCGGGTTGCCGATCCGCCGCCTCGTCGATCACTTCCTGCAGGAAGGCCAGAACTGGCGCATCAGCGAGCCGCTGCGCCGCATGGTGACGTTCCGCCCGTTCAACCTTCTCGACTCGTTCGGCTGGCTCGACGATCTCGACGTCGTGTTCTGCCGCAACGTGCTGATGTATCTCGATCCCAAGGCCAAGGCCGGCGTGCTCGACAAGATCGCCGAGGTGCTGGTTCCCGACGGCTATCTCCTGCTCGGGCCGGTGGAGACGCCGACCGGGCTGTCCGCCGCCTTCGCCGCCGTCGCCGGTGCGCCGGGGCTCTATTCACCACGTGTCGATGAAGGCCCGGCGCTTGCCCGCGTCGCGCGGCGGTAGCGACTTCAGGCCGCGCATCAGCCAGCGCCGCGTGTCGGCGGGGTCGATGACGTCGTCGATCTCCAGATACGCCGCCATGTTGGTCGCCTTGCCGCGGGCATAGGATTCCGCGACCTTCTTCTTGAACAGCTCGTCGCGCGCCTGCGGCGTCGGTTCGGCCTCCAGCTCCTTGCGGAAGCCCAGCCGCACGGCGCCTTCCAGCCCCATGCCGCCGAACTCGCCCGTCGGCCACGACACGATGAAGAACGGCGCGTGGAAGCTGCCGCCCGCCATCGCCTGCGCGCCCAAGCCATAGCCCTTGCGCAGCACGATCGTGAACATCGCCGTCGACATGTTGCCTGCGGTGACGAACATGCGCGAGGTCTTGCGCACCAGCGACGCCTTTTCGGCTTCGGGTCCGACCATGAAGCCCGGCGTGTCGCAGAGCGAGACGATGGGCAGGCCGAAGGCATCGCAGAGCTGCAGGAAGCGCGCCGCCTTGTCCGCACACGGAGCATCGATGGCGCCGGCGAGGTGCATCGGGTTGTTGGCGATGAGCCCGAACGGGTGGCCCTCGATGCGCACGAGCGCGGTGATCATGCCGGGCGCGAAGCCGGGGCGCAGCTCCAGCACCGAGCCGGTGTCGGCCAGCGCGGCCACCACCTTGCGGATGTCGTAGATCCGCAAGCGGTTCTCGGGGATCAGGGTGCGCAAGCCGTTCTGGTCGGCGGCGGACCAGTCCGCAAGCCGGCCCTGGAAATAGGAGAGGTACTTCTTCGCTGCCGCGACCGCTTCGGCTTCGTCCGCGACGGCGATGTCGACGACGCCGTTCGGCACCTGCACCGACATCGGTCCGACCTCGTCGGGCGTGTAGACGCCGAGCCCGCCGCCTTCGATCATCGCGGGCCCGCCCATGCCGATATTCGAGTTCGCGGTGGCGATGACGACGTCGCTCGATCCGAGCAGCGCGGCGTTGCCCGCGAAGCAGCGTCCCGAATTGACGCCGATGCGCGGCACGAGACCGCTGAGCTTGGCGTATTGGCGGAAGGTCGGCGTGTCGAGGCCCGCGACGCCGGGAAAATCCGTGTCGCCCGGCCGCCCGCCGCCGCCCTCGGCGAAGAGCACGATGGGAAGCTTCGACTCCTCGGCGACCTTGAGCAGCCGGTCCTTCTTGCGGTGGTTCATCGCGCCTTGCGTGCCCGCGAGCACGGTGTAGTCGTAGGCCAGCACCGCGGCGCGTGCGGCTTCCTCGCCGAACTGGGCCGCATTGATCGTGCCGATGCCGGTGATGATGCCGTCGCCCGGTGTGTTCTTGATCAGGTCTTCCAGCGTGCGGCGGCGCTTCTGAGCAGCGAAGGCCAGCGCGCCGTATTCGATGAAGCTGCCCGGATCGATGAGGTCGGCGAGGTTCTCGCGGGCCGTGCGCTGGCCGGTCTTGCGGCGGCGCGCGACCGCTTCGGGCCGGTTCTCGTCGAACCCGAAAGCATGGCGGGCGTTCGTCTCGGCCAGATCGGGACGGACGACGTTCGGATCGGTAGTCGCTGCCGCGGTGTCCGTGACAGCGACGTCTTCCGGCACCAGGAATACGAGCGGCGCGCCTTCCATCAGCACGTCGCCCGCCGCCGCGGCGATGGACTGCACACGCCCCGACTCCGCCGCGACGACGACGTGCTCCATCTTCATCGCCTCGAGCACCGCCACAGCCGCGCCCTTCGCCACCGCATCGCCCGCCGCCACGTCGATGGAGACGATCTTGCCCTGCATCGGTGCTACCACGGCGACGGTTCCGACGGGCGAGGGCGGTGCCGCCCTCGTCACAGGTGAAGGCAAGGCGGAAACGAGCGCCGCCAAATTCTCCTCGACCAACCGCGTATGCGTGCGCCGCCCGGCGACCTCGGGATTGTCGAGCAGCGCATCGAGGAAGGCGATATTGGTCTCGACGCCTTCGACGACGAACTCGTGCAGCGCGCGTTTTGCGCGGCCGAGCGCCAGCGGGAAGTCCGGCGCGTTCACCACCAGCTTGGCGAGCAGCGGATCGAAGGCGGGATTGGTCGTGTAACCGTCATAGCCGAAGGTATCGACGCGCACGCCGGGCCCTGACGGCGGCACGAAACGGGTGAGCGTGCCGCCCGTAGGCCTCACCGTGCCGTCCGCGGCGATGCGCTCCATGTTGATGCGCAGCTGCATCGCCACGCCGCGCGGGCGCGGGATGTTCTCCTGCTTCAGCCCGATGTCGCGCAGCGAGTTGCCGCGGGCCAGCTCGATCTGCACCGCGACCAGGTCGATGCCGGTGATCTCTTCCGTGACCGTATGCTCGACCTGAAGCCGCGGGTTGCACTCGATGAAGGCGAAGCGCGGCGCATGGCGCACGGGCTTCGGGTCGACCAGAAACTCGACTGTCGCGAGCCCGCTGAGCTTGACGTCGTCGGCCAGCCACACCGCCGCGTCGCAAAGTTGCTGGCGCAGGTCGGGATCGAGCGCGGGCGCCGGCGCGATCTCGACGATCTTCTGCTGGCGGCGCTGCAGCGAGCAGTCGCGTTCCCATATGTGGCTGGCGGTCTTGCCGTCGCCGATGACCTGCACCTCGATGTGGCGCGCCAGCGGCATATAGGCTTCGACATAGACCGCGTCGTTGCCGAACGAGGCCTTTGCTTCCGAGCGCGCCCGCGCATAGGCTTGGTCGAGCCGGTCGAGCGACGAGACGATGCGCATGCCGCGTCCGCCGCCGCCGGCCAGCGCCTTGACCATGATCGGCGCGCCCTTGCGCCTGGCCATGAAGGCGCGCGCATCTTCCAGTGACGTCGGGCCCGACGTGCCGTCCAGGATCGGCACGCCGTAGCGGTCGGCGAGGGCGCGGGCCCGCGCCTTGTCGCCGAACACGGCCAGGACCTCCGGGCTCGGCCCGATGAAGACGATGCCCGCCGCGGCGCAAGCACGCGCGAACTCGGCGTTCTCGCTCAGGAAGCCGTAGCCCGGATGGATCGCCTCGCACTTCGCGGCCTGGGCCGCGGCGATCACGCGGCCGATGTCGAGATAGGCGGCCGGGCCGTTGGCGCCCAAGGACCGCGCCTCGTCGGCGATCTTGACGTGCAGCGACGACGCGTCGTCGTCGGAATGGATCGCAACCGTTCGGATGCCGAGGTCGGCCGCGGCGCGCGCGATGCGGATCGCGATCTCGCCGCGGTTGGCGATCAGGATGCTGTCGAAGGGCATGCGGGCACAGTCCGGAAATGGCGTTTCCCGGACTGTGCCACGTGATGCCGCCTTCTAGAAGGCCGTAGGGAGGTCTCCCCGTCGCCCACTAGAAGGCCGTGCGGATGCCCGCGTAAGCCGCCGTCCCCGGGCGCCCGTAACCGAACACCGGCTCGTTGTCTTGGCCGAGCAGGTTCTCGACGCGCGCGAACAACGCGGTCTTGTCGATCAGCGTGTAGGACCCGAACAGGTTGACGGTCGTGTTGTTGGCAAGCCGGGTGAAGTTGCCGCGGTCGTCGAAGCGCGGGCCGACGAAGACGATCGTGCCGCCCAGGGACAGGTCCTTGGTCGCCTGCCAGGTGACGGTCGCGCTCGCCGCATTGTCGGGACGGCGGGCCAGATCCAGGCCGGTGATCAGGTCCTTCGTCGCCATGTTGGTGTAGTCGGCCGAGACGCTCAGCGCCTCGCTCAACCGCATCTCGACCTCGGCCTCCACACCGTCGGCGCGCGTGCGTTCGAGGTTCTCGTAATAGCCGAAGGGGAAGGTCGAGGTCGGCAGGAAGTCGATCTGGTTGTGCGTGCGGCGCTCGAACCAGGTGAGCGAGGCGCGCGCCTGGCCGTCCAGGAAGAAGTGGTCGATACCGACCTCCCAGCCGTTGGCGGTCTCGGGTTTGAGGTCGTGGAACGGATTTTTGTACTGCGAGAACAGCTGATAGAGCGTCGGCGCCTTGAAGCCGTCGCCATAGTTCGCGCGCAGGGTGGTGTCGTAGCCCGGAACGTTCCACGCGCCGGCGACCTTGACCGAGGTATGGGTGCCGAACTCGTCGTCATCCTCCAGCCGCACGCCGCCCGTCAGCGTCAGCTGATCGAAGAGCGTGCTCTGGATCTGCGCGTAGTAGCCCGTCGTGCGGCGGCTGCCCGTGGTCGGGCCCGGATCGAACTGAAGGCTCTGGGTCGACAGGCCGACGCGCTGCGTCTCGGCGCCGAAGGTCAGCTGGTCGTTCTTGTCCAGGTCGAAGATGCCCTGGTACTCGATGCGCGTCGCGTCGCCCTTGGCGAAGAAGTTCTCGGCCGGCGAATAGGCGTTGGTGAAGAAGTCGAACTCGCCGAAGAACTTGCGTTCGCTCTCGGACGCGATGAAGGCCAGCCGGTTCTGGAAGCGCCCGCCCATCAGCGCCAGGTTCACGCCCGCATAGCCCGCGACCAGCGAGGCGCTGCCGAACTCGGCATCGTCCTGGAAGGTGAAGTTCGGCGGCGGGAAGCCGTCGATCTCGGTGTGCGACTGGGTGTAGTAGCCACGCAGGTCGAGGCTCAGCGCGTCGGTGACGTGATAGCGCGTGTTCATCGTGGCGCCGAAGTTGCGCGTGCCATCGGCTTCGGGATTGCCGTTCTTCTCGTCGGCAGCGGAGATGCCGCCCGTGTCGAAATAGTTGAGCGCCGCGCCGTATTCCAAGCCCGATATCGTGCCGTTCGCGCCCGCGTTCAGGCGCCAGGTGTCGAACGAGCCGCCTTCGGCGCTCGCCGTCGCCGCGAAGGGCGCGTCGCCGCCGCGCTTGGTCAGCACGTCGACCACGCCGCCGATGGCGTCGCTGCCATAAAGCGTCGATTGCGGACCGCGCAGCACCTCGATGCGGTCGACGTTGTTGACCATGAGGTCGCCCAGGATCGCCTGGTCGTCGACCGAGCTCGGGTCGTTGATGCGCACGCCGTCGATGAGCGCGAGCGTCTGGCCGGCCTCGGCGCCGCGGATGCTGACCGTCGTGGTCTGGCCCGGCCCGCCGTTGCGCACCACGGTCAGGCCCGGCGTCTCGGCCAATATGTCGGTGACGACGACGGTCTGCTGCACGGCGAGGTCGTCGGACGTGATCACCGACATCGAGCTGCCGGTGACCTCCAGCGGCTGCGGCGTGCGCGTCGCGGTGACGACGACGGTCTCGGCATCGAAGGTGGTCTCGTCGGCGAAGGCGGGCGAGGCGATTAACGCGACGGAAGCTAGAAGGATTTTGCGCATGATGACGTTCTCCTGGTTGGGTTCCAGAAGCCGCCGCGCTGGGCACGCTTGCATGTCGGCATTGATGTCCCCGCGCAACGACCTCGACTTGTCGTCACGCGGATTCCCGCGCGCACCCGGCACACCCCGACCGGCTGCACAACGACGGCGCGAGGCAGGTCTCCTGGCTCCCGGGTCGTCACGTTCGCCCGCCTTCCCAGGACCCAGCCTAAAATGGCATCGGCCCAAGTGGCACATGGACGACCGCTCGCCGGTCACAGTTGCGGGGGCAGCCGCGGCATGACCGCGTTCCCTAGACCTCGCACGTGGGCGGAACTAAGCGCGGGCGGGCCGCGCCGTCAATGCTTTGCAACGCGCCGCTTCAGGTGACATTCTTCGAGCACCGCTATCGCTTTGAGAGATCACCATGAATCAGCCCGCTCAGCCCTGGCCCGCGATGTCGGTCGCGCAGGCCCATGCCCTTCTGACTGCGCCCGGCACGCCGTTCGAGATGGACGAGGTCGATATCCGCGGCGTCAAGACCCGGGTGTGGAAGAACGCGCCGCCATCGTTGCGCGAGCTGCTCGCGTTCGGCCGCGCGCATGGCGACAAGACGTTTCTGGTCTATGAGGACGACCGTGCGACGTTCGAGACTTTCACCCGCGCGGCGCTTGCGATCGCCGACGCGCTGACGAAGCAGGGCGTGACGAAAGGCGACCGCGTCGCGCTCATCATGCGCAACCTGCCCGAATGGCCCGCGATCTTCTTCGGCGCCACGATCGTCGGCGCGATCGTCACGCCCTTGAATGCGTGGTGGACGGGGCCGGAGCTCGAATACGGGTTGGTGGATTCCGGCAGCAAGGTCGCGTTCGTCGATGCCGAACGGCTGGAGCGCATCGCCGAGCACCTGGTCAACTGTCCCGATCTGAAGACCGTCATTGTCAGCCGCTACGACGACGAGCTGCCCAACCCGATCGTGAAGCGGCTCGAGGACGTGATCGGCAAGGTGAACGATTGGGGCAAGCTGCCCGCGGGCGAAATGCCCGATGGGCCGCTCGGGCCCGAGGACGACGCGACGATCCTCTACACCTCCGGCACGACGGGCAGGCCCAAGGGCGCGCTCGGCACGCATCGCAACATGCTGTCGAACATCTTCGCCTCGGCTTCGGCGGCGGCGCGAAACTTCCTGCGCCGCGGCGAGACGGTGCCGGCGCCCGATCCCAGCCTGCCGCAGCGCTCGACGCTTCTGTCGGTGCCGTTCTTCCACGCCACCGGATGCTTCGCGATCATGAGCCCGTCGCTCTTCGCCGGCGCCAAGATCGTGATGATGCGCAAATGGGATCCCGAGCTCGCCATGCAGCTCATCGAGCGCGAGAAGATCAACTCGGCCGGCGGCGTGCCGACCATCGCCTGGCAGCTGATCGAGCACCCCAACCGCGCGAAATACGACCTGTCGTCGCTGGAGGCGGTGTCCTATGGCGGCGCGCCGTCGGCGCCTGAGCTGGTGCGCAAGATCGTCGAGACCTTCCCGAAATCGCTGCCCGGCAACGGCTGGGGCATGACCGAGACCTCCGCCACCTGCACCGTGCATTCGGCGGAGGATTACGAGCACCGCCCCGACTCTTGCGGACCGGCGGTGGCGACCTGCGACCTGAAGGTGATGACGCCGGACGGCACGAAGGAGCTCGGACCGAACGAGGTCGGCGAGCTGTGGGCGCGGGGGCCCAACATCGTCAAAGGCTATTGGAACAAGCCCGAGGCGACGGCGCAGACCTTCGTCGACGGGTGGGTGAAGACGGGCGACCTCGCGCGCGTCGACGAGGAGGGCTTCTGCTTCATCATCGACCGCGCCAAGGACATGCTGATCCGCGGCGGCGAGAA
>Ga0213876_10000801_pt1 | contig 21296 bp, 18 predicted proteins | sample BarmaccomBMRX_R9_FD_160113 | JGI IMG/M metagenome (GOLD analysis project Ga0213876, IMG submission 160113) | Root-associated microbial communities from Barbacenia macrantha in rupestrian grasslands, the National Park of Serra do Cipo, Brazil - RX_R9 | ecosystem: Host-associated > Plants > Roots... | reverse complement strand
GTGACGCGGACGCCGGGCCCGCAGCAGATGTACACCCAGAACAACCGCCGCGGCCGGCTCGACGAATGGCATCTCGGCCCGGCGGTGCAGCGCAACGTCCCGGTCAGCTTCTCGGCAAATACCAGCGGCGCCTATGCGAGCCCCGCCTTCGCCGGCACGGTCGGCGAAGGCATCTACACGCGCTATCATGTGTTCATCGATTACGGGCGCCGCACCCTGATCCTCGAGCCCACCGCGACCACCAACGACCCGTTCCGCCAGCGGCCTCCCTACGGCCTCGTCATCCTGGCGTCGGACGACCTTTCCGCGGTCACCGTATCGGCCGTGGCCGTGAGCTCGCCGGCGGCGGCGCAGGGTTTCCAGCCGGGAGATGTGATCGCCGGCGTGGACGGACGCCCCGTCAGCGTCGAGGACGTCCGCGCCGTGCTTGCCGCCGGGGGACAGCATGTGTTCGTCGTCACCCGCGGCGGCCGGAGCACGCGCATTTCAGCCGACATTCCCGCTCCGCGATAGGAGCGGAAACACCGGTGCGGATCCACGACCCCGCATCGGCGGCGGGTGCAGAGCTCAGCTGCCGCGACCGAACCTCGTCACCCCAGCTCCGGCTTCGGCGCCACCGCCTCCTCGGCGGCGCGCACGCAGTGCAGCAGCGCATGCGCGGCATAGGGCTTTTCGATATACTGAACAGCCTGCGGAAGGTCGCTTGCCTCCGCGAAGGAGCGGCCCGTCGCGACCACCAGCGCCAGGCTGGAATCCCGCTGCCTGAGATGCCGGGCCATGGTGAGCCCATCCATCGGCCCCGGCATGGAAATGTCGGTGACGACGAGCGAGACGTCGTCGTTCTGGTCGAGCAGCACCAGCGCTTCATCCGCATCCGCGGCCTCGAGGACCAGATAGGCCTGGTCGACGAGGACCTGGACCGCCGACAATCGCGCGAACGGCTCGTCGTCGACGACGAGAGCGACGCGATCCTGCCCGTGCAAGCGCATGGCGCGGGTCTATGGTGCGATGGTTGCCATTTTCCTAAGCTTTTCCGGGGACTTCGTTGATCCAGGTTAGCGCGCTCCGAGCGGCGGATCGAAAGGTCAGCGCGGCTCCAGGCCGTAGCTCGCGAAATGCTCGATCCGCCGGGGCGCGATGATCAGGCCGTCCACGCCGGGCGTGTCGAGCACGAAGCGCAGGGCGGCGCCGGCCATGGTCTGGCCCCGCGCCTCGGCCGTGCGCCGCAGGCCTTCGATCGCGCCCCGGCTCTCCTCGCCCAGATAGGCGGCGCAGGCCTCGGGCGCCCGGGCCAGGCGGCTGGCCGGCGGGGGCGCTGCGCCGGAGCGGTATTTGCCGGTGAGCATGCCGCCGGCGAGCGGGCTGAAGGCCGTGTAACGCAGCCCGTGCCCGGCACAGTAGGGAATCAGCGCCTCCGCATCCGCGGCGGCGAGCAGATTATATTCGTTCTGGACATATTCGAAGCAGGCGGCGAGCCGAGCCCCGGCCAAGGTCCGCACCGCGCCCACGTCGGACAGGGAGGCGTTGGAGATTCCGAAGCGGGCGATCTTGCCGGCTTCGACCGCGCGGGTCATCGCCTCGAGGGTCTCTTCGAGCGGCGTCGCGCGATCGAATTCGTGGATATAATAAAGGTCGATCCGTTCCACCCCCAGGCGGCGCAGCGACCTGTCGAGATGCAGGGCCACCTGGCCCCGGCTGAGCGGCCTTTCCCCGGGCGGGCAGGCATGCGGATTGCCGACCTTGGTCGCGACCTGGGCGCCGCGGCGGAAGGCTGGGCCCTGGGCGCGAAGCCACTTGCCGAGCAGCTGCTCGCTTGCGCCGCCGCCATAGCTGTTCGCGGTGTCGAAGCGCCGAAGCCCGAGACGCCGCGCCTGATCGAGCAGTTGCAGGGCCAGCTCCTCGCTGTCGCCGGCGCTGCGCAAATGGGGCGCGGAGCCGATGCCGCCGAAATTGCCGCAGCCGAAGACGATCCGGTCGACGTCGCGCTCCGTCAGCAAGATGCTGCCTCCCCACGCACCGCAAGTTCGCGGCGGTTCGCGCACCTCAATAGGGTGCGGCGAGGCCTAGGGAAACGTGGAGCAAGGGGCTTGCCGACTAATCCTCGCTGTCCGCGTGGCGGATGGGGAGGAGCACCGCACGAAGTGCGGTGGAGGGGCAATCCTGCGCTGCGAGCCCCTCCACCATTCTTCGGATGGCCCCCTCCCCATCGCCTTTGGCGACAGGGAGGAAAACGTGCTCAGGCTAGGTCGAAGCGGTCGGCGTTCATCACCTTGGTCCAGGCGGCGACGAAGTCCGCGACGAACGTCTCCTTCGCGTCCTCGGCCGCATAGACCTCCGACAGCGCCCGCAGCTGGGAGTTGGAGCCGAACACCAGGTCGGTGCGGGTGGCGGTCCATTTCTCCTGGTCGGTCCTGCGGCAGGTGCCGACGAAGACCTCGTCGGCATGGTCGTCCACTTCCTTCCACGCCGTGCCCATGTCGAGCAGGTTGACGAAGAAGTCGTTGGTGAGCTGCCCCGGCCGGTCGGTGAAAACGCCGTGCTTCGAGCCGCCATGATTGGCGCCGAGCACGCGCAGGCCGCCGACCAGCACCGTCATCTCCGGCGCGCTGAGGCCGAGCAATTGCGCCCGGTCGACCAGCAGCTCCTCGGTCGGCACGCTGAAGCGGACCTGGAGATAGTTGCGGAAGCCGTCTGCCCGCGGCTCGAGCGGCGCGAAGCTGTGCGCGTCGGTCTGCGCTTCGGTCGCGTCGCCGCGGCCGGAGGCGAAGGGCAATTTCACGTCGTGGCCGGCCGCCTTCGCCGCCTGCTCGACGCCGACATTGCCGCCGAGCACGATCAGGTCGGCAAGGCTGACCTTGCCGCCGGAATCGGAGCGGATGCCCTCATAGACCTGGAGCACCTTGGCCAGCTCCGCCGGTTCGTTGACCTCCCAATCCTTCTGCGGCGCGAGGCGGATGCGCGCGCCGTTGGCGCCGCCGCGATGGTCCGAGCCGCGATAGGTGGCGGCGGAGGCCCAGGCGGTCTTCACCAGCTGGGCGACGCTGAGGCCCGAATCCGCGATCCGGCGCTCGAGGTCGGCGACCTCGCCGCCGCTGAGCTTGTTGCCGGGCGGAACCGGATCCTGCCAGATCAGGTCCTCGTCCGGCACTTCCGGGCCGAGATAGCGGGCCTTCGGACCCATGTCGCGATGGGTGAGCTTGAACCAGGCGCGGGCGAAGGCGTCGGCGAACGCGGCCGGATCGCGATAGAAGCGCTCCGAGATCTTGCGATATTCGGGGTCCATCTTGAACGCCATGTCGGCGGTGGTCATCATCGTCGGCAGGCGCTTGTCGGGGCTGTGCGCGCCCGGCGCCATATCCTCCGGCTTCTGGTTCACCGGCTGCCATTGCGGCGCGCCGGCCGGGCTCTTCACCAGCTCGTACTCATAGTCGAGCAGCATCCGGAAATAATTGTGGGTCCAGCGGTTCGGCGTCGGCGTCCAGGCGCCTTCGAGGCCGGAGGTGATCGTGTGATCGCCGATCCCGCTCTCATGGCCGCTCTGCCAGCCGAGGCCCTGCTGGGCGATGTCCGCGCCCTCCGGCTCGGCGCCCACCTTGGCCGCATCGCCGGCGCCGTGGCACTTGCCGAACGTATGGCCGCCGGCGGTCAGCGCGACCGTCTCCTCGTCATTCATCGCCATCCGGGCGAAGGTCTCGCGGATGTCATGGGCCGAGGCGAGCGGGTCGGAATTGCCGCCGGGACCGGTCGGGTTGACGTAGATCAGGCCCATCTGGACCGCGGCGAGCGGCTCCTCCAGCGCCATCTCCTTCTCGGGCTGGATGCGCGTCTCGTTCTTCTCGTGGCCGACCCAGAACTCCTCCGTGCCCCAATAGATGTCCTTCTCGGGCTCCCAGACGTCGGCGCGGCCGCCGCCGAAGCCGAAGGTCGGCCCGCCCATCGATTCGATGGCGACGTTGCCGGCCAGGATCATCAGATCGGCCCAGCTCAATTTGCGGCCGTATTTCTGCTTCACCGGCCAGAGCAGCCGGCGCGCCTTGTCCAGATTGGCATTGTCCGGCCAGGAGTTGAGCGGGGCGAAGCGCTGCCCGCCCGAAGAGGCGCCGCCGCGGCCGTCGCCGGTGCGGTAGGTGCCGGCGCTGTGCCAGGCCATGCGGATGAAGAAGGGGCCGTAATGGCCGTAATCGGCCGGCCACCAGGGCTGGCTGTCGGTCATCAGGGCAGTGAGGTCGCGCTTCACCGCCTCGTAATCGAGCGACTTGAACGCTTCGACATAGTCGAAATCATCGCCATAGGGGTTTGGCGTCGCCTCCCCGTTCTGGTGGAGGATGTCGAGCGAGAGCTGGTTCGGCCACCAGTCGCGATTGGTGCGGCCGAGCAGCGACCGCAAGGCAGCGGGCTCTTTCGCGGGATCGTTCAGCGGGTCGCCGGTTCTCGCATCCATGACTCTCTCCTGTGGCCGGTGTGTTTGATCCGGCCCTAGACGCGCCCCATGATCGGCGAAAGCGATTTAACTTTGTCAGTGAGAACGGGAAAATCGATTAGTGCGGCACCTCTTCCCTCTCCCGCTTCGGGGAGAGGAACACCCGGCCGCAGGCCGGCAGGGTGAGGGCAGCGGCGGCGGTCGGGATTCACGGCATGCCCTCACCCTCCCACTCGCTTCGCGAGCGGGCCCCTCCCTCTCCCCTGCAGGGAGAGGGGTTCGCGCGAGTTCGCCCCGCTCCGATTGCCCGCGTCACGGCCCGATGTTAGGCCTTCCGTCGACCATGGACCGCACCAACGGACATCCTTCCGGCGGATTGCTGCGCGCGGCGTTGCTGGAGCACCGCGCCGCCTTGCTGCGCTATTTCGTCGCCCGCCAGGTCCCGCCCGAGGAGGCGGAGGACGTGCTGCAGGACCTGGTCGTCAAGCTGGAGACCATCGCCTCCGGCCCGGTCGCGGAGCCGCGCGCCTACCTCTACCGGATGGCCGAGAATCTGCTGCTCGACCGGATCCGGGCCGAGGGGCGGCGGCGCGGACGCGAGCAGGCCTGGGTGGCGGCGCAGGCCGGGGCATCGCTTGAGGCCGACGACCGGCCCTCGCCCGAGCAGGCCCTGCTCGCGCGCGAGCGGCTCGGCCTGGTCTCGGCGGCGCTCGCCGCGCTCCCGGAGCGCACCCAGCAGGTGTTTCGCCGCTACCGGCTCGACGACGTGCCGCAGCGCCGGATCGCCGACGAGCTCGGCATCAGCCTCAGCGCGGTCGAGAAGCATCTGCAGAAGGCCTATCAGGCGGTGGTCGCCGCCCGCCGCGGTCTGGATGCGGAAAATGCAGGCCCGCAACGTCCTAGGGAGGCAGAGGGACAATGACGGAGCAGGCGCGCCAATCTCTCCTCGACGATGCGATCGGGTGGCAGTTGCGGCTTCGCGACGGCAGCGCGGCCGACTGGGAGTCTTTCGTCGCCTGGCTGGAAGCCGATCCCGCCAATGCCGACGCTTATGACCGGCTCGCCCGCGCCGACGCCGCGCTGACCCCGGAAGATTTCCCGCCCGAGGCGGCGAACGACGATTGGCAGGACCATGAGCCGCCGGCCCAGCGGCGCTGGGGGCGGACTTTGCGCGCGGCGGTCGCGATCGCCGCCTGCCTCGTCCTCGCCTTCGTCGCCCTGCCCTGGCTCGGCTTCGGCTCGGAGCGCTACGAGGTCGCGACCGCGGCCGGCCAGACGATGACGGTGCCGCTCGGCGACGGCAGCATGGCGACCTTGAACGGGGGCACCCGGCTGATCCTCGATCGGCACGACCCGCGCTTCGCCGAGCTCGCGGCCGGCGAGGCCACCTTCACCATCCATCACGACGGCGGCCGCCCGTTCGTGGTCCGCGCCGGCGAGCATCGCATCCAGGATGTCGGCACCGCCTTCAACATGGTACATGAAGGCGAAAGGCTGACCGTCGAAGTGATCGAAGGCGCGGTGCAATATCATCGGAGCGAGGCGGACATCTCGCTGACCGCCGGCCAGACCCTGCACGTCCGCGAGCGCGGCGCGCAGCCGACGATCGGGCGGCGCGATCCGGGGATGATCGCCGGTTGGCGCCACGGCCAGCTCAGCTATCGCGGCGAGCCGCTGGAGCGGGTGGGGCGCGACCTCGCCCGCAGCCTCGGCACCGAAATCTCGATCGATCCCGCCGTCGCGCGCATGCCCATTACCGGCTCCGTCCGGGTCGCCGGACACAGCGCTGCGGTGCTGGCGGGCTTCGCCGCGACGCTCGGCATGGAAGCGCGGCGCGACGGCGATCATTGGTGGATCGGTCCCCCGGCGCGTGCGCCGCGCTGAGCTTCTTCTCGCCTTCCCGATCCTGTGCCTCGCCGCCTCGCCGGCGGCCGCGGCGGACATCTCCTTCAACCTTCCGGCCGGCCGGCTCAGCGACACGCTGATCGCGCTTGCCGAGCAGGCGGAGATCACGATCGCTCTGGCCGATTCCGGACTCGACACGATCCGCTCGCGCCCGCTCCAGGGGCGGATGTCGGTCCGCGCGGCGCTGTCGCGCCTGCTCGCCGGGACCGGCTACCGTGCCGAGTTCCTGAGCGCCGGCGCGGTACGCGTCGTCCGCGCTTCCCGGCCGGCCACGCCACCGCCGGCGCCGCCGCGGCCGGCGCCGATCCCCGCCCTCCGGCCGATGCCGCCCGAGACCGCCCAGCCCGATATCATCGTCACCGCAAGCAAGGAGGGGACGTCGCGCGACCGCTTCCCCGGCACCGTCCATCTGCTCGAGCTCGACCGCGCCGGGGCCGGCCGCTTCGGCGTGCACGGCAGCGACGCCGTGCTCGACCGGCTGCCGATGCTTGCCTCGACCAGCCTCGGCCCGGGCCGCAACAAGATCTACATACGCGGCGTCGCCGACAGCAGCTTCAACGGCCCGAGCCAGTCGATCGTCGGCCAATATCTCGGCGACGTCCGGCTCACCTTCGACGCGCCCGATCCCGATCTCCAGCTCTACGACATTTCCCGGGTGGAAGTGCTCGAAGGGCCGCAGGGCACGCTCTACGGCTCCGGCGCGCTCGGTGGCATCCTGCGGCTCGTCCCCAATCCGCCCAACCTCTCCCGGATGGAAGGCAATGTCTCCGCCGGCCTGATCTCGACCCGGCACGGCGCGATCGGCGGCGACGGCGCTGCGATGCTGAACCTGCCGCTCGCGCCAGGGCGGCTGGCGCTGCGCGCGGTCGGCTACGCCTCGGTCGACGGCGGCTATATCGACGATGTCGGCCGCAGCCTGCGCGACGTGAACCGCACCCGCACCTATGGCGGCCGCGCGACCCTGCTCTGGGAGCCGGGCGACGGCTGGCGGCTGGAGGCGGGCGGGCTCGCCCAGTTCCTGGCCGCCCGCGACGGCCAATATGCCGAGCGGGGCCTCCCGCCGCTCAGCCGCCGCGCCACGCTCGCCCAGCCGTTCGACAACGACTACGCGTTCGGCGAGGTCACCGTCCGCAAGCGCTGGCGGAACCTCGAGCTGGTCTCGGCGACCGGCATCGTGCGGCACAGCCTGGAGAGCCGGTTCGACGCGACCGGCTTTCCGGGGACGAGCGGCCCGCAGCTCTTCGTCGAGGACGTCGACATCATTCTGCTTACCAACGAGACGCGGCTGTCCCAGCCCGACGCGCGCGGCGCCGGCTGGATCGCCGGCTGGAGCCTCGTCCAGGACATCGAGCGCAGCCGGCGCATGCTCGGCCCGCCCTCCGGACCGCTGCCGATCGCCGGCGTGCGCAACGCCGTCACCGAGGCGGCGGCGTTCGGGCAATACGGCATCGTGCTCGGGCGCGGGCTCATTGCCACGCTCGGCGGCCGCGTCACCTGGTCGCGGATCGCGACCCGCACGCTCGATGCGCCCAGGGATCGCGACGAGCCCGACCGGCTGGAATTCCACCCGTCGCCGAGCGCGACCCTGAGCTGGCAGCCGCGCGACGGCGTGCTGGTCTATGGGCGCCTGCAGCAGGGTTATCGCGCCGGCGGGCTCGCCGTCGCCGGCACCGGCACGGGCCGCGTCACGCAGCGCTTCGAATCGGACCATCTGACCGCCTTCGAGGCCGGCCTCAGGCTCGGCCGCAGCGGCGGCCCCTTTCAGCTCGACGCGGCTTTTTCGGCCGCGCGCTGGCGGGACATGCAGGCGGACCTGATCGACGCGCGCGGCCTGCCTTTCACGACCAATCTCGGCGACGGCCAAATCTACGGCATCGAGGCGGAGGCGACCTGGCGACCCTCGCATTGGCTCAGCGTCGACGCCGCCGCCTTCCTGAACGAGAGCGCGCTGTCGCGCCCCAATCCGGGCTACGCCGTCGCACGGGACCGCGACCTGCCGAACATCCCCGGCGCCGGCGCGCGCGCCGCGGCGCATCTGCGGACGCGGCTGACGCCGCATATCGGCTTCGCCGCCGATGCCGCGATCCGCTATGTCGGCCATTCCCGGCTCGGCATCGGCCCCCCGCTCGACCTCGACCAAGGCGGTTTCGCCGAGGGCCAGATCGGCGGCCGGCTCGATTTCGGCCGCTTCGGCGTCTCGCTCGACGTCGACAATGTCACCGACGCCCGCGGCAACCGCTTCGCCTTCGGCAACCCCTTCAGCGTCGCCGCAGGCCTGCAGACGACGCCGCTCCGCCCGCGCACGATCAGGCTGGGCTTCGACGCATCGTTTTAACGGATAAGCCCCTCCCCTTCAGGGGAGGGGCGAAATCGATGCGGGTCTCTCGCCTCCGCGGCGTCATGAAGGCATGGCCACCCCCGCCCCCCGCGCGCTCAACGGCGCCCGCACTCCCCGCAGGAAAACAGCCGCGCCGCGCCGGCGCGAGACGGCACCCGTCCTGTGCCATATCTCCAGCTCGAGGCGGGGCGGCTGGCCGCTCTTCTGCCGGCTGCTGCTCTGGGCGACCCGCAACGCAGGTGACGGCGCCGGCCGGCTGCCCAATTAGGCGGAAGCGGCGACCGCGAGCTTCAGCACCGCGAGCAGCGCCAGGGTCCCGCCGGCAAGGCTCAGCGCGTTGATCACGAAAACCCAGGCGAAGCGCCCGCCGACCGTGTGCACATAATCCTCGACGACGACGACGAGCCCGTGCTTCAGGTGCAGGAAGGCGGTGACGATCAGCAGCAGCATCGGCCCGGCGGCGAGCGGGTGCTTCAGCCATTCGGAGACGGTCTGCAGGTCGAGGCCGGGCAACCGCCAGAGCGAGACGAAGAACCAGACGAACAGCAGCAGGGTGCCGACCGAGAGCATCCGCTCCAGCCCCCAATGATGGGCGGCGTCGTGCGCGGGGGCGGCGGCCGGGATGGCGGGCGCTTGCGTGCTCATGCGGCGAGTCTCCAGACGAGGATATAGGCCCAGACGGCCGCGGTCAGCAGGACGGCCCAGACCAGGGTCATCAATGCCCAGAATTTGTTGGTGTGAAGCTCGAAGCCGGCGCCGGTGTCCATGACGAAATGGCGGAGGCCAGAAAGCGTGTGCTGGAAGAAGGCCCAGGTCAGCCCGATCCAGACGATCAGCGACCATTTCCAGGTCGCCCAGCCGGCGAAGGTCGCATAGGCCTCCGCCCCGCCCGCGGCCGCGACCAGCCACCAGACGAAGAGGGCGCCGCCGACGACGGCCAGGCCGGCGCCGGTGATGCGGTGAAGGATCGAAACCAGCATGTGCGGCCCCCATTTCCAGATGGTGAGGTGGGGCGAGAGCGGGCGCTCCGGATTGCGGCTCATGACGTTCTGGGCCCCTCGATTGCCAAACGGCCCCGCGGCGCGGCGCCTGTCCTGTTCTGCGGTGCTTTTAGGCCCTGCGCCGGGCGTTGCAAGCGGTGGCGGCGATCCCCTTTTTCCCCTCTCCCGCTCGCGGGAGAGGGCAGGGTGAGGGTCTTCTTCTTGTTTCCTTCCAACGGCCGCGCCGCGGACACAGCCGCAAACAAGAACAAGACCCTCATCCCAACCTTCTCCCGCGAGCGGGAGAAGGAGTGCGCGGCGCTTCCAGTTTGCCTCAATTTCCCCTCGTCTTCCCCACCCCTCGCCTAACACCATGTTAACCAAATCGCCCTAGACCGGCCTTCGAAAGCTTCAATGAGGACGTACAGGAAATGACGGCGACGCAGAGCGAGGTGGTGCTGAGCGACCGCCTGGAGCTGTTCGGGATCAATGCCGGGCTTGCCGACGATTGCCGCGAGATCTGGAGCGCCGTCGCGCCGGACGAGGATGACCTGTTCGCGGCGATCCGCGCGCCGATCTCCGCTGCCGTGAGCGACAAGGCCGGCCTCGCCGCGCTCGACGCGCGGGTGCGCGCGGCGATCGCCCGCAAATATGCCGACATCCGCGCCCAGGCCTGGGTCGACGAGGTCCGCGACTGCATGGCCGAGGCGGTCGCGCTCGGCGCGCCCCGGCTCGCCATTTTCGCCGCGCTTTCCGCCGAGACCCGCTGGGTGCACGATGCGGTCGCCGCCGCCTGGGCCGAAGACCGGGCGCGCTTCGTCCGCCTGTCGCGGGCGCTGACCATCCTCGCCCACGCCCAGACCGAGATTTTCGCCGCCCATATCGGCGCGCTCCGCCGCCGCGAGGACAATGAGCGCCGCACCCGCGAGGGCGCTGCCTTCAACCAGGAGATCATGTCGATCGTCGACCGCACCGCTGGCGGCAGCCAGCGCGTCCGCGCCCAGGCGGCCGACGCCAGCCAAGCGGCGCGCGGCATGCTCGGCAAGACCAGCGAGGTCGCCGCCGCCGCGGAGCAGTCCGCGGTCGCGATGCGCGAGGCCGCGCAGACCGCCGCCGGCCTGATCATGGCGATCGAGGAAGCCCGCAACGAGGTGGAGGTCGCCGCCGGCGTCGCCACCCGCGCCGGCGACCAGGCATCGAAGGCGGTCAAGGTCAGCCAGGCGCTCAGCGCCCATGTCGAAGCGATCGAATCGATCCTCGGCCTGATCCGCGAGATTGCCGGCCAGACCAACCTGCTCGCGCTGAACGCGACCATCGAGGCCGCCCGCGCCGGCGATGCCGGCCGCGGCTTCGCCGTGGTCGCGCAGGAGGTCAAGAGCCTCGCCAGCCAGACCGCCCGCGCCACCGACGACATCGCCACCAAGATCGGCGCGATCCAGTCGGCGACCAAGCAGACGCTCGAGGCGAACGACTCGATCCAGCATACGGTCGAGGAGGTGCAGACCAGCGCCGACCGCATCCGCAAGGCGATGGAGATGCAGGCGCAGACGGTGACGATGATCACCGCCGCCGTCGACGAGACCGCGCTCGCCGCCGATTCCATGTCCTCGACGATCGCCGCGATCCGCGCCGACACCGAGAATGTCGCGAGCGAGATCGACGAGGTCGAGAAGAGCTTCGGCGAGGTCGACGCGCAGATGACCAACTTCAAGGCCAGCGCCGGCAAGTTCGTCCAGAATTTCGCGGCGTAGCTACCACGCTCGCAGGTTCGCTGCGTCATCCTGACGAAAGTCAGGACCCATGAACACGGAGCAGCCGGTCCTCGCAGGCTGAGTTCATGGATGCTGAATCAAGTTCAGCATGACGGTTAGGCTTCCCCTCCTCCGCCTCTCCGCCTAATCCCCGCGCCATGCCTGAACCGCTCCACATCCTCGTCACCGGCAGCAGCCGCGGCATCGGCGCCGCCATCCTCCAGGCGCTCGGCGCGCACGAGGTCGTCGGCCATTCCACCGCCGGCGGCGACGGCCGCATCGCCGCCGATCTCTCGGAGCCCGGCGCCGCCGAGGGGCTCTGGAACACGGCGCTGGAGCGGCTCGGCGGCAGGATCCACGTGCTGGTCAACAATGCCGGTATCTTCGAGGCGGCGCCGCTCGACGCCGGCGACTGGACGGCCCGCTGGCAGCGGACCCAGCAGGTGAACCTGGTCGCCGCGGCGGAGCTCTGCCGGCTCGCCGTGCTCCACTTCCGCGCGCGCGGCGGTGGCGGGCGGATCGTCAACGTCGCCAGCCGCGCCGCCTATCGCGGCGACAGCCCGGACCATTGGCATTATGCCGCCTCGAAGGGCGGCATGGTCGCGATGACCAAGTCGATCGCGCGCGCTTATGCCGGCGAGGGCATCTACGCGTTCAGCGTCCTTCCAGGCTTCACCGTCACCGGCATGGTCGAGGAATATCTGGAAAGCCGCGGTGGCATCGCCGTGCTTGGCGACCTGCCGATCGGCCGCCCGGCCACGGTCGAGGAGGTCGGCGAGACGGTGCGCTGGCTCGCGGTCGACGCGCCGCCTTCGGCGACCGGCGCCGCGATCGACGTCAATGGCGCCAGCTTTGTCCGCTGACGGCGCCGACGGCGCCGCCGCCTGGAAGGTCACGCTCCCCTGCACCCGCGCCGAGGCGGTGGCGCTGACCGAGGACGTCCCCCAGCTCGCCGCGCTCGATTCGCCGCCGGTGCTGATGACCAGCGAGGCGGACGGCGAGGCCTGGCGGATGGACGCTTATTTCGAGGAGGAGCCCGGGGAAGCGGACCTGGCTCTGCTGATCTCGCTGGTCCCGAGCGCCGCCGGCGCCGTCCCGAAGGTGGAGCGGCTCGGCGACGAGGATTGGGTGACCCTGAGCCAAGCCGGGCTGGAGCCGATCCATGCCGGCCGCTTCTTCGTCCACACGCCGGCCCATCGCGACGCGGTCCCGCCGGGCGCGGTGGCGTTCGAGATCGACGCCGGCCGCGCCTTCGGCACCGGCCAGCACGAGACCACGACCGGCTGCCTGATCGCGCTCGACCGGCTGCGGAGCGCCGGCGCCCGCTTTGCCAATCTCGCCGACATCGGCACCGGCACCGGCCTGCTCGCCTTCGCGGCGCTTCGGCTCTGGCCGGCGGCAAAGGCGATCGCGTCGGACATCGATCCGGTCGCGATCGAGGTCGCGGCGGAGAATGCGGCGGCGAATCATGTCCCGCTCGGCCGCGCCCGCGGCCAGCTCGAGCTCGCTATCGCCGCCGGCCTGGATCATCCCCGGCTCCAAGCCCGCGCGCCCTACGACCTGCTCATCGCCAATATCCTCGCCGGCCCGCTGATCGAGCTCGCGCCGGCTCTGGTAGGGGCGCTCGCACCCGGCGGCCGCCTGATCCTGGCCGGCCTGCTCGACCGCCAGGCCGAAGCGGTGACGACCGCCTACCGCCGCCAGGGCATGATGGCGGCGGGACGCATCGACCGCGGCGATTGGCCCACTTTGGTGATGCGCAAGCGCCGCAGCACGGGGTGGCGCTAAACAGGATCTCTCACCGTTCGGGCTGAGCTTGTCGAAGCCCTCTTCTTCTCTTCCACAAGGAAGAAGAAAAGCCCTTCGACAGGCTCAGGGCGAACGGAGCTTGTTTCGCTCTTGGCGCGGAACCTACCGCCCGCCGAACGCCGGCCCGCCGATATTCTCCCGCACCACCACCGGCTGATGGCAGCCGTTCACCTCCCGCTCGACGGTGAGGTGCAGGTCGCCCGGCGGCAGGTCGCCCAGCCGTTGCGCTCGCGGGCTCGGATCGTGCAGCACCGAAGCCTCCTGCATCCGCCCGAACCGGTCGCACTTGGCCGTCACCGCGTTCGCCTGCCGGGCGGGCGCGGGCGGAGCGTTGGTGCGGGCGGGGGAAGGAACCGGGGTCGCGGCGGCCGCGGTCAGCGGCAGCAAGGCGAGGGTGATCGCAGCCAATAGACGCATGGCACATCTCCTTCTTGCGAAACGCACCATAGCAGGAATGCGATCCGAAATCAGCCGCCCGCGGCGCGCACGATCTCCAGCCAGGCGGCCTCGTCGATCACCTCGATGCCGAGCTCGGCCGCCTTGGCGAGCTTCGAGCCGGCGCCCGGCCCGGCGACGACGAGGTCGGTCTTGGCCGAGACCGAGCCGGCCGCCTTGGCGCCGAGCTTCTCCGCCTGCGCCTTCGCCTCGTCGCGCGAGACCGCTTCCAGGCTGCCGGTGAAGACGATGGTCTTGCCGGTCACCGGCGATTCGCGGACCTCGTGGACCACGTCCGCAACCGCGACGCCGGCCGCGAAGATCGCGGCGAGCGCCTCGCGATTGTGCGCCTCCTCGAAGAAATCGAGCAAGGCGTTGGCGACCTCGGGGCCGATATTCTGGGTGCCGACCGCCTCGACCACCGCCTTGTTGCGGCGGGCGAGAAACTTGCGCTCCTCCTCCCCCTCCTCCGGCCTCAGCGATCCGCGCAAGGCCAGCGCGTCGCCGATCATCGCCTCGAAGCCGGCCCAGCTCCGGTAGCGCCGCGCGAGGTCGCGGGCGGTGACCTCGCCGACATGGCGGATGCCGAGCGCGTAGAGGAAGCGGTCGAGCGGCGGCTGGCGCTTGGCGTCGATCGCGTCGATGAGGTTCTGCGCCGAGATCTCCGCCCAGCGCTCACGGGCGAGCAGATCCTCTTTTCTGAGCGTGAAGATGTGGGCTGGCGATTGCAGCAGGCCGTCGCGGAAGAAGCTCTCGATATGGGTGATGCCGAGCCCCTCGATGTCGAGCGCGTGGCGACTGACGAAATGGCGCAGGCGCTCGACCCGCTGGGCCGGGCAGATCAGGCCGCCGGTGCAGCGGACGTCGACCTCGCCCTCCTCGCGCACCGCCTCCGAGCCGCATTCGGGGCAATGGTCCGGGAAGACGTAGGCGGGACGGTCCTCGTCCGGGGTGAGGTTCTCCAGCACCTGCGGGATGACGTCGCCGGCGCGCTGGATGCGGACGCGGTCGCCGACGCGGACGCCCAATCGCGCGATCTCGTCGGCATTGTGCAGGGTCGCGTTGGTGACGGTGACGCCGCCGACGCTGACCGGTTTCAGCCGCGCCACCGGGGTCAATTTGCCGGTGCGGCCGACTTGGATATCGATCGCCTCGAGCAGGGTCTCGGCCTTCTCCGCCGGGAATTTGTGCGCCAGTGCCCAGCGCGGCGCCCGCGCGACCTGGCCGAGCCGGCGCTGCCAGTCGAGCCGGTCGACCTTGTAGACGACCCCGTCGATGTCGAACGGCAGGTCGGCCCGCTTGGCCTCGATCATCTTGTAATGCGCCATCAGCCCGGCGAGCTCGCCGAAGCAGGCGATATCGTGCGAGATCGGCACGCCCCAGGACTCGATCGCCCGCATCACGCCGAGCTGGGTGTCGGCCGGCAGCGCGGCGACCTCGCCCCAGCCATGGGCGTAGAAACGCAGCGGACGCGACGCGGTGACGGCGGCGTCCTTCTGGCGGAGCGAGCCGGCGGCGGCGTTGCGCGGATTGGCGAACTGGCGGGCCTTTTCGGGCTCGTCCGCCTCGGCGAGCAGGCGCGCGTTCAAGGCGGCGAAGTCGGCCTTCGACATGTAGACCTCGCCCCGGATCTCGAAGACCTCCGGCGCGCCCGCGGGCAGGCGCTTCGGAATGTCCTTTATCGTGCGGGCATTGGCGGTGACGTCCTCGCCGGTGGTGCCGTCGCCGCGGGTGGCGGCGAGGACGAGCGCGCCCTTCTCGTAGCGCAGGGAGCAGGAGAGGCCGTCGATCTTGGGCTCGGCGGTGAGCATCACCGTCTCGCTCTCGCCCAGGCTCAGGAAGCGCCGGATTCGCGCGAGGAAATCGGCGACCTCCGCTTCGGAGAAGGCGTTGTCGAGGCTGAGCATCGGCAGCGCATGGCGCACCTTGGCGAGATGCCCGGCCGGCGCAGCGCCGACCTGCCGCGAGGGGCTGTCCTCGCGGATGAGATGCGGGAATTCCGCCTCCAGCGCGGCATTGCGCCGGACGAGGGCGTCATATTCGGCGTCCGAAATCTCCGGCGCGTCGTCGGTGTGGTAGAGCCGGTTGTGATGCGCGATCTCCCGCGCGAGATGCTCGAGCTCGGCAGCGGCTTCCGCTTCGGTCATTGGGCCACTCCCGGAGAGGGCCTCTGCCGCCTCGTGCCCTTTGCCCCCTCTCCCGCTTGCGGGAGAGGGCTGGGGTGAGGGTCTTCTTCTTGTTGTTTTTCTTTCTTCCCCCTCGCCTCCAACACCTCCGCAATCACCGCCAACACCCCCTCCATGTTCGTCAAAACGTCATTGTTCCAGAACCGGATCACACGAAAGCCATTCGCCTTCAGCCAAGCCGTCCGCGCCGCATCGACATTCTCATTGTGCTGGCTGCCATCGACTTCCACGACGAGCCGCCCGGCCAGACAACAGAAGTCCGCGACATGCGGGCCGAGCGACCATTGGCTCCTGAATTTATAGTCGAGGAGACGGCGGTTCCTTAGCTCGAGCCACAAGGCACGCTCAGCGTCCGTCATCTCCCGCCGCAGCCTGGAGGCGTGCTTATTTATCTGGCGGCGGACCACACCCATGCGGTGGGATTAACAAGAAGAAGACCCTCATCCCAGCCTTCTCCCGCAAGCGGGAGAAGGGGCCCGTCAGCGCGGTCCCTCAGCCGAAACACTCCTCCAGAAACCCCTCCGCCGCGCGCCACGCCCTTTTGTCCGCGAGCGCATTGTACGCAATCCCCTCCTCCGGCGGCCGGGCATGGGTGAAGCCGTGGACGGCACCACCGAAGCAGTGGATCTGCCAGTCGCAGCCCGCCCCGGTCAGCTCTTGCCCGAGCGCGACCACCTGCTCCGGCGGGACCAGGGCATCCTCCCAGCCGTGATAGACGGCGACGCGCGCCTTGATCTTGGGCTCCGCGATGTTCGGCGGCGGGGTGAAGAGGCCGTGGAAGCTGGCGACGCCGGCAATGTCGGCGCCGGTGCGGGCGAAGTCGAGCACGCAGAGGCCGCCGAAGCAGAAGCCGATCGCTGCGGCCTTGCCGCCGTCCACCTCCGGAAGGCCGCGCGCGACCTCCAGCAGATGCAGGATCCTGTCCTGGAGCAGCGGCCGATCGCCGAGCAGCGCCATCATCCACGGGCGGGCGACCTCGCGGTCGCCGGTGCGCCGCCCCTTGCCGTAGAGATCGCAGGCGAAGGCCGCATAGCCGAGGCCGACGATCCGCTGCGCATTCTCCTCGTCCACCTCGTCGAGACCGAAGATGTTCGGGAAGATCATCACCAGCGGCCGTTCGCCAGCGTCGGGATCGGCGAGCAGGAAGCTTTCCAGCTCGACCTCGCCGTGCCGGCTTTCGATCGCACGCTTCACTGCCGTCATGCTCAGCCTTTCCTGAATCCGTCCTGCCTGCGGCTCACGCCGCCTCCAGCAATCGCTCGGCCTGGGCCCGCGCCTCGTCGGTGATGCGGGCGCCGGAGAGCATGCGGGCGATCTCCTCGCGGCGGCGGGCCTCGTCGAGCAACTGGACGCCGGTGCGGGTGACGAGGCCGTCGTGGCTCTTCTCGATGAGGAGGTGACGGGCGCCCCGCGCGGCGACCTGCGGCGAGTGGGTGACGACCAGGACCTGGCCGCGCGCCGCCAGCCGGTGCAGCCGCTCGCCGATCGCGCTCGCCACCGCGCCGCCGACGCCGCGGTCGATCTCGTCGAAGATCATCGTCGTCGCCCCGCCTTCCTCGGCGAGCGCGACCTTGAGCGCCAGGATGAAGCGGGACAATTCGCCGCCCGAGGCGATCCGCAGCAACGGCCCAAACGGCGCGCCCGGATTGGTCGCGATCTCGAACTCGACCCGGTCGCGGCCCGAGGGTCCGGGCTCGCTTTCGGCAAAGCCGGTGCGGAAGCGGGCCGCGTCGAGCTTCAGCGGCGCCAGCTCGGCCGCAACCGCGGCGTCGAGCCGCGCCGCCGCGGCCCGGCGCGCCTCGCTCAGCGCTGCCGCGGCCCGGTCATAGGCGGCGCCCGCCTCGGCCCGCTCCGCCTCGAGCGCGGCGATCCGCTCGCCGCCGGCCTGGATCGCACCGAGCCGGCGGATCAATTCCTCGTGCAGCGCCGGCAGCGCGTCGGCCTCGACCCGGTGCTTGCGGGCCAGCGCGCGGATCTCGAACAGCCGGCCCTCCGCCTGCTCCAGCGCGGCGGGATCGTAGGTCAGCGCCTCGCTCGCGCGAGTCAGCGCCCCCTCCCCTTCGCCGGCCTCGATCGCCGCCCGGTCGAGCGCGGCGAGAGCCTCGGCGAGCAAGGGATGCTCGGCGGCGATCCGGTCGAGCCGGCGCGCCGCCTGGCGGAGCAGGGCCGCGGCACCTTCCGAGCCCTGCAGCAAGGCGGCGATCGTGCCGAGCTCGTCGCCGAGCCGGGCGCCGGCCTGCATCGTGGCGCGCAGGCTCGCGAGCCTTTTCTCCTCGCCGGTCTCGGGCGCGAGCCGGCCGAGCTCCTCGACGGAATGCGCGAGCCAGTCGCGGTCGCGCTCGGCGCTCTCCGCCTCGGCGCGGGCGGCGGCAAGCGCGTCCTCGAGCGCGCGCCGCCGCTGCCAGGCCGTCTCGACGTCGGCCGTGTCGATCCGGCCATAGGCATCGAGGAGGGCGCGGTGACCGCGCGGGTTGAGCAGGCCGCGCTCGTCATGCTGGCCGTGGATTTCGACCAGGCGGGCGCCGAGCTCGCGCTGCAGGCCGGCCGAGACCGGCTGGTCGTTGACGAAGGCGCGGCTGCCGCCGTCCGCCTTGACGATGCGGCGGATGACCAGAGGCTCGCCCGGCTCCCGGGCGAGGCCGTTCTCGTCGAGCAGGACAAGAACAGGATGATCGGCCGCGACCTCGAAGCCGACGCTGACCGACGCCTGCGCCTGCCCGGCGCGTACCAGGGCGCTCTCCGCCCGCATGCCGAGCGCGAGGCCGAGCGCATCGAGCAGGATCGACTTCCCCGCCCCGGTCTCCCCGGTCAGCACGCCGAGGCCCGGCCCGAATTCGAGGTCGAGCGATTCGATCAGCACGACGTCGCGGATGGAGAGGGTGGTCAGCATGGAGTGCGCGGGTGAGGCATCGACGCGCTTCTTACGTCATTCGCGCGAGAGCGGGAAAGGGCCGTTCGCCTGGGAGTCATCCCGGCGGAGGCCGGGACCCATGAACACTGAGCCGGGAAACGCAGCGCAAACGTGCGCGCACATATTCGACTTCCGTGTTCATGGGTCCCGGCCTTCGCCGGGATGACTCCGGGATCAGTTCGTGCCCGTCGCCGGCGCGGGCTGGGCCGGCGCCGCCGCGGGCGCCGCGGCCGGCGCCTGCGCGGTAGCGGGGACCGGGTGGCGCTGCATAAGCTCGTAGGCGCGGCGGTACCAGCGGGTGTTGGGATAATTGGCGCCGAGCACGGAAGCGGCGCGCTCCGCCTCCTGCGGCACGCCGAGGGCGAGATAGGATTCGGTGAGCCGCATCAGCGCCTCGGGGGCGTGGCTGGTGGTCTGATATTCGTCGATCACGGCGCGGAAGCGGACGACTGCGGCGAGCCACTGGGCGCGGCGCTGGTAGAAGCGGCCGATCTCCATCTCCTTGCCGGCGAGATGGTCGCGGACCAGGTCGATCTTGATGCGGGCATCGTCGGCATAAGGCGTGCCCGGATAGCGGCGCACCACCTCGCCGAGCGAATCGAGCGCCTGGCGGGTCACCGCCTGGTCGCGGGTCACGTCGCCGATCTGCTCGTAATAATTGAGCGCGACCAGATAGAGCGCGTAGGGCGCGTCGCGGTTGCCCGGGTGGATCGAGAGGAAGCGGCGGGCGGAATCGATCGACTTGCTGTGGTCGCCGGCCGCGTAATAGTTGAACGCGCTCATCAGCTGCGCGCGCCGCGCCCAGATCGAATAGGGATGCTGGCGCTCGACCTCGTCGAAGATCAGGGCCGCGGCGGTGTAGTTGCGCCGCCGCATCTGCTGCCAGGCCGCATTGTAGAGCGTGTTGACGTCCCGGGCGACATAGCGGGTGTCGGCCCTGGTGCGGTTGCCGCGGGTGCAGCCTGAGAGGGGGACGAGGCTGACGGCGATCGCGGCGAGCAAAAGGGCACGATATTTGTACTGCATGGGGGGCCTCTTAGCGGAGGGTCGGGAGCAGGGTCCAGACCCAAAACCGGAAGTGGTCGTGATCGGCCGGAGAGGCCGGCTGACAAGGAGAGGGTCGAAGGGCGGGTCGGGAAACCCGTCCGAGGCGCTCGACGCCGGCAGCCGGCCTATCCGGCCGACCGCGAAGCGGCGGGCTGTCCTTTGCCGCCCTGCAGCGTCGCTGCGTCGGTCACGATGTATTCAACATCGCTCCCTCCTTGCTCCTTGCCGGACAACAAATGCCAGCCCGTCACGACCGCCTCCGGTTCTGGGTCTGGACCCTATGCCAAGCGGCCTTGCGCATCAGAGAGACAGGGCGATGAACGGCGCTTTAATGGCGGGTTTTTAACTCCGCTCCGCTAAGCGCGCATCCATGCTGCGCGTCCTCACGCTCGCCACCCTGTTCCCGAACGGCGCACGCCCGACCTTCGGCGTGTTCGTCGAGCGGCAGACCTGCGCGCTCGCCGCGCTGGACGATGTGGAGGTGCGGGTGGTGGCGCCCGTCGGGCTGCCGCTCTGGCCGCTCGCCTTGCATCCCCATTATGCCCATCTGCGGCGGCTGCCGGCGCACGAGGTCTGGAACGGGCTCGTCGTCCATCGGCCGCGTTACCGCGTCTGGCCCGGGCTCAGCCAGGCCGGGGTCGCGAGGCGGCTGGCCGACGCGCTGCTGCCGATGCTGCGCGACATTCGCCGCGATTTCCCGTTCGACCTGATCGACGCCGAATTTTTCTGGCCGGACGGGCCCGCGGCGATGCGGCTTGCGGCGGCGCTCGGCGTGCCCTTCTCGGTGAAGGCGCGGGGCAGCGACATCCATCTCTGGGGCACGACCCCCGGCATCGGCGCGCAGATCGCCGCGGCCGGCCGGGCGGCGGGCGGGCTGATCGCGGTCAGCGCAGCGCTGAAGCGCGACATGATCGCGCTCGGCCTGCCGGAGAAGATCAGGGTCCATTATACCGGCATCGACCTGGCGCGGTTCCGGCCGGCCGACCGCGCGGCGGCCAAGGCGGCGCTCGGCGTCGCGGGGCCGCTGCTGGTCAGCATCGGCCATCTCAATGCGCGCAAGGGCCAGGAGATCGCGGTCGCGGCGCTGGCCAAGATCCCGGGCGCGACCCTGATCCTCGCCGGCGACGGGCCGGAGCGCGCCAGGCTGGAGCGGGACGCGGCCGCGCGGGGGCTCGGCGCGCGGGTGCGCTTCCTGGGCGTGCAGCCGCACGATGCCCTGCCCGCCTTGCTCGCCGCGGCCGATGTGATGGTGCTGCCGACCGCGTCGGAGGGCCTCGCCAATGTCTGGGTCGAGGCGCTCGCCTGCGGAACGCCGGTGGTGACGACCGACGTCGGCGGCGCCCGCGAGGCGGTCGACCGGCCCGAGGCCGGCCGGCTGGTGCCGCGGGAGCCGGACGCGGTGGCCGCTGCGGTGAACGACCTGCTCGCCGATCCGCCTTCGCAGGCGGCGGTGCGGGCCGCCGCCGAGCGCTTCTCATGGGAGCGCAATGCGGCGGAGCTGCGGGAGCATTTGA
>Ga0213876_10000800_pt1 | contig 21313 bp, 19 predicted proteins | sample BarmaccomBMRX_R9_FD_160113 | JGI IMG/M metagenome (GOLD analysis project Ga0213876, IMG submission 160113) | Root-associated microbial communities from Barbacenia macrantha in rupestrian grasslands, the National Park of Serra do Cipo, Brazil - RX_R9 | ecosystem: Host-associated > Plants > Roots... | reverse complement strand
TTGGTCGTCGGCATCCTGGCAGCCGGCCCGCTGGCTGACCGTTACGGGTCCAAAGGGTTTACTTTGGCGGGCAACGGCGTCATCGCCGCCGGCTTGATCGGCATGGCGGCGGCCCCGACCTACGCCGCGTTCTGCGCGGCCGCCTTTTGCCTGGGGTTAGGTGCCGGCACCCTCGACCTCGTCTTGAGCCCCGTCGTCGCCGCCCTCAACCCCCGCCGGCGCTCGGCGGCCATGAATTGGCTGCACTCGTTTTACTGTGTAGGGGCGGTGGCGACGACGTTGGCGGGGGCGGCGGCGTTGCGGATCGGGTTCGACTGGCGGCGCACCTGTCTGGCGCTCCTCCCTTTGCCCCTGGCGTTGGCAGGGGCGTTTGCGCCGCTGCCCTTTCCGGCGTTGGTGACAGGCGACGGGCTGCGCCAGCCGATGCGCCGCCTGCTGGGGGATAGCTGGTTCATCGGCGCGCTCATTGTCATCGGCGTGGGGGGCGCCACCGAGATGGGCATGGCCCAGTGGCTGCCGGCTTACGCCGAGACCTCCTTGGGGTTTTCCAAGTGGGTCGGCGGCGTGGGGTTGGCCCTGTTTTCGGTAGCCATGGCCGCGGGGCGCATGGCGGTCGGCTCGCTCGGCGCACGGGCCAACCCCTTTAGCCTGATAGCTTGGTGCTGCGCCTCATCAGTTTGCCTGTTTCTGTTGGGGTCCTTTTGCCCGGCCCCCGGCGCGGCGTTGGCGGCTTGCGTGGCTGCCGGCTTCAGCGGAAGCGCGTTGTGGCCCACGATGCTCGCCGTCGCCGCGGACCGTTTCCCAAGCGGCGGAGCGAGCATGTTTGGCGCGCTGGCCGCAGCCGGCAATGCCGGCGGGATCCTGATGCCCTGGGTCGTGGGGTGGATGGGCGACCTGGTCAACCTGCGCTGGGGCCTGGCCGTTTCCGGCCTCGCGCCGCTGTTGATGTTGCCGTTGGCGCTCCTTTTGCGGCGCCGGCACGGCCATCATGATGCTGGCCAGGGGAGCGGCCTCCAGGGTCAAGCCGAATGAGCTTTTTCCGCAGGGCCACCAGTCAATGTCTCCATCGCAGCACGGGCACGGACCTCGATTTCTCGTTCGGTGGGCGCCTCGCGCACACGCATCAACAGCCGGATCAGGAGGTCTCCCCAAAGCACGGCGAGATAGCGGATTGCCAGAGCTTCCGGATCGCCGGCGCGGACTAACCCCCGCGCTTGAGCTTGTCCGACCAGCTCGGTGAGCGCTTTTTGGTTAGCTTCACGGCCGCTGCCATCGAGGGTTCGAGCGATCTCGGGAGCGCGATCGGATTCCGCAATCGCAAGCCGATAAACGGTCAGCACTTCAGGCTGGCACACCGTCGTCAAGATCGATACGCCGAGCTCAACGAGCAACGCGGCCAGCGCATCCCGGCTCTGCGGCATAGGGGCCGTCGTGTCCAAAGGCCGGCGTGCCCGTTGGGCGCGTTCGCTGATGCATGCCGCTAATACGGCGTGCTTGTTCTTGAAGAGGGCATAGAGGTCGCGTTTGGACACTCGGGCACGGGTGACAATGTCCAGCATGCTGGTGCTGGAAAAACCGCGGTCACGAAAGAGGCTAAACGCCGCGGTGACCACGCGGTCGCGGATGGAGCTGGGGACGCGCTTGGACCGGGCGCGGGACACGGGTATTGGGCGCTTAGGTTTCTTGATTACCGGCATTTTCACTTGCATTTGGTACGAGACCGTACCAATTATTCAGTAGTAATGGTACGATATCGTACCCAACCTGGAAATGCTACCCCTCTCTCGTCTCTTGCCATGATTAAACCAAGAATTCTGGTAACCGGCGCCACCGGAAAGACCGGCGGCGCCGTGGTCGCTGAGCTGCTGGCCAAAGGCTCGCCCGTACGAGCTGCCGTCCGCGTCTGGGACGCGCGCAGCGATCGGCTCCAACGTCGCGGCGCCCAGGTCGTCGTTGCGGACCTTTTCGATCCTGGTCAGCTGATGGACGCGATGCGCGGCGTGCAGCGGGCTTACTATTGCCCGCCCTATCACCCCTTCGTGATTCAGAGTGCGTCAGCCTTTGCGGTCGCGGCCCGTGAGACGGGCCTCGAACAGATCGTCGGGCTTTCCCAATGGCTTGCCGGGCCCAATCACCCGGCGCTTATGTCGCGCCAGCTGTGGCTTATAGACCGGATGTTCGCCGCGCTTCCGGGCATCGCGCACACCGTCGTCAATCCCGGCTTCTTCGCTGACAGCCCCTACCTGGAGATGATGCCGTTCGCGGCGCACCTCGGGGTCTTTCCGCTGCCCGTTGCAGCCGAGGGCCGCAACGCGCCACCCTCGGTCGACGATATCGCCCGCGTTGCGGTCGCCGCGCTCCTGGACCCCGCACGCCACGCGGGCAAGAGCTACCGGCCGACGGGGCCGAAACTGCTCACCGTCACCGAAATGGCCGCCGTCATGGGCCAGGTCGTCGGCCACGACGTGCGGCACGTGCGGACGCCGCTCTGGATGTTCTACAAGGCAGCCAAGGCGCAGGGCAAGGAGCCCATCCTGCTCGGCGGCCTGAAGCATTACTTCCAAGACCATGACCGCGGCGCGTTCGCAGTCGGCGCGCCCAACGACACCATACGCGAACTCACCGGAAAAGATGCCGAGGACTTCGAAACGATCGCCAGGCGCCACGCGGCATTGCCCGAATCGCGCCAGGGCGCCGGCGCGCGGCTCGCGGCCTTTGCGCGCTTCATGGCGGTACCGATCCTCCCGGGGATGGATCCCGCGGCCTACGAGAGGGCGCAAGGGCAGCCCGTGCCGCCGGCGCCCCATCTTGCGCTCGACGACGCGGGCTGGATGGCGAGCCATGGCGTTGAGGGCTCATTCACGGCGGACTCTGCGCTGAAGGGAGCACTCGCATGAATGGCCTCCCGTCATTCGGGCTCAGCGTCGCCATGAGCTTTATTGCCTTCGGCATTGTGACCCGGATTTACATCTGGCCTCGGCTCCGAACGGCACGTCGAGAGCGAGCGCTCGTCGCATTAACGGTTCCCCATACCTTCCGGTTTATAGGGCTTAGCTTCCTGATTGCCGGGGTTGTGTCACCTTCGCTGTCGCCGGCTTTCGCTTTTCCGGCGGCGTACGGTGATCTCCTTGCGGCCATTCTCGCGATCCTGACTCTATGGTCGGTCTCCGCTCGCGCATCGTTTGCGATCCCTACCGCATGGTTGTTCAACATTTGGGGCACCGCGGACCTCCTCATGGCTTTCTATCAAGGAGTGATCGGTGTTGGGATTAACCCAGGGTCGCTGGGCGCTGCGTACTTCATCCCCACGGTTGTGGTACCGCCGCTGCTGGTCACCCACGGCCTGATGTTTTGGCTGCTGCTGCGAAAGCAAGGCTCGGCGCCGGGCCGGTCACCAGGAGAAAAGGCGCTTCGTCCTTCGAAAATGGCCGGGACCCCGGGCCAGTTCACCGGACGCGGCCAAGAATCGTAACACCATTGAGACAGTTATCCTTCCTGCCCATACCGGCGCAACGCGTTCAGGGTGACGCCGTAAATGCCCGGCACCCGACACCCGACACCCGGCAACTCCATTTTTCGCTGCCATAGAAAGCCGGCGCTCCGCTTACGCACGAATTCGACTTGAGGATATCAACCATGGCCAGACTCGTTGACGTTATCGAAGTGATCTCCCAGTCGGACCAAAGCTGGGAGCAAGCTGCCCAAAAGGCACTTGAGGAAACCTCCAAAACCGTGCGCCACATTCATTCCATCTATGGGCAGGAATTCTCGGCCGAGGTCAGCGACGGGAAGATCACGCAGTTCCGTCTTAACGCGAAGATTTCGTTCGACCTTGAATAGCCGCACGTCTTGCGGGTGCCGCTACCACGCGGCACTCGCTCGCTCCATTCCCGTCACTGCGCCTGACGGAGGATATCGTCCAGCATCCGGGGAGTAAATCTACCTTCCGAAAACGCGCTGACCTTGTAAGCCGGCATGTCGTCAAGGAACGCCTTGACGGCCCGGGCAGCTTTCTTCTTGGCGGCCGCTTCTTCCGGGGTCAGATCCGGTGTGTCAGCGGTCGCTTCTTCATCAGAGTTCCCCATCCCGAAAGCGTTCGCCAAGGTGGCGTAATGCGCCTTGCCCTTGGGATGGGCCGCGAATTCTTTCAGCAACGAATCGCGGGTCAGCGGGGGATAAACCCGGCCGGTGGCTTCCACGTTTATCATCTGCCGCAGGGGAAGATCCCGGGAGGACCCCCCGGCCAGGAGTTCGAACGTTCCGGAATTCACCGCCCAATCGTGGATAGAAAGGTCGTAACAGGCAAAATCCCGCTTTTCCAGCCGGAACCGGACCGTTTTCTCCTCACCGGGTTCGAGGGCCACTTTGGTGAAGGCCTTCAGCTCTTTTTCGGGCCGGGCGACCTTCGGGTGTTGTTCACGGACGTAGAGCTGCACCACCTCTTTGCCGGCCCGTTGACCGGTATTTTTGACTTCCAATTCCACCGTAACGCCCTCGGTATCCCGGATTGATGATGCGCTCACCCTCAGGTCCGAGTAGGCAAAAGTGGTGTAACTGAGACCGAACCCGAACGGAAACAGCGGAGCCACCTTTCTGGCGTCGTAATGACGATAACCGATAAAACACCTTTCCCCGTAAAGGGCGTTTTTGTCCCGGGCGGGAAAATCCGGGTAGGCAGGCGTGTCTTCCAGTCGCGCAGGGAACGTTTCCGCCAGTTTTCCCGAAGGATTAACCCGGCCGGCTAACGCGTCGGCGACGGCCCCGCCGCCCGCTTGTCCGCCCAGCCAGGCCTCGATGATGGCCCCCACCTTTCCTGCCCAGGGCATCGTAACGGCGGACCCATTCATGAGGACCACAACCGTATTGGGTTGAACGGCAGCAACGGCTTCGATCAGCTCATTGTGACCGGGCGGAAGCTCCAGCGACGCGCGGTCAAAGCCCTCCGATTCATAGCTGTCGGGCAAACCGGCAAAAACGACCGCGACCTCCGCCTCCTTAGCCTGCTGCCGGGCTTCATCGAGCAATTCACTCGTTGTCTCCCCCTCTTCCGCATATCCGGCGGCGTAACGGACGACCGTGTCCTTGCCCATCAGCTTCAGCAGTTCCTCGTATGCCGTGGAGATTCTTGTCGGGTTTACCTGCGAACTGCCGGCGCCCTGGTAGCGCGGCGTCTTTGCAAATGCGCCGATCAACGCAACGCTCTTCAAGGCTGCCGGATCGAGCGGCAGGAGGGCGCCGTCATTCTTGAGCAAGACCACACTCTCGCCGGCTGCCCGCCGCGCCAAAGCATCATGCCCTTCCGGGTTGAATGCGACGTCTGGCCGGTGAAGCGCTTTAGCCTTCAGAATCACCGCCAGCAACGGCACCACAACCTCGTCGAGCGTCGCAGGCGGGATCCGGCCGGTGCGGGCCGCCTGAATGATCTGGTCCCGGTGAAACTCTCCGCTGCCGGGCATTTCGAGGTTACACCCGGCGTTGACCGCTTCGATACGATCATGAATCGCGCCCCAGTCTGAAACCACGAGCCCCTGAAAACCCCAGCGAGCCCTCAGGATGCCCTGGAGGAGCCATTCATTTTCAGTAGCATAAACGCCGTTGACCGGGTTGTAGGCAGCCATGACCGACCAGGGCTGCGCCTCTTTGACCGCCAACTCGAAGGCGGGCAGGTAGATCTCGTGCATGGTACGCTCATCCACGTTCGAACTGGCCGCCATGCGCTCGAACTCCTGGTTGTTCGCTGCGTAGTGTTTCAGTGACGTGCCCACGCCCTGGCTTTGAACCCCCTGGATGTAAGCCGCTGCCAGTTTGCCGGCCAAAACCGGGTCTTCAGAAAAATACTCGAAATTGCGGCCCCCCAGAGGCGAGCGTTTCATGTTGACCCCCGGCCCGAGCAGAATCTGGACGTCGTTAGCCTGGCATTCTTCGGCCAAAGCCATGCCGACTTCCCTGATCAGGTCCGTATTCCAGGCGGAAGCGAGCGCCGAGGCGGTAGGAAAGCAGGTCGCCGGCACGCTGGCGGCAAGCGCCGCCCCTTCGACTTTCCTGACCCCGTGGGGACCGTCGGTCATCATTACGGACGGTACGTTCAACCGGTCAATACGGTGGGTTTTCCACCACCCGTCACCGGATAACAACAGCGCCTTTTCCTCGAGGGTCATTTGCGCCACCAGCGCACGGGCTTGAGAAATGAAATCGCTGTCCATCGATGTCTGAGCAGACAAGTCTTCCTGAAGTTTCATGGCAAAGTCGCTGTACAAAAGCCGGGCGCTTCACCCCTTGACGGCGCCGGAGGTCAGGCCGGCGATGATGTGCTTCTGGGCCAGCAGGTAAAAGAACACCGCCGGCGCCAGCGTCAGGCTCACAAAGGCCAGCACCTTGCCCCAATCGGTCCCGTACTGGCCCTGGTACTGCATGATCCCCAAGGGCCAGGGGTAGAGGTTCTCGTCGTTGATCATCACCAAGGGCAGCAAAAACCCGTTCCAGCTGCCCACCAGCGCCAACACCCCCACCGTCGCCAGGATCGGCCGCGACAACGGCAACGTAATCTGCCAGAAGATGCGCGGGTAACTGCACCCGTCCACAAAGGCCGCCTCAAAGAGCTCCGGGGGCAACTCCGCAAAAAAGCCCTGCAACAACACCACCGCAAAGCCCAGGTTGAAGGCCACCTGCGGCAGGATCACCCCCCAGTAGCTGTCCAAGAGCCCCATGTCGCGCACCCGGATAAAGACCGGCAGCACCGCCGTGGCAAACGGGAAGGTCAACCCCAAGGCCAGGTAGTTGGCCAGCCAGCGCTTGCCCCCAAAGCGCAGCTGCGCCAGCACGAAGGCCGCCATCGAGCTGACCAGCAGCGTCAAGCCCACGCTAAAGGCCGCAATAAAGGCCGAGTTGCCCAGCATCTGCCAGAAGCGCCCGCTGCCGGCAATCGAAGCGTAGTTGTCCGCCAGCCACACCCGCGGCAGCCCGAAGGCGTTGGTGCGCAGGTCCCCCGTGCTCTTAAAGCCCCCGATCACCGTCGCCCACAACGGCAACAGGCACAGCCCGGCCGCCCCCACCAACAACACCCAGCGGTAGTAGACAAACAACCCCGACCGTTGCACCCCGGACCTCGCCATCGTAACCTCCTGCGTCTCCTTTTGCTCCTTTTTCTCCTGCGCCTCTTGCGCCGCCTTAGCGCGCCGGCTTCTCGCGCATGAACAGCCGTTTGTAGAGCACCATCACCAGCACGCAGATCACAAAGAGGCTCACGCCCACCGCGCTGCCGAAGCCCACCCGCATGCGCTTGATGCCGAAGGTGTAGAGGTAGCTCACCGCCGAGTGGGTCGAGTTGCTGGGGCCCCCGCCCGTCAACGGGATGATCATGTCGAAAAACTGCAGCGAGCCCAACAGGCTGAAAAACAACGACAACACCACCACCGGCCGCATCAGCGGCAGGATGATGTGCCAGGTGGTCTGCCAGCGGCTGGCCCCATCGATCTGGGCCGACTCGAGCACGTCGTCGGGCACCCCCTGGCGCCCGGCGATGAACAAGGCCATGTGGAAGCCGAAGTACTTCCAGATGACCACCAAAAGCAGCGCCGCCTCCGCCCAGCCCACCGTGGCCAGCACCTCGGGCGCTTCGCGCCCAAACCAGCGAAACACCACCGCCACCACCCCGTAGTTGCCGTCGTACATGTAGCGCCAGATGAGCCCGGCGACCACCTCGCCCAAAATGTAGGGCAAAAAGAAAATGGCCCGGAAAACCACGCTGGCGCGGCTTTTGTCCGAAATTAACAACGCCAGCCAGAGGGCCAGGGGCACCTGGAGCAAGGCCGACACCAGCACCACCAGCAGGTTGTTGAACAAGGAGTGATAAAAGATGGGGTCCTGCCACACCCGGGCGAAGTTCTCCAGGCCCACCGCGCGGCTGGGGCTGCCGTAGCCGTTCCAGTTAAAGAAGCTGTAGTAAGCGGCTTCCAGCACCGGCAGGGTCACAAAGAGGGTAAAGAGCAGCAGGGCCGGGGGCAAAAACAGCACGATGGCCGTCAGGCGGCCCGAGCCCGAGAAGTCCTGCAGCCGGCGCCAGAGGCGGGGCCGGCGGCGGGGGTGGGTGAGGGCTTCGACCTGGCGGGCTTCGGCCAGGGTGGGCAGGGCCTGCGGCGGCTCCTGCCCGGGCAGGGTCGCCACGGGGGGACGCGCCGGGTCGGCAGGCGATGGATCAAGGGGAGAAGCCATACGCAACAACCGTTCGCGGGGGAGCGGGCTTTGGTCGTGTAGCCCTGGCCGCGAGTTGGTTGAGCGGGTCTTCGCTCCCCAGCGCAAAAGTCAAGGGGCGCTACTTGCGAGCGAACCGGTCCGCGCTCTGCCGGCGCGCGATAACGAACGGGTTGTTATCACCGTAAAACGCCCAGGGGCCGGATGGCACGTCGCGGAACTCAACAAACTTCCAGTCGCACACATCGATGTCGCGCAGGCCGAGATAATCACGAACAGAAGGCGAGACATCCAACCCGGCGCCGCGATTCAGGTTCGGGCGCGGCCGTTCGTCACCGAAAACGTATTGCCAGTGATCGGTCCGAAACGGCCCGCAGTCTTCCCACTGCGCGTAACAGGCCCGGTCTCCGTGCCGGATGGCAATCCAATGACCTTTAAGCGTGGTCTGGCCGTCGTGCACAAATGTTTCTCTGAACCAGGGAATCACCGCGGCCGCCTCCAGTTTGGTGTGGCCGCCCTCGACGTCGTTGTAGGGCAGCGCAACGTAAAACGGATTCTGGCGAGGCACAAAATTAACCGGCCTGAAATCGCGCCGCGCAGCCGGTTCCGGGTCATCGTAACCGCCGTATCGGAGGGCCCACTCCGGGTCCCAGGAACTCTTGCTGTTCGGGACCGGATTGTTGACGGCAGCCCGTTCCCCGATCCAGAAAATCGTGGTTACGATGTTAAATTTCCACGGGCCCCGGTCAGCTTTGCCGCCGAGGGATGGGCCGGTGGGGTAGTGCAGGCTCGAACCGGTGAACAGCCTCCTGGTCGGGGAAACGCCGGCTGCCGGTTCGAACTTGAGAAGCATATTTTCCCGCAGCTTCCCCGTGTATTTGGCATCCACCATCGTGCTTTGAAGCCGGCCTTGGCCGAACGTCGCACCCGTGCTACTCACTACTGTCAAAATCGAGACAAAAATGATCCGCCACATAAACTACCTCCTGCCTTTGGCGAACAGAAATCCGCTCCTCTGCGGCGATCCATGCGCTTCGAAGGGCTAAAAGGGCCGATTCCTCACCATTACGGCCGGAAAAGCGGTGCCTTTAGCAAAAACTTTGGCCGGGATTGCCGGCGCGGCCCCGGGACCGGGACATGCACGCGGCATGGATGGTTTTTTCATCCTTTCTTGAACGAGAATGGATGAACCCCGCTCTAAACAGGGATGACCGCTGCGCCAGGCAAAATCCCAGTGCTCTTAACGGCTGTTCAGGCTGACCTTGTCGGGGAAGCTCTGATGGAACAGATTTCTCAGCTGGTTAGCCAACTGTCGACGGCTCCCAGACGGGGGACATCGCCCGAAGAGGTCTCATTACTCACGGCGTACCTGGAACTCGCAAGGATCATCATGGACCGAAGTGGAGTCCAGAACAACGGCGATGCTGCGAGCCTCTCCACGACTCGCCTTGTGCGCAGACGTACCGATGCGTCGTCCAGCTACCTGCAAAATCCTGCGCTGAGGTTGCGCCAGCCGTAAGTAAGGTAAGGGGCCGGCCGCGTCGATGCCGCAAGGCTGCGCTTGGCATGCCCGGTGAACACCGGCGATCAAACCCGGTCGTATGGTTTCCCGCACCGAACGGATTGACGGCTTTTACCGGAAGGTAAGCCGAACGGAAAAAGAGTTTTATGAACTCTTCCGTAAAACCGAAGAGGCTGACGTCTTGACGCAGATGCGGGCCTGCTTTGCCGAGGCCAGGCAGGCGCCGGATGGCATCCGCTTTAATCACCAGGAACTCTGTTCCCGTCTGGAAACGGCGGTTGAGGCCTGGATTGCCGATACCTGCGAGGCCAGGCGCTTGAACCGGGATTGGATCACCCGGGCCGAAGAGGCCATCTTGCACCGGGTCAGGACGCTGATGGCCCAGGCGCTTCGGGAAGCTCTGACGGGCGCGCCGTGAACGGCCGGTCGGATCCTCGGGAAACCGAAAGCACCCGGTTGGTTAAACCCGAACCGGAATGAAACTTACTGTCCCTTCACCATGAACGAAGCCAAGCTACCTACTCCACACGCCTCCAAGGTCCCCTTGTCGGCTGATGAACTCCAATTCCTGTGCAACTTGCTGCAGGAAGAGAAATATCTAACTGATCACCGGCCCGGTTCTTCAGAGGTGACCGGTTCGCGTCTTTCACCCGCCGACCGATCGGTGGTCAGGGATGCCCTTTTCAACAAGCTCAGTTCGTACCTTAGTAACATGAGATAGGAAGGATCTCGCTTGCGGTGGAACATAGCTCGGGGTTTACCCATTGCCATTTAGTCAAGGGCCGGCGGATGGGGGCGCTTTCGTCCCGGATGCTTGATCGTAGCCAGGGACGTTAGTGCCTGTCAGGGCGTTCCCCAAGGATTGAGGTGTCCTGCCAGCTTTACATCTACCAGACCGTATAACCGGTCTAGGCCCGTTGGGCCTAAGGCACCATGTGACCTCGATGGTCACCGAAAGGGTATGATTGAGAGTTAATCGATACGATCACGGTCATTTTTCCTCGGAATTTTCGATGATCACATTCATTAAACTTCAATAAGGCGTCACGCCTGTACGCCCCCTCTAACAAACGCCGCCCCGCCGGGTTGGATTTGCTGACGGGGCGGCAGGAACCGGCCGGTCACTCCGCCTCTGAAATCTTTTTTCGGTCCAGGCTCAGAATGATGAACGGCGCCAGGATGACGGCTGCCGCGACGAAGAGCAGGCCACTGGCCGGGTTGCCCGTACGTTGCGCAATCCACCCCACCACGATCGGTGCGAAAAAACCGCCGACGTTTCCGGTGGCGTTCACCAGCGCGAGCCCTCCCGCGGCGGCGGGCCCTTTGAGGAACGCCGCCGGGATCGTGAAGAATACGGGCACCGCGGAGAGCACGCCGGCTGCACTCAGGACAATGCCGGCGAACGCAATCGCATGGACGGGGGCAACCGCAGAGGCTAGCCCGATCGCGAGCGCTAAGGACGCAATAGTAAAGTGCCAGCGCCGTTCACGGGTCCGGTCCGAATGGCGGGCCCAGAAGTACATCACGAAGGCGCCGATCAGGTACGGGATGGCGGAGATAAATCCCACGGCCGTGTTGGAAAACCCGAATCTCTGAATGATGATGGGCATCCAGAATCCGAAGCCATATAAGCCCATCACGATGAAGATGTACGCAAAGCTCAACAGCCAGACCGAACGGTCCCGCAAAGCGGCACCGAAGTGCGCGTGGCCATGGCCCGCGCTTCGGTCCTGATCACGGTTCAGCAGGGTGACAAGTGACGTGCGCTCTTCTTCGTCGAGCCAGTTCGCTTCCTGCGGGCTGTTGGTCAGGAAACGCAGGGCGATAAACGACGCGACGATCGCGGGAAATCCCTCGGAAAGAAACAGCCATTGCCAGCCCCGGAGTCCGGCCCACCCGTTCAGGTGATCCAGAATCAGCCCCGATAACGGTCCCGCAATGATGGTTGCTAACGGAACGCCCAGATAGTAAATCGATACGACGTTGGCCCGCTCCTTCGACGGAAACCAACTCATCATGTAATAGACGATACCGGGAGCGAAGCCCGCTTCCGCGGCGCCGAGCAGGAATCGGAAGACAAGGAAGGTGACGGGTCCCCTGCTGGCGGCCATCAGCATCGAAGCGAGTCCCCATGAAAACATGATCCGGGCAATCCATCTCCGGGCGCCGACGCGTACCAGCGCCCAATTACTGGGCACTTCGAACAAGACGTAACCAATGAAAAAGATACCGGCGCCCCACCCGTAAGTGACCGGGGTGAGTCCGAGGTCCTTATTCATCGTCAACGCTGCGAAGCTGACGTTGACGCGGTCTACGAACGCAATGAAGTAGAGAAGCAGAATCAGGGGCATCAGCCGCCACTTGGCCTTGCTGATGGCCCGTTCGCTGATCACATCGAGCCCTGCGCCGGGCACGGAGCGTGATAACATGCTCATGAGGGTTCTGGTGCAGATCCGAAACGTCTAACGCCCTTTGATCGACCCGACGCGTCCCTGCACGGTTTTCAGTTCATGCCCGTATGTACATACCGCCGTTCACGTCGATCGTCGCCCCGGTCACAAACGACGAAAGGTCCGAAGCCAGAAACAGGAAGACGTTGGCGATTTCCGCCGGCGTGCCGATCCGGCCCAGCGGGATACCGGCGACGATCCGGTCCATAACTTCCTGAGTCATCTTGTCCCCGCGGATGTCCGTCGCCACCATCCCGGGCGTAACTGCATTGACTCGAATACCCTTCGGCCCGAGCTCTTTTGCCATGTCTTTAGCCAGGCCGAGCATGCCCGCCTTCGCGGCGGAGTAATGCGGGCCGCCGAACACGCCGCCCCCAGCCTGGCCGGACACGGAGGAAGTACAGGCGATCGAACCGCGGCCGCGGCTGATCATGTGCGGGATAAACGCCTGGGAAAGGTTAAGCATGCCGCGCAGGTTGACGTCGAGAACCGCGTCGTAGTTCTCGGGCTTGATATCCAGAATCCGAATCGGCTGCGTGATCCCGGCGTTGTTGATGAGGATATCGACGGCACCGAAGTCCTTGATGATTTGTTCCGCCACCTGCTGGCAAGCCTCCCGCCGGGTCACGTCGCAAACGTACCCCCGGTGCTGCTCGCCCAGCGCGGCGGCCTTCTTTTGCGGATCATTTCGTTCAAGGTCCAGCAATGCAACGGTCGCGCCGTGTTCAGCGAACACGCGCGCGGTGGCGTAGCCGATGCCGTTTTCGGTGGCCGCGCCGGAAATGACGGCGAATTTATCTTTAAGTAGCGTCATACGATGGAGTCAGGTTAGTTGTTGTTAGTTGTTAGTTGTTAGCTGTTATCGGTTTTGTCCAGGTAGTTTCTGGCCGGCGCTTTTTCCGGGAGCGTTGAGGGTCAGGTTTCAGCCGAGCTGATCACGAACAAAGGCGAGGCAACGGCGAAGGGTGGTTTCTATGTCCGCGAGGTCAACCCGGGAGTTCCGGCGCACCGGCTGCGCTGCGGGATCTCGATGCAACCGGAGCGGAACCTCGATGGCCAGGTTGAGGTCCTCGCGGGATCGCACGGCTTGCAGGATCGCGGCGCACCCGACTTCGCCTTCGCCGAGGGGCACGAAGAAATAACCCTCGGGCCGGGTCTGGACATCCTTGATGTGGACGTGCGCGCAGGCAGGCATCGCGGCCAGCGCGTCCTGCGCCGGATCAACCTGGCCGGGCCGGTGGGAAACCGTGTTTCCGGCGTCATAATTCAGCCGGACCTGCGGTGACCCGATTCGGGCCACCAGGTCCAGGCCGTCCCGGGCCACGTTAATCAGGTTATCTTCGCCGTTCCCCGGATTTTCCAGGGCGATGATCATGTCGAGCCGTTCGGCATGCGCGGTGAGCGTTTCTATGTTCCGGAAGAAGGACTCCGCGTAATCCCGGATCGCAGCGTTGGTGTTGATCACCTTTGCTCCCAATGCCCCCGCGAAATCCATCCGGCGCGCAAAGATCCGGTCTGCGCCGGGCCGGCCGAGGTCAATGTGTGAAGAAAAGGCAAAACACGCGAGGCCGCTCTGTTTCAGCCAGGCCGCGTATTGTTTCGTGTTGTCTGCGTTGAACGCCTCCTCGTCGAAGGGCTCCGTATATCCGACGATAAACGCCGGTTCCACGTGCGTCGCCCCGCAGGCAGCAATGCTGTCGAGGGCCGCGGGAAATTCGTACCCGTCGTAGGGTGCGGTTGAAATGGATAAGATCCGACTCATCGCGCTGAAGCTCACTTCATTGGGTTGGAACAGGTTGCGGTTGATCCGCCGCAGCCGGTTTCGTCTTCACCGGGTCCTAACCGGCAGCGGTTCTCGCCTGGCCGCCAACGGCCGGCGGCGGCGAGGCCGTGGTCCGGGAAGGCGCACGCCGGTTGGCCCACCAGCGGGCAAACAGTTCGTTGCCGACTACCGCCGCTACCAGCACGGCCCCGATCAGGATGGCCTGCACTTCAGGCGGAATGTAGGCCTGGGTCAGCCCGTTCCGCGTGACACCGATAATGGCCAGGCCAAGCAGCGTCCCGATCACGCCGCCGCGGCCCCCGGCCACGGATCCGCCGCCGAGCACCACGATGGTAATCGCGTCCAGCTCGTAACCTTCACCCGCATTGGCTTTGGCGCTGGAGACGCGCGAAATGAAGATGACCGCCGCCGCCGCGCTCAGCAGGCCGGAGACCGCATAGGCCGCCAGCTTGACCCGGTCCGCGCGCAACCCGGCGAACCGGGCGGCGGTTTCGTTAACGCCGAGGGCATAAAGAGTCCGGCCGAAGGTCGTCCGCGCCAGGACCAGCCAGACGACCGCAGCCACGATCAAAAAAAGCGGTAACTGAACGGGCAACGGCCCCAGGTAACCCTGACCTAACACGCTCAGCGAATCAGGAATCGGGAAGGCGCGCGCGGCGGAGATCCCGTAGGCGACACCCCGGTAGATTGCCAGGGTAGCCAGGGTGATGATAATCGGCGGCAACCCGACGCGGGTGATGACAACCCCATTGAGCGCGCCGAGAAGGGTGCCGAGGCACAACCCGAGCAACGCGGCGGGCCAGGCGCCGATGCCCGCCTGGATGAGCAGGCCCACGACGACGGCGGTCAGTGCGATGACCGCACCGACGGACAGATCGATCCCGCCGGTGATCATCACCAGCGTCATCCCGAGCGCGACCAAGCCGATCTCGGTCATGAAACGGGTTGCGTTCAACAGGTTATCGGCGGTGAGAAAAGTGTCCGACAACGTGGACATCACCGCAACGGCGATGACCAGCACGACGGCAAGCAGGGCGTTGGTAGCCCAGGCGGGCGGCAGATTGGAAGAACGGGCGGCCATGGGGAGGACGGAAGAATGGTTCCGGGCGTTGGTTGGTTGGTTCGTTCGTTAATTAGTTTGTTTGTTAGTCGAGGTTCGTTCGTTGGTAGAAGCCAGGTTAAGCCGGGTCAGATCGGCGACGCGGCAGGCCGGCGGACGCGGTCGAGAATCACGGCCGCCAGGATGAAGAGCCCCTGGAAACACGGTTCCCACAGCGAGTTGATGCCAAGGAAGATGAGCGCGCTTGCCAGGGCGGAGATAACGAGGGTACCGAGCAGCGTCCCGAAGACCGTTCCGGAACCGCCGAAAATGTTGGCGCCGCCCACGAGTACGGCGGTGATCGCGGCGAATTCGAACCCGACCCCGGCGTTTGATTGGATCACGGTGAAGCGGCTGGCAAAAACCACTGCCGCCAGCCCGACCAGGGCGCCGTTCAAGACGAAGGCCAGGACCTGCACCCGGGCTACCGGGATACCGGCCAGACGAGCCGCACCCGGGTTGGAACCGACGGCGAACAACGCGCGTCCTCCGGGGATTCTGCTCAAGAGGAACGCAGCCAACAGGTAAACCACGACCAGCGTGATAACCGGAATCGGCATCCCGAGCAGTTTGCCTTGGCCGAACGCCGTGAATTGCGGGGGCAGGCCGTAGATCCAGGAACCGCCGGTGGCTTTGATCAACAAACCCCGGTAAATGCTGGCGGTGCCGAGGGTCACGACGATGGAATGAATCCGCAAGCCGGCGACGATAAGGCCGTTAACCCCGCCGAGGACCGTACCGGCCAGAACGGCGGCCAGCAGCACCACCGGGGTGGGAATTCCCTGTTTTGCCAGGAGCCCGGCCAGGGTGGAACAGATTGCCAGGATGGCGCCCACCGACACGTCAATCTGGCCGATGAGAATAACGAGAAACATCCCAAGCGCAGCGATACCCAGGTGCGAGGCGTTGACGCAGATGTCCCGCAGGTTTCCGGGGGAAGCGAAGACGGGGTTGCGCAACGCCAGGCCCGCGGTGAGGAGCACCAGGAACACGGCAAGTGAGAGTTGCCGGCGATAATCAACGTACATGGCTGGAATCCGAAGTGGTTAGACCGCTGGCGGCATGCATCACGGTCTCGGCGGTCACGCCGCCGGGGAACTCGGCCGCAAGACGGCCGCGGTGCATGACCAGGATCCGGTCCGCCATGCCCAGCACCTCAGGCAGGTCGGAAGAAATGCAGAGGACGCCGAGGCCCTCATTGACCAGGCGGTCGATCAGGGCGTGAACCTCCGCCTTGGCGCCGACGTCGATGCCCTGGGTCGGTTCGTCCAGCAACAGCAGGCGGGGGGTAACCGCCAGCATGCGGCCAATGACGACCTTCTGCTGGTTGCCGCCTGATAAGGTATCCGCCGGGAGCTCGCGGCGCGGGGGCTTGATCCGCATTGAATCGATAAAACGCTCGGCGAGCGCCGTCTCAGCGGCCGGCGAGACAAACCCGTGCCGGGCGATGCGGTCGAAGGATGACAAGCTGAGGTTCCTGGCGACGCTGAAGCCGGGCAGCAAACCCTGGGCGCCGCGGTCCTCCGGAACAAGGGCGATGCCCCGGCGCAACGTGGTCCAGGGATCAGCGGCGAGCGGTTGCCCCTGCCAGATCACCTCACCGGTCGCGTCCCGGTCAATGCCGAAGATGGCCCGCGCGATCTCGGACCGGCCCGAGCCGACGAGGCCGGCCAGGCCGACGATTTCGCCCGACCGGACCTGGAAACTCACGTCGCGAAACCCCGGCGGTCGTGAGAAACCCCGTACCTCGAGCAGCACCTCCCCGGGTTCGCGCCGGTGGCGCGGGTAGAGCTGTTCAACCTTGCGGCCCACCATCAGTTGGACCAACCTGTCCTGCGTCAACTCACCAAGTGAGGCGCTGCCGGCCAGGCGCCCGTCGCGCAGCACGGTTACGCGGCTGGCCACCCGGTAGATCTCTTCCAGGCGGTGTGAAATGAAGATAATCGCCGTGCCGCCGTCGCGCAGGCGCTCCACCAATCCGAAGAGCCGCTCGGTTTCCCGCTCGGTCAACGCAGCGGTCGGCTCATCCATGATGAGGATGCGCGCCTCGGCGAGCAGCGCGCGGGCGATCTCCACCAACTGCCTTTGCGCCTTGCCCATGCTGCCAAGCCGGCCGGAAAAATTCAGCGTTACCCCGAGGCTGTCGAAAACCCGGGCGGCGCGCCGCCGCATCTCCGGCCAGTCCAGAAGCCCCGCGCGGGTGCGCGGCGCGTCGCCCAGGAACAAATTTTCCAGCACCGAAAGGTCAGGGAAGAGGCTCGTCTCCTGGTACATGCAGGCGATCCCCAGTTTCCGGGCGTGATGCGGGTTGCGGATTTCGATCGGGGCGCCGCGTAACACGATTTTTCCCCGATCCGGCCGGTGGGCGCCGGCAATGATTTTGACGAGCGTGCTCTTGCCGGCGCCGTTCTCCCCGAGCAAGGCGTGCACCTCACCCTCCTGCAACGAGAAGCCGACCCCGTCCAAGGCCGTAACGGTGCCGAAACGTTTGGCGATGTCGCGCATCTCAAGCACGACCGGGCTCGAGCCGAAATCAGCCGGCTGCGGCGTAGCGGGCGGTGGTGGTTCCGCGTTACTCATACCAACTGTCAGGGGAGCGGTGCAGCGTGTTGAACTGCGCCAGATCGTGGCCGAACCAGACTTGAGACCGGGTTTTTTCCGCCAGGCGGCGAATGCGTTCGATCGTCCGCTCATAACCGACCGAATCGTAGATGACCCCCTGCGGACGAACGGGCGGACCATAATTGGCCGCACAGTAGATTGCGTCGGAGGCAAGGATGATGCCGCCCGTCGCCGGCAGCCGGACGTGCAGCCCGAGCATGCCGCGGGCGTGGCCGCTGCCCCAGTTCAAAACCGTCGCGGCATCGCACAGCTCAACTTCGGGTTCGTCCCGGCGCACCAGCCTCCAGTTAAGGCTTAGCCGGATCCAGTGGTCGGTATCTGCCCAGACGTACGGTCCCATCCGCTCCTGGAAAGCGTAAGCCCGCAGGGCGGCATCGAACTCGTCTTCGTGCACGAGCAGTTGTGAACGGCGGAAAAATTCGACGCAACCCGCGTGGTCGTTGTGCAGGTGCGATAGCACCACATAACGAAGGTCGTCCGGGCCGAGCCCCAAGGCCCGCAGCCGGTTGGGCAACTGGCATTCTTCACCGCCGGTCCAGGGAAAAAGGTCCTGGAATTCCTGCGGCCAGCGGCCCCCCTCGCCCATCGCCTGCGGATGGCAGCCGGTATCAAACAGGAGCCTGCCGTCCGGATGATCGATCAGGTAAGCCGATACCGGGAATTCCACGAACTCTCCGGCCGGATGAGGGTTCGTACGGGAAGCGAGCTGCCAGCGGGCGATGAGCAGGGATTTGTCCATGCGCATCCGCCCGAGGTCGAGGACGTATAATCTGGTGCGAGTCATGGGAGGCGTGCGTTCACTCACGATTTCCGAATAATCCCGGCCGGGGCGGTTCGATCGCCTGCGCGGCCGGAGCCTTCACTGCATCCGTGGGGCGACGCTCAGAAGTTGTAGTTGTCGATGTTGTCTTTGGTGAAGATGAGGGGCGGGCCGAGGAGCACTTCCAACCCTTTATCCGTCTTGAACGGTTTGAATTTACCCAGGTGACCCGCCGTAAACTCGCGGTCGGCGGCGAGCCCCGCCGTGGCAAGCTCGTGCGCGGTGCAGACCGTCAGGTAGCCGTGAGCCGCCGGGTCCCACAGAACGGCGCTCTTTATCTGGCCGCCTTTGATGTAATCCCGGATGGCATTCGGGGTAGAGTTTCCTACCACCGCGATTTTGCCGGTCAGCCCCATCTGCTTGACGGCCTCTGCCGCCCCGGGGAGCGCGGCGGTGGTGATCGCGAAGATCCCCTTCAAATCCGGGCGGCTCTTCAGCAGGTCCTGCGTTTGTTGAAAGGCAAGCTGCTGGTCCTCCTGGCTCGGCTTGACGTCTACGATCTTGATGCCGGGATGTTTCTCCGCAATGGTCTTGCGCATCGCCGCCAGCCAGGCGCTCTGGTTGGGCGCCGTGAGGGTCGACGTCACCACCGCCGTATCCGCATTCTCGCCCACCTGCTTAACCATCTCTTCAACCAGGGAGGCACCGAAGGCGTCGTAGCTGACAAAATTGACGAAGACCTCCCGGTAGTCTGCGTCGCCGTCCCAAGTCATCACGTGGCTCCCGGCCGCCTTCGCTTTTTTTAGAACCGGGACGATTGCCGCAGGATCATCCGCCGCCACGGCGATCACGCTCGGCTTCGCGGCGACGGCGTTATCGAGCATTTCGATTTGTTTATCCACCTGGTCAGTCGTCGGTCCCTGCCAGATGACCGTGGTGTCGGACTTAAGTTCGTTCGACGCTTCATCGACGCCCTTTTTGACGGCGTTGTAGTAAGGAATCCCGACCAGCTTGGGCATGACGAGAATCTTCAGTCTTGCGGCGGCTGCCGGGCAGGGCGCGAGCAAGGACCAGGCGCCCAGGGAAGCCGCGATGAGCAGCGAATAGATGGATTGAGGGGATTTCATGGGGTTGTTTGTCTGAGGAGAAGACAGGCGAGGCACGCGCGTTTTGTCGTTTCAGCAAAGCCTTGGGGTTCGCACGCCAAACCCGAAGCGTTTAGATTGGTTATTTTAGATTGGTTGGACCAAAGCCTTCCGGATGCGCCGGGTACACCCGGCACAGGTGCACCGCCGGGTCGCGCGGCGATGTTCCGCCGTGATCAACCGGCCGGAGACCAGCCAAGCCTTAGAGTCGCAAGTTATATGAACGCAATGGTTTACGTCTACTCTTAACTTTGTCGAGGCGCCCCCGGGCACGGGCCGGGGTGCGTGGGGCGGCTGTCGGAGCAAAATTCGGACGGTCACGGTGGGGGAAGGTAAAATTGGTACGACCTTTCGCCAAGATGGTAAAGGCTTCCGCGTGCGTCAACAAAAATTTTTGAAAAACTCTTACGCGCCGCAGACCGCCGCTGCGGGGTCACAACCGCCTCGCGCCGGTTTCCGGCGGCACCGGGGCAAAATTGGTCCGGCCAAAAGGGTCCGCCGGTGGCGCGCGCAGGGGCGGAAACTCGCACGCGCCGATCAGCGCGCGCGGCCGGAAGGTTTTCCGGCGGCGCTGACGCCTGAGCGGCGGCGGGCTCGGGGTTTGGGCGCGCCGTTGTTCAGCGCGGAAGGCTCAGCCGGGGATTGTTCATGCCGCACCTCAGGCACCCCCTGGTGATGGGTGCTCAACACCTTCGAGGATTCCTCATCCCAGATCCGAAAATGCGCGTCCATCGCCGCCAGGGCCGCTTCCGGGTCACGCGCGCGGATCGCCTCGACGAGCGGCCCATGCGACGCATCCGTACGTTTCGCCGCCCCCGGCACGCTGCGGACCAGGAAATGGCGCTGGTAAAGCGTCCGCCGCAGCACGTTCGACAAACCGTCGATGATGATTGAAATGACGGGATTGCGAGCGCTCGCGGCCAGGCGCAGGTGAAACCGGTAATCCGCTTCCAGGCGGTCCTGGGCGTCGGTCGCCTCGAGCATTTGCCGGGCGAGCCGGTCGAGTTCCGCTACGTCGTCGGCGCTTGCCATTTTGGCTGCCCGGCGGGCAATCTCCCGTTCGAGCGCCTCGCGGGCCACGTGCAATTCCTCAACGCTGATCAGGCCGAGGGCCAAAGCCAGGTCAAAATAAAATCGAATGAACTCCGAATTAGGGAGGCTCACGTACGTGCCGCTACCCTGCATCCGCTTGAGCACTCCCAACTGTTCCAGCATCGCCAGACGTTCGCGCAACGTCGAACGCTGAACGCCTAGCCGGGCGGCCAGCTCCCGTTCCGGGGGTAACTTCGTCGTGAGAGACGACGATGAGGCGGCTGAGCCGAGCTCCAGCAGCACGTCGCGCAGCTTTGACAGCAGGGGGTCCATTGATGCGGAATTGGTACGACCTATAAACTGGGCGGCGGCTGCGCGCCTGTCAAGCTCTATCCCGGTCACACGGTCACACGGCGGGCACAGCGGGTTTGGCGGGCACAACGGAAGAGTTCACACGGCGAACACGGCGAGCCACGGTGGGAAGACAGGATCATCCGCAGAACACGCAGAAGAACGTAGAAAAGAGAAGACATCCACAGATTACACGGATTGACACAGATTAAGAGGACCAGGCAGCAACTCCAAGGTTGACACTCGCACCCATCCCCCATGCTGCCGCTCCGAACTCCGAACTCCGAACTCCGAACTCCGAACTCCGAACTCCGAACCCCGAACCCCGAACCCCGAACCCCGAACCCCGAACCCCGAAC
>Ga0213876_10000799_pt1 | contig 21329 bp, 8 predicted proteins | sample BarmaccomBMRX_R9_FD_160113 | JGI IMG/M metagenome (GOLD analysis project Ga0213876, IMG submission 160113) | Root-associated microbial communities from Barbacenia macrantha in rupestrian grasslands, the National Park of Serra do Cipo, Brazil - RX_R9 | ecosystem: Host-associated > Plants > Roots... | reverse complement strand
CTTCCCGCCGCAGCAGGGCGGCGGCTCGTCGCGCATGCCGGGTTAAAAGGCGGCAAGGCGGGTGTTTTTCCTAGTTTTCCGGCACAATCATCCCTAAGTGCCCGCGCGGGACGGGAATTTCGGTTATGTGGAGGACGTTGCGCGCTGGTGCCGGTGCGCTCGCGTGCGTCGCGGGCGGCGCCGCTTTGTGCCAGGCTCCGGCTCCCGCGACGCCTCCCGCTGCGCCCAGCCTTCCCGCGCCGTCCGCCGACCCGCTTCACATCGATTTCAGCGGCGACCCGGTCCTGCGCCTCGCCCGGCGGCAGACGCCGCCCGACCAGTTCCGCGCGCTCGTCGGCAATGCGGTCGAGCGCCACCCGGGCACGCTCGAGGCCGAGGCCAGCACCGCCGAGGCCCGCGCCGTGGTGAGCGAAGCCTATGAGCGGCGGCTGCCCTCGGTCGATCTCACCGTCCAGAACTATCAGGTGCTGGCGCGCCAATTCTCCAACGACCCCAACAACATCATCGAGCGCACCCGCGCCCACGCCCGCACCGACGCGCAGCTTTCGATCACCCAGAACATCTTCGATTTCGGCGCCAGCGCCGACCGGGTCGCCGCCGCCGGCGCGCGGCTGCGCTCCGCCGCTGCCGATGCGGAGGCCAATGCCGACAATATCGCGCTGACGACGATCGCCGCCTGGTACGACGTCTTCGCCTATCGTGCTTTTGTCGGCCTCACCGAGAATTTCGTCGCCAACCAGCAGGAATTGCGGGCCGCGGTCGAGGAGCGGATCCGCCAGGGCGTGTCGGCGCCCGGCGATACCGCGCGGGTCGAGAGCTACCTCGCCTCGGCGCAGACGCGCCTCGCCAGCTTCCGCCGCCTGCTCGCCAATGCCGAGGCCCGCTTCACGCAGCTGACCGGGGCGCCGCCGCCGCCGAACCTGGAGCGCGCGCCGGTCGCCGAGCTGCCGGCGATGAGCCGCGACGCGGCCTCGCTCGCCGCGATGAGCGCGCCGCAGCCGCGCTCGGCCCAGGCCGCGGCCGACGCCGCGCGCCAGGAGGCGAGGGCGATCAGGGCCGACCGCATGCCGCAGATCAGCGTCGGCCTCGATGCCGGCCGCTACGGCGTCTTCGAGAACACCCGGGATTACGACGTGCGCGGCCGCGTCACCTATCGCCAGCACCTGTTCGGCGGCACGGAATCGCGCCTCGCGCAGGCCAATGCCCGCGCCCGCTCGGCCGACGCCCGGGCCAGCCGTATCCGCGACGAGGCGGCGCGCGACGCCGCCATCGCCTGGTCGGACGTCCAGGCGCTCGAGGAGCAATTGAAGGCGATGGAGGCGAGCTACGTCGCCAGCCGCCGCTCGCGCGACGTGCTCGTCGAGCGGTTCATCAACGCCCGCGGCAATCTGTTCGACGTCGTCGCGGCCGAAGATTCCTATTTCGAGACGGCGACATCCTATATCAGGGCGCTGAGCGAGCTCGATGCCGCCCGTTACGTGCTGCTTTCGCGCACCGGCGGCCTGTTGAAGGAGCTGCGCATCGATCCGGTGAAGGTCGGGGGACGGCGTGAGTAGCGAGCATAGTATCAAGGTCCCCGAGCCGCGCTTCGCCGCCTGGCTGTGGGCGCCGATCCGCGCCAATCGCGGCGTCTACACCAAGGTCGCCCTCGCCGCCGTGATGATCAACGTCTTCGGCATGGTGACGTCGCTGTTCACGATGACGGTCTACGACCGGGTCGTGCCGAACAACGCCACCTCGTCGCTGGTGGCGCTGTCCATCGGCCTCGTCGTCATCGTCATTTTCGATTTCGTGCTGAAGCTGCTCAGGGCCTATTTCGTCGACATCGCCGGCGCCTCGATCGACCGCGAGGTCGGGGAGACGCTGTTCCAGAAGCTGCTGGCGCTGCGGCTCGACCTCAAGAAGGGGTCGACCGGCTCGCTCACCGGCATCATGCGCGAGCTCGAGGCGCTGCGCGACTTCTTCACCTCGGCGACGATGACCGCCGTCGTCGATCTCCCCTTCATCCTCCTCATCCTCGCCGTCGTCGCGATCATCGGCGGGCGGGTGGTGTTCGTGCCGGCGGCCACCATCCCGATCGTCATCCTGGTCGGCTGGCTCACCCAGCCGGCGCTCGACCGCCTGTCGGCCAAGTCGATGGGCCAGGGGCTGCAGAAGCAGTCGGTGCTGGTCGAAACGGTGGGCGGGCTCGAGACGGTCAAGGCGACCGGCGCCGGCCGGCTCCTGTCGTGGCGGTGGCGGCGCGCGCTCATCGACCACAGCCACAGCTCGCTGCGCCAGCGGCTCATCGCCAGCATCGGCATCACCGTCGCGACCTCGGCCGGCACCATCTCCTATGCCGGGGTGGTGGTGCTGGGCGTCGGCCTGATCGCCGACCAGCAGCTCACCATGGGCGGCCTCATCGCCTGTTCGATCCTTGCCGGCCGGGCCATCGCGCCGCTCGCCCAGATCTCGCAACTGCTTTCCCGCATGACGACGACGCGGACCGCCTATCGCCAGCTCAACGAGCTGATGAAGCAGCCGCCCGAAGGCCCGACCGGTGAGGGGATCCGGATCACCAGCCTCAAGGGCCGGATCGAGTTCCGCAACGTCAGCTTCCGCTATCCTGGCGCCGCCGAGAAGACCCTCGACGAAGTGAGCTTCGTCATCGAGCCGGGCGAGCATGTCGCCCTGCTCGGCCGGGTCGGCTCCGGCAAGTCGACCATCGCCCGGCTGATTCTCGGCCTCTATCCGCCGGAAGAGGGGCTCGTCCTCATCGACGGCACCGACATCCGCCAGCTCGACCCGGTCGAGCTCAGGCGCAACATCGGCGCGGCGCTGCAGGAGAGCGTGCTGCTGACCGGGACGGTGCGCGAGAATATCGTTCTCGCCCGGGCCGAGGTCGACGACGAGGAGATGCTGCGCGTCACCGAGCTGTCCGGGACCCACGCCTTCATGGGCCGCATCGCCAACGGCTACGATCTCAAGCTCGCGGATCGCGGCGAGGGGCTGTCCGGCGGCCAGCGGCAGTCGATCGCGCTGGCGCGGGCGCTCGCCGGGAAGCCGCCCGTCCTGGTGTTCGACGAGCCGACCAGCGCGATGGACGCGCAGACCGAGACGGCGCTGCTGCAGCGGCTCGGCGCCGAGATCCAGGGCCGCACGGCGGTGATGATCACCCACCGGCCGCCGCTCCTCCAGCTGGTCGACCGGGTGATGGTCGTCGATGCCGGCAAGGTCGTCATGAACGGGCCGCGCGACGAGGTGATGAAGCAGATCACCCGGCCCGCGCCCGCCGCCCCCCGGGCGGCCTGATCCTTCCATGAACCAGCACACCCATATCGAGGACATCGCCGGCGAGATTCGCCCGCGCACCGCGTCGAACATCCTCCTCTGGGTGATCGGCGGCTTCTTCGTCGCCTTCATCCTGTGGGCGTCGTTCACCAAGCTCGACCGCACCGTGCGCGGCCAAGGCCGGGTGATCGCGACCTCGCACATGCAGGTCATCTCGAACCTCGAAGGCGGGGTGATCGAGGCGATCAACGTGCGCACCGGCCAGCAGGTCAGAGCGGGCGAGGAACTGGTCCGGCTCGACCGCACCGGCGCCGGCAGCGAGCTCGGCAGCGGCGAATCCTCGGTCAACACCTTGTCGGCGAAGATCGCCCGGCTGACGGCCGAGATCCAAGGCCGCGAGCCGGCCTATCCCGCCTCGAACGATCCGCAGGTGCAGGACCAGATCCGCATCGAGCAGTCGCTCCACGCCTCGCGCACCCAGGAGCTCGCCAGCCTCCGCGCCGCGGGCGCCGCCCGGGTCGCCCAGGCCCGCAAGGCGGTCGAGGAAGCCGAGGCCACCTACCAGGCGAAGGTCTCCAACCGCGACGCCAAGAAGCGCGAGCTCGACATCATCCGCCCGCTCGTCGCCAAGGGCATCGAGCCCAGGCTGTCGCTGTCCGAGGCCGAGAGCGCCTATGCGATTTCCCAGAGCGAGGTCGCGGCGGCGGCCGCGACCGTCCAGCGCGCCCACGGCTCGGTCGCCGAGGCGCTGTCGCAGACCTCGCAGCAGCAGCAGGACTGGCGCAGCCTTGCCGCCAACGAGCTCGCCACCGCCCAGGGTGAGTTCGCCGCGCGCAGCCGCGCGCTCCCCGCCCTCGAGAAGAAGGTCCAGCGCACCAGCGTCCGCGCGCCGGTCGCGGGCAAGGTCAACCGCGTCCTCGTCACCACCGTCGGCAGCGCGGTCTCCCCGGGCGCCCCCTTGCTCGAGATCGTGCCGTCGCAGGACAGCCTCCTCGTCGAGGCGCAGGTAAAGCCGTCCGACATCGCCTTCGTCCACCTCGGCCAGAAGGCGCGGGTCAACATCAGCGCCTATGACAGCTCGATCTACGGGTCCTTGTTCGGCACCGTCGTCGCGATCGCGCCCGACGTCGTCGTCAACGAGAAGACCGGCGAGAGCTTCTACACGATCCAGGTGCGCACCAATTCGAACGCGCTGAAGGACCGCGCCGGCCGCCCGCTCCCCATCGGCACCGGCATGGTCGCCGACGTCAGCCTGCTCGGCGACAAGCGGACGATCATGGAATATATCCTCACCCCCATCACCCGCCTCACCGAAAGCGCCTTCCGCGAGTGACCGCCTAAAGGCGGTATCTGACGGCGAAGTCGCGCAAAAGGCACGAAACTCCACCTTTCGGCTGGACCGAAATGGCGCTTTCTGCGATTGAGGGCGCATTGGGGGGAGACCTGCGCGCCATTGTGGCGGCCCTTGTCCCCCGGGGGATTTCGAAATGGCTGTGATCGGTTCGCGCTTCTCGTCGCTTTTCAACGATTCGAACGGCGATGCGAAGGTCTCCCCCGGCGATACGCTGCTGACCCAGATCTATATCCAGAACGCGACGGCGACGCCGCTCACCAACCTCACCGTCAACGACACGCTGACCAGCAACACGACCTACGTGGCGGGCTCGACCGTCGTCACGATCGGCGACCAATATACCGGCCTCGTCGGCAACACCCCGATCACCTTCGTCGCCGCCGAAGGCATCCTCGCCAACGATTACCATTTCGACGGCGCCAATGCCGGCACCAATACCGGCCTCACCGTCGCGACCGTCAACGGCTCCGCCCTCGGCGCGCCGATCACGATCTTCGACGCCGCCGCCCCGGCGACCGTCGCCGGTACCGTCAACGTCAGTGCGGACGGCAGCTTCACCTTCACGCCGGCGACCGGCTATGTCGGCACCGCCGCCTTCACCTATACCGACAGCGACGGCAGCGGCACGGTCGGCCAGGGCACCGTCACCCTCACCGTCTCCAGCCAGGTCTGGTATGTCGACAGTTCCTATGCCGGCGCCAACGGCGCGTCGGACGGCTCCTACCTCAAGCCGTTCACGACCGTCACCCCCCTCAGCGGCGCCGGCGGCAACGGCGACGTCGACGGTCCGGGCGACACGATCGTCGTTCACGGCAGCCCCGCCGCGGCCAATCTGGTGCTCGAGGCGGGCCAGTCGCTCTACGGCGACGGCGTCCTTCACAAGGTCAACGACGCCTACGCGGTGAACGGTGTCACGCACAGCACCGGCGCGACGACCGTCACCTCCGGCAGCGGCGTCAGCACGATGACCTCCGGCATCGGCGGGACCGTCATCAAGCTGGCGACCAACAACACCATCGACGGCGTCACCGTCGTAACCGCGACCAACGGCTGGGGCATCGTCGATGGCGGCACCAGCGTCACCACCGCCGGCGGCACGCTGACGATCGCCCACACCTCCGTCTCCGGCTCGGGCGAAGCGCTGTCCATCGTGAACGGCGGCAACATTTCGGCGGCCTTCTCGACCCTGTCGAGCAGCGGCGGCCTCAACGGCGTCGAGCTCGCCGGCACCGGGTCGAGCGGCACTGCGCTGCTGAGCGGCAGCTTGACGGCTGCCGCCGGGGCGATCTCCGGTAATTCCGGCAAGGGCTTTGCCATCGGCACGAGCGCGACGGTCGGCAGCGGCGGCACCATCGCCGTCACGTACCAGGGCAGCATCGCCAATACGAATGGCGGCGCCGTCGACGTCGAGCGCAAGACCGGCGGTAGCGTCACCTTCGGCGGCGACGTCTCCTACACCGGCACCAGCAACGGCATCACCTTCAACAACAATAGCGGCGGGTCCACGACCTTCACCGGCCAGAATATCAGCCTTACGACGAACGGCAGCGGCAAGTCGGCCCTCGCTCTCACCAACAACACCGGCGCGACGATCTACTTCAACCCCACCGCGGGCGGCAATGGCGTCGACCTCACCGCCGGCCCCGGCGGCCCCAATACCGGCCTTCTCTTCACCGGCGGTGGTACGCTCTCGATCGAGGGTACCGGCAACTCCGTGTCGACGGGAACCGGTCACCTCATCGATATCCAGAACGGAACGATCGGCGCCGGCGGCATCACCTTCGCCAACCTCACCGCGACCGGGCAGACGACCACCACCCCGATCAGCCTCAACAATGCCGACGGCGGCGCCTTCAACGGCGGGGTGGTCAGCATCTTCGGCGCCAACACGGACGGCATCCAGGTCTCCGGCGGCAGCACCAGCGCGATCACCTTCGGCAACACGACGATCGGTACGGGTGCCGGTACCATCGGCAGCCGCGGCATCGATATCTCCAGCAATGCCGGTTCGAACGTGACGTTCAACGGCACCGTCGCGGTGACGACGAACAACGCCCTGGCGATGGGCGTCGTCGTCGACACCTCGACCGGCACCGTCGCCTTCACCGGCTCGTCCAAGACGATCACCACCACGACCGGCGACGCCATCCACATCAACAGCAACGGCGCGGCGGTCAGCTTCACCAACGGTGGCCTCACCGTCACGTCCACCAGCGGCGACGGCATCGACGCGTCGGGCACGACGCCGAGCGCGACGAATGCGCTGACGATCAGCGGCAACACCAACCAGATCAACACGACCAGCGGCATGGGCGTGAAGATCAGCGGCGTGCAGACCGACGTCACGCTGCAGGGCGTCAAGGTCACCGCCGCGACCACCGACGGCATCTACATCAACAACGGCGGCATCACCGCGGCCAGCAAGTTCGTGCTGCAGGGCACCGGCGCGGCCGGCAGCAACACGCTAACCGGCACCGGCGCCGCCGCGACCAACGGCGACCATCTGACCGGCACCGGCATCTATTTGAACAACATCGCCGGCGTCGACCTGACCAAGGTGATCATCGCCGGCGACTGGAACAATTTCGGCATCCGCGGCGACAACATCTACGGCTTCGGGCTGCACGATTCGACGCTCAGCGGCACGTACGGCGACAGCAACGCCGACGACGAGGACGCGATCCGCCTCGGCACCGCCGCCGGCGGGACCGAGTCGCCGAGCGGCACCACCGGCGTCATCGGCACCGCCACGCTCGATGGCAACACGATCGGCGGCGGCTGGGAGGACAACCTCGACTTCTACGTCTACGGCAGCAACACCACGACGCTGAACATCAAGGGCAGCGTTGCCAATCCCACCACCATCTTCAACACCACCCAGAATCCGGGGACGAGCGGAAGCGGCAACGACAACATCTTCATTAAATCGGGCAACAACTCGACGTTGACCGTCAACATCGACAAGCTGAACGACAAGGGCGCCCATGGCGACCTGCTGCAGGTCCTCGCCGCCGACAACACCACCCAGCACGTTTCCGTCACGAACAGCACGTTCGACAATACCGGCGCGGGGACGGCGGCCAATACGATCGGCGGCGGCGTCTATATCGGCGGCGGCGGCGTCGGCGCGAGCTATCACGCCGATTTCACCATCAACAACAATACGTTCAAGGGCGCCAAGGACACCGCCGTCGCGCTCATCTACGGCGGCTCGACCCAGGTCGTCAGCGGCACCTTCACCAACAACACGATCGGCACCTACAACGGCGTGGCGGGCCAGGCCCAGAACGATGCCAACCTCACCGACGGCAGCGGCAGCTTCGGCGGCAACGGCCTCGAGATGGACATCGTCAACCAGGGCGGCGGCGGCGCGGCCAAGGGCGCCATCCGCATCCAGGGCAACCAGATCTACGACTTCAAGAACCTCGCCGGCATCGCGCTCTACGCCACCGGCGACGCCGTCGGGACCGAGCTGCTCGAGGCGACGATCCTCAACAACACCATCGCGGAGGGCAGCAACGCCGCATCGGGCGGAAACCTGGGCGGCATCTACGCCTGGGCCGGCAGCGGCGGAACCAGCGACAAGGGCACGATCGGCCTGAACATCAGCGGCAACACCATTGCCGTTCCGAACACGGCCGCCGACATCTATCTCGACCAGTACAACACCGATCCGAACTCCCACTACAATATCCCGAACTATCCGGCCGCCAGCGCCACGGGCGGGTCCGGCGCGAGCACGGACCTCACGACCTTTTGGACCACCACCAGCCCCAACACGCTGTCGACGGCGGCTGGCGCGTATGCCAAGGTCGACGCGAACAGCACGATCAACATCCAGCACAACGCCTTCTCGCTGACCGTGCCGCTGCTGGTCGCGGCGCCGCCGCCGGCCGACACCACGACGCCGGCGGAGCAGAAGGGCGACACCCAGCAGGTCGCCAACACCGACGGCGACAGCGGTTCGACCGGCACCGGCACGACCGGCACCGACACCGGCTCCGGCACCACGGACACGGCCGGCACGACGACTCCGCCGCCGTCCGGGCCCACCTCGACGGTCACCCACACCCTTACCCAGGCCGATCTCGACCAGATGGTCCAGGCTGCGATCCACCGCTGGGAGCTGGCCGGCGCGACGCCGGAGCAGATCCAGGCGATGAAGGCGGTCACCGTCTCGGTCAGCGACATTGCCGGCCTCGCCGTCGGCGATTCGAGCCCCGGCCACATCCTCGTCTCGTCCTCGGGCGCCGGCTACGGCTGGTTCCTCGACGCGACGCCCAACGACGACAGCGAGTTCGAGGGCAGCGGCACCGAGCTCACCGCCGCGCCGGGCACCATGCCTTACGGCCATATCGACCTGCTGACCGTGCTCGAGCACGAGCTCGGCCACCAGATCGGCCTCTCGGACGATTACAACGCGGCCGACGCCAGCGACCTCATGTACGGCTTCGTCAATGCCGGCGAGCGCCGCCTCGCCTCGGCCGACGATGTCGCCCACGCCACCGGCGCGCCGATCGACCACGAGCAGTTCGCCCTCTCGACCGTCACCATCCCGAGCGTCGCCGCCGGCAACACCGTCGACGTCAGCTTCCGCGCGACCGTCAACAGCTTCTCGCCCGGCTTCGTCCCGACCCTCACCGGCACCTCGACGATCAACTATACCGGCCTCGGCTCGCCGCTGACGGCGAGCGAGACGACCACCCGGGTCAACACGTCGCGCACCGACACGGCGGGGACGGTGACCACCGCGTCGCTCGCCGAGGCGTCGCTGACGCTCGGCAACCTCGTCTACCAGGACGTCAACAAGAACGGCACGTTCGACGCCGGCGACACCGGCATCGGCAACGTCACGGTCAAGCTCTACATCGACAACGGCTCGGTCGCCGGCTCGTGGGACGTCAGCGACACGCTCGTCACCACGACGACCACCTCGAACGTCGCCGGCACGCTCGGCCAGTACAGCTTCACCAACCTCGCGCCGGGCGACTATATCGTCGTGATCTCGGGCTTCGGCGCGCTGGTGCCGCACCCCGGCGCGGTCGATCCCGACGACAATGCCGACAACGACAATAACGGCTACGACCTCGGCGGCGGCAACGTCGCCAGCCACGCCATCACGCTCGCCTTCGACACCGAGACGCTCAACGGGCCCGGCAACGACACGAACAACACGCTCGACTTCGGCCTGCAGACCAACTCGCCGCCGGTCGCCAACACCGACACGCTCGCCGCGACCGACGAAGACACGCCGAAGACCTATGCGGCGACCGACTTCACCGGCAACGACAGCGATCCGGACGGCGACAGCTTCTCGATCACCTCGGTGACCAACGGCAGCCACGGCACCGCCGTGCTCAACGGCGACGGCACCGTCACCTACACGCCGGCGTCAAACTATAACGGCTCCGACAGCTTCACCTACACGATCACCGACAGCCACGGCGCCGCCACGGTCGGCACGGCGAACGTGACGGTGAACGCGGTCAACGACCAGGTCTCGGCCACCGTCCCGGCGCCGTTCAGTGTCAACGAGGACAGCAGCGGCAACGCCGTCACCGGTCTCGCCATCAGCGACGTCGACGCGACCCTCGCCCCGAACGGCATCTACGTGGTCACCCTGTCGGCGACGCACGGCACGCTGACCCTGACGACCCTCACCGGCCTCTCCTTCACCGGTGGGTCCGACGGCACGGCCGACGCGACGATGACGTTCAGCGGCAAGCTCAGCGACATCAACACCGCGCTCGCCACCGCCCATTACACGCCCGACGCGAACTATGCCGGCGGGGCCCAGGTCGAGCTCCAGGTCAGCGATCAGTTCGGCGCCGCGATCGCCACCGGCTCCGGCGCGGCGACCAATGACGACAAGACCGTCGCCGTCACCGTCACCGGCGTCAACGACGCGCCGACCGCGCAGGACGAGAGCGCGACGACCAACGACATCACCACCTACACCTTCGTCGCGAACGACTTCACCCAGGGCTTCGCCGACCCGAACGACAGCCCGGCGAACAATCCGCTCAACGTCATCATCACGACGCTGCCGCCGACCGGCACGCTCAAGTATAACGGCACCGCGATCACGGCGGGCAGCCTGCCCTACACGGTCAGCGTCGCCGACATCGGCGCCAGCAAGCTCACCTACGTCCCTGCCGCGGCCAGCGGCGGCAACGACTATAGCTTCCAGTTCAAGATCCAGGACGACGGCGGCATCGCCAACAGCGGCCAGGACACGTCGAGCGCCCACACCTTCACGATGCACGTCCAGGTGAGCGACGTCGCGCCCGTCATCGATCTCAACGGCACCGATCCCGGCATCGACAATAGCGGCGCCTACACCGAGCAGGCCTCCCCGGTCGTCCTCGCGTCGGGCGTGGCGGTCAGCGATTCGGACACGCCGAACCTCGCCAGCGCCAGCGTGTCGATCGGCACCGGCTTCCAGACCGGCAAGGACCATCTGACGATCGGCGGCACCACCAGCGGCACCATCACCGGCATCACCTACAGCTACGACGGCACCACCGGCGTGCTGACCCTGACCGGCTCGGCCACGCCGTCCGCCTATCAGTCGGTCCTGAACCAGGTGGCGTTCGATTCGTCGAGCGACGCGCCGGGCACCAGCCGCGACATCGCCTGGACGGTGAACGACGGCACGCTCAACAGCACGGCGGCGCACACCACCGTCACAGTGACGCCGGTCAACGACGCGCCGGTGGTCTCGGCCCAGACCGCCGACCAGCACGTCAACGAGGATACGGCCGTCAACTTCTCGGTCGCGTCGGCCTTCACCGATCCGGACGGCGACACGCTCACCTATTCGGCGACGCTGGGCGACGGTTCGCCGCTGCCGGCCTGGCTGTCGTTCGACACGACGACCGGCACCTTCACCGGCACGCCGCCGCAGGATTTCAACGGTACCATCGCGCTCAAGGTCACCGCCAGCGACGGCTCGCTGAGCACGCCCGAGACGTTCAACCTCATCATCGATCCGGTGAACGACAATCCGGTGCTCGCCACGACCGGCACCTCGTTCAACTACACCGAGAACGATCCGGCCCACGCGCTGTTCGCCAGCCTCAGCGTCAGCGACGTCGACAACGCGAACTTCAACGGCGGCACGCTCAGCATCGTCGACAATGCCGCCAACACGACCGGCGACTCGTTGCAATTCGGCAGCGATCCGAACATCAGCTACGATCCGAACACCGGGAACATCTCGTACAACAATACGGTGTTCGGCGTCGTTACCGTGCTCAGCAACGGCTATTCGGTCGCGCTGAACGCCAATGCCACGCCAGCCGTCGTCCAGGCGCTGCTCTACGACCTGCAATATGTGAACACGTCGGACAACCCGGCCGGCGGCGACCATCCGATCCTGGTCACGCTCACCGACGGCTCCGGTGGCTCGGCGAACTTCACCACCCACGTCAACGTCATCCCGGTCAACGACTCCCCGACCATCTCCGGCCTCAACGGCGATGCCGTGTCGTTCACCGAAAACGATTCGGCCGTCTACACGGACGCGGACGTCAACGGTCTGACCGCGCATACCCTGGTCGTGCCCGGCCCGGGCAACGCGCTCGTCACGGACCCCGACAGCGCCGACTTCGCGGGCGGCAGTCTCGTCTTCAGCATCTCCGCTGGCGCGATCCCGACGGAGGATCGCGTCGGCTTCGTCGGCTTCAATTCGCAGACGGCGGGAGCGATCTCGTTCAGCGGCAGCAACATCTATTACGGCAACGTGCTGTTCGCGACGAGCAGCGGAACGTTCACGTCGAAGACCTATGCGTTCAATGCCAATGCGACGCCCCAGATGGTGACGGCGCTGATCCACCAGCTGATCTACGTCGATATCAGCGAGAACCCCAACACGGCCGACCGCACGCTCCAATACGTCCTCACCGACGGCGACGGCGGCTCGACCACCGTCACCTCCACGGTGCACGTGATCTCCGTCAACGACGCGCCGGTGAACGCCGTGCCCGTCGCACAGGCGGTGAACGAAGATGCGAGCCTCGTCTTCAGCAGCGGCAATTCCAACGCGATCAGCGTGTCGGACGTGGACGTCGGCGGCGGCAGCCTCACCACCACGGTCTCCGCGCTCCACGGCACGGTGACTCTGGGCAGCACGAACAACGTCTCCGTCACCGGCAACGGCACGGGGTCGGTGCAGGTCACCGGAACGGCTGCCAACATCAACGCCGCGCTCGCCGGCCTCACCTACGCGCCGAACGCGAACTATAACGGCGGCGACACCCTGACCGTGCTCACCAGCGACAACGGCAACACCGGCACTGGCGGGACGAAGACCGACACTGACACGGTGGCGATCACCGTCAACGCGATCAACGATGCGCCGAGCATCTCCTCTTCGCCGGCGGTCAACGCGACCGAGCAGACGGCGATCGTGCTCAATTCGAGCCTCAGCGTCAGCGACGTCGACCTCGACGCGAAGAATGGCGGCGCGGGCGATTATGCCGGAGCGACGTTCACGCTCGGGGCCAATGTCGCCAATGCGCAGGATACGTTCGGCTTCAGCGCCACCGGTGCGACCTTCACCGTCAGCGGAAACGCGCTGCAGTCCGGCGGCAACACCTTCGCCACATTCACGAACAGTGGCGGCGTGCTGACGATCAGCTTCACGAGCAGCGCCACGCCGGCGACGACCGCGCTGGTCAACAACGTCCTTTCGCACGTCACCTATACCAATACGTCCGACACGCCGCCGGCGTCGGAGACGCTCAACTACACGTTCAACGACGGCGCGCCGGGCGGCGGCCAGGGCACGGTGGTCGGCGGCAACAATCTCGCCAACGGCAGCGTCACGGTGAATATCGCCGCCGTCAACGATGCGCCCGTTAATGGCGTGCCGGGCGGGCAGACGCTGAATGAGGACGCGACGAAGACGTTCAGCAGCGCCAATTCGAACGCCATCACCGTCTCCGACGTGGACGTCGGCGGCGGCAACCTGACGACGACCGTCTCGGTGCTCCACGGCAGCCTGACGCTCGGCAGCACCAGCAACGTCTCGGTGACCGGCAACGGCAGCGGATCGGTCCAGGTCACCGGCACCGCGGCGAACATCAACGCCGCGCTGAACGGCCTCGTTTACGCGCCGACGGCGAACTTCAATGGCTCCGATACGCTCACCGTCCTCACCTCCGACAATGGCAATACCGGCAGCGGGGGCGCGCAAAGCGACACCGACGCGATCGCGCTCACCGTCACGGCGGTGAACGACGCGCCGACAGTCACCAACCCGAACGCCACCGCGCCGGCGATCAATGAGGACAGTCCGAGCGCGACCGGCAACACCGTCGCGAGTCTGTTCGGCGGCAATTACTCCGACGCCGCCGACCAGGTCCCGGGCGGCTCGTCGGCCGGCGCCTTCACGGGCATCGCCGTCACCACCAACAATTCGGGGGCGGCCGGCCAGTGGCAATATTGGAACGGCTCGTCCTGGGTGAATATCGGCGCCGTCTCCGCCTCCTCGGCACTGACGCTGGGGGCCAATACGGCCATCCGCTTCAACCCGGCGCAGGACTATAACGGCGCCGCGCCGACGCTCGCCGTCCACCTCGCCGACAACACGGCCTCAATCACCGACGGCGCCCATATCAACCTGTCGGCCGGCGGCGCGACGGGCGGCACCACTGCGTGGTCGACCGGTACTGTCACGCTCGCCGAGACCGTCAATGCGGTGAACGACCCGCCGGTCGTGGACTTGAACGGCGCGGGCGCCGGGACGTCGAACAGCATCAACTATACCGAAGGCCAGACCTTCCTGCTGCTCGCGCCGTCCGCAACCGTCACGGACGTCGATTCGCCCAACTACGCCAACGGGGTTCTGACCCTCGCATTCACAGCCAACGGCACGACGGACGACTTTCTCGCGGTCATCGACCACGGCACGATGCACACTGGCGACATCAGCGTGTCCGACAACGGCATCTATTATCAGTTCGGCTATATCACCGCGACGGGCGATCCGAACAACCCGCTCGATACCAGCCACAGCGACCTCCGGCTGATCGGCACATTCAGCGGCGGAACCGGGGGCTCGGACCTGACGATCACGCTCACCTCGGACGTCACGCCCGCGATTGCGCAGCAGCTGCTCGCCGATATCGGCTACGAGAACACCTCGAACGATCCCTCGACGCTGGCGCGCACGGTCACGGTGACGCTCGCGGAGGCCGACGGCGCCACCAGCGTTCCTGCGACGGTGACTATCAACGTCACGGCGATCGATACGCCGCCGACGGTTTCCGACGATCAGTTCACCACTGACGAGCAGACGCCGGTGACGATCGACGTCCTCGCCAACGATTACGACCCGGACGGGCCGCCGCCGAAGGTGATCACGATCAATGGTACTTCGGTCTCGGCCGGCCAGACGCTGACCCTTCCATCGGGGGCGAAGGTGACGCTCAACAATGACGGGACGCTTACCTACGATCCCAACCACCAGTTCGACACGCTCACCTCCCCAGCCGGAGGTGAGACCGGCGCTTCGAACACGCAGGCGGCGGACACCTTCACCTATTCGATTCAGGGCGGAAGTTCAGCCACTGTGACGATGACGGTGCTTGGCGTCGCCAACGCGGCTGACCATCTTCAGGGGTCCGACGGCGACGACACCATTACCGGCACGCCGAATGCCGATTATTTCGATTTCAGCCAGGGCGGCTCCGACAGCGGCTTCGGCCTCGGCGGCAACGACGCCTTCTACTTCGGCGACGCCTACGACAAGAACGACAAGGTGGACGGCGGCGCCGGCGTCGACACGGTGGGCCTGCGCGGCAACTATACCGGCGGCAATTCGATCACCATCCAGAGCGGCAACATGATCAACACCGAGGTGTTGAGCCTGATGACCAGCGATGGCGGCCCGGTCGGCTACAACATCACCTGGCAGAACGGCAATCTCGCCAACGGTCAGAAGATGAGCATCTACGCCGGCAACCTGCAGAGCGGCGAGAACGTCACCTTCGACGGCTCGGCCGAGACGCACGGCTATTTCATCATGTACGGCGGCGCGGGCGTCGACAACTTCAAGGGCGGCGCCGGCAACGACGGCTTCTATTTCGGCCCCGGCAAGTTCAGCCAGGCCGACCATGTCGACGGCGGCGGCGGCAACCAGAACCAGCTCGGTCTCGACGGCAGCTACAATTTCTCGGCGAGCTCTGCGCTCGGCACGCTCGGCGGGAACTTCAGCAACATCCAGACCATCGTGCTGTACAACGGCAATCCGGCCGACTTCAGCGATCCCTATCCCAACGTCTACCATATCGAGACCAACGACGCGGCCGTCGCGGCGGGCAAGACGCTCACCATCTACGGCACGGCGACCACCGCCGACTTCTATTTCAACGGCTCGGCGGAGACGGACGGCGCCTTCCGGATCCTCGGTGGCACCGGTAACGACACTCTGATCGGCGGCGCCGGCAACGACACGCTCTACGGCGGCCTCGGGAGCGACACGCTGACCGGCGGCGGCGGCAACGACTTCTTCCTCTACACGGCCGTCAACCAGTCGACCGCCGGCACGCCCGACCGGATCACCGACTTCACGGTCGGTGACAAGATCGACCTGTCGCAGATCGACGCCGACACGACGACCGCGGGCCACCAGGCCTTCTCGTTCATCGGCACGGCGGCGTTCGACAACCATGCCGGCGAGCTGCGCGTGGAGTTCGACGCGGTGCACAATATCTGGACGGTCCAGGCCGACGTCGACGGGGATGGTCACGCGGATCTTACCATCCTCGTCAACACGACCGGCGGCCATGCCCTTACGAACACGGACTTCTTCTTGTGACGGAAGGGCTTGCATCGGCGGCGGCGCTGCGCTTTATGGGCGCGCAAAGGGAGCCAAGTTGATGAACCGGGACCAAGAAACGCTTCGCACCGATCTCGCCCCCGCCTCGCGGGCGTGGACCAAGCCGGCGGTCGCGCGCCTTCGCGCCGGCGCGGCCGAGGTCGGCACTCGCAACATCGCGGCCGACGGGCCGCTGTCGTCCAAGTCCTGAACCACGCTCGAGGGGCCCGGCGCCCCCGGCAGAACGATGCCCGCTGACGATTATCTTGTCCGCCGCCGCTCGGGGTTGCTCGAGACGGAGATCGACGGCGAGCTGGTCGGCCTGCACGTCGAGAACGGCACCTGCTACGGCTTCAACGCCACGGCGACCCGTATCTGGTCGATGATCGAGACGCCGCAGCGGGTCAGCGCCCTCCGCGACGCCCTGGTCGCGGATTTCGACGTCGACCCGGCCACGTGCGAGGCGCAGCTGATCGAGCTGCTGCGCGATCTCGAGGCGGACGGGCTCATCGAGCTGCAGCCGGTCGCCGAACCGGCCTGATGTGACCGCCCTCGCCGGCTTCTGGGCCTTTGGCGCGGCGACGGACCCCGGCGCCGCGACCGAACGCATGCTCAAGGCGCAGGCGGTCTACGCGCCCGCCGCCGCCGCCGTGGCGCGACTCGATGACCTCGCCCTCGGCCGACGCCTGCGCCCCCTTCTGGACGAGGACCGCTACGACCGCGCTCCCGTCGCCGCCGGCGGGGGCCGGTGGACGGTGATCGCCGACGCGCGGCTCGACGATCGCGACGCGACGGCAGAGGCGCTCGGGATCGGCCCGGCGGAGGCGAGCCGCCTTGCCGATTCGGCCTTCGTGGCGCGGGCGGTGGAGCGGTGGGAGGAGGAGGCGCCGCGGCACCTCGCCGGCGATTATGCGTTCGCCGCTTTCGACCGCGCCCGCGGGCGCCTGCTCCTCGTCCGCGACCATGTCGGGCAGCGGCCGCTCCACTTCCATCGGGGCCACGGCTTCTTCGCCTTCGCATCGATGCCGAAGGGTCTCCATGCCTTGCCGGAGGTGCCGCGCGAGCCGGACCGGGAAGCGTTTGTGCGGGACCTTGCCCTGCTGCCCGAGGAGGGGAGCGGAACCTGGTTTCGGGGCATCGAGCGGGTGCCGCCGGGACATATTTGCCTCATCGCTCTCGGGCGGATCGAGATGCGCCGGTGGTGGACTCCGCCGCGCGAGCCGCTGCGCCTTCGCCGCACCGAGGACTATCACGAGGCCGTACGGGTCCTGCTGGACAGGGCCGTCGCGTCGCGGCTGCGCGGCGCCGGCGGGGCGGTGGCGGCGCAGCTCTCCGGAGGGCTCGACAGCAGCGCCGTCACCGCGACCGCGGCGCGGCTGCTGGCGGGGCAGGGGAAGGTCCACGCCTTCACCGCGGCGCCGCGGGAAGGCTTCGTCGCGCCGGCGGCCCGGGGCCGCTTCGCCGACGAAAGCGGCCATGCCGCGGCCGTCGCCGCGCTCTATCCGAATGTCGAGCATGTCGTGGTCCGGACCGGCAGCCGTTCACCGTTCGACCGGCTCGACCGCAACGCCTTCCTCTACGAGAAACCGGTTTCCAACCTTTGCAATGCGGTCTGGGGTGACGCGATCCTGGATGCGGTGAAGGCGCGCGGGCTCAACGTGCTGCTCACCGGCCAGTTGGGCAACATGAGCTTCAGCTTCAGCGGGTTCGAACGGCTGGCGGAGCTGCTCCGCCGCGGCCGGCTGGTGCGGCTGGCGCGCGAGGCGCTCGCGCTGCGCCGCCGCGGCGGCGTCCGCCTCGAAAGCGCGGCCGCGCATGCGATTGGCCCCTATCTGCCGCCGCGGCTGTGGCTGGCGATCAACCGCTGGCGCGGCCGTGCGCTCGACCTCCAGGCCTATTCGGCCATCGATCCGGCGGCGGCGGCGCGGCTGGCCTCGGAGGCGCCGTGCCACGATTTCGCCTCGCGCCCCTGGAAGGATGCGTTCGCCAGCCGGCTGTGGGTGCTGGGCCGGTCCGACGTCGGGCCCTATCAGAAGGGCATCCTCGGCGGCTGGGGCATCGACCTGCGCGATCCCACCGCCGATCGCGCGCTGATCGAGCTCTGCCTGACCATTCCGCTCGACCAGTATCTGCGCGGCGGCCGCAGTCGCGCCCTCGCCCGCGCCGCGTTCGCGGACCGGCTGCCTGCGATCGTGGTCGACGAGACCCGCAAGGGGCTCCAGGCCGCGGATTGGTACGAGGGACTCGATGCGGCCCGCGAGGACGCGGCCGAGCAGGTGGCGCGGATCGCGGCGCTGGCCGAGGCCGAGGGCGTCTTCGACACCGCGCGGATGCGGCGCCTCGTCGAGGCGTGGCCGGAGGAAGGCTGGTCCGACGAGGCGACGGTCAGCGCCTACCGCGCGGCGCTGCTGCGCGGCATCGCCTCGGGCCATTTCCTTCGACGCGCGCTGGGTACCAACTAACGGGCCCGCCGCCGCGCCGCCGCGAAATGCGCCCAACGCGCCTGCGCCCAGAGCGAGGCCACGCGGTCGGCGCGTGCCTTCAGCCAGCTCCCCGGCCCGAGGCTGGCATAGCGGGCGGCCGCCGCCGGGACCGTCGACACGACATGTCCGTCCCGCAGCGACAGGGTGGTCATCGCTCCGCCCGCTTCCGACATGCCGATGATCGAAGGCTTGTCGAGCGGGCCGAGCAGGTGGAAGATCGCCCCGCCGCCCGGCGCGGGCACATCGGCACCGGCGGCGCGCAGGAGGATGGCGCGCAGATCGGTATGGCCGACCGGCCGCGGCAGCGGGACTCCGGGGAGGCTGAGGATGAGCGGCACCCGCACGGTATTGGGATCGAGCATCAGGCCGTGGCCGAGATGCCCGTTCTCGAACAGCTCCTCGCCGTGATCGCCGACCGCGGCGACGACGCAATCCTGGTAGATGCCGAGCGCCTTGAGCCGGGCGACGACCAGGCCGACCATCTGGTCGGCGTTGGCGACGGCGTTCCAATAGGCCCCGCGCACCAGCTCGGCGTTCCCGGCCCGGATCTCGCCCTCGCCGATCGGGCGTCCGGGCAGGATCTGCCGGGTGCCGACCTGCTCGTAGGGAAAATGCGGAAAGCGGAAATTGAAATAGAGGAAGGCGGGGCGGGCCCAGTCCGCCCGGCGGCCGAAGGCGCGATCGAAGGCGCGCAGCACCTCGTCCGGGTCGGCGACGGGCACGGCGGCGCGGGGTGCCCCCGGCCGCTGGAGCGAGGCCGCATCGACGAAGACGTCGCTCGTTTCGCGAAGCCGCAGGGCGGTCGCCGTGTCGCCCCAATCTTCCGGCGATCCGGAGAAGATGCCGACGCGGTAGCCGGCGCGGCGGAAGTCGTCGAACACGGTGCCGCCGGCGATCGGGGGAAGGTCGCCCCCGAAGATCACCTTCATCGAATCGCCGGTATCGGCGGCGTTGCTGTAGGCCTCGCGCGAGATCGTGCCGCTGGCCGCCATGGCGTTCAGGTTCGGCGTGACGGTGGCGCCGCGCCAGACGCGGCCGATCGCATCGGCCCGGGTCGACTCCAGCACGATCAGGACGACGTGGCGGCGGCCGGCGGGGAAGGACAAGGTCGCCGGGATCGCCGGCGGCGCGGCCGCGGCGTGAAAGTCGCCGGCGAGCCCGTCCTGGTCGATGCCGTCGTCGGGGATGTCGAGCGCGAACGGGTGGCGCGCCGCATCGAAGGGCGCGTCGTCCGGCGGGCTCGCGAACAGGCCGTAGCCGTCGCGGTCGAAATCGGTCGCCATGTCGAGCAGTCTCAGCGCCAGGCGGGGCGAGGCGAACCGCGCCAGCGCGTCGCGCACCTCGGGCACGCGCGATGCGGCGAACAGGAGGGCCACCGACACCGCGCCGAGGGCCGCCACGATCCTGCCGCGTGGACCCCGTGCCGCGGGCGCCGGGTCGAAGGCGATGAACCGGCGCAGGAGCAGGTAGGCGATCCCGGCCGCCGTCGCCGCGCCCACCAGCAGCAGGAGCTGGAGCCGGACGTAGACGAGCCCGGCGGTCAGGTGGCCGCCGGCCAGGCTGCGCAGCTGGTCGAGGTCGGGAAGGTCGGCAGCGTAGGTGGTGGCCATCTTGCGCGCGAGCAGCAGCGCGCCCCAGGCGACGAGACCGGCGGCGAGGAAATTGAATCCGAGGAGCGCGCTTCCCCAGCGCCGGCCGAACAGTCGCTTTGCCGTTACGAAGACCGCGCCGAGGATCGCGACGTGGCTGAGCGCCAGAGTCGCGGCGAACAGCGCGAGGGGGGCAGGCGCCGCGAGAGCGAAGGGATTGTAGATCGTCTCGCCGAACAGATGATACCAGAGCTGGCCCGTCACGACCTCGGCCGAAGCGGTCGCGACGGCGAGCAGCCAGAATGCGCACCACGCGGTATCGCGCCCCTTGATCCGACCCGGTACCGCCCACCGGCCGCGAAGGGCGGGGCGGGGGGCGCCGGAGGTGGTCTGCATTGGGGCCATCGCCGGCGTGGCGTACCACGCCGCCTCTTCCTGTCCAGCGCGCCGAAGGCCCGGTTGCCATTCGCAACCGACGGGTCCATGGAGCGACCATGCTTTCTCAACGCACCCGGTATACAATTCGGGCGCTCCTCCATCTCGCCGACCGCCACGGCGAGGGGCCGGTGCAGCTGGCCGAGATTGCACAGGCGCAGAACATCCCGCCCAAGTTCCTCACCGTGATGCTCTCGCAGATGATCCGCGAGGGGCTGGTGGCCAGCCGCCGCGGCCGCGAGGGCGGCTATTGGCTGGCCAAGCCGCCGCAGGAGATCAGCTATGGCGCGATCGTGCGGCTGACGCGCGGCTCGCTCGGCCTCCTCCCCTGCGCCAGCCGCTTCGCGCACCAGACCTGCGACCACTGCATCAGC
>Ga0213876_10000798_pt1 | contig 21331 bp, 19 predicted proteins | sample BarmaccomBMRX_R9_FD_160113 | JGI IMG/M metagenome (GOLD analysis project Ga0213876, IMG submission 160113) | Root-associated microbial communities from Barbacenia macrantha in rupestrian grasslands, the National Park of Serra do Cipo, Brazil - RX_R9 | ecosystem: Host-associated > Plants > Roots... | reverse complement strand
CGTTGCGGTTGGCGCGCACGCCCAGCCGCACCTTGGTGCAGGCGCCGTGGACGGTGTCGACCACCTGGGCGGAATCCACCTGGAGGTCCGGCGTGGTGGTCGAGAGCGCATAGGTCAGCCACTCCGGGGTGACCTCCTCGATCGACGTTGGGACTTCTTGCATTTCACCTCCTGACGCGCGGCATTCCGGCTGGATCGCCCGCGCCGGCGGACCTCGGATGCGCCGCCGGCCGCTCCCTGTTCCATCACCTCTCGCTCCGAGGGCCCGCATCGCGGGATCGGCGGACCATGCAGGCGAGCCGCCGGACGCGCTTCGACCGGAGAGGACGAATTCGAAGTTCGCCTCGCCGCCGGTCGCCGCGCTAGCGGTTGGCGCTCGCCCCGAAATGGTAGGTGACGCCGCCGCCGAACATCAGCGGCGGCCCATACATGGAGCCGCCTTCGCCGACCGAGGAGCTCTGGGTGAGCGTGAGCGCTGCGACCCGGTAGAGCCTGTTCAACGCGTTGGTGACGAACAGCGAGACATCCAGCGGCCGGTTCGGCGCGTTCCAGGTCGCATCGAAGTTGAGCACCCCGTAGCCGGGCTCGACCACGTCCGGATGCAGCTTCGACTGCGCGTCCAGCGCCACCTTCGACTGCCACGAATAGTCGCCGCCGATGGTGAAGCGTCCGTATTCCGCGTCGAGCGGCAGCGTATAATGCAAAGAGACGCTGACCTGGTTTCTGGGCGTATAGGCGAACATGTTGAAAGGACAGAAGCCGAAGACCGCCGTAGCCGCCGGGTTGCAGGAACTGGGGTCGAAGACGACATGCTTGTCGTAGGAGGCGTCGGTGTAGGCCCAGTTCAGTCCCAGCGTCAGGCCCCGCACAGGGATCAGGGTGCCCTCGAACTCGACCCCCTGGATGGTGGCGGCCGCCACGTTCTGGATCGCCGACAGCGGCACGGTGCCCGGCAACTCCACCAGCTTCTGGATGCTGGTGAAGTCGTCATGGTAGGCGGCGATGTTGGTGCGCAGCAGCACCTCGTCGAACCGCCAGTCGGCCTTGAGGCCGATCTCCACCGAGGCGTCGTGCTCGGGCGCATACGTGGGGCTGTAGCCCGGCGTCAGCGCCGAGGCGCCTAGCTGGTTAACGCCGCCCGGACGATAGCCGGTGCTGTACTTCACATACGCCATCTTGTTGGGGGTGAAGTTGTAGCTGGCCCCGACCTGATAGGTCAGGGCGTGGAAGACGGCGTTGTTGTGCACGCAGCCGGTGTTGGCGAAGATGCCGCCGACGCCGTAGAACTGGCACAGGCCATGCGGCACCGGCTGCGAGCTGGCGGCGGCGACCTGGGCGGCGACCGCGGGCGTCATGCCGCCTGCCTCGAGCGAGGCGGCCAGCGCCTGCTCCACACCCGGGATGTTGATCAGACGCAGGTAGGTGGTCGCCGCGTTCTTGACCGAGTCGTAGGTGTAGCGCACGCCGCCGTTGAACCTCAGGCCGGGGACGAAATCCGAGGCGTCGTATTCCAGATAGCCGTAGGCGGCGCGGCTCCTGGTGGTGGCGTAGCTGTACTGGTCACGCTCGATGATCCCGACGTTGACTCCGTCGTTCCCGAACTGCTCCTGCGGGTGCTGATAGTCGAAATAACCCCCAGCCGACCAGTGCAGCCGATTATGGAGGGCTTTGCCGTCGAAGTGGACTTCGTCGCTGAGCTGCTCCTGGGCGTCGTATGGCAGACCCGACGGATCGAACGGACAGGCCGAGTGGCAGGTGAGGATCAGTAAGCCGTTAGTGGTCCCGTAGTCGCCCGCCGAATCGTCGCGGATCCTGTAGTATCCAAGAATATTCTTGAAGGTAGTATTGTCGTTTATGTTGATAGTCGTAGTGTTGGTCGCGTAGAACGTCTCTTGTTTGTTGAAATTTGGGCCCGTCAGGAAGACCTTCCGAGGTCCGCGCACCTGCTGGCCGGCGAGTTCGGCCTGCAGCGCCGCCACGTAGTTCGCCGCGGTGAGCGGCGTTGCGCCGGGCGTGAAGGGAATGATGTCGCCGTTGCTGTTCAACGACAGCGCGCTCTGGGCGAGCGGGAAGGTGCTGGCGACGCTGCCGAACACCGCTGGCGAATTCATGCTGGTGAACACCACGCCGGTGCCGTTGTCATGCTCGTGGTGATACTGGAGGACGATGGTGTTCTCCACGCCGTCCACCGGCCGCAGCGTCAGGCCGACCCGGTAGGATTCGTAGGCCAGGTTGTCGAGGTCCTTACCGTCGTAGAGGTTCTTGGTGTAGCCGTCGCGGCGTCCCACCTGCGCGGCCACGCGCAGCAGCACCTTGTCGGACACAAGCGGCAGGTTGATCATGCCGTCATACATGTTGAGATTGTAGTTGCCGAGCTTAACGCCGACGGAGGCGTCGAACTGCCGGGTCGGCAGCTTCGGCCCGATCATGATGTTGCCGCCGTCGGTGACGCGGCCGAAGAGGACGCCCTGCGGGCCCCGCAGGATCTGGATCTGATCCAGGTCGTAGTACATCCCGGTCTGCACGTGCTTGACTGGCACTTCGTTGAAATAATTGATCACCGCCGGGAACAGCGTGAACTCTTCGTAGCTCTGGCCGCGGATGCTGTAGAACAGCTCGCTGCGGGAGGCCTCGGCCCCGCCGCTCGGAGCGACGGTCAGGCCCGGCGCCATCTGGGACAGGTTCTGCGGGTCAAACACCCCGCGGGTGTTGATGGCCGCCTGTGAGACCGCGGTCACCGCCACCGGCACGTTCTGGAGCCGCTCCGCCGTCCGGCGGGCGGTCACCACCACCTCCTGCAGCTCGGACGCGCTCCCCGCCGCCGGCGCAGTCTGGTCGGCCGCCGTAGCCGCGTAAGCGTCGGCCGCCGCCGCGCTCCAGACCAGCGCCGTCCCGGCGAGCAATAGCTGTAAGTGTTTGCTGACTGACATCGATCCCCTCCCTGGGCCGCCGACCGTACGACCACGACAAAGCGCCGTCCTTTTCGGGCATCGGCCCCTGACGACGGCGCGCCAATCGTCTCCCGCAGAATCGAGCGGTGTCTTTAGTTCATCAATATGCGGATATTCTATGTGATGCGCTTACTCTACACGTAGATATACTCACGCATCATCACAGCCTCGGCGCCGATCGCGAAGCGTGCGACATCCTCGACGCCGTCCTTGTCGGCCCCCTCGTACGCTGGAGCCATGTCACCCGCGAGAGTCTCGATGGCGGGGTACCGCAGCCGCGCATACCCGCGATACGGCGACATCTCCGCGCTCGACGACACGAACAGGTTCTGGATGTACTCGCTGGGACCGCGCTGCACCTCGAACAGGACCCGGGTGTGATCCCTCCAACGCTGCTGGAACGCCTCGTCGCTCAGCGCCGGGTCGGGCACGAGAAAGGCGACCATCGCGGCGCCGTCGCGTAGGCCGGGCGACGCCGGCGGCCCCGCCTTCTGCACGAGGGAGCTGACCGAGGCGAGCTTCACGCCGACGCCCTTCTGCAGTTCCGGACGGTCGAGCGCCTTGCTTCGAGCGTGTTCGCTTTCGAATGAGACGATCGCATCGAACACCGCCGACGACGCTGGAAAGGCCGCCCCGACATCCCCGAGCGTCCCATCCTCGGCCGCCACTGACAAACAGACCGCGCCGCTGCGGGGACCGAACAAGTCCGCCAGCCCACGCCGAAATTGGGCGCCCTTGCCGCGGTCTCCGATCCTGAGAAAGGCTTCAAAGAGCATCGTCAGCCCCGTTCATCCAGGAAACATCCGGATTGCGCGTAAGACCCCTACACCGGGTGCCACTTGTTACGCGACGGTAGCAGCCCTTCGGAGCCTGACAAGCTAACATAAGTGCTAGCTCGCCCGGAAAACGCCCGCTCCTCTCTGGCGGGCGCGCCTGTCCGATCGGCGGCGGCGGAGACGGCGTCCGTCGCCGGGCCGCGCCTACCCGCATGCGGCCGCGTCAGCGAACCAGCCGCGCTTGTACGTATCGACGCCGGGCAGGAAGCCCAATTGAGCGGCGCGCGCGACCGCCTCCGTCCGGTTGCCTACGCCCAGTTTCGAGGCCGCGTTGTGGAGATGAAAGCGCACCGTTGGCACTTGGCAGCGCATGACCGCCGCCGTTTGCTTGTCGGTCTTGCCGCGGCCTATCCATTGGAGACACTCGACCTCACGCGCGGTCAGAATGACGCCGCCTGTACACGCAATAGGATGGTGCAGGAGGCTGTAATAATCGGAAACGAAAGTCAGCGACAACTGTTGAAGAATTACCGAATATTGCTGATATTCTTCGGAAAGATCATCTCTGCAATTATCCATACAGGAAAAGCTTGCCAGTCCGATCTGCGAAAATGGCAAATGCACAGGAATAATGATGGACGCCTTTATCTCCCACTCTTTTTCGTACCCGGCGAATTTTATGCTCCTTAGATGGTCCCTATTGACCAATCCCTGGATTCCTAAGCTTTCGTTGAACCAAAATGGTCGATTTTCACATCGACAAACCTGGTAGACAGCCGAGTCGTAGCCGAATGTCCATTTCGACCAACGCTTTTCTAACGTCTTCTCCCAGCCAAAGATGTCTGTGGCGATGATCTTGTCGTTGGCGTCCACCATCGGCTCCGATCGCGCCAGATCGATAGAGGTGTAGACGCGCAGGCCGGCCAGTTCCTGGGCGATGGACTTCAATCTTTCGGCCGCCGGGCGGATCGATGCGGGATCGCCGATAGCCACCGATCGGAAGTCGGGTTTCATATCTGCTCCCTGAAACACACCGCGACGGCTGTTCGTGGACCGCCGTCGCCGATCGGCCGCCGGACCGTCGAGAGTGCATCAATCGCCGATGAAAGAAACCTGGCAAAATCGATAGCTCACGCGCCGGTAGGCAGGCGACCTCGCGGTAGCGTGACCGGCGATCGCGGACTCGGGAACGGACGGGCCTTCAGCCGAGGGATCAGCCGGAGCGATCAGGGTCAGCCGCCGGATTCGATGTCCGCGACCTTGACCCAGCTCTTCGTCTGCATGGACCTCACCACCGCCTCCATGGCGCAATGGGCGTGATAGGCCTCGCTGAACGAGGGGTGCGCCTCGCCTTCGCCCGTGCGGATGGCGCGCGCCATCTCTGTGAACATCGCCGCGTAGGGGATCAGCCAATCGCCCTCGTCAAGGGTTTGGCCCCCCGCCACCTGCCGCAAGCGCGACGGAAGCTCCACCCACCGCCCGTTGCGGCCATCGAAGGTGGATGGCTGGCTCGCGTCGCCCACATAGAGGCGGGCCGCGGCGCTGCAGAAGTAGCTGTCCTCCACGAGCATGCGGCCTTTGGAGCCGCAAACCTCGAATCGATATCCTGGCGCGTCCGCCATCGCCCAGCTGACGTTGATGTTGGCCACTCCTCCGTTCTTGAACTTGACGATCGCGTGGCCGAAGTCGTCGGTCTGCGGACGGATCCTGGTCCCATCGGGCAGTATCATCTCCTTGAGGAAGGTGTTCGCAGTCCCGACCACCTCTTCGATCTCTCCGAAGAAATGGGTGAGATTGAGAATGGAATGCGTTCCGAAATTGCGCCAGGCCGAACAGCCCGAGCTCGCCTCGGACAGCCACAGATAAGGATCGGTTATTCCCGACCAGCTGCACGTCGAGTAGCGCGCGCCGTCATTTTCCACCATCGCCAGATACAGGTGCAGCGAGGCGGTCCAAAATTCTCCGAGGCCGCCTTCCTGCTGGATCTCCCGCATGCGCCTGAGCGCGGGCACCCACGTCCATTGGGCGTCGGCTATGCCCACCAGCCCGTTCCGCTTCGCCAGATCCCGCAGACGCCGGGCTTTGGGCTCGGACGTCGCGAATGGAATGAGATTGTAGACATGCTTGCCCGCTTCCAGCGCGGCTTCGACGATCTCGTCCCGCACCGAAGGCCTTCCGCCGGCGATGACGGCGTCGATCGACGGGTCCGCGATCAGCTCCGCGGCCGACCCGTAGGCCTTGGGGATGCCGAGCTCCTCGGCGGCGGCGCGCGCGGTCTGCGCCTGCGTCGTGCAGATGGCGCTGACTTCGACGTCGGGCACGTACTTGAGGGAAGCCGACACGAATTTGGCTGTGTAGTTCTTGCCTACGACGCCGAACCTCAGCTTGCTCATCTTTCGTCGACTCCGCTCTTGCGAGACCGCTCGTCGGCCGATCTTCGGGGCGCGGCTCCAGGCCGCTGAGCCGACCGCTCGTCCCGCAGCGGCGCCGGCCGAGAATGACGACCCCCTCGAGGGATCGCGCAGATGACCGCCCGCTCATCCACGTCCGCCAGCCTAAGCTTTCCATGAGAGAACCGTAAGCTGTCAGTGTCGCTAGGTTTCGCCTGGGCGCGAGCGCGCTGGCGGCGACGCCGGGGGCTCGATCGGCTTCTGCGAGGGGCCCGCTTGTGGGGGGCCGGCGACCATGGCATCCAGGCTTCGTCAGAGGCCCGGTCCTCGCGCCTCGCGGGACCGGCGTGCCCGGCGCAGACGGCGGGGCGGGTTTCGTCTAGACTCCTGATTCAGACGAGACGCCGGCTTAGCTCAGTTGGTAGAGCAGCGCTTTTGTAAAGCGAAGGTCGCGGGTTCGACCCCTGCAGCCGGCGCCACATCCAACCCCTCCCCGGTCCCGCCGATGCTCCCGATAACCGACCGCATCGCCATCGGCGACGCCGAGATCGAGGAAAGCTTCATCCGCAGCGCCGGGCCCGGCGGACAGAACGTCAACAAGGTGGCCACCGCCGTGCAGGTGCGCTTCGACGCCGCCGCCTCGCCGGCCCTCAGCGAGCCGATGCTGGAGCGGCTGCGCGGTCTCGCCGGGCGCCGGATGACCGCCGAGGGGGTCATCGTGATCACCGCCAACCGGTTCCGCACCCAGGAGCGCAATCGGGCCGACGCCCTGGAACGGCTGGCGGAGCTTCTCGCCCAGGCCGCCCGCACCCCAAGGCCCCGGCGCCCGACCCGCCCGACGCTGGCTTCCCGGCGCCGACGCCTTGAGGCGAAGACCCGGCGCGCCGCGATCAAGAGCCTCCGACGTCCGCCCGTGGACTAGGCCGTCCATTCCAGGCTGAGCCGCTCGCTCAGGCTGCGCCGTCGAACGCGCCGCTCAGGCACCGCTCGGCGAAGCTGACCGGAACGCGATGTTGGAAATCCGACTCCTCGCAAACGATCCGCTCGAACCCGTGAGGAGCGCCGTCATAGGTCACCAGGAACGCTTGGTTTCCGGCGATGCGCCACCGTTCGTAAAGCAACAGGGAGTCGTCGCGAAACGAGTCCAGCATGCCGACCGTGAGCAACGCCGGGGGCAGGTCGCTCAAGTCGGCGTAGAGGGGCGACAGGTCCGGATCGCGACGCTGGCCGACATCAGGCGCGAAGGCGTCGGCGTAGGCGTCGCAGGCGACGGAATCCTGGAACGGACGGCCATCGACCACCCGGCGGCTCGGCAGCCCGTTGGAAAAGTCGTAAAGACCGAACTCGAGGTTGGCGCCCGCGAACTTGTAGCCGTGTCTGCGGCGAAGGCGCAGGGCGGTGACCGCCGCCAGATGCCCGCCGGCCGACTCGCCGCCCACCAGCACCTTCTCCGCCCCGAACTCGCGGCGCGCCGCTTCCACCCACCAAAGGGCGGCGGCTTCGCAATCGTCGCAGGCGGCCGGATAAGCGTGCTCGGGCGCGAGGCGGTAGTCGACGCTGGCCACCACGAGCCCCGCCTCGGCCATCCAGCCCAGCCGATTGTCGAACATGCTGGGCTTGCCCAGGCACCAGGCGCCGCCGTGGGTGTGGAGGTAGGCGCCGCGGACCTCGCCCATCGGCCGCACCACGCGCACGGCGAGCTCCCCCGCCGGGCCGGCGATGGTGCGCGTCTCGGCCCGGGCCGTCGCCTGCGCCGTCACGCGCCGCTCAGCCTCGTCAGCCAGCGCCGGGTCGCGGAAGAATTCCAGTTGGGTTCGGACGGCGCGCCAGTCGGCCACGGTCATGCCCGGCCGGGCGAAGGAGGGCGCTGGATCTCGTTCGGCCGCCGCCATGCCCGCGCGCAATTCGGCGCTCGCTCGGAAGTGTAGGCGCCCCGTGCCGAAAAGCTCGGCCAACTCCGCCGAGAACGCCCTCGCGGACCGCTCGCCATCGCCTGCTCTATCCATTCCCGATGCTCCTTCCGTCGCCCCGGCCGCGCTTGATAGCTAATCTCTTCGCCTGCCCCATTGCCAGAGCCGAACCGCACGCTAGCTTGCGCCCCTTTTTCGGGGCAGGGCGATGGGAGATCGGCGCATGAGCCTAGGGTCCACGATGGCGGCGGCGGTCTTCATGAGCTTGGCCGTGTGCGGGTGCGGCAAGCCCAGCAACGCCCCGTCGCAGCAGCCTTCCATGGCCGAGACTCCGTCGCCGTCCGCCGCGCCTCTGAGCGAAGCCCAGAAGAGCGCCCTGCTGGCGCAGCTGCCTGCGCCCTACCGCAGCGCGGACGTCTCCAACGGCGAGGCGAAATTCGCCCTCTGCCGCTCCTGCCACACGAACAGCGAGGGCGGTCCGGACATGGTTGGCCCCAACCTGTGGGGCGTCTTCGGACGCAAGGCCGGCTCGAAACCGGGCTTCTCCTACTCCGATGATCTCAAGAACGCCGGCTGGACTTGGGACGCGTCGCAGCTCGACAAGTGGATCGCCAGTCCGCGGACGGACCTGCCCAACACCAAAATGACCTTCGTCGGCATCCAGGACCCCAAGGACAGGGCCGACGTGATCGCCTATCTCAAGGTCTCCACCTCGCCGGCGCCCGCCGGTGAGGCGGCGCCCGCGGCGAACGCGGCCAATTCCGCGGCGCCCGGCGGCTGATCGGCGATCGCGGGCGGTGCGGGCTGTTTCTTAACCGGCGGTGTGCACCATCGGGACTTCGAGCGAGACGGGGCGTGCGCATGGCGCTTCAGGCTGAACCGCTGCTGAACCTGGCCAAGAGCCGTGATCCGGCCGACCGGGAGCGGCTGCTGGCCCGGTTGGTGGACCTTTGCCAGGCCCAGCGCAGCGGGCTGGAGCCTCGCGCCGCCAAGGAGATCGAGGCCCTGTTCCTCGTCCTGGTGAGCGAGGCCGAGCGGGATATCCGGGTGCGGCTGGCCGAGCGTCTGGCTGAGGCCAGTTGGGCGCCTGTGGCGCTGGTGCAGGTCCTGGCGCGCGACGACATCGAGGTCGCCCGTCCGATCATCGCCGCCAGTCCGCTCCTGCAGGACGAAGCGCTGATCCGGCTTCTCACCGAGGCCACCCTCGCCCACCAGGTGGAGGTGGCGCGCCGCCCGCGCCTGAGCGCGCCGGTGGTGGAGGCGGTGATCGACCAGGGCGAGCCGGCTGTCCTCACCGCCCTCGCGGGCAACCCCACCGCCGATATCTCCAAGCGCTCCATGGCTCGGCTGGTGGTGCATGCGAGGACCATCGCCGCGCTGGGGGCCCCGCTGGCGGCCCACCCGCGGATGACCGCCGAGCTCGCCCAGGCGCTCTATCTTTGGGTCGGCCAGTCGCTCCGCTCGGCGATCGTGGCCCGCTTCGACGTGGACGCCGCGGCCCTCGACGCCGCCCTCGCGGACTCGATGGCGGAGCCGCCGGCCCGGCCGGGCGCGGAGGGCCCCGACGTCGGCGAGCTGAAGCTGGTCGACAAGCTGGCCGCGGCCGGCCAGCTGCGGCCAAGCTATCTGATGCGGGTCCTGAAAGAGCACCAGCTCGGCCTCTTCGAGGCGGCGCTCGCCAAGCTCGGGGGCTTCCCCCTGCAGGACGTGCACCGGGCGATCACGAGTCCCGACCGGCCGGAGTTCCTGGCCCTGGCGTGCGCGGCGGTGGGGATCGACCGGAGCGTCTTTCCGACCCTCCTGGAGCTGATCCGCCAGTGCAACGAAGGCTGTCCCGGCGGCGGCGAGGAAGGCGCCCGACGCGCCATCAACGCCTTCGGCCCCTTCTCGGCCGACGTAGCCGCCAGCGCCTTTCGCCAGGCGATGGCGGCGGTTTGACAAAGCGGAGCGGCTGCGGGCTTGCTGGCGGCCCATGACCGCTCTTCCCCGCCTGGCCTTCTGCGCCAGTGACCGACCCGAAGCCCAGGCGGCCCTCGCTGCCCTGGCGACGCGCTACCGGGCCGTGCCCGAGGAAGAGGCCGACGTGCTGGTGGCGCTCGGCGGCGACGGGTTCATGCTGGAGACCCTTCACCGCAACATCGCCGGCATGAAGCCGATCTACGGGATGAACCTCGGGTCGGTGGGCTTCCTGATGAACGAATACCAGGCGGACGGCCTCATCGACCGTATCGTGGCGGCCGAGCGGGCGGTGATCCATCCGTTGGTCATGAGCGCCGTCGACGCCGCGGGAGCCCGCCACGAGGCCCTCGCCATCAACGACGTCTCCCTGCTGCGACAGACCTACCAGACCGCCAAGCTTCGCATCCAGATAGACGGCAAGTCCCGGATGGAGGAGCTCATCTGCGACGGCGTGCTGGTGGCGACTCCGGCGGGATCCACCGCCTACAACCTTTCCGCCCACGGCCCCATCATCCCCCTGGGCGGCGAAGTGCTGGCGATCACCCCGATCAGCGCGTTCCGGCCGCGGCGCTGGCGAGGGGCGCTTCTGGCCCACACCGCCAAGGTGACCTTCGAGATCCTGGAGGCGGCCAAGCGGCCGGTGAGCGCCACCGCCGACAATGTCGAAGTCCGCGACGTTATCCAGGTAGAGGTGGCGGAAGACCGGTCGATCAGCCTAACTTTGCTGTTCGACGCCGGTCATAGCCTCGAGGAGCGGGTGCTCACCGAGCAGTTTACCGTCTAAACCAAGCTCACAGCTCGTTAAGCCTTCTTCGCTAACCTTTCCGGCGCTGGGATGCGTAACGGAGGATGTCTTGAGCGACGCCAATTCGGGTCAAAAGATCCAAGCGCCGAACACCCTGCGATTGAGAGTCGGCGGCGGGCTGGGCGGCATCGATCCAGCCGCCATCGCCAGGGCCGAAGCGGCGCTGAAGAGCCTTTCCGGCAACTTCGCCGAGTGGCTCCAGGACGAGGTCGCCAAGCTGGAGGCGGCCCGCCAGCGCGTGCGCACCGAAGGGATGACCGCCGAATCCGGCGAGAATCTCTACCTGCGCGCCCATGACCTGAAGGGCCTCGGCGCCACCTACGAGTATCCGATCGTCACCCGCATCGCCGGGTCGCTCTGCAAGATCATCGACGATTCGGCCAAGCGCCAGGCGGCCCCGCCGTTCCTCATCGACGCCCATATCGACGCCATCAAGGCGGCGGTGAAGGGGGCCATCCAGTCGGACGAGCACCCGGTGGGTCGGGCGCTGGTTCAGGAGCTGGAGCAGCGCGTCAAGGATCACGCCGCGGGATAGCTTCGTCCGCGACCGGCTGGGCGTCCCAGGAAGCGCCTCAGGCGGCTACGGAAGCGTGCTCCGGCGCGGAGGGCGGCGCGACATCCATCGTCAGCCGATCGACCTTGTCGAGCAGGTAGTCGACGTCGTCGCGCGAGACGGCCGGCTGTTGGGTGAGGAACCGCTCCAGCATCCGCCGGTGGAAGCGCGCCTTGTCGTCGTCCCGGCCATCGAAATCGAGGGAGTGATAGGCGTCGACCGCGGCTCTGAAGGCCGGCAGCAGGCGGCCCGGCAGGCCGGCCCGTTCGTAGATCGCCTTGAGCCCGAGCTCGCCGGCGTCATGGATCATCAGCCAAGTCCGGTGGTGCGGGACGCCCGCGAGCTCCGCCACCCCCCACTCGAAGAAGGTCATGTGGCCGTTGGCGAGCGCCCGCAGGAGCAGCGAGGCGGTCAGCCGCTGCCCCCGCCGTAGATGGGCGACGAAGCCCGGCAGATCCGCCGCCCGCGCCGCCTGTTCCACGAGATCCAGACTGGCGCGCTCGCGCGAGCCCACGGCGATGGCCAGCGCGATCTGGGGCGAGACGGCGTGATGGGCGATCAGCTGTTCGCGAAGATGGTCGCTCACCAGATTCACCAGCCGCTCGGCGACCCTCGGGGGCAGGCAGCTTCGGAGCGCCATGGCGTTCAACACGGGCTCACAGCTCGTGAACCGATCGAGCGCCGTCTGCAGCCCCGATTCCGAGAAGGCGGCGCCCTGGTTCTCGCAGGCGGCCTGCACGGCCTCGGCGACCCCGTGGCGGGCGATCTCGGCGGTGACTCCTTCCGAAAGCGTCGGGCGTCTCGCGACCGCCAGTTGTCGCGCCGGTCCGCCCAGCCGAACGATCTCCGCCAGATCCTCGTCCGAGAACACCGGCGAGAAGTTGAGGAGCGGCGCGGCGATGGTCTCGACATCCCGCGCCAGCCGGTTCGCGACGTCTCGGGGGATCAGGGGCGAGGCCTTCAGGGTCACTGCCAGCGCGCGACGGACCTGCTCGGCGGCGTCGGCCGCCACGATCCTCAGGATATGGTGCGCCTCGGCCCGCTCGTCGTCGGTGAGATCGGACCGGTCCATGTGGCGGCAGAGGCGATGGGCGATCAGCGCCCGCTCCTCCGGCTCGGCGCCCTTCACGAGCATCCGGATGTCCGCATCGGTCAGTGCGGCCCGAGTGGTGGTCATGATGCCGACGGCGTGTCGCCTTCCCCTGCCAACCCGCCGATCATCGGTCATTAAGCTTAACGGTTCGTTGGGCGCCCGGGCTCTCGTTAAGGCTGTCCGGTAACCGCGCCACAAGGGAACGGCGATTAGGCTCGAGGTTCATGCTCGATCCGGATCCTGAGTGACCATGCCCTCCGCCGCGTCCGCTCCGTCACCCTGCAAAGGCCTGTCGATCGCCGACCAGTCCCTGGCCGCCCAGGAGGCGCTCCTCCCGCAGGCGCTCGGGGTGTTCGGCGTCTGCCTGCCGATCTACGTCTGGGCCGGGTCCTACGCCCAGAACTCGGCCTGGATGTCGGCCACCTTCGCCATCTTCGCCATCAACTGGGGCCTGTTCTATTTCGTCGTCCAGTGGCTGCGCCGGCCAGAGGCCAGGGAGACCGCCGGCCGGACCCGGGTTCACGTGCTCTGCGGCCTGCTCTGGTCGGGGGCGGTCTGGCAGATGGCGGCGTTCGCCGATCACGCCGGCCCCGCCCGCGACACCCTGTTGATGATGACGGTCGCCGCGGCGGTGGCCTGCCTCTTCTTCACCACCCCCCTGCTGCCGGCGCTGCTCATCGTCGGACCGCTGGCGATGGCCGGCCCCCTCGCCTTCCTGCTCTCGTCTTCCGAGAGCTCCGGGCTGGCGCGGATGGCCTGGGGCGCCTTCGCCTTCGCCTCCATGCTCTCGCTGATCCTGAACCAGAACCTGAGACGCCAGTTCGCCCTCGCCGCCGAACGGTCCACGCTCGCCGCGGAGCTGGCGGCGTCGCTGGAGGAGGCAGAGCGGCTGGCTCGTTCGAAGTCCGCCCTCGTCGCCACCCTGTCGCACGAGATCCGCAACGGCCTGACCGGCGTCGCCCACGTGCTGGCCTCCGCCGTGGGCCAGGGTGGCCGCGCCGCCCCCTCACGTGATCAGCTGGGGGCGGCCCTGAACGCCGCGAACGACCTGATCTCGGTCCTGAACGCCACCCTCGACACCGAAACCGCCGAGGCCGGCCGGCTGTCGGTGGACAACGTCCCCCTCGACGCCGCGCCCATGGTGCGCGAGCTCGCCGCCCTCATCCGGCCGGAGGCCGCCGCCAAGGGGCTGGAGGTGCAGGTGTTCGTCGAGCCGCAGCTCGAGGCGCGCGAGTCGGGCGCGGCGGTGGCCGATCCGACCCGGGTGCGCCAGGTGCTCGCCAACCTGTTCGGCAACGCCGTCAAATACACCCTGCGCGGACGGATCGAGGCGCGCGTGGAGCGCCGCGGCGCCGACCGCCTGGCGATCGCCATCGCCGACACCGGCCCCGGTCTTTCTCTGGAAGAGCTGGCCGAGGCCTTCGAGCCTTTCCACCGGGTCACCCGAACCGGGGCTGGCGTTCCGGGAGCGGGCCTTGGCCTTTCGCTGTCGCGCCAGCTGGCAAAGCTCATGGGCGCCGAGCTGACCGCCAGGTCGGCCCTCGGCGTCGGCAGCTGCTTCACCCTCGAGCTGGCCTACGACGAAAACGCCCGGGCGGAGATTTCGGCCGCGGTCGACGAGAGCGCGGTCGTGCAGGCGGCGGGGCTCAGGGTGCTGATGGCCGAGGACGACGGGCTGAACGCGGCCATGCTGCGCACCATCCTCGAACAGCTCGGCCACCAGGTGGTGCACGCTCAGAACGGACGCCGGGCCGTCGAGCTCGCCAAGTCGCTGGGCTTCGATCTTATCATGGTCGATGGCCGCATGCCGGTGATGGACGGGCGCGAGGCGATCCTGGCGATCCGGCGTCTGCCCGGCCCCGCCGCGGAGGCGCCGATCGTTGCGGTGATCGGGGGGGAAGCCCACGAGGCCAGCCAGTGCCTGGAGGCTGGCGCCGACAGCGTCATGCGCAAACCGGCCAACGTCGCCTCGGTCGCCCGGGCGCTCGCCGAGGCCACCGCCGCCCGACGGCCCAAGGCGGCTTGAGCCTGATCCTGCGGCTCAGCGGATGATGGCGGGGCCGTAGACGGCGAGCACCGCCGCGCTGAGGGCGAGCAGCAGGTACGGCTTCAGCCTGCCCTCCTTCGGCGGTGGCGCTTGCTCCCAGCGGACGAGAATTCGCGTCATGCCCGCGAGGATTCGTTCCCAGAGGTAAACGTCGTCTCAAGTTTCATGGTGACTCCTGCGCCGCGGCCCGGCCGAGCTGCGCCTTCAACGCGGCCCAGACCCGCTCCGGCGAAAGGTCGTTCAGGCACTTGAGGTGCCCGAGCGGGCAGCGCCGCTCGAAGCAGGGGCTGCAGGCCAGACCGAGGCTCAAGATCGCGGCCCGCCCGGAAAGCGGGGGCGTCGCGGCGGGCGAGGAGGAGCCGAACAGAGCCACCATCGGGCGGTCCAGCGCCGCGGCCACATGCATCAGGCCGGAATCGTTGCTGACCACCGCGGCGGCCGCCGCCACCAGATCGACGGCCTCCCCGAGATCCGTGCGGCCGACCAGGTTCACCGAGGCGCCGGGCGCCAGGGTCTCGATCTCCTCGCCGATCGGCGCGTCGTTCGGCGAACCCAAGAGCCAGGCGGCCAGCCCTTCGGCCGCGAGACGCCGGGCGAGGCTGGCGAAATGCGCCGCTGGCCAGCGCTTGGCCGGGCCGTATTCGGCGCCGACGCAAAGCGCCACCGCGCCCGCGCCCGATTCCAGCCCAAAGCGCCTCAGGGTCGCTCGCACCCGGTCCGGCTGGGCGCTCAGCCGGGGCGGCGGGGCCGGCGGCGGCGTGGCGGCGCCCCGAGGCTCGGCCAGCAGATTGAAGCGGTCCGCCAGGCGCGGAACGCGCCGCTCGTCCAGTCTCCGCGGATCGGTGAGCAGGAGCTGGCGCCCCTCGCGGACATAGCCGGTGCGGCGCGGGATCCGGGCCGCGAAGGGGATGAGCGCCGACTTCAGGGAATTGGGGAGCACGATCGCCGCGTCGAAGCGGCCCCTCAGCGCCCGGCCGAACCGCCACCTTTCCCCCAGGTTCAGCGCTCCGTGGGCAAAGGGGTTGGCGAGCGTCGCCGCAACGCCCGGCATCCGCTCCAGCACCGGAGCGAGATAGGCCGGCGCGAGCACGGTGATCCGGGCGGCCGGGTCCTTCCCCGTCAGCCGCTGGACGAGGCTTCCCATCATCACCGCGTCCCCAAGCCAGCTCGGGCCGACGATCAGCAGCTCCACGCGAATTCCTCGGTAAGGCCTCTCGACGCCGCTTTTCATCGGCGGGGATCACGCTCTAGTGTGCCCGCCCTAAGGCCGCCAGAGCCAGGAGGCGAGGAAACCGCCATGAAGTTCGGCATCTTCTATGAGCTGCAGCTGCCGAGGCCCTGGAACGCCGACAGCGAATGGCGGCTCTACCAGGACGCCCTCGCCCAGCTCGAGCTCGCCGACAAGCTCGGCTACGACTACGCCTGGGAGGTGGAGCACCACTTCCTCGAGGAATACTCCCACTCTCCCGCCCCCGAGGTGTTCCTGGCGGCGGCCAGCCAGCGCACCCGCAACATCCGCCTCGGCCACGGAATCTTCCAGCTCACCACCAACCATCCGGCCAAGGTGGCCTCGAAGGTGGCGGCCCTCGATCTGGTCAGCAACGGGCGCGTCGACCTCGGCATGGGCGAGAGCGCCAGCATCACCGAGCTCGCCCCGTTCAAGGTCTCCATGGAGGAGAAGCGGGCCATCTTCGAGGACGCGGTCCGTTGCCTGGTCCCGATGTTCGCCGACGGCGGTTCCGAGCACCACGGCGCGTACTTCGACTTTCCGCTGCGCAACGTCCTGCCCAAGCCGCGGCAGAAGCCCCACCCGCCACTCTGGACCGCCTGCTCGCAGCTCCAGACCATCGCCTACGCCGGCGAGAAGGGGTTGGGCGCGCTCGGCTTCCAGTTCGTCAGCGCCGACGCCGCCCACGCCTGGGTCCACGCCTACTACAACGGGCTCACGCGGCGGCTCGACCGGCTGGCCGACTACCAGGTCAATCCGAACATCGCCCTCGTCTCGTTCTTCATGTGCGCCCGCACCGACGAAGAGGCCCGGGCCAAGGCCGACGGCGCCACCTTCTTCCAGTTCTGCCTGCGCTACTACAACAGCGGAGACCGGGCCCGTCCCGCCCCTGGAACCGTCAACATGTGGGACGAGTACCTGAAGTGGAAGAGCGCCAACCAGGAGGCCGCCGATCGGGCGCTTTCCGGAGGGCTGATCGGCTCACCCGAGACGATCCGCCGGAAACTGCGCAAGTTCGAGCAATCCCACATCGATCAGGTGATCCTGCTGAACCAGGCCGGCCGCACGACGCATCAGGACATCTGCGATTCCCTCGAGCTGTTCGCCGAGGAGGTGATGCCGGAGTTCCACGCCCACGTGCCCGCGCACGAAGCCTGGAAAGCCGATGTGCTGGCGGGCCGCATCGCGCTCGAGGAGATCGACACCTCCAACCTGACCAACAACGTCAGCGCCAAGGCGCCGGTGGTGACGGCGGGCTAAGGGGTTACGCCGGCTTCAGAAGGCCCGCCGCAGCTCGTCGGCGAGGTCGGTCCTCTCCCAGCTGAACCCGCCGTCCGGCTCGGGCTGGCGGCCGAAGTGGCCGTAGGCGGCGGTGCGGGCGTAGACTGGCCGGTTGAGGCCGAGATGCTCGCGGATCGCCCGGGGCGTCGCCCCGCCGATCAGCTCGGGCAGCAGCCTCTCCAGCTTGGCGGGATCGATGTGGTTGCCGCCGTGCAGGTCCACGTAGAAGCTCAACGGCGCGGCGACGCCGATGGCGTAGCTGATCTGGATGGTGCAGCGGGCCGCCAGCCCGGCGGCGACCACGTTCTTGGCCAGGTACCGGCAGGCGTAGGCGGCCGAGCGGTCCACCTTGCTGGGGTCCTTGCCCGAGAAGGCCCCGCCGCCGTGCGGCGCCGCGCCGCCATAGGTGTCGACGATGATCTTGCGTCCGGTGAGGCCGCAGTCTCCGTCCGGGCCGCCGATGACGAAGTTGCCGGTGGGGTTGACGTGCCAGGCCGTTTCGTCGGTGACGAAGCCGTCCGGGAAGACCTCGAGCACGTAGGGGCGCGTCAGCTCCGCCACGTCCGCAGGGGTGAGGCCGTCGCGATGCTGGGTGGAGAGCACGATCGAGGCGGCCCGGACCGGCCGGCCGTTCTCGTAGATCAGGGTGACCTGGCTCTTGGCGTCCGGCTCCAGCTCCGGCCGCTCGCCCGAATGGCGGGCCTTGGCCAGCCGCTTCAGGATGTTGTGCGAATACTGCAAGGTCGCCGGCATCAACTCCGGCGTCTCGTCGGTGGCGTAGCCGAACATGATCCCCTGGTCGCCGGCTCCCTCGTCCTTGTTGCCGGCGGCGTCGACACCCATGGCGATGTCGGCCGACTGGGCGTGGAGGTGGCAGGCATAGTCGGCGTTCTTCCAGTGGAAGCCGGCCTGCTCGTAGCCGATGTCGCGGATCGCGGCGCGGACCTTGGCCTCGAGTCCCTCCACCACGCCGGCCGGCCCGCGCACCTCGCCGGCCAGGATGATCCGGTTGGTGGTGACCATGGTCTCGCAGGCCACCCTGGCCATGGGGTCGGCGCCCAGGAAGGCGTCCACCACCTCGTCCGAGATCCGGTCGGCCACCTTGTCCGGGTGACCCTCCGAGACGCTCTCGCTGGTGAACATGTAGTCCTTACGCTCGCCCATGGGCTCTCCTCTTACGCAGGCGTCAGTCTTCGGGCCGCCGCCAGGTCCGCCAGCGCGACCTGCGGCCTGGGGCCGTAGTGCGAAATCACCTCGGCGGCCGCCAGCGAGCCGAGGCGCGCGCAGTCGGCGAGCGGGCGCCCGCGCGCCAGGCCGAACATGAAACCGGCGGCGTACTGATCCCCGGCCCCGGTGGTGTCGATCACCGCGTCCACAGGCTCGGCCGGGACCGCATGCGCCTCGGTCTTGGTCACCGCCACCGAGCCGCGCTCGCTGCGGGTGAGCGCGGCGATGCGGCAGCGTCCGCGGACGGCCGCGGCGGCGGCCTCGAAATCGCTGGTCTCGAACAGGGCGCAGATCTCCGCCTCGTTGGCGAAGAGGAGGTCCACTTCCGTCTCGATGAACTCCAGCAGCCCCTTGCGGTGGCGCTCCACCACGAAGGAGTCGGAAAGGCTGAGGGCGATCATCCGGCCCGAGGCGCGCGCCAGCCCCGCCGCCTTGGCGAAGGCCCGCCGCGCTTCCGGCGGATCGAAAAGGTAGCCCTCCAGATAGACGATCGCCGCCCCCTCGATCACCGCCGGGGCCACGTCGGCGGCGGCAAGCTCGGTGGCCGCCCCCAGAAAGGTGCACATGGTGCGCTGGCCGTCCGGCGTCACGTTGACGAGGCAGCGGCCGGTGGCCGCGCCGCCCTTCAACGGCGCGGTCTCGAAAGCCGCGCCGATGGCGCGCATGTCGTGGGCGAAGACCTCGCCCAGCTGGTCGTCCGCCACCTTGCCGATGTACGCGGCCCGCCCGCCCAGGCTAGCGACACCCGCCACCGTATTGCCCGCCGATCCGCCGGAGGTCTCGATGCCGGGCGCCATCTTGGCGTAAAGGGCGCGCGCACGGCCCTCGTCGATGAGCATCATCGAGCCCTTCGTCAGCGCGTGCTCGGCCAGGAACGCCTCCCCCGCCGGCGCGATCACGTCGACGATGGCGTTGCCGATGGCGGCGATGTCGAAATGGGCGGACATGCGGATTTCTTTATATGACCGCGCCCGCCGTCTCAAGTTGGGAACCGCGTCGGGCTGTGGCCTGTAATTGACCCACCGGCCGATGAGGCAGACCATATCGACCGTCCTCAGCAGACCAACGGTCAGGCAGGAGATATGGAATGTCGGGACTGATCCCGTGGCGGCCCCTCTCGGAAACGTTCGGCGCGGAGGCCGACATCGATTTGTCGCAGCCGTTCACGCCGCAAATGCTGGAGGCCTGGCGGGAGCTCTTCCGCACCCGCCATCTGATCCTGGTGCGTTGCGGAGCGCTGGAGACGGAGGCCCAGGAGCGGGCGACACGCGCGTTCGGCGAACTGCTTGTCGGCCGAGACGCGCAAGACCAGCCGTCGACGCTCACCTACGTCTCCACCAACGAGGAAAAGGGCGGATTGGGGACGACGGAGCTCGCCTTCCATTCGGACTTCTCGTTCACGCCCAAGCCGCTGGAGGGCATTTGCCTCTATGGCGACTCGGTGGTGGACGGCGCCTCCTCGACCAAGTGGATCAGCGCCATCGACGGCTACAACGGCCTCTCGCCGTCCTTGCGCAAGCGCATCGCCGATCTCAAGGTGGTGAACGTCATCTCGAACATCCGCCTCAAGCGCAACCGCTTCAACGGGTGCGAGCCCACCTTGCCGGCGACCACGCACCCGATCGTGCGCCACACCCCTTCGGGCGAGGCGTTCCTCTATGTCAACGAGGCCCAGACCGACCATATCGTCGGGCTTTCCGCAGCCGACAGCGACGCTATCCTCGACGAGCTCTTCGCCAGCCTCTACGCGTCGGGCCGTGTGGTGGAGCATCCCTGGCGCAAGGGCGATCTGGTGATCTGGAACAACTGGGTGTTGCAGCACGCGCGAGGGGAGGTGTCGGGCGTGGGCGAGCGCACCCTGAGGCGCTTCCAGATCGGGGGCGTTCCACTCGCCGAGCAGTTCCCCGACTTCATGGCGACCATGAGAGCGACCTACGGGCGCGGTCTCGTGCCCGTAGGCTACGATTGAAGGGCCTGGTCGGTGGCGACCTCCTCCGCCGAATATAGCGCTACCTATTTGCAGCTCACGGCTCACGTTCGGCGCTTGAGAGCGCGTGGATTTCGCGCAGAAACGGTGAAAGGGTTGTCGTCGCAGCCGACGTAGCGCTACCTGTTTGCCGCTCGCGAGATTCACGCGCAGCAACGCAAAGGCGGCGCACGGGCCGGACGTGGGTGGAAAATGGGAATGCTGGACGGAAGAGCGGCGATCATCACCGGCGCCGGGCGCGGCATCGGCCGCGGCTTCGCGATCGCCATGGCCCGGGAGGGCGCCTCCGTGGTGGTGGCTTCGCGCACGCCCTCGACGGTCGAGGAAGTCACCGGCGTCATCAGGGGCGAGGGCGGGAGAGCGTCGCCCTTCGTCTGCGACGTGGGCGAACGCGACCAGCTGAAGGCCCTGGCGGACGCCGCCGTCAAGGCGTTCGGCACGGTCGACATCCTGGTCAACAACGCCCAGGGCTTCGGCACGCCCGACAATCCGGTCGGCACCATGCCCCACTCCCCGGTGGAGACGATCACCTTCGAGGAGATGGAATACACACACCGGACGGGCTTCTACGCCACCCTCTGGCTGATGCAGTACTGCTTCCCCCACATGAAGGCCCAGGGCCGGGGCCGGATCATCAACATCGGCTCGCGCAGCGGCCAGCGCGGCAACGAGTTCGTCGCCTGCTACAACTCCAACAAGGAAGCCATCCGCGGCCTCAGCCGCACGGCCGCCCGCGAGTGGGCCCGATACGGGATCACCGTCAACGTGATCAACCCGTTGCTCGAGAGCAATTCCCTCGAGACCCTGCGCCACCGCAGCCCCGAGACGGCGCAGCGCATCGCCGACCGCATCGCGACCCTGCCCATGGGGCGCTATGGCGACCCGATCGAAGACGGCGCCCCGCTGGCGGTGTTCCTGGCATCCGACGCGTCGCGCTACGTCAGCGGCCAGACGATCATGCTCGACGGCTCCGACTACACCTACGCCTGAGACTGCCGCCTAGAGCGGACCGCGATTAGACGGAACCATAGCCAGCGTTGACGAGGTAGTTGGCGCATTCTTGGGGGCTGAAGAGGTCGAGGAGCTGGCCGGCTCTGCGCCAGGTGGCCTCGAGTTCCCTGGGC
>Ga0213876_10000797_pt1 | contig 21401 bp, 15 predicted proteins | sample BarmaccomBMRX_R9_FD_160113 | JGI IMG/M metagenome (GOLD analysis project Ga0213876, IMG submission 160113) | Root-associated microbial communities from Barbacenia macrantha in rupestrian grasslands, the National Park of Serra do Cipo, Brazil - RX_R9 | ecosystem: Host-associated > Plants > Roots... | reverse complement strand
CGCGTGGGACATGCAGAAATATTTCATCGACATGACTCACGCAGGAACCGCATGCCCGAGCAAAAACCGATCAGCAGCGTAAACGACTTCGTCGTCCGCTTCGCCAACGTCAACGGTTCGGGCTCGGCCTCCGCCAACGAGCTGTTCGCGCGCTCGATCCTGCGTCATGGCGTGCCGGTGTCGCCGCGCAACATCTTTCCCTCCAACATCCAGGGGCTGCCGACCTGGTACGAGGTGCGGGTGACGGAAGAAGGCCATCTCGGCGCGCGCGGCGGCGTCGACATGATGGTGGCGATGAACCCGCAGACCTGGGACAAGGACGTCGCCATGATCGAGCCCGGCGGCTATTTGTTCTACGACTCGACAAAACCGATGCCGACGTCGAAATTCCGCGGCGACATCACGGTGATCGGCGTGCCGCTGACCGCGATCACCAACTCGACCTATACCGATCCGCGGCAGCGCCAGCTGTTCAAGAACATCATCTATCTCGGCGCGCTGTCGGCGCTGTTCGACATGGATCCAAAGCTGATCGAGCAGCTGATCAGCGAGCAGTACAAGGGCAAGGAAAAGCTCCTGTCCTCCAACGTTCACGCGCTGCATCTCGGGCGCGACTGGGCGCTGCAGAACCTGAAATGCCCGATTGGGCTCCGCGTCAAGAAGGCCGACAAGGTCGGCGACCGCATCTTCATCGAGGGCAACAGCGCGGCTGCGCTCGGCGCAGTCTATGGCGGCGCCACGGTCTGCGCCTGGTATCCGATCACGCCATCGTCGTCGCTGGCGGATGCTTTCGCCAGCCACTGCAAAAAGCTGCGCCACGATCCCAAGACCGGCCAGGCGAAATACGCCATCGTACAGGGCGAGGATGAGCTCGCCTCGATCGGCATCGTGATCGGCGCCTCCTGGAACGGTGCGCGGGCCTTCACGGCGACGTCAGGGCCGGGTATCTCCCTGATGACCGAGTTCATCGGCCTCTCCTACTTCGCCGAAATCCCCGCTGTCATCATGAATGTGCAGCGCGCCGGCCCATCGACCGGCATGCCGACGCGCACCCAGCAATGCGACATCATCGCCTGCGCCTATGCCTCGCATGGCGATACCAAGCATGTGCTGCTGTTCCCGGAAGACCCGGCGGAAGCGTTTGAGTTCGCGGCGACTGCCTTCGACCTTGCCGAGCGGCTGCAGACCGTGATCTTCCTGATGCTCGATCTCGACATCGGCATGAACCACCGGCTGTGCCGGCCGCTGCGCTGGGACGACGCGCGTCAGTATGACCGCGGCAAGATCATGACCGCCGAAATGCTCGACGAAGGCCGTGATTTCGGCCGCTATCTCGACGTCGACGGCGACGGCATCCCCTACCGCACCTATCCCGGCACGCACGAGACCCGGGGCAGCTATTTTACCCGCGGCACTTCCCGGGATCGCTACGCGCGCTATTCCGAGGAAGGCCCCGTCTATGCCGACAACATGCAGCGGCTGGTGCGCAAGTTCGAAACCGCGCAGGATCTGGTGCCGCGACCGCTGCAGGCCAATGCGGCCAAGCCGACCAAATATGGCGTGATCTATTTCGGCTCGACCTCGCCGGCGATGGACGAGGCGATCGGCCTCTTGGAGGCGCGCGGGCATCTGCTCGATCGCCTCCGCATCCGCGCCTTCCCGTTCCACTCGTCGGTCGCAAGCTTCGTCGCCGATCATGACTTCGTCTATGTGGTCGAGCAGAACCGCGACAGCCAGCTGCGCCAGCTCATTGTCAACGAGAACGGCTTTGATCCGGTGCGCCTGATCCCGATCGTGCATTATGACGGCTCACCGATCACCGCCCGCTTCATCGCCAAGGCGATCGGCGACCACCAGGATCACCTCAAGGTCACCCCGCTGCGCAAGGCGGTGTCGTAGCGCGAGCTCAGGCTTGTAGGGTGGGCAAAGCGCAGCGTGCCCACCACGCGCCGGAAAAACTGTCGATGAGATGGTGGGCACGGCGCGCAAGAGGCGCGCCTTTGCCCACCCTACCAGATTTTTACCGCTTTCCCCCGCTTCGCGGGGCGGTCTTGCGCGCGGGCCTTTTTGCACGCGCCGCGGCCAGCTTCGGCTTCTCTTGCGGCCGCAGCAGCACATGCGGGTGAAAGGCATGATGCGGAATCAGCGCACCCCAGATCGGGTCCTTGCGATAGCTGTCGTCGAGCGCCGCGTTCAGCACCTCCTGCGCGGCATCATAGAGGCCTGACTTGCGCAGCACGGCCATTGTCGCGCCGGCCAGGAGCTGGGCGTCGTCACCTTGCCCGACGATGCCCTGCCCCGCCGCGATGGCTTCGGCGATCGCCTGCGCAATCTCTTCGTCGTGGTCGTCCCAGGTCTCGATGTCCTGAATGGAACGACCCTGGAGCGCTTTCAGCTTGCTGGTCGCGATGATCTGTCCGACCCGCCGCGCCGCAGCGGCCGCATCCGACAGTGTCATCTGTGTCTTGACCGCAACCGGGTTGCCCGATTCGGTCGGCACCAGTCCATCCAGCCCGACATGGGTCGTATCGCCAGTGACCGCGGCAGCAACGTCCTCGATCCCTTTCACATAGGCGTCGCGGCGGACCGGGCTCAGGCCCTGCAACGACTCGATCGCGCCGATCGCAAGATGCAGGCGAAGCAGATCGATCGGATGGTCGTCCATGGTGTTGTCGGGCCGCTTCTGCGCGTCGGTCGACAGCAAGGGTCGTCCGGGATGCGACCGTCGCTGCAGGTGGGCGCGAAACGCCGCCAGGAAAGCGCCCAGATTGATCGGGAACAGCGGCCCCATGTTCAGGATGCCGTAGACGTCGGCAATCGCTTCGTCCATCCAGTACGACCACAGCAGTGCGTTCAGCGCCGCCGTAGCGAGCGGCTTGCGCGGCGAAAAATGCGGCGCGAGCGCGTTGCGCACGGTCACGACGAGTTCGGCCAGCAGCCCTTCGTCAGCGTGCACGACGTCGTGGCCGCAAACTTCATGGCTCAACGCGGCCCACATGATTGGGTGATCACGATAAGTCGCGGGCAGGCTGACCACACCGATCGGCGTGCCGAACCGCTTCAACATCTCGTCCGACTCGACGGTGTAGGGCCCCTGCAGCGAACCAGAGAGAAACACGGCGAGCGGCGGCGTATTGGTCACCAGTTTGATGCCGGCAGCCGCCCGCTTGTCGCTGTCGAGAAAAGACCGGTAGAGATTCGAGACGATCGCCAGGAAGCGCCTCAGCTGCGCGCTGGTATCGACCCTGCTGACCCCGGGTCCATGCTGGTAGACCGCGCCATAGAGCATCTCCAGGGCCGTCTGCATGTATTCGGCGGGCTGCTCGCCGCTCTTCACCTGATGCTGCAACTTGCTCATCTCCGACGGCAGTGCGGCATCCAGCGGCTGATGAAAATTCTGGCGATAGATCAGCGGCAGAAGCGGCGCGCCCTTCGTAGTCGCAGCGCGCACATTGTTCACCGTCTTCAGTGGCGGATGAACACCATCGACGACGCCGGTGAGATCGACCGCAAAAAACTTCTGGTAAAGTCCGACAAATGACTGCAGATCGACCAGCATGACGCTCACCCCCGTGGCGAAGCCCCGCCCTTTTGCGCCGCAAAATGAACATGCTTAACGTGCGTGAAAGCCGTGGCGCCGCGTCGAAATTCGCCTGAATCTATATCATTCTAACAGCACATCGTGTAAGACAGCTCACAGAGTTCGCCTGCCACTTGAAGGCCAATCCGCAAGCGCCCATGACCTACATCGCCAAGCCGAAATTCCACCATCCGAGCCTGCCGAAGAACGCACTCGGCTTCACCCATCGCGACTATGAAGGCAAGATCTCGACGCTGTGCGCCGGCTGCGGCCACGATTCGATCACCGCCTCGATCATCGAGGCCTGCTTCGAGCTTTCGATCGAGCCGCACCGCGTCGCCAAGATCTCCGGCATCGGCTGCTCCTCGAAGACGCCCGACTACTTTCTCGGCAATTCGCACGGCTTCAATTCGGTGCATGGCCGCATGCCGTCGGTCTTGACCGGTGCCAACCTCGCCAATCGCGAGTTGATCTATCTCGGCGTCTCCGGCGACGGCGATTCCGCCTCGATCGGCTTCGGCCAGTTCGCGCATTCGATCCGGCGCGGCGTCAACATGACCTATATCGTCGAGAACAACGGCGTGTACGGCCTGACCAAGGGCCAGTTTTCGGCGACCGCCGACCGCGGTTCGAAATCGAAAAAGGGCGTCATCAACACCGACAACGCCATCGACCTCGTCGCCATCGCGCTGCAGCTCGGCGCCACCTACGTTGCGCGCAGTTTTTCGGGTGACAAGAGCCAGCTCGTGCCGCTGATCGAAGGCGCGATCCAGCACCAGGGTGCCGCCTTCATCGACGTGGTCAGCCCCTGCATCGCCTTCAACAATCATGCCGGCTCGACCAAGAGCTTTGACTATGTGCGCGAGCACAACGACGCGGTGAACCGGCTCGACGTCCTGACCGGCCGGGACCCGATCACGGTCGACTATGCGCCGGGCACGGTGCAGATCGTCGAGCAGCATGACGGCACGCGACTCGCACTGCGCAAGATCGACGCCGACTATGATCCGCATGACCGGCTGGGTGCGATGACCTTTTTGCAGAAGCACGCCGCTAAGGGCCAGATCGTTACCGGCTTGCTCTATGTCGATCCGGAGTCCGAGGACCTGCACAGCCATCTCAACACGGTGGAGCGGCCGCTCAACCAGCTCGAGGCCGGCGATCTGTGCCCAGGCTCGGCGGTGCTGGACAAGATAAACGCCAGCCTGCGCTGAGGTTGAAAAGGTAAGGCCGGCGAAAGAACCTCTCACCCGCGCCCCGCCGCTTAATTCCAATATCTTGTGCGCTCGACCGGTCGCACGCTTCCCATTTGCGTCTCGCGAGCTGCGGCACAGCCTTGGCCGCGCGATCGGCTGGAGGAGGTAAAATAATACTTGGCTTGCGCAGCCCTTAGGTAGATAGTACCTATCTAGGAACCAAGGAACCCTGCAATGGCTCTCAGCATCAAAGACTCTGAGACCGAGCGTCTGGCTCGGCATCTTGCCGAACTCACCGGGGAGAACATTACCACGGCAACCAAGCGGGCCATTGAGGAGCGCTTGCGCCGGCTTGGTGGCAGATCCCGCAAGGCCGCCCTGCTGGAGGATATGGCCGAAATCCGCCGGCGCTGGAGTGCAATGCCGGTCCTGGATGGCCGGCTGGCGGACGAGATCATCGGATATGACGAGCATGGACTGCCGCGCTGATGGTGATCGACACGTCGGCGATCGTGGCAATCGCCCTCAACGAGCCTGATGCGGCCGACCTCGAACGACGGATTGCCGATGACCCGGTGCGGCTGATTTCTGCGGCCACGGTGCTTGAAGTAACAATCGTGCTTGAGACTCGGCTCGGTGACGCAGGCGGACGCGAGTTTGACCTCTGGCTGCTCAAGATCGGCGCTGAGATCGTGCCGGTGGACGCCGAACAGACCGACGCGGCGCGGCGCGCCTGGCGTCGTTTCGGCAAGGGACGTCACGGTGCCGCGCTGAACTACGGCGACTGCTTTGCGTATGCGTTGGCGGTGACCCGCGGCGAGCCGCTGCTGTTCAAGGGCGAGGATTTTGCAAAGACCGATGTCAATCAGTCGGGCGGCACATGATCGCAGCAACGACGCCAGCGAAATCAACGCGAGCCTGCGCTGAGCCACCATCCTCTTCATTGCGAGGCGCGTTTGCGCCGATGCAATCCAGAGCCGCTTGCGAAATTCTGGATTGCTTCGCTTCGCTCGCAATGACGGCATTACTTCGCCGGCTTGTCGTTGATGTTGACGACCGTGCAGGTGAGGCCGGTGCCGGGCGCGCAAATACCGAGTGCTTCCTTGACCGCATCGTCGGCGCTGCGGCGTCCCGCGGACCAGCCGAAATGCGTGCCACTCACGACGAAGGCCTTGTTGGGGCCGCTTGCGAGATAGGTCCTGAACGCCTCCCGGCCCTTGTCGCTCAAGCCCGTCGGCGCCGGCAGATCGGGCACGTCAACCGCGATCTCGCGCTCGCGCAGTTTTAGATGATTGTCGGTCAGAAAGCGGTCGACGATCGGCGACCAGATCGCCATGCCATCCGCGCGGAACAGCTGATGGCCGTCCTCGCCGAAGGCCGGCGCGGCGACGAAACTGAGGTGGCTGCCGCCACTCGAAAATGCGTCGGTCATCTCCTTGACCAGCCGCGGCCCGAAAAAGTGATCGTTGGGCGCCGAGACCCATAATAGCGGCGTGCGCGACGTCTTGCCGTAGGCCGCGAAGGCAGCGACGAGCTCCGGCTCGCCGCAGACCTGGTCCGGCGCGGACGATCCCCTGCCCGGCGCGAAGGCGATCGCGGCGGCCAGACCCGGCGGCGGAGCGGCGGTCAGGGCGACCGTCGCAAATCCCCCGGCGGAGACGCCGACGCTGATCCATATGTTCTTGCTGACATAGGGCTGGTTGGTCATGAAGCGGGCGGCGGCTGCGATATCGCCGGCGGCGATGCGGCCCGCGCGCGCGTAATCGGGATGCGCGCAGCCGCCCCAGGCCTCGGCCCAGCCGCCTTCCGAGCGGCCATAACCACGGCGCAGCAGGACGACCGCGGTCCAGCCGCGCCGCGCGAACGCAGCCGCCTGGGACCACATCCGGTAAGGCGACATTTTTGCGCGATCGTTGCCATCGCGCGGCGAGCCGTGATTGATCAAGGCAAGCGGATGCGGGCCTCCGTCATCCGGCCGCACCACGATCGCCTCGAGCTTGAACGTCGCACCGGAAATGACGGCCGGAATCTGCAATTCGTCGGTCCGGATGCCCTCGGCCCGCAGCGATGCAGGCAGCAACGCCTGCAGCACCAGGCCAGCCGCGACCACATAGGCATAATTGATCCGAATCATTGCCCCTCAGCCCCCTGTCACCTCGACAAACTCATAGCATGTCATCGGGCCATGCTCGACGTCAGGGCTGATCTTTGCCCCGCAACAGCCGATCCCATTGCGTTTCCAGTCCTGCGAGCGCCTCGGCCAGCGGCGGCACCGCGAAGGGGCCGTCGGCCTCGCGCAGCAGGTCGAGCTCTCGCAGTTTCTTCAGCGCGTCATCGTGGGCGAACGCGACGCGAACGCCAAACATCTCCATGAGCAGCGCCTCGACGCGGGCGCCGAGCGCATCGGCGGAGAGCGGCGCCGCGGCCGTCAGCAGTCCGTAATAGGCGAGCAGCGCCTCCTTCCAGTCCTGCTCCTCAGCCTCGCCGATCAGGTAGTTGAAGATGCCGGTGTTGTTGTTGACGTTGCGAAAATAGATGTTGTCGGTGACCTGCTTTTGGTGGATCAGCGACTGGCGGTGGAAATTGCCCCATTGCCGCAGCACGAAGGCGCCGAGCGCGAACAGGCCGCTGATCGCCGCCAAGGCCTGCTTCGTGTCGTCGTCGTGCAGCGCGCCGGAGAGACCGAGATAGAAGCCGGCCACCGCGAACAGCACCGTGAGCGTCGAGGCGAGCTTGATCAGGATTGGCACGCCGCCGACCAGCGCCGGCACGCCGAGCGCCAACTGGTCGAACACGCTCATCACCACGCGCACGTCCGGGAACAGCGCTTCGAGATCGCCGCGCGCGATGTGACGGAAATATTTGAACAGCACGGCGCCGCCGCGCAACTTCTTGCGCTTGCCCTTCGTGCCTCGCCACGCGCTGGCGAATGGCTTGCGCGGCTTGGGCCGCTCGCCATCCACCTTCGTCGCCACCATCAGCACGACATCGTCATAGACTTCGACCTCGAGGCTGCGGCGGCGCAGCCCGAACAAAGAGGGGATCTCGATGGTCTCCTTGTGGTCGCCGCGCCGGAACATGCGCACATCACGAAACTCCTCGATCGGCGCCTCGATCCGCACCCGCACCAGCGCATGCTCGCCGAAGGCGCGGACGATCACCTCGTGCGGGATTTCGACGAAGTTCGCTTCGGTGACGACACGGACGAATTCATCGCTCAGGTTTCGATAGGCCGCCTCGACATCTCCGGCGGCACGCGTCGCCGGCGCGCTGACCTCCGGGTCGAAGTAGAAATAGGCCTCGCGCAGCTGGTCGAGCTCTTCAAAATACCTGACATGAAAGATCGCGCCCAGCATGCGCGCAAAGCGGCGAAAGCTCAGTGCCTGATCGGCCGGCAGCCCGGTATCGCTGACGAGAGCGGCGACGATGTCCGACTTTCGTAGCGGAATGAATTTTTCCCGCGGCTCGGGCGCGGCGGTCTCGTTCGACGCTTCACTCACAACGCTTCCGCCGACACTGTCGCAATCGTTGCCCGCAGCTGGCGCGGCGGTCACACCTATTAAACATGTGCCGCGCCGAAACCGCTGGCGCGGCGTATGCAGTATAACGAGCTTGTCGCTGCCACGCCACTTGCGCTGCCAATCGTGACGGCGACCAATGCACCTCCCGGAAGACCTGTCGCGCCAGGCGGCAGCGGCACAAGGCTTCGGGTTTCAGCGGCGAGCGCGGTGAAACATTCTTTCATGATGCTCGGCTGCGACGTTCCACACCGGAGATCTGACCATGCTCGCCCTGTTTGCGGCCTCGAGCCGCACTCCCCTGCCCTTTCCACGTTTACACCCGGTCGCGTCCCACCTCAGAATGGATCAAAACGACACCAGCGGCGTTGTTCGGAGTGAGTGGAAATCCGTCGGTTTCGTGTGTTGACAATCCGGGCCCGCGCGCCAGAAAGGTGACCCGGAACTTTACAATTGGCGCAGATCGGGCAGAGCAGGTCATCATGAACCCCGTCAAAGCACTTGAGACGCACGGCCAGGCTGTCTGGCTGGATTTTCTGGCCCGCGGCTTCGTCGCCAAGGGAGACCTGAAGGCGCTGATCGACAAGGACGGCCTCAAAGGTGTCACCTCGAATCCGTCGATCTTCGAAAAGGCAATCGCAAGCTCCGACGAATATGACGCCCCGATCGGCAAGGCGTTGGCTAAACGCGACCTGCCGGTCGCCGAATTGTTCGAGCGCCTCGCTGTCGAGGACATCCAGAACGCCGCCGACGTGCTGCGTCCGGTCTACGACCAGCTCGATGGGGCTGACGGTTATGTCAGCCTCGAAGTGTCACCCTATCTCGCCCTGGATACCAAGGGCACGATCGTCGAAGCCGAGCGGCTCTGGAAAGATGTCCGGCGCAAGAACCTGATGGTCAAGGTGCCGGCGAGCCAAGAGGGCCTGCCGGCGATCGAGCACCTGATCGGCGAGGGCATCAACATCAACATCACGCTGCTGTTCTCGCAAAAAGTCTATTTGCAGGTCGTCGAAGCCTATCTTGCGGGCCTCGAAAAATACCTCGCCCAGGGCGGCGATCCCTCGCACATCGCGAGCGTCGCCTCGTTCTTCGTCAGCCGCATCGACAGCGTGGTCGACAAGAAGCTCGACGAGAAGATCGCGCAGGCCAACGATCCCATGGAGAAGGTCCGGCTGGCCGCGCTGCGCGGCAAGGTCGCGATCGCCAACGCCAAGCTCGCCTACAAGCACTATAAACGACTGTTTTCCGGCCCGCGCTGGGAGAAGCTCGCCGCCAAGGGCGCAAAGCCGCAGCGGCTGCTCTGGGCTTCGACCGGGACCAAGAACAAGGCCTATAGTGACGTGCTCTATGTCGAGGAGTTGATCGGGCCGGACACCGTCAACACCATGCCGCCGGCGACACTCGAGGCGTTTCGCGACCATGGCCGCCTGCGCAACAGCCTCGAGGAAAACATCCACGACGCCGAGCATACGCTGGCCGAACTCGAACAGGCCGGCATCTCGCTCGACGAGATCACCGCCGACCTCGTCGAGGATGGCGTCAAACTGTTCGCCGATGCCGCCGACAAGCTTTTGGGCGCGGTCGCCCACAAGCGCGCGGCCGTGCTGGGCACCGGGCTCGACCGCCAGCAGATGGCGCTCGCGGACGACATCGGCAAGGCCGTCGACAAGGCCGCCGAGGAATGGCGCGCCTCGGCCAAGGTGCGCAGGCTCTGGCAGCGCGACAATTCGGTGTGGACCGGACAGGACGAAGATAGATGGCTCGGCTGGCTGACCAGCCCAGAGGCGGCCGATATCGCCGACTACGAGGATTTCGCCAAGCGGGTGAAGGGCCAGAAATTTTCCGACGCGGTCGTGCTCGGCATGGGCGGATCGAGCCTCGGCCCGGAGGTACTGGCGCGGACCTTTGCAAAAAAATCCGGCTTTCCGAAACTGCACGTGCTCGACTCGACGGACCCAGCCCAGGTGCGCCACCTGGAAGAGAAGATCGACATCGCCCGCACGCTGTTCATCGTCTCCTCGAAGTCGGGCGGCACCACCGAACCGAACGCGATGAAGGACTATTTCTTCGCGCGCGTCAGTGAAGCGATCGGAGGCGACAAGGCCGGCCACCGCTTCATTGCCGTGACCGATCCCGGCTCCTCGCTGGAGAAAGCCGCAAAAGAGCTCGGCTATGCGCGCGTATTCTACGGCGACCCCACGATCGGCGGCCGCTACTCGGTGCTGTCGCCGTTCGGCCTGGTGCCGGCGGCGACCGCAGGGATCAGCGTGCGGAGCCTGATCCAGCACGCGCGCGCCATGGCGCGCTCCTGCGGCGCGGACGTGCCGCCTGCGGAAAATCCCGGCGTCAAGCTTGGCCTCGCGATCGGGCTCGCTGGGCTCGAAGGCCGCGACAAGGTGACTATCCTGTCGTCGGCCGCTATCGCCGATTTCGGTGCCTGGGCGGAGCAGCTGATTGCCGAATCCACCGGCAAGGAAGGCAAGGGATTGATCCCGATCGACGGCGAACCGCTGGGCGCGGCCTCGGTGTACGGAAGCGATCGCTTCTTCATCGACATCAGGACCGAGGACGAGTCCGATGCCGAACATGATGACAAGCTCGCCGCGCTGGAGCAGGCCGGCCATCCCGTGGTCCGGATCGTGATGAAATCGGCCGACCACATCGGACAGGAGTTTTTCCGCTTCGAGATCGCAACCGCCGTGGCGGGCAGCGTTCTCGGCATCAACCCGTTCGACCAGCCCGACGTCGAATCGGCAAAAATCAAGACGCGCGAACTGACGGCCGCCTTTGAAAAGACCGGCGCGCTGCCGACGGAGACGCCTGCCCTCTCCACGCCGGAGGCCGATCTTTACACCGACGACGCCAATGTGGCGGCACTGCGAGAGAAGGGCGCCGATGGCAGCCTGGCGTCCTGGCTGAAGGCCCACCTCGCCCGCGCCGAAGAGGGCGACTATGTCGCGCTGCTGGCCTATGTCGAGCACAACGCTGCGCATATGGATACGCTGCAGGCCGTTCGGCTTGCAGTTCGCGACCAGCGTCATCTCGCCACTTGCGCGCAGTTCGGCCCGCGCTTCCTGCATTCGACCGGACAGGCCTACAAGGGCGGTCCGGACGAAGGCGTCTTCCTGCAGATCACCGCCGACGATGCAAGCGACCTTCCGATCCCCGGACAGGAAGCGAGCTTTGGCGTCATCAAGGCGGCGCAGGCGCGCGGCGATTTCGACGTGCTCACCGAACGCGGCCGCCGCGCCCTGCGGGTGCATCTGAAAGGCAGCCTGAAATCCGGACTGAAGCTGCTGGATGACGCGATCTCCGAAGCTCTGAACTGAGAACAGGGACAAGAACATGCAGCTCGGCATGATCGGCCTGGGGCGGATGGGCGGCAACATCGTTCGCCGCCTGCTAAAGAGCGGACATTCGGCTGTGGTCTATGACAAGGATCCGAAGTCCGTTGCGGCGCTTGTCGCCGAAGGCGCGGTTGGCGCAGCGACGCTGGAAGAGTTTACAGCCAAGCTCGACAAACCACGCACCGCCTGGGTGATGCTCCCGGCGGGCAAGATCACGGAAGCAACGATCGAAACCCTGTCGACGCTGATGCAGGCGGACGACGTCATCATCGACGGCGGCAATGCGTTCTGGCAGGACGACGTGCGGCGTGGCAAGGCGCTGCAGCCGCGCGGCATCCACTATCTCGATGTCGGCACATCCGGCGGCGTCTGGGGGCTCGATCGGGGTTATTGCATGATGATCGGCGGCGAGAAGGCGGTGGTCGAGCGTCTTGATCCGATTTTTGCGGCGCTCGCGCCCGGCCGCGGGGAGATTCCATCCACACCGTCGCGCGAGGGCCGTGATCCCCGCGTCGAGCGGGGCTACATCCATGCCGGTCCCGTGGGCGCGGGCCACTTCGTCAAGATGATCCACAACGGCATCGAATATGGCCTGATGCAGGCCTATGCCGAAGGCTTTGATATTCTTAAGAACGCGGGCAGCGAGGCGCTGCCGGCCGGGCACCGCTTCGACTTCGACCTCGCCGACATCGCAGAAGTGTGGCGGCGCGGCAGCGTGATTCCGTCCTGGCTGCTCGACCTCACCGCCTCGGCGCTGGCGAAAAATCCGACGCTGCAAAGCTATTCGGGATTCGTCGAGGATTCCGGCGAGGGCCGCTGGACTGTCAATGCCGCCATCGACGAGGCGGTGCCGGCGGAAGTGCTGACTGCCGCGCTGTTCGCGCGTTTCCGCTCGCGCCAGGATCATACCTTCGCCGAAAAGATCCTTTCGGCGATGCGCGAGGGGTTTGGGGGCCACAAGGAGCCGCCGCATGATGCGGCAGGCAGCACCAGGAAGGCCTGATGTCGATGCCGGACGGCCAGCCAGCTCACCACAAGCCGGAGGCTTGCGCCTTCGTCATTTTTGGCGCCACAGGCGACCTCACCCACCGCCTCGTCATCCCGTCGCTCTACAACCTCGCTGCGTCAGGCCTGCTGCCCGACCCGTTCTGTGTTGTCGGCGTGACCCGCAGGCCGATGGAAAGCCGGGCCTTGCGCGACGGCTTCCTGAAGGGTCTGCACGAGTTCGCGACCCGTCGTGTGGACGACCGCATTGCCGAAAAACTGCTCGAATGCGTCACCGCCGTCGCGGCCGATCCCGCCGAACCGGAATCCTTCGGGGGGCTGAAGCAGCAACTCGAAAAGCTCGAAGCCGCGCGGAATACCGGCGGCAACCGCCTGTTCTATCTCGCCACTCCGCCCAATGCATTTGCGCCGATCGCGCGCGAACTCGGCCGCACCGGCCTCGTCAAGGAGGACGGCCGCGCGTGGCGGCGGCTCGTGGTCGAAAAACCGTTCGGAACCGATCTTGCATCCGCTGAGGCGCTGAATGCAAAGCTGCTCAAGATCCTGGACGAGCATCAGATCTACCGGATCGATCATTACCTCGGCAAGGAAACGGTGCAGAACATTCTGGTGCTGCGCTTTGCCAACGGCATGTTCGAGCCGATCTGGAACCGGCATCACATCGATCACGTGCAGATCATGGTGGACGAGAACCTCGGCGTCGGCCATCGCGGCAACTTCTATGACCAGACCGGCGCGCTGCGCGACATGGTGCCGAACCATCTGTTTCAGCTATTGTCGCTGGTCGCGATGGAGCCGCCGGCGCGCTTCGATGCCCACACCGTACGCACGGAAAAGGCCGAAGTGCTCCAGGCGATCCAGGTTCCGACCGCGGCCGAGGCGCTGAGGAATTCCGTGCGCGGCCAATACACCGCGGGTAGCGTCAATGGCGAAGAGATCATCGACTACCGCCGCATCAACGATGTCGGGCCGGACAGCATCACCGAAACCTTTGCCGCGCTGAAACTGACCATCGACAATTGGCGCTGGGCCGGCGTGCCGTTTTATCTGCGCACCGGCAAGGCGCTCGGGCACAAGCGCACCGAGGTGGCCATAAAATTCCGTCAGGCGCCGCTCTCGATGTTCGCCTGCACGCCGGTGGAAAAACTCGCGGAGAACTATCTCGTGGTCGGCATCGCGCCCAACGAAGGCATCACGCTGCAGTTCAACACAAAAGTCCCCGGCCCGGCCGTGATGGCGAGCGGGGTCGAGATGAAGTTTCGCTACAAGGACTATTTCAAGGCCGAGCCCTCGACCGGCTATGAGACGCTGATCTATGACTGCATGATCGGCGACAACATCTTGTTCCAGCGCGCCGATGGCGTCGAAGCCGGCTGGCGGGCGGTGCAGCCTTTCCTGGACGCCTGGAAGAAAGCCGGCGCCGATGGCCTGGAGTTCTATGCGGCGGGCAGCCAGGGACCGGAGGGGGCGTTCGACCTGATGAAACGCGATGGCCGCAAATGGCGGACGCTTGACCCATGACGCCCTGCGCGCTGATCGTGATGGGGGTGTCCGGTTCAGGCAAGAGCACGGTCGGGGAAGCATTGGCCCAGCGCCTTACCTGGCGCTTCGAGGACGGCGACAAATTCCATCCCGCAAGCAACGTGACGAAGATGCACGCCGGCATTCCCCTGACCGATGACGATCGCTGGCCGTGGCTCAAGGCCATCGCGGATGAGATCGACCGGGGCTGCGAAGCCCGCTCACCCGCGGTCATCGCCTGCTCCGCGCTGAAGCGCGCCTATCGCGACGTGCTCGTCCACGGGCGAGGTGATGTCCGGATCATCTATCTCAGGGGCGACCAGGCCCTGATCGCGCGCCGGCTCGCGCAGCGAACGGGCCATTTCATGCCGCCCGGACTTTTGGCCAGCCAGTTTCAGACGCTGCAGCCTCCGAGCGACGACGAAGCCGCCATCGCCGTATCGATCGATGCGCCGGTCGCGGCGATCGTGGACGAGGTGGTTCGTCAATTGCAGCCGGCGCCTGCCGAAACTCCTCACTCAACCGGAAATCCCGCATGACCCGCATCGCGCTCGTCGTCTCCGACGTCGACGGCACCCTGCTGACCAAGGACAAGACCCTCACCGAGGCCGCCACGCAGGCGGCACGCCGGATCCATGCCGCCGGCATCGGCTTCACCATCACCTCGAGCCGCCCGACCATCGGCATGCGTTTCCTGATCGAGCCGCTCGCGATCATGCTTCCGATCGGCCCATTCAACGGCAGCGCGATCGTCGACCCGCAGATGAACCCGATCGAACAGCATCTGATCCCGGTCGCCGCCGCCGAGCGCAGTATCGAGGTGCTGGAGCGGTATGGCGTCGACATCTGGCTGTTCACGCTCGATACCTGGTTCACGCGCAATGCCGCGGGCGAGTACGTGCCGCACGAGGTGCGGGCGATCCGGACCGACCCGACCGTCGTCAAGGATTTTGCGCCATATGTGGCGCGGGCCTGCAAGATCGTCGGCGCCAGTTCGGATTTCGAGCTGCTCAGGCGCTGCGAGACCGACATGCGCGCAGCGCTGGGCGACCAGGCCACCGCGGTGCGCTCGCAGAACTACTATCTCGATATCACCCCGCCCGGCCGTGACAAGGGCACCTTCGTCGCCACCATGGCGCAGCGGCTCGGCATTTCCGTCGATGCGGTCGCGACCATCGGCGACATGGCAAACGACATCGCAATGTTTGCGGCCAGCGGTCTCTCGATTGCGATGGGCAACGCCCATGACGAAGTCAAGGCGCGGGCCAAACTGGTCACGGCCACGAACGAAGACGAAGGCTTTGCCAAGGCGATCGACATGATTTTGGAGCGCAGCGCGGCGGGCTAGAGAAGAAGAGTTGTGCTGCCGCGACACTGGCGGTCGGCGCCCTCTCCCCGCATGCGGGGAGACGTGAACCCCGTCCTGGTCAGGCCGACCTTTGTCTATCAGACCCGATGATCCGTTGGCGTAATGGCCGGGATTGTTGCATTCTCCGGGGATGCAAGCTCCCACAGCCACACGTTTTGCGCCCATGCACTGGATGTTCCGGCCATCGATCAGGCGAAAGATCGTCGGCATCGCCGTCGGCCTGATCGTTCTCATGGTGCTCACCTCCGCCGTCTCGGCGTTCATGGCGGGAACGGTCGGCCATCTCCTCGACGAGCTCAATGACCGGTACTTCCCGGCCTACGATCACCTGGCGCGGGCTAACATCAAGTCGCTCGAGCGCGCCATCGCGCTGCGCCGGATGATGATCGCGAAGATGCAGCCGGAGCCCGACGAAGCGGGCTATGCCGCCCGCCTGAAGGCGTACCGGGAGGCAGACACCGAAGTCGAACGGGAGGGACAGGAGGCCCGGAAACTCATCAACGCCATCATCGACGACCCGACGACGCCATCCGACAACGCGGCGCTGGGACGGATCGACGACCGGATCGAGAACGCGATCGACGAGGCCCGCAAGCAGTTGAGTGAGCAATCAGCCCAGTTGCTTCGCCAGCTGGATGCAAAGGATTTCGCCGCGGTCAGGGAAACGCTCGAACGCGTCGATGCGATGCGCGACGAGTTCACCCAGAGGATCGACGCCATCCGCGCCGACATGCTGAAGCAGGTCTATGCGTCGAGCTCCGTCGTGATCCGCAATCAGCGCCGGGCCATGCTGATCTCGGTGATCGTGACCGCACTTGCCGCGACGATTGGACTCGGCTTCGCGCTTGTTGTTTCGAGCGGAATTACGCGGCCGGTGCGGCAGCTTCTGGAAGGCACGCGCCATGTCGAAGCCGGCGACCTCGACCGCCCGATCAGCGTCTCCACCGCGGACGAGATCGGCCAGCTCTCGCTCGCCTTCAACCGGATGGTCGAGCGGCTGCGGCGCAACGAACAGATCAGGGAGACGTTTGGCCGCTATTTCGATCCAAGAATCGTCGAGGGCATGATCGACAACCCGGCGCTTTCGACCACTCAGGGACAGCGCTGCGTCATGACGGTGCTGTTCTGCGACCTCAGGGGATTTTCGGCGCTCAGCGAGGGCGTCACGCCGCAGGGTCTGGTCAAGATCATCAATCATTACCTGACCACGATGTCCTCCCCGGTCCGCGTGCATCGGGGCATTCTCGACAAATATATCGGCGATGCCATCATGGCCTATTGGGGCCCGCCCTTCGTCGAAGCCGCCGAACAGGCCGAGCTCGCCTGCCGCGCTGCGGTCGACATGATCGACGCCGTGGCCACCCTGCGCAGGGAGCTGCCGGAGCTGCTCGACGTGCGGGCGATCCCGATGCAATGCGACGTCCGGATCGGGGTCGCCACCGGCGACGTGCTGGCCGGCAGCATCGGCTCGGCGTTCATGATGAGCTACACCGTGATGGGCGATGCGGTGAATCTGGCCTCACGCCTGGAGGCGGCGAACAAGGAATACGGCACCCGCTCGCTGGTCTCGGAGGGCGCGATCGCGACGGCAGGTGCATCCGTCGAGGTTCGCGAGGTCGACCGCCTGATCGTGTTCGGGCAGACGCGCCCGCAGGCCGTGTTCGAAATATTGGGACGGACGGGCGCGCTGACGCCGGCGCAGATGACTCTCCGCGAACACTATGCGCGAGGTCTCGCTGCCTACCGGAAGCAGCAGTGGGACGAGGCGCGCAAAGCGTTCGGCGCGGCGCTCGAGATCGCCGCGGACGACGGACCTTCGCTCACGCTCCTCAAACGCATCGACGTGTTCGAGCGCAAGCCACCCCCAGCCGACTGGGACGGCTCCTGGACGATGGAACATAAGTAGAGGTGGACTGATTCTACGGCAGGTTCGCTCTTGGGATGCGCTCGACTGCTTCCACGAACTCGTCATGCCCGCGACAAGCCCGCCATCACGACCGAAAAAACGTTGGAAGCCTTTTCGCCTGAGCTTGTGAGCTACGTCGAGCGCTGCATCGCGGGTTTCTCACTGGCATGCTTGGCGCGGCTGAGGTTTTGCGCGGTATTGATCAGCGCGATGTGCGTCAGCGCCTGCGGGAAATTACCGGTCTGCCGCCGCGCGCCGGGATCGTACTCTTCGGCAATCAGCCCGAGATCATTGGCGAGCGCGACCACGCGATCGAACAGCGCCTGGGCTTTTTCGGCATCCCCGCCCAGTACATAGGCATCGGCGAGCCACAGGCTGCAGGCCAGGAACGCGCCCTCGATCGGCTGCACCTCCCGCGTCACCTCGCGGGGATCGTGCCGCAGCACAAAACCGTCGCGCATCATGTGCTTCTCGATCGCCTGGACCGTGCCGCGGATGCGCGGATCGGTCGGCGGAAGGAAGCCGACGGCCGGCAGCAGCAGCACGCTCGCGTCCAGCATTTTCGAACCATAGGATTCGACGAAGGCATTCTGGCCGGGATCAAAACCCTTTTCGCAGACATCGTGGTGGATCGCATTGCACAGTTTTCGCCAGCGATCGCGCGGCGCCTTGAAGCCAAACGCGTCGGCGCTCTTCAGCGCGCGATCGAAGGCGACCCAGGCCATCACCTTGGAGAAGACATAGTGCCGTCCTGCCCCGCGCCGCTCCCAGATGCCGTGATCCGCCTCCTGCCAGACCTCGGCGAGGTGATCGAGCACCGCGCATTCGAGCGCCCAGGTGTTGTTATCGAGCTTCAGCTTGGTCATCCGCGACTGGTGGAATACGTCGAGCAGCTCGCCATAGACGTCGAGCTGCACTTGCGCATGCGCCGCGTTGCCGATTCGGACCGGTTTTGCGCCTTCGTAGCCGGGGAGCCAATTCGCCTCCCATTCCAGCAGGCGGCGCTGCCCCATGATGCCGTACATGATCTGCATGTTGTCAGGCGATCCGGCCACCGCGCGGAGCAGCCAGTTGTGCCAGGCGGAGGCTTCTTCGGTGTAACCCGAGTTCATCAGCGCAAGCAGCGTGAAGGTGGCGTCTCGCAGCCAGCAGAAACGATAGTCCCAGTTGCGCGCTCCGCCCAGCTTCTCCGGCAGTGAGGTGGTCGGAGCTGCGACGATGCCGCCGGTCGGCCCATAGGTCAGCGCCTTCAGCGTGATCAGCGAGCGCAGGACCAGATCGCGATAGTCGCCGTCATGGTTGCAGCGATCGCTCCACTCGGTCCAGAACCGCTCGGTCTCCTGCAGCGCGCGCGCCGGATCGATCGGTTTTGGCAGCGGCAGATGCGACGGGCCATAGGTCAGCACGAACGGGATGGTTTCGCCGGCCCCGATCTCGAAGTCGGCGACCGTGGTCATGTTTTCCCCCCGGGTTTCGACGGGCGTGCGCAGCACCGTCATGTCCTGTCCGCAGATCGCGAGCAGCGCGGAGCGATCCTCCGTTCGCTTGACCCAGGGAATGTCGCAGCCAAAGCCGAAGCGGATCACGAGCTCCATCCGCATCGCCATCCGGCCCTCGATGCCACGGACGAGGCGAACGACGTCGGAGGCCTCGCCGCGCGGCGGCATGAAATCGATCACGGCAACGATGCCGTCGGCCGTCTCGAAGCGGGTTTCCAGGATCAGGGTCTTGTCCCGGTAGCGACGCGCGACCCTGGCTGTCTCGTCCTTTGGGGCGATCAGCCATCGGCCGTTCCGCGCCGTGCCGAGGATCGCGGCAAAACAGGCGTCGGAATCGAAGGCTGGCCAGCATAGCCAGTCGATCGATCCGTTTCGGCCGACCAGAGCTGCGGTTTCGCAGTCGCCAATCAGTCCATAATCCTCGATCCTGCAGGGCATTCTGGCCCTTCCTGGAAACGGTGTTTCAACACGCTTAGTTCTTGGCGCGCTCGGCCGTCGCAGCTCTGAGCGCGGCGACGTCGACCGTAGCCTCGATTTCCCCCAGCGCGACCGGCAGACGCTGCCGCCAGTTCGGGTGCTCGTCGATGGTGCCGGGAATGTTGGGCTGCTCGACTACGCCGAGCAGATCCTCCAGCGCCACGGCCAGCAGGCGCGACGGCGTGCGCGCCAGAAAGCCGATCACCGAAGCGAAATCGTGCCTGTCGATGCTGTGCCCCTTGAGGATTTCGTCCAGCATGCCGAGCGCGCGCCAGCGCGCATCATCGGTTTCGCCGGGATCGATCCCGAGCCCGCGTTTCCGCTTCAGATCGCCGAAGGACCGCCAGCCGGCATAGGTCGACAGGTCGTGGGTGTTGAAGGTGATCAGCGCATTCGGCGCATAATGATCGAGGCCGAAGAAACGGCCATCATCGTCGCGCTCGAACAGCATCACCTTGTAGGACCAGATGTTCCAGTCAGCCATGTCATCGCGAAAGCCCGGCGGTACGGTGCCGAGATCCTCGCCAATGACAACGCAGCCATGGGCGACGCTCTCCTGTGCGATGACCGCGAGCAGCGCCTCCAGTGGCATCTGCACATAGGCGCCCTTCCTTGCCGGGAACCCATGCGGAATGAGGTAGAGCCGCTTCAATCCCAGCACGTGGTCGAGCCGGATCGCGCCGGCGTAACGCATCGACGCCCGCAGCATGTCGCGGAATGGCTCGAAGCAACGGAGTTCGAGACCGGCGGCGTTGAAGCCGGCCAGGCCCCAGTTCTGGCCAACCGTGTTCAGCGGGTCCGGCGGCGCGCCCACAGCGAGCGAGCGCGAGATCGCGGCCTGCTCGTTCCAGGCGTCAAAACCGTCGGACTGCACGCCGACGGCCACATCGAGGTAAAGGCCGACCTTCATGCCGAGCCGGTCGGCCTGCGCCTTGCAGGCGCGGAGCTGCCGGTCGGCCGTCCATTGCACATACTCCACGAACTCGATCTCATTCGCGTCCGCTCCCGCGCGCAGGCGGTCGCAAGCCGCCTGGTCCGGCCGCCGCCATTCCTGCGGCCATTCCCACCACGGCGTGTTGAAGCGGTGCCGCAGCACCTCGAAACAGGCGAAACGCTGCAGCAGCACGCCGCCTTCGGCGCGGAAATTCGCAAAATCCCGCAGGCGCTCCGGGGCGCGTTCGGCACGGAACGCCGCGAAGGCCGCGCGCAGCGCTTGCCATTTGAGCGCGGCGACGCCGGCATAGTCTACGACCGCACTGCGCCGCAGCGGCCCGAGATCATCGCTGCCGGGACCTGGCCGGTAGTCGCTGATCGTCTCGACATCGATGTAGAGCGGGTTCAAGAACAACCGGCTGTTCGGCGAGTAGGGGCTGCAATCGGTCGGCCGGTCATCAAACAGAGCATGCAGCGGATTGAGGCCGACACCGTCGGCACCCAGGCGGCTTGCGAGTTCGATCAATGCCGAAAGATCGGTAAAATCCCCGATGCCCCAATTGCGTGCAGATCGGATGCCATACAACTGGACGGCCAGGAGCCAGCCGCGATTAAACGCGCCGCCAAAGGCGCGTTCCGGCGCAACCAGGAGTGGCACCTCTTCATCGGCGGACGCCGCATCCGTCATCCGCAGGCGATAGGAGCCGACCGGAAGATCCTGCGGCCAGACGATGACCCCCTCGTTGGTCACCCCCCGGGCAATCACCTTGCCGCCACCCGCGATCTCCCAACCCAGCGGAAGCCTGACCGCCTTGCTCAGTTCGGTCTGGCTCGCCCGCCCGCTGCGAACCACGACCGAACCTTCGATGATGTGGCGTGGTGTCCGGTTCGGGAAGGCATCGACGATGATTTTCAATGCCGTTTCGTCGGTGACGTGGCGTTGACCCTGACCGTCGAAAAATTCGGTGAGGATCCCGAGATCGCGGGCTTGGGCGGAAAGGTTCATTCGGCACACGGTTTTGTAGGTAAGGACGTCAGGAATCAAGTGGA
>Ga0213876_10000796_pt1 | contig 21416 bp, 24 predicted proteins | sample BarmaccomBMRX_R9_FD_160113 | JGI IMG/M metagenome (GOLD analysis project Ga0213876, IMG submission 160113) | Root-associated microbial communities from Barbacenia macrantha in rupestrian grasslands, the National Park of Serra do Cipo, Brazil - RX_R9 | ecosystem: Host-associated > Plants > Roots... | reverse complement strand
ATCCTCGTTTACGCTCGTCGCGAGCTCGCGGCCGCTCGCCAGACCTGCCGGGTCATCCGCACCACCGGGAGCTCGAGTCCGCTGATCGCCGTTGTCACCGAGGGCGGCCTCACGGCTATTGCGGCGGTGTGGGGACTCGACGACGTGGTCCTCGAGACCGCCGGGCCGGCTGAGGTCGAAGCGCGGATCCGGCTAGCGCTGGGGCGCGCACTCGCCGCCGATGAGTCGATGGCGCGCCCGAGCGAGGAGATCCGCTCCGGTGACCTGTCGATCGACGAGCTGACCTATCAGGCCAGGCTCGGCAGCGAGTCACTCGACCTGACCTTCAAGGAGTTCGAGCTGCTGAAGTTCCTGGCGCAGCACCCAGGCCGCGTCTTCACCCGCGCCCAGCTGCTGCAGGAGGTGTGGGGCTACGACTACTTCGGGGGTACACGCACGGTCGACGTCCACGTCCGTCGGCTGCGCGCAAAGCTCGGCCCCGAGCGGGAGGCGCTGATCGGCACCGTGCGCAACGTCGGCTACAAGTTCGTGGCGCAGCCGTTGCAGGCGCTTCCCACGCTGCCCGGCGACGAGATCGACGAGCGCGGATCGCTGACGCCGTACGAGGTGCCGACCCACCGCAGCTGATCCGGGCACTAGGGTCACCGCAATGGGCGACCGGCAAATCGAGCACGCCGCTCAGCTCGACGGCGAGCAGACAGCTGCGGTCGTCGGGCTCGTGAAGCAGGTCATGGTCGCCGAGGGCGTGAAGCCGGTCTCCGAGCAGTCGCTGCTGGACCTCAAGTACGGCGCCGGCACCGACACTGAGCACCTGCTGGTCCACGCCGGGTCGAACCTGGTCGGGTACGCGCACATTGACGGTGGGTCGGTCGCCGAGATCGTGTCACTGGACCCTGATGTGCTGCGCTCGCTGGTCACCGAGATCACCCGCACTGCAACCGACGGGCTCCGAATCTGGGCGCACGGCGAGACCTCCGGCGCGGCGACCGTGCTGCGCGAGCTGCAACTGCGGGCGGACCGCGTCCTGCTCCAGATGCGACGCTCGCTGGCCGAACCGATCCCCGACCCCGTGTGGCCGGACGGCGTCACCGTGCGGACCTTCGTCGTCGGGCAGGACGAGGCCGCCTGGCTCGAGGTCAACAACGCCGCGTTCGCGTCTCACCCGGAGCAGTCCGGCTGGACGGTCGCCGACATCGAGAACCGCGAGCGGGAGGACTGGTTCGACGCAGCGGGCTTCTTCCTGGCCGAACGCGACGACGAGGTCGTCGGCTTCCATTGGACCAAGATCCATCAGGCGAGCCACGGCCACGGTCCGATCGGTGAGGTGTACGTCGTCGGGGTCTCGCCGGTGATGCAGGGACAGCACCTGGGCTCGGCGCTGACCCTCGTCGGGCTGCACCACCTCCGCGACGCCGGGCTTCCGGACGTAATGCTCTACGTCGACGAGTCGAACAGCGCCGCGGTGCGGGTCTACGAGCGACTCGGCTTCACCAAGTGGGACGCCGACATCTCCTTCGCGCCGGCATGAGGCACTCCTAGACTCGATCGCGTGAGTCGTCAGGTGAGTGCCGAGATCGTCATCGACGCTGACGCCACAACGATTTTCGACGTCCTCGCCGACCCTGCGCAGCATGCGCTCTTCGATGGTTCTGACAGCGTCAAAGCCAAGATTGCCGGGCCGCCCCGGCTGTACCTCGGCGCGAAGTTCTCGATGCGGATGCGCCTGGTCGCGCCGTATCTCACTCGCAACATCTGCGTCGAGTTCGACGAGGACCGGCGCATCGCCTGGCGCCACCTGGCCGGTCACGTCTGGCGCTACGAACTGGCGCCGGTCGACGACCAGACGGCGCGGACGAGGGTGACGGAGACCTTCGACTACGCGCCCGCGCCGATCGGCGCGGTGTACGAGCGCATCGGCATCCCCGGCCGGAATCGCCGGTCGATCGAGGCAACGCTGCAGCGCTTGAAGGTGCTGGTCGAAAGCCGAGTGAAGACGGGAAGCTGAGCGGTTACTGTCCGGATGCGCGGGCCAACTCGGGCAGAGAGTCGTCCGCAGCGTCGGGCGCCTCCGACTCGAACCTCCAACGCTGTGGGACGAGCGGCGAGCACGGCTCTTGCGCCGCACGCGCCGCGGCCCGGCGCAGTGGTGCACGCGCTGCGGCCGACTCCGCGCTTCGGTCGATGTCGTAAGCCGCCGGCATCAGTCGCCGACCGGGACCTTCTCGGCGGCCGCCTTCGCCGCCTGGCGCGAGGCGCGCACGGCACGGTGCGGGACCGACTCCCGGCCGCCGGTCTCGACAGCGGTGACGATCGAGCCGCCGAGCAACCCGAGATCGCGCGCGAACATCGACCGTTGCGCCTTCTTCGTGTCGGGATCCTTCTCGGTCCAGAAGTCGTGTCCGGTGACCGCCTCGGGGATCACGGCCAGCGCGGCAACGACCGCCGTGAGGCGTGGCGCGCGATTGAGGACGAGCAGAACGCCCGCACCGATCTGCGCGCCGGCGACCGCACGAGCGGTGGTGACCGGCTCCGGTACGCCGTACCCCTCGGCGCGGCTGACTCTCCGGTCGATGTCCTTCAGCGCGTCGACGCCGGTGCTGATGAAGGCTCCGCCGAGCAGCGCCCTGGCAATTCGTCGAATCATGAGGTGTCCTCTCGCTCGGGAGAGGCCTACCCAGCCAGACGGCTTCCGATGCGCGCGTCGGTCAGTGCTTACGCCGGAGTCTGCTCGCCCACCGTTTCGCGGCCGGGACCGCCGTTGCCGGCGTCGGGAGCTGGCGCGGCCCGCTCGTGGGGTTCGAAGGCTTCGACGGAGGCGGCGGCGCGTCGTAGTCGGTCGAGGCGATCACGTTGGCGATCGCCGCGGCGTCGAAGTCGTCACTGTCCGGGATCTGCGGCACGAACCCGACGAGGACACCGTCGCGCAGGACCATCGCCTCGAGGCCCGCGGCGCCGTCGTTGTCCCAGATCGCTTCGCGGCCGTCCGGGATCACCACCCGCACACCCACGTTGTAGACACCGACGCGGCGATTGACGTGGGCAAAGATCGACCGGCCTCGCAACCGCTCCACCACGTCGTTCGCCAAGGATTCCTCCATGCCGTCACGCTACGACGCGATCCTGTGGGAGCTCTCAGGCGGGATCCGGATCCTCACCGGGCTCGCGGCGCGGCTGAGATCTGGGCAGCCGGTCCACCCAGCGGCCGAACACTTCGCTGGCGCCCTGCAGCGGTGTCACCGTGGTCGACAGCGCGGCGGCGGCGGTGTTCAGCTGCCGGACCGCGTCGCCGAGCGGGCCGATCGTCGTGGCGGCCTCCCCGAGCCGGATGATCGCGTTGATCGCCGCGATCAGCTCCTCGTACCTCGCCGGGTCGCCGAGCAGGCGCTTCGCCTCGCTGGCAAGCGCGCCGATCGCCTCGATTGCTGGGGTGAGGTCCGCGAGCCGTCGTACGTCGTCGGCGGCGTCGGCGATCCGCTCCAGTGCGAGCGCGATGCGCGGCAAGGCGAGTGCCACGTCGACGGTGCGGGTCGCGGCGGTGACCGCGCCGCGGATCAGATCGCGAATACCCATCAGAACCGCCAGGCCAGAGACTTGTCGTGATGCGGGGCGTAGAAGAAGGTCCCGCTGGTGTGGGCGACGTCGAACGTCAGGTAGTTGGTGAGGTGCTCGCCGCGGGAGAGCTGAGTGCTGTCGAGCTGGCTCTCGCTGCCTGACACCGGTGAGTTGCCGTCATCCGTCGTCGTGTGCGAGGCACCTTGGGTGTCGACATAGAAGTCGAGCCGGGAGATCAGGACCGGCACCTTTCCGATGTTGCGGATCGTGAGCTTGAACGTCACGAACGAGCCGTGCTGCGGCGGGTAGCCGTGGGTCGTCGACAACCGGTCATGGGAGACCGCGGGCTGGCCGACGTTGATGTCGAGGCCGGCGTGCTGCGACCTGGAGAACAGCTCACCGGTCTGCCCGGCCTGCAACGTCTGGTAGTTGCGGACGATGGTCTTGGTCGGGCCGGGCGTGGGATGGCGCACGACGGTAGTTGTCGTGGTCGACCGCTCGACCGCCGTGGTGTGCGAGCCGAGCTGGCAGCCCGGGACCACCGTGGCGGTGGCGAGAGCTGCCGTCGTACGACAGAGAAGTCGCACGCGGGTCATGACCTCAGATTAGAGGTCGGGCAACGACTTTCCGGTCAGACACATGCGCGGCAGCGACCCAGCGCGACGCGCGATCGCTCGGTGATCGGAAACTCTCGCCGACACTTCTCGCAGCTGAAGATCGGCTCCGTCGGTGCCTCCACGACCACAGTCAGCGGTTCCTTGCCGCGGCGTCCGCGAAATCGTCGCGACGGAATTGCGCTGTCCGAGCCCATGTCTGCCGGTCACCCTCTGATCGAAGCGGTGGGGAAGTCGCCTGATATTTCAAGGATCGACCGGGTTCGGGGGGATGTGTTGCGCCATTCGGATCATGATCTTGGTCCGGGGGCTGTAATCCCGGTCACAGTGGAAGCACTGAGGTTGCGCACTAAGGTGCGTAGCGCCATGTCCGAACCCGTCGACCCTGAGCCGGGACCGCTGTCAGCGGGCTTCATCGCCTTGGCGTTCCTTGGCGGGGTGGCCGGCACCGCCGCGCGCTACGGACTGGGCCGCTGGCTGCCGACGGGCTCGGGCTTCCCGTGGGGCACCTTCACCGCGAACCTGCTCGGATCGTTCATCCTCGGTGCGCTGCTCCAGCAGCTGAGTCGCCGCGGCGCCGACACCGGTGGTCGGCACCGGATCCGGCTGCTTGTCGGCACCGGCTTCTGTGGCGGCCTCACCACCTACAGCACATATGCGGTCGAGACCGACCTGCTGTTCCGCGACCACCGGGCGGGGCTGGCACTCGTCTATCTCCTTGCCACGGTCTGGGCCGGGCTGATCGTCGTCGCGGCAGGCATCGCCGCGAGCGACCGCGTGCTCCGGCCGTGATCACGGTCTGGATCGCGCTGGCGGGCGGTGCAGGGGCGGGTGTCCGGTACGTCATCGACTCGCTCGTGACCGCCAGGTGGCGACATGACTTCCCGCTCGGCACTCTGCTGATCAACGTCAGCGGCTCGCTGCTTCTCGGCGTCCTCACCGGGCTCGTCATCGCGCACGATGCCTCGAGCAGTTGGACGAAGGTGGCCGGCACGGGGTTCTGCGGCGGCTACACGACGTTCAGTGCCGCGACGGTCGAGTCCATCGCGTTGGCCTACCGCGGCCGACTGCTCGCGTCATACCTGAACACCGTCGGTTCGGTCGGCCTGACGATCTTCGCCGCCGCCGTCGGGTTGTGGCTCACCGGAGCCTGACGTCGCCGCAGTCGCGCGGATGTCAGGCGCGGTCCCAGGGGATGGTGGCCTGCAGGACCGCCTCCTCGAGCGCCTGGGTGCGCAGGTGCGTGATCTTCTGGTACTCGGCGTCCGCGACCATGTCACAGAACGCGCGACGGCTGGGATAGCGAACCAGCAGAACGGCGTCCCACGCCTGGCCGTCCGCCGCGACCAGCGCTGTTGAGCCGTCGCCGGCGTACACCACCTCGCCGCCGACCTTCGCGAGGAACTCCTGGGTCCGCGCCCCGTATTCGCGGTACGACGCCTCGCCGCCGTCCTTGAAGCGCAGCAGGTTCAGCATCACGACCGGGCCGCCCGGGTCGTCGGCGAGGTACTGCTTGAGGTCGGCCCCCGTCGGATCGATCGCCATGTGCGTACCCCTAGTCGCCGGTGAGTGAGTAGCAACGAACCCCGTCGCGGAGCGTCATCGTCGCGCGACCCTGTGCGACGAGCAAGGTCAGGTGCGCGCCGGTCTCACAGACCGCGAGGAACTTGTTGAACAGGTCCAGCTCGTCGAGGGTCCGCTCGCGTTTCGTCCACGTCGTCTTGGCAGCGACCTCGGCGGCGGTCTGCGCGCCCCAGCCGACAACCGCGGCCATTGCGTCGAGCCGCAACCGATGGTGCTCGACCAGCTCGTCCACCCGGTCGTGGGAGCTCGGCGCCACCGGTCCGTGTGCGGGCAGCAGCATCGTGTCAGGCCGCGACCGGACGATGGCGAGTGATTCGAGGAAGGCGCCGAGCGGGTTCGCCGCCAGGGCGGGCTCGAAGCCGATCGACGGCGTGATCGTCGGCAGGACATGGTCACCGGAGAACAGCAGCGCGTTCGGGGTGTCGAAGAACACGACGTGGCCCCGGGTGTGCCCGGGGGTTTCGACCGCCTCGAGGCTCCGCCCGTTGGCCTCGATCACCTCGTTGGGCGTGAACCAGTCGGTGGGCAGGTCCCACTCCTCCATGCGGTGCTTCGGCCGGTTGGCGGCGAGCGCATCAGCGATGTCAGGCGCGCCGAGCTCGCGGAGGAACTCGCCCTGCTCCTGGGCGCCGACCCGTCCCGGCCGCATCGCGATCTCGAGCGACCACCGCTCCTCGGCGCCGAGGGTCACGCGCGTGCCGAACTTCGCCTTGACCTCGATCGCCTGGCTGTAGTGATCGCGATGCATGTGCGTGATCAGGAACCGGGCGATGTCGGCGAACTCCGCACCGAGCTCGGCCAGTCCCTTCTCGAGCAGCTCCAGGCCGATCGGGATCGCCCAGCCCGAGTCCACGAGTACCGGCCCGTCCGGACCGGTGATGGCGTAGACGTTGACCGCGCGCAGGCCGTCGTTGGGCAGCGGCAGGGGGATCCGGTGCACGCCCGGCACGACCTCGTAGACACCGGGCTCGGTCCAGTCGTCTTTCGCCACCCAATCTGTTTACACGCCGCAGCGCGACTAGCGGGCCACCGCCCCGGCTCGCGTCACGGCGAACGGCGCCGTCGTACCGCCGAACTCCGTCAGCCTGCCCTGGAAGTCAGCCGCGTCACCGAGATACCGCAACCGGTATATCCCCGGCTCGACGTCGGCGGGGATGTCCCACGTGATCGTGATTCGTGACCGTCCCCTCGGCAGCTTCTGCCAGGCGAACTTGGTCGCCCAGTCGCCGTCATCGATGACGCGCTCCCATGATGCCGCACGCTGGATCTCGATCTCGACGAACGTCGAGTTCCGTCGCTGGTCGTTGCTCGGCTTGGCGCCGGAGAAGACGACGCGGACCTGTTCGCCCGGCCGGTAGGTGCCGATCGGCGCGCTCACGATGTCGCCGAACCGAGTGCCCTCGATCGGGTGATCCATCTGGGCCGGCTCGACGCGAGGTCGGGTGTGTGACAGGTCCGGCGGCGGGGTGCCGCGATCCACGGGTACGCCGTCACGCATCGCCGCGGCGAGGGACACCGCGATCTGTGTCAAAGCCGGTGCCTCCCACCGGCCGAACAGCGTGCTGCCGCCTTCGTACCGCTGCTCGTCGTACTCCTCCGGCGTCGTGACGTAGTGGATGTAGGCGTTGCTGTAGCCCGCGACCAGCACGTCGTGCAGGTCGGCGCCGACCACGTCGGCGACCGCTCGACGCATGCGGAGTCCGGCGACGATCGTCACCTCGCCGGGGATCCCGATCAGGTGGAGCTGACCGATCCGGAACAGCTGGACGGGCACGACGTGCTGGACGAACGGTGCCATGCGATTGAGCGTCGCGCCGGGGATGACGAGCGACTTGGGATATTGCGAGTCCCGCTGCCGGGCCGCGACGGGGTAGATGACGCGCCGCGAGATCGCGTCGAGCACCGGGTTACGGCCCTGCTTGAAACCAGGAAAGCCTTTGCCCTCGTCGGTGCCGGCGATTGCGGCGGCACCGGCCGCCGGGCCGCTCGTGCTATGGGTCTTGCCGTCACCGGTGAACTCCGGGCTGACCTCGACGTCCGCGAGATCGACGTACGTCATCCGTACGTCGAGGCCACCGGTCACCGGCTGGCCGGCCTCGGCCGCGAGCGCCGCGGCGGCGTGCGCCTGCCGGGCGCCGATGAGGCGAGTGTTCTCGAACTCGTCGTCGGTCGGACCGCTGCCCGGCCCGCGGTTGAGGTTCGGCGACATGTCACCGGCATTGGTCTGCGCGAACGCGCCGATGAACTCAGGCTGGCCCGGCGCGAGGTAGTCGACACCGTGGACCAGTCGCTCCCAGTGGTATCCGGCGTACCCCTTGTTGTCCCCGCTGATCAGGCAGTTGCGGTTCGTCATGCTCGTGCCGTGGGTGGCGAACCAGTTGATGGCGCCGACGGTCGAGCCGTCGCGATCGATCCGTAGCAGCGTCGTCTGCGGGTCGACACCGTCAGGAAAGGCGTCGCGATCCGACCGCGGGTTGCGGGCGAAGGACTGCGGTGACCGGTTGACGCTGGCGTCCCGCAGCTCACCGTGGCTCAGCGTCAGGTCGGCCGGCGCGATGTCGGCGTGTGCGTGGTCGATCGCCTCGACGATGCCGTCGACGATTGCGCGGAACGTCCTCGGGTGAAAGCCGTGAGTGGTCGCGTTGTAGAGCCGGTGGTCCGAGTAGCCGCCGGGACCGCAGTGCGTGTGCGTGACCGTGAGCATCACGTTGCGGTCGGTGTAGAGCTCGCCGTAGGAGTCCGCCAGCCGTTGGAGCACCGCGCGGTGCACGCTGTCGAACATCAGCGGCAGGTCACTGACCGACAGCAGCAGCCGGTCGCCGGACGCTTCGTCGACGAAGATGAAGGCGCGGGTCCGCAGCCGCTGGTGGATGCCGGCGCTGACCTGGTCGGCCTTGCCGTACCCGAGCATTCCGCACCCGGAGGCCTCACCTGTCACGTCGGAGATGCCTCGTCCTACCCGGTAGGCGTGCGACGTCACGCCGCGATGCTCTCAGAGCCCTACCGGCCGATGCGGACTTGATTTCGCGTAGCGGCGAAAATTGTCACGTGATCTTTCGTGAGGCGGCGACCTCCGACGTGCCGGCCATCGTGGCGTTGGTCGAGTCGGCGTACCGCGGTGAGGCGAGCCGGGCCGGCTGGACGACCGAGGCCGACCTGCTCGACGGTCAGCGGACCGACGCCGACGCGGTTGCCGGAATCGTGGCTTCGACGGCGTCGACGTTGTTGCTGGCCTTCGACGACGGCGACAACCTGGTCGGTTGTTGCCAGCTCGAGCCGAAGGACGGCGGCGTCTGCTACTTCGGGATGTTCGCGGTCTCTCCGGTGCGCCAAGGCGGCGGTATCGGCCGGATCGTGCTGGCCGAGGCCGAGCGGGTCGCGGCGCAGACGCTCGGCGCGACAACGATGGAAATGACGGTGATCGCGCAGCGCCGCGACCTGATCGAGTGGTACCTGCGGCGTGGCTATACCGAGACCGGCGAGCAGCGGCCGTTCCCCCACGGTGACGAGCGCTTCGGCGTACCCCGCCGCGACGACCTGGTCTTCACCGTGCTCGCGAAGTCCCTCACCTAGCCCACGCGGCCCCCCTGCCTTATCGCCGAAGCGTCTCAAATCGTTGGTTCGAGGCGCATCAAACCAACCATTCGCGCCGCTTTGGCGATCACTTTCGGCGCTTGCGCGGATAGTCGTCGAGCGCGGACACGGTGGGTGCTCAGCGGCCGAGCTGGGTGACGCCGGCGATGTGGCGGTTGGCGAGGTCGCGGTAGGCCTGCGGGTTGGTCTCCACCCAGAACCGTGCGCCGGTGGACAGCGGCCCGGCGGTGTTCGCGGCTGCGCCGCGGTAGAGGGTCTCGGCCTCGATGACAGTGTTCGGCGGCACGAGGGTGCCGGCAGCGACCATGGCCCTGTCGCCGATCGGCACGCCGTCCTGGACGACGGCGCCGTTCCCGATGAGCGCCTCTGTCCCGATGTGAGCACCGTGTACGACGCAAAGGTGGGCGATCGTCGTACCGGGACCGATCACGACATCACCCGCGCCGTGGACGATCGAGCCGTCCTGGATGTTGGCGCCGGCCTGGATCAGGACGGGGCCGAAGTCGGCACGGACGACGGCATTGTACCAGACCGACGCGCCTTCCTCGATCGTCACGTCGCCGACGATCGTGGCGGTCTCGGCGATGAAGGCGCTCGGGTGGATCGACGGGTGCTTGCCCTCGAAGGAAAACAGCGGCATTCGGCGAGCGTATTGCGCGACGCCACAGGGCTCGCCATAGGCTCAGCAGACCTACGTGTCGGAGGTCGCCATGCCGGTCGCGAACCTGCTCGTCGATGCCTTCAGTCGAGTCCGCGACGCGGTCCATGAAGTGGTCGAGGGGCTCGAGCCCGATGACCTGCTCCTGCGCGTCGACCGTGCGGCGAACCCAATCGGCTGGCTGGTCTGGCACCTGGCTCGAGTGGAGGACGACCACATCGCCGACGCCGCTGGGTCGGAGCAGGTCTGGACCTCGCAGGGCTACTACGAGCGGTTCGGCCTGCCGTACCCGGTCGAGGCACACGGCTACGGCCAGGGCAGCGACGAGGTCGGCCAGTTCGACGTACGCTCCCCCGACCTGCTGCTGTCGTACTACGACGCGGTCAACGACCAGACCCGTCGGTACGTCGCGGGCCTGTCGGACGAGGACCTCGAGCGGGTGGTCGACACGAGGTGGAACCCGCCGGTGACCCTCGGCGTACGCCTCGTCTCGGTGATCAGCGACGGCCTGCAGCACGCCGGCCAAGCCGCCTACGTCAAAGGCCTAGCCCGCCGCGACTGACCCCTACCGCCCCCCGCCGAGCCGCGCGAAGTGGGCCTAAATCGTCGACATTTGGGCCCGTTTCGCGTGGCTCGCTGCGCTGTGGACGGCGTGCAGCGCGATTTCGCTAGGCGCGGCATCCTGCCGCTCGTGCCAGCGAGTCAACCCATCCCAGCCGAGTTACGCCGCGCGCCGTTCACGACTAGCCGCGCCGCGCAGCTGGGGGTCTCGCGATACGTCGTGCGCGGGCCGGAGTTCCGGAAATTGTTTCGCGGAGTGTGGGCACATGTGGACCTGCCGGACACGCTGGCCCACCGGCTCGCGGCAGTGCGTCTGGTCCTTCCGGACGGCGCGTTCATCTGCGGCCTGACGGCCGCGTGGGTCTACGGCATCGACGTGCAGGATCGCCGAGCCGACCTGGTGTGGATGGGGACCCGCACTGGACGCCGACTCAGAGACCGAGCGGGCTGCATGTCGCGTGAGATCACGGTTGCCGCTGGTGACCTGCAAGTCCTCGACGGGGCTTACATCACGACGCCGTTGCGAACCGTCTTCGACTGCGGCCGATGGCTCTCCCTCGTCGAGGGAACCGTGGTGGCGGACGCCCTGTCACATGCCGGCCTGGTCACCGCCGAAGAACTGACGGCGTACGCCGCATCGCATCGAGGCCTTCGCGGCATTCGGACCCTCGACCGCGTGATCGACCTGATGGAACCGAAAGCTGAATCACCCATGGAGACGCGGGTCCGTCTGTTGCTTGTCCTGTCGGGCCTGCCCAGACCTGAGGCGCAGATCGTGCTCGAAGACGACTTCGGGTTCGCCGCCCGCGGCGACATGGGATACCGCGCCGAGAAGCTGATGATCGAGTACGACGGCTCCGGCCACTGGGGCCAGCTCGCGGCGGACGAGCGCCGGCGATCACGGATGCGTGATCTCGGCTGGGAGGTGATCGTCGTAACCCGGGACGACTACTACAAATGGCCGGACGAGCTCGTTGCTCGCGTCGCCGCGAAACTTCGCGAGCGTCGCGCGCCGAGCCCTGCGAACCGGGCCTAAACCGGCCCTTCGAAGGCCCGGTTCGCGCGGCTCGGCGGAAGATGCCAGGGTCAGACGCAGGCGGGGTTGGTGCCTATCACCCGCTCCGTGGACGGCGGGTTGAGGGCGAGCAACGCCTCGGGCCGCGTCGGTCTCGGCGTGAAGTTGCCGCCGCAGTTGGGACACGTGTTGTCGAGGCGGTGCTCAACGCACTCGGCGCAGAAGGTGCACTCGTAGGTGCAGATCCGAGCCAGCGGGTCGCCATTCGGCAGGTCGCGGTCGCAGCACTCACAGTTCGGGCGAAGTTCGAGCATGACCAAACTGTGGCTGATCAGCCGGTGTGCGACAACCCGGTTTTGCGAAAGTGCTTGCCGAGGGTCTCGGTCTGGCGCTGGTAGTTCGACCCGATCCCCTGCCCGTAGAGCAGCGTCGGCGCCTCGAGCATCCGCTCGAAGGTCAGCTTGCAGACCCGCTGGCGGTGCTCGACCATGAACGGTACGTCGTGGGCCCGCACCTCGAGCGCCGCGGTGGAGCCCTGGAACCGGCCCTGCGAGTCGTAGCCGAACCCTGGGTCGAAGAACCCGGCGTAGTGGGTGCGCAGCTCACCGCTGGTGGGGTCGTACGCCGTCATCTCGGCGGCGAGCGTCGGCGGGATGCTGACCGCCTCGTTGGACATCAGTAGGTAGAACTGCTTCGGCGAGAGCACGATGCGGTTGCCGTCCTCGCGGCGTACCCGCTCCCAGTAGTACTCGGGATCGGCCTCGCCGATCTGGGTGAGGTCCAGCAGCCGCGCACTCTCGCGGGCCCGGTACCCGACCTCGCCGGCCGCATTGCCACGCAGGTCGAGATCGAGGAACAGCCCGTCGGACAGCGCCAGCTCGTCGGCGGGGACGGGCGCGCCGTCGGCAAACAAGATCGGCTCGCGGCGGTGATGATCGCGGACCTCATCATCGGTGAGGCCGACCCGGCCGACCGACAGACGCAGCTGGTTGAGTGACAGGTCCTCGCGCACCCGGATCGGGAAGGACAGCGGGACCACCTCGAGGTAGAGGCCGCCGCGATAGCCCGAGGCGATCTCGTCGAAGCGGTAGCTGCCGTCGGTGATGACGCGCGTGAACACATCGGCCCGGCCGGTCGAGCTCTTGGGATTCGCTTTGGCCCGCACATTGCCGGGCAGGTCGAGGCTCTCCTTGAGCGGGATCAGGTACGGCCGGTTCGTCTCGAGCACCGAGCCCTCGCGGTGGAGGTCGATCTCGTCGACGATGAACTCCTTGAGCCGCGCTTCGACCGTGTCGCTGGCCGGCAGGAAGCTGCACCGGATCCGATAGGCGACCTCACCGAGCCGAAGGTCGAGGCTGGCCGGCTGGACGTTGTCCTGCGGGATCTTGAAGGCGCCTGCGTCGATGACACCCGCCGCGATCGCGGCGTCGAGGTACTGGTTGGGCAGGACGCCTTCCTTGCCCTCCGGCAGCCCGAACTCCATCACGGAATCCTAGACGTCCCGGACACGCAAAACTGCGGGCCACGCACCCTCGGCCGGCTGGCGGCTTCGGGGCGCGGCCCGCAGTTTGTCAGTCGCGCGTCAGGAGTACTTGTAGTGATCGACGCCGACCACTGCGCTGTCGCCCTGAGCGTTGTGCACGATCACGTCCACCTGGCCGGCCGCATGTGCCGGGACCGTCACCTTGAGGTGGGTCGGGTCGATGAGCGTGAACGTCGCCGGCACGGTGCCGAACTTCACCGAGTCGGTGCCGCCGTACGTCGTGCCGATGATGGTGATCGTCGCGCCGCCCGCGGTGCTACCGGCGTGCGAGCTCATCGAATGGATCGTCGGCTTCGCGTTCGGGTAGTAACCCTGCAGGCAGCCACCCCGGCCCGCGCCGAAGTCGTAGTTGCTGAACTCCTCCTGGGTCAGGTAGTGGTGTCCGTTGATGGTCTGGTTGTAGAGGGCTCCCGCCGTACCGGACGCCGCGCCGTACGCGTAGGCGCACTCGTCACCGTTCTCGTAACCGGAGCTGTCGTACCAGCCGGCGCTCACGTCCGGGTCGGTGATGGCCTCGGCTATCTCGTGGCTGAGCGGGCTGATCTCGACATCGGCGTCAGTGTCGCCGTTCGGCGCCTCGTTGGTCGGGAACGACGCCTCACTGCCACAGGTGAACGGGATCACCGACGAGTAGACCGGGAACGGCATGTTCGCGTACACAGTCTTGTTGTCGCCCATCATGCTGTGGTACGCGCAGTACGTCGCGCTCGGTGAGGCGTTGAGGGTGCACGCCTGGCCGACCGGGTTGCCCGGGTAGAAGCACGACTCGACGTGCTTGGGCAGGAACATGACGTACATGTGGCCGTTGTCGCGAGGCAGGCCGCGGGCCGCAACGACCCGGTCGATCTCCGCGCTGACCTGGTCATCATCGAGACAGGTCGAGTATCCCGAGTTGTCGGAGTAGACCGGTCCGGTGTTGGTCGTGCAGCCAGCTGCCGGGTATGGCTGGGTGTCGTTGATGATCGCCCAGCGCTGCATCCGGTAGTTGATGTAACCGGTGCTGCCGTAGTACTCCCACAGCGTCGAGAAGACGTTCGTCGCCTTGTCGCTGTCGGCCGCCGCGTCGGCGAGGTACCGGTTGATGAGCGACTTGTACGACGCGGTGAAGCTGTAGCCCGACGGCGCCCAGTAGATCGGCGTGATCGAGACCTTGTCACCTGTCGAACGCGTCGACATCATCTTGCCGCCGTGGAACAGCAGCGGCGGCGTGCCACCGCCACCGTTCGGGTCCTTGCCGATCGTGCCGTTGGCGCACGGGCCCGACGACCCCTTGCTGGCCGCCCGGCTGATGCCGCCGAACTTACCCACCCGGGTGACACCGGGTTTGACATTGCTGCTGCTGCAGCTGCTGCTGGTGCCGGACGCCGAGGCGATGCCGGGCGCGAACGACGTCGCGATTCCCGCCACCAGCAGCGACGCGGCCGCGACACCGACGGTCGCGGTGCGACGCCGGTGTCGAACGATTGATTCGAACATGCAGATTGCCCCCTTATGGCAACGATTCCACCCGTGTTGGACCCTCAGTCATTACGACTTCCGAGTCGCAGGGGTCTGGGGCGCCCGCACAATTCTGCCTGACGGAAGGCCGCTGTCAATCGAAGTTGAGAAAATCGGTTTGCCGGCGCCTGACGCCGGCCGGCTACGGACGGTCAGGCAGGTTCGTCCAGCCGGCGCCCGAGGCGCGCCGGTACCAACCGGACGCCGCGAGCGTGCCGCCGTCGACCGGGATCGTGTGACCGGTCACGAACCGGGACTGGTCAGAGGCAAGAAACAACGCGACCTCGGCGTAATCGGACACGTGGCCGAACCGCCCGAGCGGCACCCACGACTCGATCAGCGCCGGGTCGCGATCACGGAGCATCGACGCGGCCGGCGTCTGCGGGGTGTCGGCGAGATCCGGCGCGATGCCGTTGACCCGGATGCCGAGGCCGCCGACCTCGACGGCGAGACTGCGGGTGAAGGCCACCACGGCCGCTTTGAACGCCGAGTAGACGGTGTTGTGCGGGATGCCGCGATAGGCCTCAACGGTCGACAGGCTGATGATCGATCCGGCGCCGTTGTCGATCATCGACGGCAGCACCGCCCGCGTCATGCGGAAGACGTGCTTGAGATTGATCTCGAAGTGGGCGTCCCACTCTGTCTCGCCGGTGTTCACGAATCGACCAGGCGGGCGGTAGTCGCCAACGTTGTTGACCAGTACGTCGATCCGGCCGTCGCCTGCTGTCATCGCGGCCTCGCACACCCGCTCGACCGCCTCTGGGTCACGCACGTCGCCGACGATCGCTGCCACCTCGTCGGGCAGGTCGCGACAGGCGGCCTCGTCGACGTCGAGGCACACGACCGTCGCGCCCGCCTCGACGAAGCGGCGCGTGATGCCGCCACCGATCCCGCCCGCGCCGCCGGTGACGATCGCGGTCTTGCCGTCAAGCTCCGCCATTACAGCGGCGTGACGTACGCGCCGGAGATGCCGCCGTCGACCAGGAACGTCGACGCGGTGATGAATGACGAGTCGTCACTCGCGAGGAATGCCACCGCTCCTGCGATCTCCTCCGGCTCACCGAACCGTCCCATCGGCACGTGCACCAACCGGCGGGCCGCGCGCTCAGGGTCCTTGGCGAACAGCTCCTTGAGCAACGGGGTGTTGATCGGCCCTGGGCACAGCGCGTTCACGCGCACGCCTTCGCGGGCGAACTGCACGCCGAGCTCGCGCGTCATCGCGAGCACCCCGCCCTTGCTGGCCGTGTAGGAGATCTGCGACGTCGCTGAGCCGAGCACCGCGACGAAGGACGCTGTGTTGATGATCGACCCGCCGCCGTTCTCCCGCATGTGGGCGATCGCGTACTTCGAGCACAGGTAGACGGACTTCAGGTTGACGTCCTGCACCCGCTGCCACGCGTCGACGTCGGTCGTGAGGATCGAGTCGTCCTCTGGCGGCGAGATCCCCGCGTTGTTGAACGCCACGTGCAGCCCGCCGTACTTCGACACCGCGAGATCGACCATCGCCTGCACGTCTGACTCGGACGTCACGTCGACCTTGACGAACTCGCCGCCGACCTCGTCGGCCGCCGCCCTGCCTGCGGCCTCGTCGATGTCGGCGCACACGACCTTCGCGCCCTCGGACGTGAACCGCCGCACGGTCGCGAGACCGATGCCGCCGCCCGCCCCCGTGACGACAGCGACCTTGCCGGCCAGCCGCCCTCCCTCTGTCATGTCGCAGCCCCTCTGGTCACTAGCTGGTGGAGATGAACACGTTCTTGGTCTCGGTGAAGGCGAACGGCGCGTCCGGGCCGAGCTCGCGGCCGAGGCCGCTGGACTTGAAGCCCCCGAATGGCGTCCAGTAGCGGACCGACGAGTGCGAGTTGACGGAGAGGTTGCCGGACTCGATCCCGCGCGCGACCCGAATGGCGCGTCCGACATCGCGCGTCCAGATCGAGCCCGACAACCCGAATTCGCTGTCGTTGGCGATCCGGATCGCGTCGGCCTCGTCGTCGAACGGAACAACGGCGACCACGGGACCGAAGATCTCCTCGTGCAGCACACGATCACTCAGATCTGTCGGAGCGAGAACCGTCGGCGGATACCAGAACCCGGGACCGTTGGGCGCCGACCCGCGGAACGCGACGATCGAGTCGTCCGGCACGTACGACGCGACGGTCTCGCGCTGCTTGGCCGTGATGAGCGGCCCCATCTCCGCCTTCTCGTCACCCGGATCCGTGACGACGACGTTCTTCACCGCGGTCTCGAACGCGGCCATGAACTCCTCGTACGCCGTCCGCTCGACGAGGATCCGCGACCGCGCGCAGCAGTCCTGACCCGCATTGTCGAAGACGGCGTACGGCGCGGTGGCCGCGGCCTGCGCGAGGTCGGAGTCGGCGAAGACGACATTGGCGCTCTTGCCGCCGAGCTCGAGGGTGACCGCCTTGATCTGCTTCGCGCAGCCGGCCATCACCTGCTGCCCGACCTCCGTCGAGCCGGTGAAGACGATCTTCGCGACGTCGGGGTGGTCGATGAAGCGCTGCCCGACGACGGAACCCTTGCCCGGCAGGACCTGGAAGACGTCCTCGGGAAGGCCCGCGTCGAGGGCGAGCTCGGCCAGGCGCATGGCGGTCATCGGCGTGACCTCGGCCGGCTTGAGCACCACACAGTTCCCGGCGGCAAGCGCCGGCGCGAAACCCCACGACGCGATCGGCATCGGGAAGTTCCAGGGGACGATCACCCCGACGACGCCGAGCGGCTCGTGGAAGGTGACGTCGATGCCGTCGGCGACGGGGATCTGCTGCCCGATCAGCCGCTCCGGTGCCGCGGAGTAGTAGGCGATGACGTCACGGACGTTGCCTGCCTCCCACCGCGCGTTGGCGATCGTGTGTCCCGAGTTGCGCACCTCGAGCTCCGCAAGCTCCTCGCGATGCGTGTCGACGACCTCCGCGAACCGTCTCAGCAGCCTGGCGCGGTCGCCGGGGCTGACCGCCCGCCACGCCGGAGATGCGGCGCGGGCACGGGCGATCGCTTCGTCGGTCTGCTCGGCGTCGAGCAACGACACGGTGGTGACGACCTGTTCGGTCGCGGGATTGATGACGTCGTACGTCGCGGTCACGGCTCGGTCGTTCCTTACATGCGCTCGAAGCTACGGAAGCGTTCCCAGTCGGTGACCGCGGCGTTGAACGCCGTCACCTCGACGTGGGCGGCATTCGCGTAGTGGTCGACGACCTCGTCACCCATCGCGGCGCGCGCGATCTTGCTGCTTGAGAGCAGCTCGCCCGCCTCGGCCAAGGTGGTCGGCACTCGCTCGGCGTCGGAGGTGTACGCGTTTCCGTCGTACGGCCCCTCGAGCGGTAGCTCGTTCTCGATGCCGTGCAGTCCGGCGGCGATCATCGCGGCGACCGCAAGGTAGGGGTTCACGTCGCCACCGGGCACACGGTTCTCGAACCGCAGGCTCGGGCCGTGACCGACCACCCGCAGCGAGCACGTGCGGTTGTCCAGGCCCCACTTCACGGCGGTCGGCGCGAACGAGCCCGCTTGGTAACGCTTGTAGGAGTTGATGTTCGGCGCGAAGAAGTAGGAGAGCTCGCGCAGCCCGGCGAGCTGGCCGGCGAGGAACTGGTCGAAGACCGGCGAGGTGCCGTGCTCGCTGTCGCCCGCGAACACGGGTTCGCCATCGGCGGTCCGCAGCGACAGGTGGATGTGGCACGAGTTGCCCTCGCGCTCGTTGTACTTCGCCATGAAGGTCAGCGCCGAGCCGTGCTGCGCCGCGATCTCCTTGGCGCCGTTCTTGTAGATCACATGGTTGTCGCACGTGGTCAGCGCGTCGGCGTACTTGAACGCGATCTCATGCTGTCCGGGGTTGCACTCACCCTTCGCGGACTCCACCTGCATGCCGGCCTCGCGCATGGCGAGACGGATCGCGCGAAGCAGCGGCTCGACCCGCGAGGTGCCCAGTACCGAGTAGTCGATGTTGTATTGATTCGCGGGGATCAGATCTGCATACCGCTTGTCCCAGGCCTGTTCGTAGCTGTCGTTGAACACGATGAACTCGAGCTCCGTGCCGACCATCGCGGTCCAGCCGCGCTCGGCCAGCCGCTCGAGCTGGCGGGCGAGGATCTGGCGCGGCGACTGCGCGACGGGCGCGCCGTCGAGCCACTGGACATCCGCGATCAGCATCGCGGTCCCGGGCTGCCACGGCACCCGTCGCAACGTGGCGAAGTCCGGGACCATGACGAGGTCGCCGTAGCCGCGATCCCACGACGAGATGTCGTAGCCGCCGACGGTGTTCATCTCGATGTCGACCGCGAGCAGGTAGTTGCAACCCTCAGTGCCGTGTCCCACGACGTCTTCGAGGAAGTACTCCGCGTCGCAGCGTTTGCCTTGCAGCCGGCCCTGCATGTCGACGATGGCGATGATCACCGTGTCCACCGCGCCGGCATGGACATCGGCCCGCAACTGCTCGAGTGTCAGCGGATCAGCCGGCATCCCCGTTCCCTCCATGAAGGTCTGCCGACCGTACCTCTTGGACCCCGGTACGTCGATCCGGGCCCGTCAGGACAGCAGGCCGCGGAGAAGTGCGGCGGTGCCGTCGCAGTGCTCCTCCATCTCGGTGCGGGCGAGGTCGGGCTGGCCGGACAGGATCGCTGCGACGATCGCGGCGTGCTGGCGGTCGGAGTGGTGAATGTTCGCCGGGATGACGGGGATCGCGCGCAGCAGCTCGGTCAGCCGCATCTGCACATCGGCGACGACGGCCGCCACCGACGCGCTCTCGCCGGCCGCCGCGATCGCCATGTGCAGCCGCGAGTCGGCGAGCCGCCGGCTCTCTGGCGGGGCGTCGGTCGCCTCGCGCAGACACCGCGACAGCGTCGAGCGGTCGGCCGCCGACAGCGACCGCGTAGCGGCTAGCGCTGCCGCTCCGGGCTCGACGATCCGGCGCAGGTCCAGCGTGTCGCTGAGTGCCGGCCGAGCCGCCTCGTCGAGACGTTTCGCCGTCGACGGGTCAGCCGGCGCCACGACGAAGGTGCCGCCGCCGCGGCCGCGCCGGGACTCGACGAGGGCTGCGTCACGCAACGCGGCGATTGCTTCCCGCAACGTGACACGTGAGACGCCGAGGGTCTCAGCCAGCTCGCGCTCTGGTGGCAGTCGTTCACCGCCGACCAGGACACCGAGCCGGATGCTCTGCGCAAGCCGCTCGACGGTGACCTCGAAGGCGTTGCGGACCGGCACCGGCGAGAACACCGACTTCGCCCAGAGCGCTTCGACGCTGCCAGCTGTCACCGCGTGGAGTCTAGGAGCGCGCCCGCGGCTCACTGCGGCTCCCCGATCCCGTAGTCGACCCGCGCTGCGGTCTTGGGGTGAGCCGAGAACTCCTTGCTGGCCTTGACGAACTCGCGAAACAGCGCGGTGCCGCTGTCCACCTCCGGGTGCCACTGCACGCCGATCGCCCACGTCTTGTCGCACACCTCGAACGCCTCGACGGTGCCGTCGTCCGCCCACCCCTGCGCGACGGTGGAGACCGGCAATGTTGCGACGGCCTGATGGTGGTACGTCGCGACGTCACACGCGTCCCCGAGCCAGCCAGCCAGTCGCGTGCCGCCAGCAAGCGCCACGTCATGCCGGCCGTGCTTGCCGACGACCGGGCGGTGTGACTCGTTGGCGACGACGTCCGGCAGATGCTGCACGAGAGTTCCGCCGAGGGCGACCGACAGGACCTGCATGCCACGACACACGCCGAGCACGGGCATGTCGCGCGCGAGCGCATCGCGGACCAGCGCGATCTCCCAGTCGTCGCGGTCGCGGCGGGGCGGTCCGGTCTCCGGATGGCGCTCGGCATCGCCGTAGCTGGTCGGATCGACGTCGGCACCGCCGCTGAGCAACAGGCCATGAACACCGTTGAGCGCGGACGCCGCCGCGAGGTGCGGATCGGCGGCGGCCGGAGGCAGCAGCATCGGCACGCCGCCGACGGCGGCGATCGCATCGGCGTACGTGGTCGGAAGGAGGTCGGCGGGCTCGTCCCACACGCCGAAGGCCGCTGCCTCCCGGTAGGTCGTCAGGCCGATCCGTGGTGGCAGGTTGCCGGTCATGGCGCGGCCTTCCCCAGCACGGGCTCGGCCACGACGCGGCCCGGTACCAGGTCGCCGAAGAGGTCGAGGGCGACGGGAGTGCCTGGTTCCGTGTCACCGATGTCCAGATAGGCATACGCGATCGACGCGGCGACGGTGTAGCCGAACCCCGCAGAGGTGACGCGGCCACTCACCCGGCCGTCGACCAGCACCGGCTCACTGCCCAACGCAACCCGCGCTGGATCGTCGAGCACGATCGCGCAGAGCTTGCGCGTCAGGCCCCGATCCTTCGCGGCGAGCAATGCGTCCCGGCCCTCGAAGCCGCCGGCCTTGTCCAGCTTCACGCAGAAGCCCAGCTTCGCCTCGTACGGCGAGGTCTCCGGCGTGATGTCCGTCCCCCACACCCGGTATCCCTTCTCGAGTCGCATCGACTCGATCGCGCGGTAACCGCCGGCCACGAGCCCGCACCCCTCCCCGGCCTGCCACAGCGAGGACCACAACCGCGCACCGAACTCCGACGGCGCATACAGCTCCCACCCGTGTTCGCCGACGAAGGTGACCTGAAGCGCTCGGACCGGTACGTCGCCGACGCTCAGCTCTTGCGACGTCATGAACGGGAAAGCGTCGCTCGACAGGTCGGCGGACGTGAGCCGGCCGAGGATGTCGCGCGCCGCTGGGCCCCACAACGCGTACGTGCAGTACAGACCGGTGACGTCCGCGACGCGCACGCGGTCCATGCGTCGCCGGGCCT
>Ga0213876_10000795_pt1 | contig 21427 bp, 17 predicted proteins | sample BarmaccomBMRX_R9_FD_160113 | JGI IMG/M metagenome (GOLD analysis project Ga0213876, IMG submission 160113) | Root-associated microbial communities from Barbacenia macrantha in rupestrian grasslands, the National Park of Serra do Cipo, Brazil - RX_R9 | ecosystem: Host-associated > Plants > Roots... | reverse complement strand
GCGACCGCGGGGTAGACGCCGTTAACCGGCGCGGCCGGCCCACCAAGGTGCGGGTTACCTGCACCCCTTTTCGTTCGGACGAGGGGGCCGTCGATGGCGCGCTACTGCTGATGGAGGTAGTGGAGTAGTACCGAGAAACGTCACTCCGGCACATCGAAGAACGAGCTGCCATCCTCGGGCGTCCCATCGATCTGGCCGCGTACGCGCCCATGTACGGTCGGATCGATGCGGTCCAGCTCGTCGTCGCTGACGACCTCGACAGCGCTACCCGTTTGGCGATCGCGCGCATCTTCAGATGGCCGATTTTCCTGCAGATCGTCAGGAACCTCCGCGGCAAGTCTCTCGTCTAGCGAATCGCCGATGTCGGGCTCGAGCCAGTGATCGGGCGGCTCAACGACCTCGTCGCCGTCTTTGTTGCGCACTTCGTCGGAGTCAAGGCTTTCGGACGGCTCCGGAATGTTGTCGCTATCGCTTCCACCACGGCCGATTGCCCGGCATGGTGGCGTGGTAAACCTTGCGCGACCCGAGGCCGTGCTACGCCAGCGTGCTCGTTGCGGCTCGGCCCTGCGGGCGGGTGTTCATGGCATCGAAGGCAATCGGAAGCGTTGTGGGCCCGGACAGTTCGGTCGGCGGCCGCCAGGGTGCTCGGCCGGTGCGACGGGGATTGGACATGCGCTGGGTAATGACCCGCAGTGCCTCGGTGAGTTCGACTCTGGCCAGGTGTGCCCCCAGGCAATAGTGCACGCCGCCGCCGAACGTCAGCATGGCTGGAGCGGCCTCGCGGGTGATGTCCAAGCGGTCGGGATCCTCATAGACCGCCGGGTCGCGGTTTGCCGACGCCGTGTTGGCGATGACATACGCGCCTGCCGGAATCAGGACACCGCCGAACTCGACGTCCTCGGTAGCTACGCGCAACGCAGAGAAGACGATCGGGCTGTGCCGGATCAGCTCTACGACCGCTTGGGGCGCCAGTTCGGGATGCTCGGCGAGCAACGTCCACTGGTCGGGGTGCTCACATAGCACTTGTACCGCGGCGGCAAGCTGATTGCGCGTGGTGTCGGTGCCGGCGTTGAGCAGGATGGCTACCAGGTTGACGAGTTCGGAGTGAACGAGCTTGTCCCGGTCATCGCCGGCGCAAATGAGTTCGGAGATCAGGTCGTCGCCCGGTGATCGGCGCCGCCGCGCAATCAGCTCCTCGACGTAGCACTCGAGCTGCTCCCACGCCGCCACGATCGACGACTCCTGCGCGGCTACGTTGCCACCGAAGGCACCGCTGATATCGGCGGCCCACGACGAAAACAATTGCCAGTCGTCGCGCGGGGCGCCCAGCAACGCGCAGATGATCGGAACCGGGTACGGCCTGGCGATGTCGCTGACGATGTCGCAGGCTCCGTCGGCCACATGGGCGTCCATTAGTTGGCTGATGACGTCGAGGCATGCGGTCCGCATCCGCTCGGCGGCCCGCGGGGTGAAGGCCCCGGCCACCAGCCGCCGCAACCGGTGATGTTCGGCGCCGTCGAGACTGATCAGCAGTTTGCAGACACGGTCCCAGACCGGCCCCGAGGTGATGCCCTGCACCACCAGGCCGATTCCCTGCGGCACGGCAAAGCGGTTATCCCGAAGAACGCTGCGTACCAGGTCATACGTCAGCAGCTCGGGCCCGAATGGGCCCATCGCGATGGGTCCCCGCTGGCGGGCCTCGCAGATCAGGCAGTGGACTTCGCGCGGCTCCAGCGCATCGTGATACGCGATGGGGGGTAATGGCAGGTCAAAGATGCATGGGCTGTCGACGCCGACGGTCATGGCGGGCTCCTCCGAGTGGTCTTGCTCGAACCTTCGGGGCCAACTTTCCGACCAACTCGGAAGGAAACCATCGGGATAATTGCGAATATTTGCGGCGTCGGCATGCCTACCTACGCATCGCCGCCGAGGAAAGTATTAGCGATTTCGCTGATGTTCTGCGATCCGCGTCACCGCATCCTGGCTACCATGAGCGCAACTGAGTGGAGCGACGTTGGTGTGAGTGAATTGCCCACCGGGCTGCCGACCGGAACTGTGACGTTGCTGCTGGCCGATATCGAGGGATCGACGCGGCTGTGGGAGACCCAGCCCGAGGAGATGGCCGCCACGCTGGCGCGGCTCGATCAGACGGTGGCCGGGGCGATTGCTGCGCACGACGGTGTTCGTCCGGTGGAGCAGGGTGAAGGCGACAGCTTTGTGATCGCGTTCGGCCGCGCGTCGGACGCGGTGGCCTGTGCCCTTGACTTGCAGCGGGCAACGCTGGCGCCGATCCGGCTGCGGATCGGCTTACACACCGGCGAGGTTCGACTACGCGATCCAAAAGATCCGACCAACTACATCGGCCCAACCATCAACCGGACCGCGCGCATCCGCGACCTGGCCCATGGCGGCCAAACCGTCCTATCGGGCACCACCGAGGACCTGGTCATCGACCAGCTACCCGCCGACACCTGGCTAACCGACCTCGGCAGTCACGCGCTGCGCGATCTGCCCCGCCCCGAGCGCGTGGCGCAGGTGTGTCACCCCGACCTGCGCAACGACTTCCCGCCGTTGCGCACACAATCCAGCGTCGCGGCGCATAATCTGCCGGCCCAGCTGACGAGTTTCGTTGGGCGCCAAGCGGAGATCGGCCGCCTGCGTGACGCGCTGACCGGTAATCGGCTGGTCACCCTGATCGGGGCCGGCGGCGTCGGCAAGACCCGGCTGGCGGTGCAGGTGGCCGCTGAGATGGCCGACGAGTTGGCCGACGGCGTGTGGTATGTCGATCTGGCGCCCATCACGGCCGCGGAGGTGGTGCCGGTGACGGTGGCCCGCGCGCTGGGGCTGCCCGACCTGCCGGGGCGCTCGACGATGGAGAGTCTGCTGCGGTTCGTCCGGGACCGGCACATGCTGATGTTGCTGGACAACTGTGAACACCTGCTCGACGCCAGCGCAGCACTGGTCGCTGCCCTGTTGCCCGAGGCCCAGCGCCTGACCGTGCTGGCCACCAGTCGTGAACCCGTCAACATCACCGGGGAGGCAACCTGGCAGGTGCCATCGCTGTCGCTGGCCGACGAAGCCGTCCAGCTGTTCGCCGAGCGCGCCCGCCTGGCCCGGCCTGATTTCGTTGTGACGGAAGCTAACTCGACGGCGGTGGCGGAGATTTGCCAGCGCCTGGATGGCATGCCGCTTGCGATTGAGCTCGCCGCCGCCCGTGTGCGCGCGTTGTCGCTCACCGAGATCGTCGATAGCCTGCATGACCGCTTCCGGTTGTTGACCGGGGGTTCACGGACCGCCGTCCGCCGCCAACAGACGCTGCGTGCGTCGGTGGATTGGTCGCACGCGCTGCTGACCGAGACCGAACGAATCCTGTTCCGCCGGCTGTCGGTGTTTTTCGGCGGATTCGACCTGCCCGCAGCGCAGTTCGTATGCGGCGATGCCGATGTCGAGCGTTATCAGGTGCTCGATCAGCTCAGCCTGCTCGTCGATAAGTCGCTGGTAGTGGCGGACGACACCAGCGGTCGGACGCGATACCGGCTGTTGGAGACGGTGCGCCAATACGCGCTGGAGAAGCTCGGCGAGTCCGGGGAAGCCGACACCGTACGGTCCCGCCACCGTGACCACTACACCTCGATAGCGGCGCTGCTTGACGATTCGACGCGGCCCGACTACCAGCAGTGCCTCGATCAGGCCGTACTTGAAATGGACAACCTCCGCAATGCGCTCGGGTGGAACCTGGAAACCGGCGACACCGAGCTGGCCTTGACGTTGGCGTCGTCGTTGCGACCGGTGTGGCTGACGAGAGGTCGCGTGCTGGAGGGCCTGGCTTGGTTCCACGTCATACTCCCCGACTATGACCAGCCGGTGGAGGTCGCACCGGCGGTGCGCGCGCGGGCGCTCGCCGACGAGGCCGTCCTGAACGTGCATGATGGCGCCTCGCGTAAACGGATGTATCGCGCGCAACGCGCGGTGGAGATCGCCCGCGAACTCGATGACCCGGCACTGCTTGCCCGGGCGCTCACGTCGTGCGGGTCTATCGCGGGTGCCGGGTACGACCCCGATAATGCGGCGGTCTATTACGCCGAGGCGATCGAGTTGGCTCGGGTCCTCGACGACCGGTGGGCGTTGAGCCTGGTCTTGAGCTGGCGGACGAACACGGCGATCAGCACCGGTTACCCGTTGGCGGCGCGCGAGGCGGCCGAGGAGGGGCGCGACATCGCCGACGCGATCGGGGACCGATCGAATTCACGCCAATGCCGGTGGGCAATCGCGGTTGCGAATCTCCTGCAGGGCGACGTAGGCACCGCCATATCACAATTCCGCGAGGTGGTCGCCGAATCCGAGGAGGCGCATGACGAGATCCTCCGGCCGATCAGCTTGATGATGCTGGGCATAGCTCTGGGCTACCACGGTGAGCTGGACGCTGCCCGCGCCACGGCCGATGTCGCGTTGGAGGGCGCCGCCGGTCTTGGGGAGTACTTCGTCGGGATGGCCTACGCGCAGTTGTCCCAAGTGCACGTGGCGGCGGGTGATGTCGAGGCGGCGCATCATGCCAGCGAGGCGGCATGGCAGGCCCTGCATGTGGCCCAGCCCGAAATGGCCGCGGTGCAGCGCTCGTTCAATTCCACCGAGGTGGCATTGGCGCGCGGTCAGCTCGCGGTGGCGCGCGAGTTTGCCGATACCGCTGTCTCGCTGGCGACGGGCTGGCACCTGGTCGCCTCGCTGTCGGTGCGCGCCCGGATCGCCGTCGCGGAAGGTGAGCGAGAAGAGGCCGAACGCGATGCTCACGAGGCGCTGGCTCGTGCAACGAGCATCGGCGTGTACCTGCACGTCCCGGATACCCTCGAGTGCCTTGCGGGGTTGGCGATCAGCGAGGGCAACCACCCCGCGGCGGCACGCCTCTTCGGCGCGGCAGAGGCTTTTCGCAGCCGGATGGGACTGGTGCGCTTCAAGATTCACGATGCCGGCTATCAAGGCTGGCTTACCAAGTTACGAGATGCCATGGCAGAAAGCGCTTTTGATTCCGCTTGGGCCGAGGGTGCGGCGTTGAACATCGACGAAGCGATCGCCTACGCGCAGCGTGGCCGCGGCGACCGCAAACGCCCCGCCAGCGGTTGGCCGTCGCTGACGCCGGCCGAACGCGATGTCGCTCGTCTGGTTTGTGATGGTCTTGCCAACAAGGACATCGCCGCGCGGCTCTTCGTCTCCCCGCGCACCGTGCAGGCCCACCTGACGCACATCTACACCAAGCTCGGCATCACATCCCGGGTCCAGCTGGTCCAACAGGCGCCCCGGCCGGCCTCCGAAGGTGGCATCCTGGCTTGATGGGGTTGGTGTTCCGCTTGGTCGAGCTGCTGATCCTTATCCTGCCGCTGATCGGTCTGCTGCGCGTCGGCCTCAAGGCTTTCTCGGCGGCCGGTAAACGCAGAGACGCCGCCAACGACGCCGCCGATCCACCCCGTGAAACGACCGTGCAGGACGACGCGTCGCAGTGGCGGACGATCACGCGCGCCGTGGCGGCCCACGAACGCACGGACGCGCGGTGGCTGGAGTACGAGCTCGACGTGGCCAGACTGCTCGACTTCCCGACCATGACCGATATGCGTGACCCCCTGACGACGGCGTTTCACAAGGCCAAACTGCGCGCCGATTTCCACAAGCCGGTCCGGGCAGAAGATCTGCTCGACGACCGGGATGCCGCGCGCCAGTACCTCGACGCGGTGCAGGACTATGCGACCGCGTTCGAGGCGGCGGAATCCGAGGCGATGCGCAGACGCCGAAGCGGCTTCTCGCCGGCCGAACAGCAGCGACTGGCACGCGCCCAGAGCCTGCTGCGGGTTGCCTCAGACGCCGCCGCCACGCCGCAGGAGCGTGACCGCGCATACGGGCTGGCGCGAACCGAACTCGACGGCCTGGTCGTGTTGCCCAGCAAGACCCGCGCCGGCATCGAACGCGGAATCGCCGGCGAGATCGACGGTTAGGTCGACGCCCGCGAGCAGACGCAAAATGGCGCTGTGCCCCCGGGATTTGGGTGCTTTTGCGACTGCTCGCGGAAACTAGCGCAGGCGCACCAAACGTGTCGTGCTGCTTTCGTCGAGTTCCACAAGGTCGCTGCGTGATCGCAGGAAGTCGCTGAATGACTTGAAGCCCAGCGACTTTTCGCTGAACGAGGGGTTCATCCGTTTCATCTGAGCCTTGACCGCTGAGTTGTGTAGCCAGTCGGCGTCGTCCTTCTCCTGGCCTATCCGAAGCGCGCGTTCGAGCAGTCCGGTGGCGGCGAGCTGCGGGTCGGGTGGCTGCGGCTCCTCGTCGGGCGCGGGCTCGGGTTCGGTGCCGCTGCGTCGACGCTTCTTGGGCTCCGCAGCCGGGGCGACGGCGGGGGATATCCCGGGCAGCGCGTCGTAGGTGACGAATTCGTCGCACGCGGCCGCCAGCGACTGGCTGCTGGCTCCGGCCACACCGATGCCGACGACATAACGGCCAAGGCGCTTGCAGCGCTGGGCCAGAGCGATGTAATCGGAGTCACCGCCGACGATCACCACGTGTGTCAGGTCCGGCAGCCGGAACATGTCCTCGACGGCATCGACGGCCAGCCGGATGTCGGCCCCGTTCTTGCCATACGCCGCCGCGGGAAACAGTTGCACGAGGTCGACGGCGCGGCCGACGAGCTGGCCGTGGTAGTCGGCGTTCACCTCGGCCGACCAATCCGCGTAGGCGCGGGTCAGCACGAGGGTGCCGAATGACGAGGCAAAGTCGACGATCGCGCCGAGGTCGACGGTCGCCTGCCGCAGCCGGTCCTTGGCCAAGCCCTTGGCCTTATCGCGGTGGAACGTGTTACGGCCGTGCACCTGTTCGTAGCGAGAGATGACGATGTTGTCGAAATCGAAGTAGACGGCCACACGGGTCGCGGCGGGTTCGTTCATGGTGTGCCCAAGTTAAGAGATGGATCCCCGGGCGGCAAGACCGGTGCGGAGCCGATGGTGCCCACCCGCCTGTCGGCGAGCGTGCGCGGAATGCCACGATTGCCGGCGTGTCGTCGCACCAACACGCACGCTCGCGGGGGCCGCAGGGAGGGAGGCGGCCCAACTTTCTGGTGATAGTGGCCGACGATCTCGGGTTCTCCGACGTCGGCGCCTTCGGCGGCGAGATCGACACGCCCAATCTGGACAGGCTGGCCTACGCCGGTGTCCGGTTCACCGATTTTCACGCGGCGCCGGCCTGTTCGCCCACCCGGTCGATGCTGCTGACCGGAACCGATCATCACGTCGCCGGCATCGGCACGATGGCCGAGGTCACGCCCCCCGGCTTTCGGGGTCCCCCCGGATACGAGGGATACCTGAACGACCGGGTCGCCGCGCTGCCCGAGCTGCTGCACGACGATGGTTATCTGACGATGATGTCGGGCAAATGGCACCTGGGCAGCACGATCGACAGGTCGCCGTGGGCGCGTGGGTTCGAGCGTTCGTTCGCGTTCCTGCCCGCCGGGGGCAGCCATTACGGCGGCCCCGCCGCGGCAGCATTGTCGCCCGTGCCGACCCTTTACGCCGAGGATGACAACTTCGTCACGGTCGGCGACGATTTCTACTCGTCGGACACCTACACCGACACCCTGCTGCGCTATTTCCGCGAGCGTGCAGCGGACCCTGAAGACCTGGAGCGCCCGTTCTTCGCCTATCTGCCCTTCCAGGCGCCGCACTGGCCGCTACAGGCACCCGACGAATCGATCGCGAAATACCGCGGCCGCTACGACGCGGGGCCGGACGCGCTACGCGAGGAGCGGTTGGCCGCGCTCAAGCGGCTCGGCCTGTGCCCGCCCGATGTCGTGCCGCACCCGGTCGTCGCCGACGGCGCCCCGGACTGGGCCGACATGACGGACGCGGAACGCGCGCATTCGGCCCGCAGCATGGAGGTGTACGCCGCCATGGTGGACCGCATGGACTGGAACATCGGGCGGGTGCTCGATCAGCTGGAGCAGACGGGCGAACTCGACCAGACGGTCGTCATCTTCCTGTCCGACAACGGTGCCGAGGGCGCGATCGTCGAGGCGATGCCGCTGCTGGGTGAACGCATCGTTGCGCACATCGAAAAGCACTGCGACAACAGCCTGGACAACCTCGGCCGCCCCAACAGCTTCATCTGGTACGGCCCGCGCTGGGCACAAGCCGCCACCGCGCCGTCGCGCCTGCACAAGGCCTTCACCACCGAAGGCGGGATCCGCGTCGTCGGATTTATCACCTGGCCGGGCTTCGCCCGGCAATCCGAGATCGGTACGGCGTTCACCACCGTCATGGACATCGCCCCGACCGTGCTGGAATTGGCCGGCACCGCGCACCCCGGGACCGTCTACCGGGGCCGTGAGGTGGAACCGATGCGTGGCCGCTCCCTGGTGCCGTATCTGTCGTGCACGGTCGAGAAGGTGCATGACGCGGACACCGGAACGGGCTGGGAATTGTTCGGCCGCCGCGCCATCCGCCAGGGTGATTGGAAGGCGCTTTATCTGCCTGCGCCGTATGGCCCGGGCGCGTGGCAACTTTACGATCTCTCGGCCGACCGGGGCGAGATCGAAGACCTTGCGGCCGCGCGGCCCGACAAGCTGGCCGAACTGTTGGGCCTGTGGGACCGCTACGTCGCGGACAACGGCGTCATCCTGGACCCGCTCTCGGTTTTCGACATCGATCCCGAAACGCTCGCCGCTGCCGCTACAAACGTTGAAGCCGAACAGGTTTCGCCGGACGATCCGCCATCTGGACTCGACGGTTAATGGCGCAGACAACCACGTGCGCGATTATCGGCGGGGGCCCCGCCGGGATGGTTCTCGGGTTGCTGCTGGCCAGGGCCGGTGTGGACGTCACCCTGCTGGAGAAGCATGGTGACTTCCTGCGCGACTTTCGCGGCGACACCGTGCATCCCACAACGCTGCGGCTCCTTGACGAGCTGGGCCTGTGGGAGCGCTTCGCGGCCCTGCCGCACAGCGAACTTCACCAGGCGTCCTTCGAATCGAACGGCCGCTCGGTGACCTATGTCGACTTCGGACGTCTGCGTCAACCGCATCCCTTTGTGGCGATGGTGCCGCAGTGGGACTTGCTCAACCTGCTCGCCGAAGCCGCCCAAGCCGAACCGAGCTTCACCTTGCGCATGAGCACCGAGGTCACCGGGCTGCTCTGGGAGGCCGACAAGGTCAGCGGCGTGCGTTATCAAGCGCCCGACGGCCCCGGCGAGCTGCGGGCCGAACTGACCGTCGCCTGCGACGGCCGCTGGTCGGTCGCGCGTCGCGCGGCGGGGCTGAAGTCCCGCGAGTACCCGGTCAAGTTCGACGTGTGGTGGTTCCGGCTGCCGCACAAGGAAGATGAGGACACGCAATTCTCCTTCCTGCCCCGCACCGGTCCGGGTAAAGCACTGGGCGTCATCCCGCGCGAGGGCTACTACCAGATCGCTTACATCGGACCCAAGGGTGCAGATGCCGAGTTGCGGGCTAAAGGCGTAGCCGCCTTTCGCCGGGACATCGGCCCGTTGTTGCCGGACATGGCCGAGTCGGTGGCGGCACTGACGTCCATGGAGGACGTCAAGCACCTCGACGTCCGGGTGGATCGGCTGCATCGCTGGCATACCGGCGGGCTGCTGTGTATCGGCGACGCCGCGCACGCGATGTCTCCGCTGGGTGGCGTCGGCATCAACATGGCGGTCCAGGACGCGGTCGCGGCCGCGACCCTGTTGGCCGAGCCGCTGCGCCGGCACCGGGTCACCGATCGCGACTTGGCGGCGGTGCGCCGCCGACGGCTGTTTCCCACCGCGGTGACCCAGGCGGTCCAGCGGATGCTGCAGCGGGGGCTGCTGGCTCCGCTGCTCCGCGGCGAGGACCCCAGGCCTCCCGAAGCGCTATTCCGTCTGGTGGAGCGGATGCCGTGGCTGTCGCTGATCCCCGCCTATTTCATCGGAGTCGGGGTTCGGCCGGAGCGCGCTCCGGCTTTCGCGCGCCGCGGATCCGGCGACTGCTAGCGTTCACTTCGTGTCGGAAGGCGGGGCACGACTGCGGATCGGGATTCTGGGCGCGGCGCGGATCGCGCCGCTGGCCCTCATCCGGCCGAGCAAGGACAACGCCGACACCGTCGTCGCCGCGGTGGCCGCGCGGGATGCGGCACGCGCCCGGGCGTTTGCTGACAAACACGGCATCGCCCGCGTGCACGACAGTTACGAAGCATTGATTGCGGATCCGGATCTCGACGCCGTGTACAACCCGCTGCCGAACGGCTTGCACGGCCGGTGGACCCGTGCCGCACTGGCCGCCGGCAAACACGTGTTGTGCGAAAAGCCGTTCACCGCGAATGCCGCGGAGGCCCACGAAATCGCCGGCCTGGCCGCCAAGTCGGATCGGGTGGTGATGGAGGCATTCCACTACCGTTACCATCCGCTGACGCTGCGAGCCGAGCAGATTATCGCCTCGGGTGAATTGGGCACGCTCAGGCGTGTGGAGGCCGCGCTGTGCTTCCCGCTGCCGAAGTTCACCGACATTCGCTACAACTACGCGCTTGCCGGTGGCGCCACCATGGACGCGGGATGCTATGCGGTCCACATGGTCCGCACGTTCGGTGGTGCGACTCCGGAAGTCGTTTTAGCGCAAGCGAAATTGCGTGATCCCCGGATCGACCGGGCGATGAGGGCCGAGTTGCGTTTTGCGGCAGGGCATTCCGGCAGCGTACTTTGCTCGATGTGGTCATCGGCGCTGGTGCGGATCAGCGCGCGCGTCATCGGCGACGACGGCGAGCTGCGCATCTTCAACCCGGTGATGCCCAAGTTTTACCATCGGCTCTCGGTACGATCGGCCAGCGGCAAACGCGCGGAGCGCTTTGGTCACCGCGCCTCCTACGCATACCAACTCGACGCGTTCGCCGGCGCGGTGCTACGCGGCGAAGCGGTGAAGACCACACCGCAAGATGCCATCGAGAACATGAGCGTCATCGATGCGATCTACCGGGCCGCCGGACTGCCGCTGCGCGAGCCCTGTTGAAACTCAGCCGGATAGCAGGCGACGGGCGGCGTCGACACAGGGCCGCAACCGGTCGATGGGGCTGACGCCGGCTAGGGCGAGTGTGCGCTGCGGCACCTCGATCTCGATCACGACGTCGGGGGGCAGCGCGGCGACAAGGTCGCCCAGCGGAAGTTCGCCCGCACCCGGAACCATGCGTTCAAACATGGCTTCCTCCATGTAGTTATCGCCCCGGGGCTGCAGCGTCGTGTCGTTGAGCTGGGCGTAGCCGATGTGCGCGGGATCGACGGCGGCGACGTCGGCGGCCCCGGATCCCGACCGAATCAGGTGCATGGTGTCGATGAGTAGCCGGAATTCAGCCCGTCCCACGTGTTGTCGGGCGGCGAGCGCCGTGGCGAGGTTGCCGACGGTCAGACCGGGCACCGGCTCGACGAGCGTCTGAATGTTGCGTTGAGCGGCAAGCTCGGTCAGCGCGGCAAACTGGTCGAACGTGCGGCCGAGGTCAGAGTCGAGGCTGACGGTATTGATACGCGCTACGCCGAGTTCGGCGAGGACATCGAGATCCGGGGCGAATGCGCGCATGTCGGCCTCGGGCAACACCAGGAACCCGTCGCCGAGCGTGATGGTCACGCCGCGGTGCCGCATGGCCGCGAGCAACTTCCTGCGCAGCGCGTCGTCCTTTAGTGAGAACGCCGGATAGCCCAGCGGCACCAGCGCGGCTCCCTGGACGGTGGTGGAGATGTGGGAGCATCCGAGATCCGCCGCGACGTCGACGAACTCCACCGGCGGGAGGCCGAAGACGCTGAGTTGGCCGAGGGCAAGCCGGTCGGTCCGCACCGCGGGGCACATCCGACCACTCTGTCATCCGAAAACTACGATCACCACCTTCGCTTAGAAGCCCTTGCCGCACAGCGGCATTCGCCGACGCTGCCCCCCCGGCCACGAACCTTACCGGCCGCGCTTTGCTGACACTACGAATATAGAGTAGTGTCTTGGCCCGAGATGGCAATCGACAAACGACGCAAGCCCAATCCCGCTGAGCGCCGCCGCGATTTGTGCGACACGGCCATTCAGCTGTTGGCCGAGGACGGTGCCAAGGGTTTGAGCCACCTGAAGGTGGACCGCAAGAGCGGCGTCCCGGACGGCACCACGTCCTTCTACTTCCGCACCCGGTCGGCGCTGTTGCGTGCCGTGGCCGAACGACTGGTCGAACTGGACCTGGAAAGCCTGCAGTCCGTCGCCGACAGCGCCGGGGTCCAGGGCGGTCGCGCCAACCGGCGCTCGCCTTCGCTGCTGTCGCAGGTGGTGCTTCAGTCCGGTAGCGAGCCGGAGCTCTCCCGCACCAGGGTCCGGTATGAGCTGACCATGCAGGCTGCCCGGGACCCCGCCCTGGCCGCGATTATGCAGCAAGGCACCGACGCGTTCACCAAGCTGCATCGTGAGATTCTGGTGCACCTCATGCCGCACGGGGCGGAGCTGGAATCGTCCGTCGTGGACGACCTGAGCAACATCACCCTGACGTTCATCAACGGCCTTCTGCTGCGTTTCGCCTTCGGAGACCGCATCGTCGACAGCCCGGAACAACTCGACGGAATCCTGGCGGCGATCGCCACCGGCATTCTTACAACGCCGAAGAAAGGCCAGCTGACCCGCGCCGACGTGCCACGACCCAAGCGGCGCCGGGCCGCGGCGGCCGGCTGAGCACGGATGGCTACCCAACTCGACGCCGATGGCTCTTGCCACGGCACCCGCCATATGGTTCTCTACGACAATAGAGTAATCCGACGTACACGGGCCGTCGGTGAGCCCGTTTCAGCCCCCGCCCGTGCGCTCGTCAGAGCAAGCGCAGTTAAGCGGAGTGTACAGAGTGCCCGATCCCGAATCCGGCTGCCGTTGTCGAGAGGGAAGCCGGAAATGACGGCGCTAGGAGGGTTTTCGTGACGGCGACTACCGACAGCGATGTTCGCTTCGACCCGTACGACGTCGAGTTGATCGCCGACCCGTATCCGATGTTCGCGCGGCTGCGCGCTCAGGTACCGCTTTACTACAACGCGGAATACGACTTCTACGCGATCAGCCGGTTCGCCGACGTGAACAAGGCGCTCGTCGACCACGTCACTTTCAGTTCGGCCAGGGGCGCGATCCTGGAGTTGATCAAGGCGAACCTCGACATTCCGTCCGGGATGCTCATTTTCGAGGACCCACCGATTCACGACGTGCACCGCAAGCTGCTGTCGCGCATGTTCACTCCCCGCAAGATCAATGCGCTGGAGCCGATGATCCGGGAATTCTGCACCCAGGCGCTGGATCCGCTGGTCGGATCGGGTCGGTTCGACTTCGTCAACGACCTGGGCGCGCAGATGCCGATGAAGGTGATCAGCGCGCTGCTCGGCATTCCCGAAGACGATCAGGAGTACATCCGCGACCGGGGCAACGCCCAGTTGCGTACCGAGGCGGGCAAGCCCATGAGGGCTGCCGAACAGGGCCTATCGGTGGGTGAGCAGTTCGAGGCGTACATCGACTGGCGCGCGGAGAATCCGTCCGATGACATCATGACCGAACTGCTCAACGTGGAATTCGTTGACGAGACCGGCGCCACCCGGCGTCTGACGCGTAACGAGATTCTCGTGTACCTCAACGTCGTCGCCGGCGCGGGTAACGAGACCACGGCGCGGCTGATCGGTTGGGCCGGCAAGGTTCTCGCCGAACACCCCGATCAGCGTCGTGCGCTTGCCGAGAACCCCGGTCTCATCCCTCAAGCCATCGAGGAGCTGCTGCGCTACGAGCCCCCCGCGCCCCACGTGTCGCGGTACGTGACCCGGGACGTGAACTTGTACGACCAGACGGTGCCCGCCGGCAGCGTGATGATGATGCTTGTCGGTGCGGCATGCCGCGATAACCGTCAATTCGGCGCTGATGCAGACGAATTCAACATCTACCGCAGCGCGCGGCCGCACCTGACCTTCAGTGTCGGCGCCCATTTCTGTCTGGGCTCCGCGTTGGCGCGCCTCGAAGGCCGTGTCGCCCTGGAGGAGATCCTCAAGCGCTTCCCCGTATGGGAGGTCGATTTGACCACTGCCAAGCTCAGCCCGACGTCAACCGTGCGGGGCTGGGAATCCATGCCGGCGCTGGTGCTGTGATGACGGGTCGCGTTGCGGGCAAGGTTGCCTTCGTCAGTGGCGCCGCGCGGGGGCAGGGTCGCAGTCACGCCGTGCGCCTGGCGGCCGAGGGCGCCGACATCATCGCGATCGACATCTGCCGGCCGATCGATAATGTGGTGTACCCGGCGGCGACCCGCGAGGACCTGGCCGAGACGGCGGATTTGGTCAAGGGTCACGACCGCCGCATCGTCACCGCCGAGGTCGACGTGCGCGACTACGACGCCCTCAAGGCCGCGGTGGACAGCGGCGTGGAACAGCTCGGCCGGCTCGACATCATCGTCGCGAACGCGGGGATCGGCAACGGCGGCAACAAACTGCACAAGATCCGCGAGAACATCTGGCAGGACATGATCGACGTCAACCTGTCGGGCGTGTGGAAGACCGTGAAAGCCGGTGTGCCGCATTTGATCGCCGGCGGGCAGGGCGGCTCGATCGTGCTGACCGGTTCGGTCGGAGCGATGAAGGCCCTCGCCCACACCGGCCACTACATCGCCGCCAAACACGGCGTGGTCGGGCTGATGCGGGCCTTCGCCGTCGAACTCGGGCAGCACGGCATCCGGGTGAATTCGGTGCACCCGAGCCAGGTCAACACGCCGATGACGATGAACGACGTGACATTCCGCCTGTTTCGGCCGGACCTGGAGAATCCCGGGCCGGAGGACTTCGCGCCGTTCTCACAGATGACGCACACGCTGCCGGTGCCGTGGGTGGAAGCCGTCGATATCAGCAACGCCGTCCTGTTCCTCGCCTCTGACGAATCCCGTTATGTCACTGGCGTTTCTCTGCCCGTCGACGCGGGCGCATTGCTCAAGTAAACACTTACCCAAATAGCCAACGAAGTGGAGACAACTCATGCCTGACTACGACTTCGAAAAGATGAAGCAGGAAGCCGAGCAGTACATCAAATTCGAGAAGGACGTCAAGAACAGGATCGCCTACATCACGTTCGATCGTCCCGATGCGCAGAACTCCACCACGCTGGGCATGCGGCAGAATTACGCCGACCTGATCCACAAGTGCAACGTGGACGACGACGTCAAGGTGGTGGTAATCCGCGGCGAGGGAGAGGATTTCGGTAGCGGCGGGGACCTGCCCGAGCAGCGCGGGATGCTGGAGAACCCGGGCATGCCGCTGCTGCACGAACTTGCGATCAACGACGACGACGTCAGGTACCCGCCGGGAGGCTCGTACCGGTACCTGTCCACCGTCACCGACTTTTACGCCAAGGCCCGCGCGGGCAACCGACCGTTGCAGGAGCTGCGCAAGATCAGCATCATCGAGGCCAAGGGCTACTGCTACGGCTGGCACTTCTACCAGGCCGGCGACGCCGACCTGGTGATCTCTTCCGACGACGCCCTTTTCGGTCACCCGGCGTTCCGGTACGTGGGCTGGGGCCCACGACTGTGGTGGTGGGCCGAGACCATGGGACTGCGCAAATTCTCCGAAATGCTGTTCACCGGAAGGCCATTCAGTGCCAAGGAGATGTATGAGTGCGGCTTCGTGAACAGCGTGGTGGCCCGTGAGAAGCTGGAACACGAGACCCTGAAGTACGCGCTGGCCTGCTCCAAGTCCCGCCCGACGGACACGGTCGCGGTGCAGAAGACCTTCCTGGAGTTGTACAAGCAGCACAAGGGTGAATACTTCGGAAGCCTGCTCACCGGCATGGTCGAGGGCATGCTGCCGATGATCGCCAACGACCGGGAAAACGAGGTCGACCTCACCGGAGGCACCTTCGCCAAGGGCCTCAACAACGTGGTGAAGGACAACGACATGAACTTCCCGCCGGAGTGGCGACTGAGCCGCTCCGGCCGCAAGAAGCCCTGACCGCCTTGCGAGGGCGGGCATGTCGGCGCTGACGGGTTTCACGGTCGTCGAGCTGGCCGAAACGGTCGCGGGGGAGTACTGCGGTAAGCTGCTGGCCGACTTCGGTGCCGAGGTGATCAAGGTGGAGGCCCCGCGCCGCGGTAGCCCCACCCGGGCACTGGCGCCGGTCGTCGCCGAAGGACCCGACGGCAGCGGGCTGTTCGCGTACCTCAACACGAACAAGAAGTCCGTCGTGCTCGATATGACCACACCGGTCGACCTCGCCCGTTTGCACCAGATTTTCGCTGCGGCCGACGCGGTCATCGACGACCATCCGGGCGCGGCGCGGGCAGAACGGCACCCCGGCGTGGTGGTCTGCTCGATCACTCCCTTCGGTCAGGAGGCGGGTGCCGAGTTCGACAATGCCAAGAGCATCAACGTCTTTCACGCCAGCGGCTGGGGGTACCATACGCCCAGCCATGCCGACCCGGCCGATCCGCCGTTGCAGGGACCGGGCCGGTTCCTCGTCGACTACGAGGCGGGTTTGGAGGCGGCGCTGTGCATCTCCTCGGCGCTGTTTCGGCGGCTGCACTCCGGGCAGGGTGAGGTCATCGATATTTCGCAGCAGGCCGTGTTGGTCTCCCGCGCCGACTGCATCCTGGGCCGATTCGTCACCGGCGAGCTACCCGCCGAGGGGTCCCGCGGAGACTACGACCAGCAGGGCCCGGCGGCGTTTTTCCCGTGCGCCGACGGGTTTGTCTACCTGTACATCACCAGCCGCGCGCACTGGCTAGGCGTCAAAGCCCTTTTGCAGCATGCGAAATGGCTGAATGCCTTTGACGACGACTGGCTGGAGTTCTCGGTCACCGCGGAGAAGGTCACGACCTTCCAGCGCGGGTTCGCGGCGTGGGTCCGGGATTTGGCCAAGGACGCCGCTGCCGAGCGCGCGCAGCGTCTGGGCGTGCCGCTGGTACCGGTGAATGGCGCTGCCGATCTCCATGGTTCGCCGCAATACCGCCATCGCGGCTTTTTCCAGCAGGTGCGTCACCCCGTGCTGGGCGACGCACCCTATCCCACCGTTCCTTACGCCCTCAGCGCCACTCCGGCGGCAATCGTCTCTGCCGCACCGACTCTCGGGCAGCACACCGCGCTGATCCGGGATCGCTCGCCGGCGCCGACCGTGAAGACGGCACAACTCAAGCCGCCCGGCAATCCCCGCGGCGGCCCGCTGGAAGGGGTACGCGTCGTCGAGCTCACCAAGGTGTGGGCCGGTCCGTATGCGGGCAAGTTGCTGGCCCTGCTGGGCGCGGAGGTGATCAAGGTCGAGACGGCGTCGAACCCCGAGGAGATGCGCGCCTACGGGGGCACCGACATCAACCACGCGCCGTACTTTTTGAGCATCAACCCCGAGATCCTCAGCGTGGACCTCGATATCAAGTCGGTCGAGGGCATGACGCGGCTGCGCGAGTTGATCGCTCACAGCGACATCGTCATCAACAACCTTCGCCCGGGTGCGATGGAACGGCAGGGCCTGGGATATCCCGAGCTCACGCAGATCAAGCCGGACATCATCGCAGTGTCAATCAAGATGTGGGGCAACGACGGCCCGCTCGGTCACCAGACCGGTTACGCCCCGTGCTTCGCGGCGCTGGCCGGCCTCGCGGCGCTGGTCGGCAACCCCGGCGGGCCCCCGCTCGGCGCGAGCATGCGGTACGGCGATTCGACGGTCGGGGCCGCCGCGGCCTATGCGGCGGTAGTGGCGCTGTTGCACCGCGAGCTCACGGGGACAGGACAATTCGTCGACGTCTCGGCCGTCGAAACTCTGTCCGCGATGATCGGCGACTGCCTGCTCGAACAAAGCCTCACCGGACAAGACCTTGGGCCGGTCGGTAATCACCACCCGGATATGTCCCCACACGGCTGCTACCCCTGCGCCGACGGCTCCTGGATCAGCGTGGCCGTTGCCAATGACGCCGAGTGGGAAAGGCTTTGCGGTGTGCTCGATACGGTGGCGCTGCCCACAGACCCTCGCTATGCGTCGATGAGCGATCGGCTCACGCACGCTCGGGCCCTGGACGCCGACCTCGCGCGGCTGACCGGCGGCCACAACGCCGAGGATCTCGCGAGCCGCCTGCGGGCCGCCGGGGTCGCGGCGGCCAAGAGCGCCACCGCGGTCGACGTGATCGCCGACCAACGACTGTGGGATCGCGAGCTGTACCGCTTCGTCAGCGACCACCGCGAGGGTCAACGCCCGATACTGGGCCCGTCGTGGCGGATGGCGCGCGCCCCGGCGCGGATCGCCCGCGGCGCACCTGCTCTGGGCGAGGACACCGACTACGTCCTGCACGAAATCCTGGGCGCACGAACGGGGGGCAGCGCATGACGCTCACGCGGGCGAACGCATTGGCGAACCACGCGGCACTGGTGACGGGCGCCAGCAGCGGCATCGGTGCGGCAACGGCGAGGGCGTTGGCCGAACAAGGGGCCGCGGTCGCGCTGCTCGCGCGCCGTGCCGAGCGGCTAGGCGAGCTCAAGGCCGACATCGAATCCGCGCGTGGCACGGCGCTGGTGGTGGCTGCCGATGTCACCGATGCCGAACAGGTGGCCGCGGCGGTCCACCGGACCGTGGAGGATCTGGGACGCCTCGACATCCTGGTCAACAACGCCGGCCTGATGCAGTCGGCGCCCGCGGCAGCGGCCTCGCTGCAGGACTGGGACGCCATGGTCTCCGTCAACGTGCAGGGAGTCCTGTACGCCACCCGCGCCGCGCTGCCGCACCTGATTGACGCCGCCGCCGACTCACCGCGCGGCGTGGCCGATTTGGTCACGATCAGCTCGACCGCCGGCTGGGTGGCCCGACCCAACACCGCGGTCTACTCGCTGACCAAATTCGGCGTCAATGCCTTCAGTGAGGGCATCCGCCAGGAGTTGATCGGCAAGCGCGTGCGCGTCGGAGTGGTGGGCCCCGGAACCGTCGACACCGAGATCTTCAGCCATCTGGCCGAAGGCTCCCGGGCGGCCTTCGAGCAACAGACCGCCGGCATGGTCAAGTTGCGTTCCGAGGACATCGCCGACGCGGTGCTCTACATGGTGACCCGGGACCGGCGCGTCGCGGTCAACCATATGCTGGTGCGCGCCGCCGAACAGACCTGGTGAAGTTCGGCGAAGCGCCATAACCGCTACATTGACATCCCATGCCCAGCGCTGCCGAGTATGCCGACGCGCAGGTCGCCGCGGTGCGCGAGGACCCCACGGGGCGCCTGAAACTGATGGGGTCGCTATACCAAGCTGCACCCGGCAGACCCGAGTTGCACCTGCCTTACCGGCGTGCGGCCCTGGCGTTCATGGACTGGGAGCTGCGCCGCGGACTGCTTCGACCGGTATCCGGCGAAAAACCAGGCAGCCCGTGGTGGCGGGCGGTCAACGAGCGGTTGCTGCGCGACACCGCCGAAGCCCGCGGGCATCTGCTGGGTCTCGGCGGGCCGGTGTCCCGCCGAAGCGTCGCGTACTCGATCGAATTCGCCCGCCACCCCTCGGTGCCAACGTGGTACCGCGCGCATAACGCCACCGTCGTGCAGGCCTATCTCGACCACCGCTACCTGGCCGAAGGCGAATCGCGCGTAGAGCGATTCTTCATCAACCTGGTGCTGGTACGGGTGCTCTACGCCCACGCGCTAGTGGCAGCACCCCGTCTGGCAATGAGCTGGCTGTGGCCGGTCGCCCCGCGCCTCGGTGATCCGCGACTGGCAGTGACAGGCATTTTCATGTCCCTGTCGCGGGTGCTGCCCGACCAGTACCCCCTGCGGGGAGATCTGCACCGATATGTCAACGCCGAAAACAGATTTGGCCGGCTGCTCGATATCGGTGTGATCACACCACGGCTCGATGCGCTCTACGCATGGTCCGCGGTGGAACTCGCTCTGCCCGAGATCAGCACTCTGGTAAGGCATTCCGTGCCCGCGTATGCATGGGATTCCAACGACACCGAGGGCTGGCACCAAGAACCCACGGCGGCGGCCCGAGCGCTGCGCGGCCTGTTGCCCGTCCGACGGCTCGAGCCGTAAGGGCACCGCCGAACAGCTGCCTGGGCTTCGCGGCGCTGAAGGAGTGCCTCACCAGGACGGGCCGGTGGTGAACACGTGGGCGCCGTCTTCGGTGACGTGCACCGTGTCCCGGCGAAACACCGCCCCGACGCCTTCCTGCCACACGTAACCAGTGATCGCCAGCACCATGTCGGCCTCCAGGTGGTCGTGTTCGCCTGCGGCCCAGAGTGTTTCGGAAACCACCGGTGGGTCGAAGCCGAGACCCAGCCCATGCGCGACCGGCATCGGCGGTACCGGTTCGCCGGCCGCCTGATAAGCCGCGAGCAACTCGTGCGTGGACGCTCCGGGGCGGCATGCGTCAATCAATCGGCTATGCAACGCGTTCGAGCGCCGATACAGATCTCGCGTCGCGTCGCCGGCGATCCCGCCCGCGGGATAGGTGCGGCCTGCTTCGGCGACGTACCCGCCCGCCAACGCGCCCGCGGCCAAGGCGACAAGGTCTCCCTCCCGAACCGCGCCGTTCGTTGTACGCGCGCGCCGAAACGGGTGCTCCCGGGAGGTCACCCATGCGGCGTCCTGGGTCGCCGGCGTGCTGACACCGCCCGCGGCCATCGCCTGTAACACGGCACCGGCCAGGCTCCGCTCAGTCACTCCTGGCCGCAATTCGGCCACCGCCATGGCGATTCCGTCTTCGGCCACCCGCAGTGCCCGGGCCATCGCGGTGATCTCATCCGGCGTCTTGACACGCCGCGCCGCGCGCATGGCCGGCTCGGCGTCGACGAGTTCGGCGTTGGGGAACGCCTCGGGAAGCAACGCCGCGAAAGTCGGTGTAATCGCGTCGGTTCCGACCCGGCGCGCCGCATCGGCCCCATCGATTTTCTTCAGGACGTCGATCAGGGTCATTGGGTTCCACGCCAACCCGTAGAGGTGATCGTGACCGATTTCCTCCGGCACCCCCTCGTCGTCGGTGCTGTTGAGGTAGATGTCTCCGGTGGCGCGCACCACGGCGCACATCGGGCCGAATGGGCGGGTGCCGGCTATCCAAAGCTGCGGTGCGCCCGTGATGTAGCGAATGTTGGCTTGTCGGCCCAAAACCAGGATGTCGAGGTCGTGCGCGGCCATCTGTGCCAGCGCGCGTTCCCGACGCGCGATGCGCAGTGCCCGGTGGTCGGGGACTACATCGGTTGTCTTTCGGTCAGTCGCCATAAGGGGAATACGGGTAGTCGGTGATTGGCGTGTAGCCGTCGTCGGTGATCACCACGATCTCCTCACTGCGGTAGCCGCCGGTGCCGTCCTCCCAGACGACCGGCTCCAAGACCAGCACCATGCCGGGCGGAAAGACGAAGTTGTCGTCGAATTCCTCGCCGAGATCCGTTCCGATCATGGGCGCTTCGGCCGGATAGGTGCCGATGCCGTGGCCCAGATAAAAGTGCGGT
>Ga0213876_10000794_pt1 | contig 21430 bp, 23 predicted proteins | sample BarmaccomBMRX_R9_FD_160113 | JGI IMG/M metagenome (GOLD analysis project Ga0213876, IMG submission 160113) | Root-associated microbial communities from Barbacenia macrantha in rupestrian grasslands, the National Park of Serra do Cipo, Brazil - RX_R9 | ecosystem: Host-associated > Plants > Roots... | reverse complement strand
TGGCCCTTGGGCGCCAGCGTCCGCCCTGGAGGCTTTGGCGCCGACCGTAACGGCTCATTGCTAGCCCCGGCTTGACCGGTCGATCACCCATGTAATTGGCCTAAGTAGGCGTGCAATAGTTTTCGGACGAACGACGATGCCTTGCTCCAGCAAACGCGTTCCACAGCGGATTTCCGAGTGTTGGTTCGTACAAAGTGTACAAAAACTTTTGCTACCCTACTTAGTAATAGCCATAAGCCAAGCTTCCTATGATGATGATGCCGCCAATGATGGTAAGACCTGTCGTTGAGATCGCTGTCATCACTGCACTGGCTGCTGCGAGAGACTCACCTCCAACCGTGCGTACCGCTGTCTCCAATGACTTTCGTCCTGCCTGACCAAGTACCGTACGTGTTGTTGCATTCCCGAGCAGCCTTGCGACGTTCCGGCCGAATGTCTTCTCGCTCCAGCTAACGTCCTCCTTGGCACAAGCCTCCATGAACGACATCCCGTTATCTGCTATATACTTCGCGACTCTTAGGACCTGTTGGTCTGCTGCACTGAGCCATGGTGAACTCATCACACCCTCCTTAAAAGCTTTTCGGTGACCGGCAAGCAATCTTACCCTTCTATAGGAGACCGTTTCTCGAAAGATCGAGCGCACCGGTAAGCTGCAACCAGGACAGATCGCCGGCGCTGCCGAACCTTGCTTGGTAACCAGTACCCCGACCACCAAGGTGCCATGTCGGCAGGCGGCGCTGCTCAGTTTTGGGAATCAACTTGCCCCGCTTGCCCCTGCCGGTTCGCGGATGTTCTGACCTTCAATGTTAGGATGGCCTTTCACGGACGGCCCATCGAGTAGGCCGATCGTGACCTCGGGACGACCGAGGGTTCGCTCCATCCATGGCGGTAGCTTGGCCCGTTCCAAGGCGGTCATAAGTGTTTCCTTTCGGGGTTAGCATCTAAGGTGATTGGGAGGGAGCAGGTCGTTTTACCGTCAGTTCCTTCAATCGTGGCCGGTCGGGAGGTGGTAGCCCAGAAAGCGCTTAACAACCATCGAGCGAAATCCTAGACCGAGTCACGCCTTAGACGGCCGGCGTTGGGGAGAAGGAATTCAGACGAATACCATCCTCGAAAACAGCAAACACTTATGATGCTGAACCCAACGCTAAGCAAAGACAAATCTCATCGTCGGGTTAGTGGTTGTCTCCAAGTACGAGGCCGTTAGGACGAACCACCAAGGGCGACGGTGAGGATCGGGGGTTAGCTTAACAAACCCGCTTCGGCATCGTGGAGTTTCAGGCACCATGGTTCAACGCCTGCCCCTGCCGGCCGCCCCCGGCGGGGGCAAGCCGCGTGACCACCGTCTGTCTCCTTAGCCACTTGCTACCGCGACGCGTCACCCCGGAACTGGAGCGCCTGCAAGCCGAGTTAGGCGCCAAGAGCTCCTTCCGAGAGGCAGCCCGGACGCTGGCCATCCTGCTGCCGGAAGTATTGCAACTTTTTCCATTTTGCGGAAAAACTCGCGCCGGCGCGATTTTGCGACGGCCTGAGCTTTTGATTCGTAGGCATTCAGGCACAGCGGGTTTCTGCGAGCCCGGACTTTCTACACTCGAACCACATCTTTGCGACAGTTCCGCTTGGGCGAGATCCTGCTGCAAGGGGGCCTGCGTTGGCGAAAACAAGAAACCCGGTTTGGCCCGGAGAAGGTTGATCCCGACTTCGCCAAAAAAAAGGCGACCCTCGAACGACTCTACACCGAGCCGCCCGCCGGCAGCGTGGTGCTTTGCCTCGACGAAATGGGGTTCGAGTCGGCTCAGAGCTACCCCGGCAGGGAACCGGTTCGCATCGTCCCCGGCGCCAACCCGGCCGCGCCCGGGTGCCGCTACCCGCATAAACTTGCCGGATGCGCCACTTAGGGCAGATCAGCACCGGCCAACGCTTGGCGCATGGCATCTCAGGCCAGCGGATTTCCGCACCGTCTGCAAAAGCGGTCAGCAGGACCAGCCTTGGCGCCGCACTTCGGGCAGTTGGCCACGCGCGGGGGTGGACTTAAGGGGGGTGTCGGCGAAGCCCCAGACCGAGACTTGGCCACCGGCCGGGGTCTCGGCGCAGCGGACGCCACCGATTTCCCCAGCACCGTGCCCACCAGCCACAACACCGCACCCAGCACGATAAACGCAATGCTGGCGGCGGGACTCCCCCCTCCAAACAGGTTGAAAATCCGCAACTGCATCCCGAACGCTGGAAGAATGAGCGATACGCCTCCCGTCACGACCAGCACCGCGCCCCACTGCTGGAGTTTCCGTTTCATGGCATACCGGGGGTTAAGCCTTGTTCACGCGGAGTGGCCATCAACCAAGCACGCGCCGCCTCAGACAACCTAAAAGTCTGCCAAAAAAGACTGTCCGCAGTCAAGCCCACTCGCGCGGCTTCCTTCTGCAGATTACTGTCTTGATGGTTCGCCGTTCCAGGTCTGTTGGCCAGGCTAGCTGCCGACCGCCATCGCTGACGCCTACAATGCACGCGCCACCCAGCTTACGCGTTTGCTCCACCGTATGCCCCCCGGCCTGAAGCGCAATATAACGCTGAGAAGGTTCAGACTTTGCGTGACAGGATTGATTAGGTGTTGACGCTAAATCGAAGCCACCATCCATCCGTTTGGCCCCTACGAAGCTTAGAGAAACGTCAGTCGACTAGCCAGCTCCCCGCCGGATTTCTTCCACGGCAACGACCGGCCTTACTTCATCAAAATCGGAGATACTATGATTTGCATCATCTTTCCTCATTATTGAGCCCCCAATCATGCCTGTTGATAACAAGCCTTTCTGCTCGCCTGGTGGACGGCCACCAAGCGTCGCGGCCCGAACTGCCGCGCTTGCTTTTATTCCCGCCGGGGCGCATTCTACAGTCTAACCCCCGCGTCTGTGATCGAATTGCATTTGCTATCGCTCCTGACTGCAGAACAGCAACTGAAAGGAAACCCCGTTATGAAGTGCGCCCATTGCGGTGCGCCATTGAATCCTGGCGATCAGTTTTGCGGCGAATGCGGGCAGGCCGTGGCCGGCTCTGCAACGCCTCAACCGCCCCAACCGCCGCCCGCCCAACGCGGCAGCTACAGCGCGGAAATTTCCCGGCAGAATCCCGGCTGCATCCTCTTCCTCGTCGATCAATCCGGTTCCATGGATGAAGCGCTGGCGGGCGCAACCGGCCAACGAAAAAAAGACGCCGTGGCCGACGCCATCAATCGGCTGTTATACAACCTGGTGCTTCGCTGCGCCCGCGAGGACGGCGTCAGGCGCTACTTCGACCTGGGCGTGTGGACCTACCGCGGCATGACTACCGTGGAGCGGGCTTTCAGCGCCGACCTGGTTTCGGTGGCTGAGATTGCCGAGCATCCCAAACGCATCGAGAAGCGGCGCCGGCGTGCGCCTGACGGTGCGGGCGGCGTCTATGAGCAGGAGTTCGAATTGCCCGTCTGGTTTGACCCCGTGGCCGAGGGCCGCACGCCTATGCACGCTGCCTTTAGCGCGGTGGTCGGGCCTCTGCGCGATTGGCTCGGCCAGCACTCGGCGAGCTTTCCGCCGGTGGTCATCAATCTCACGGACGGCATTTACACCGACCAGAACCCCGCGCCCGTGGCTCGGGACCTAACCCAGATGGGAACTGCTGACGGTAATGTTCTGCTGTTCAACTGTCACATCTCGACGAGCGCGGACGCGGCAATTACGTTCCCAGACGATGCTCAGGCAGCCAGCTTCTCGGGCTTGAAACGGGAGTTGTTCGACCTTTCCAGCCCCCTGCCGGCGGCCATGGCGCGCCAGGCCCAGGCCAAAGGCTACCAACTGGGCGCCGGTGCGCGCGGCTATGTCTATAATGCCGACCTGGTGACGCTGATTGATTTCCTCGACGTGGGCACGCGAGCGGTGCAGGACCGCATGGAAACCAGCTAGCCCACGCACGGTCGCTTGAACGAGCGTAGAGGGGTCATGCATGAACCCGGCCATCTGGCCCTCGCGGGACGACTATCAAATCGCCGTGCGCCAGCCGCAGCGCCACATCAAAGACCGCCGGCTGCATCGCACGCAGGTCGAAACCGGGGTGCTCGGCATGCCCTTTCCGCGCTCGGGCAATTTCGGGGCCGTTTACAAATTCAGCAGCTCCCGCGAGGCCTACGCGCTCAAGGTCTTCGACAAGGCCCAAAAGGACCGCCAGCTTCGCTACAAGCTCATTGACGAGCACCTCAAGCGGCAGCCGGCGTGCGCCAACCTGCTCTCATTCAGCTACGACGAAGAGGGCATCCTGGTCAATGGCCGTTGGTATCCGGCCCTCGTCATGGATTGGGCCGTCGGCCAGACGCTCGACCTTTTCATCGCCAAAAGCCTCCAAGGCGCAGACCACCTGGCCAACGGCCGGCTGTGCCGGGCCTGGGTGGACCTCGTGCTGGGCCTGCGCCAGCGGCGCGTCGCGCACGGCGATCTGCAGCACGGCAACATCCTGGTCATGGCCGATGGGACCTTCAGGCTGGTCGATTATGATGGGATGTTCGTGCCCGCCATGCGCCAGGAAGGGTTGACGGCCGCGGAAATCGGCCTGCCGGCCTACCAGCACCCCAAGCGGCACCGCGGCTACTTCGATGAGCGGCTGGATGATTTCTCAGCCCTGGTCATTTTGCTCTCGCTGGCCTGCGTGGACCGTGCGCGCTGGCAAGCCTACCATAATGACGACAACACCCTCCTCGTGGCCGAGGCCGACCTGCTCCGGCCGGAGCATTCCGCCTTGCTGGGCGCGTTGTCTCGATCGGCTGACGCCCCCCTTCGCAATCTGGCCGCCCTCCTTCAAGCCGCGAGCCAAGGCGGGCTGGATGCCATCCCCGCCTTCGGCAACGTGGTGGCAGATCCCGCCGTCAAGCAAGTGCTTGGCCCGTCCTGGCGGCCTGCCGCCGATGCCGGCAAGCGACCGCCGGTGACTCCTCCGCCGGTGACGCCGACCGCGAGTCCATCACCGGTGACTCGAAAGGCCAGGTCCGGTCGCAGAGCCACCGTTCTGGGGTGGCTGACCCTCATCGGCATCGTGGTCGGTATTATCGCCCTGGAAAACCATCAGCAGAACCAACGCAAGCCCGGTCCGAGGCCCACCACCGATGCGACCCCCGCAGCGACCTGGCGGCCATCGAGGCCTTTGCCCACCCCTACGGCCTTCGGCACTTCGCCGCCCGGGGGCAGCTGGCGATCAAAGCCTTTGCCCACCCCTGCATCCACCCCTACATACTCCCCCCCTGCACCGTCCACGCCGCCGACGGACACCCTGATTCGGGACGTGCGGTTGGAACACAACTATGTCTTGGGTAACGGCACGTACATGGTGATTCACTGCAACTTTCAAGTCAGCGCCGCTCACACCACGAGTCGTCGCGTGCGCGTGGCTGTCTACTTCTACCTTAGCAACGGATCCAAAATGCGAGCGCTTCCGAGTAACTACACAACCCCCGATGGCCAAGCGGCCGTCTCCGAGATGGCAGTGGTCACCTACGATCTCACCACCTGGGCTGATTTTCCCCTCTACATGCCCGTTGCTGCGTTGACTCAAGGACAAAACTCTTATGGCCTCGTTCAGATCCAGGACGCGGACACGAACCGCGTTCTGGCAACGGCTCAAACTCCGACATTTTCCAGAAACTGAAGGGGGTTGACCATGCGGTCCGCAGGCACGCAACAGATCAGACGGCGAGCCGCAACGCCCCGAACCCATTCATTATGCATACGCTGAGCGAAGCTGGTGCTCCGGCATTGTTCCATCGGGCGTGGAGCCTGCCCAAAGGCGGAAACACCGCGCAACAGAACGATGATGCCTGGCGCATCGCATCCATCCCCGGCGACCACCCAGCTCCCGAGGGACTGTTGATCGCGCTGGCCGACGGCGCCACCGAAGCCGTCTATTCAGGTCAGTGGGCGCGCCACCTCGTCCAGTCCGCTCAAGCTGACTGGCCGCTGCTGGACGACGCGGCACTCGACGACCGCCTGCAGACGGTGCGCGCCGGCTTTTCTCCGGCCGGTACCGGAGAAAGACCGCTTCCCTGGTATGTGCATGACAAGTTGCTCACCCAGGGCAGTCAGGCGGCGCTGCTCGTGGCATCGATCGCCAGCGTCAGCGCGGCGGAGGGGGCGCGCTTTGCGATCAAAGCGGTGTCGGTGGGAGACTGCTGCTTGCTGCTGGTGAGAACAAACGGCGAACTGCGCGCGTTTCCGATTGAGACCGCCGCGGACTTTGGCGTCCATCCCGCCCTGGTGGGGACCCATGCAAGCACCCCTTTGACCTATGGACGCTGGGAGGAGCGCTTAGAGCCGGGCGACGTCCTGCTAGCCTGCACCGATGCCGTGGCCAAGTGGGCCCTGCAATGCTGGGAAGCCGATCAGGCGGACGCGCTTTTCGGCTGGCTGATCAGGCTCATGTCCCCGGCGGATGCCGGGCCAGGCTCGATCCAAGCTGCCCTCGAAGCGGCCGATCGCCCCAGCGATCAGAACATTGCATCCCAGCCGGCTCGCCTGAATATCGCAGCTTGGTTCGTTAGCCGTCTGCGTTCGTGGCTGGGCCGCTCGTCCAAAACGAGCGCGGTCCGATATCCGGCAGCACAGAACACGGTCGCCGAACGTGGTCAGCCGACGGTACCCCGAGCGAAGCTGCATCCAAACGCTGATTTCAGCGAGTTTATCGAAGGCAATCGCGCAGCAGCAAATGAGGCGCTTCGAATGCGCAACGACGACTCCACGCTGGTTATCGTCATCTGCTTGCCGGTGGGACGCGCCGCCGTGGACAGGCAAGCCGAGGCGCTGGGTGTGATCCAATGCCGCGCTAATTGGCGTGACAAACTCCGTCGCGGTTGATAGGCTAATGGCGGTGCTAAATGAGGGGCTTCGTTCTGCTTTTGCTGAGCGCGATGCTGCTCGCGACTGAGACCCTGGCTTCGGCGCAGACGAAAGCCACATCGACGCCCGCGTCAGCCGGCGGGCCAAAGCCATTTCTTTCCGCGGCCAGCAAGATCATCACGCCGCCTGGGCCGTCACCAACGCCGATCAAGTTCGTCTCGCAGTATCGTTCTTCGACGCCAGCTCCTTCGCCTAGCGGCAGCCCGGTGAAGACCGTCGTCCGGTTCCGACCGACAAAAGATGGAGTGGAAACGCCGTTTTATGACGTGCCGTGGGCGGTACATATTCCGATCGAAGTGCCTTTTGAAGGCGGCGGGGCAAGGATCGCCTGGCAGGCGAGGGTGTCATGGGAAAACCCGCCGCAGGAGTGGCCCGAACAAACCTTCTCCCTGCCCGATAAGGGCCAGGGGGGCATTTACCGGCTGGATGGCAAGGGGCTGGCTCAAAATGCCGTTCGTCGCTTGGCCGCCGGCTTCGAGGCATTGAAATGGGAAACGGATGCGCCACTGCCAAGTTACATCTGGGGTGGTAGTTATTTTAAGGCTTTTACCGGCGAGAAAGGGAAACACAAGCCGATGGGTTTCAACATTGAGGACAACGCGATCGTCATCGAGCCTGTCCTGCCCGGCTGGTATGTAATCTGGTTTGTTTTCGACATGGGCGACTATTGGCCGCGGAAGGAACCCAAGCGCGAGTTCTTGGAAGGCGTCATTCACTTTGACTGCATCGTCTCGCGTGGCTTGGAGGAACCAACCTCGGCGGAAAAGGAATATCTGTTCGGACGCGCCAAGCGCCCGGACAAAATGCAGGACGACAAGTTTTACATAGCCAGGACGATCGATGTACCGTTCAAGTTACGCCGAGACAGTTGGGAGTTCGATCACGCTGAAGTCCATCTGATAGATGACGAACGCGGGAAGATTGAGAAGAAGCGCGTCGCTCTCGGAACCACCCAGTATCGAAACTACAGCGTGCAGGAGAAAGTCAGTGGAAAAGAAGTCGAGCTTACGTTAAACGAAAAGATTCAGGACGATCCTCGGGATAAGGGCGCTAAAGGCGAGATTCCGGATAACGACTCGGCGTTCGATACGGTGTATTTGGCGGACGAGAAGTGGAAGGCCAGCTTCCCTCCATCCCTGCCGGACTACAGCTTCGGCACGCTCCAGCTCGCCGGCGGACTGGAGGGTCGCTACCAACAGAAAGGAGGGCCGGGCGGGGCGCCGACCTATTCAAACTGGGGTCCCGGCAGTCTGTGGATGGTCAGGGTTCCGGAAGGTGGTGCGAATGTCTGGATGCGAGATGTCCGCAGCCCGATGGAGAAGCGTTTTCAGCCATACGAGAAGAAGGCAAGGGAGGACTTTCTACATGAGTACGGCAACGATGCCGCGGAGTGGTTTGTGCCGGACTATTTCGAAGACTATAACCACACGGGCCCGAAGAAAGGTGAACCTCCCGGTCAATACGTCATTCAAGCCACGCGGCCTTCTTTATTCGATACTGCTCCCTTGCAACTGGGGCCTTATCCGCTTGTCGCGTTTAGGGTTGGCCCGTGGGAAGTTTGTGGCTTTTACAAACGGCTGAGCGAAATCGAAAATCGTGTTATCGCCAATAAAGCAGAGGCCGGCGAAACGACGATTGTATCCGACGAGGACGATTTCTGGAAGTGGTTTCCGGAGTTATCGGCCGTCATCGCCAAACAAAAACGGATTGCCGACATAGCCGTCGCCGACGCGGCGCTCGAAACATTGCCGTTGCAAAAACTGCTGAAATCCCAGAAGCGTCTGCTGTTCAGCCTGTCCCAAAACGCGACGGGCGGCGTCGTCGAGGGCATCACCAGCTGGCTGGACAACATGTTTCCCAAAACCGGCATCGGCACCCTGCCCGGAGGCAGTGAGCCCGGTTCGGTGAACACGCCGGTCAGCGTCTCTGATAGAGAGCGGACGCTGATGCAAAACAAACTTGGGGAAATTACGGAAGACATTCGTCACGCGCGCGAGCGAATCAGCGACCGCACCGAAGAAGCGCGCGCGGCGTACAAAGCGATTTGTGACAAGCTGGAGGAGGGCAATGAAAAATTCGGCGGCCCGGCGCACGGCGAGCTTTACATCTGGCGGCAGCAATATCGGAAAATCTACGAGCAAATCGGTTTCGATATCGCGCTCGAGTCCAAAGACCCGGAGGTATTACGAAGAGCGCTGGCCGACGCGGAGAAAGAATCCAACTCCGATCGGACGCGAGTGCTAGAAGCGAAACTGCACATCGCGCTCGGCGACAACGTTGGCGCGTTGACCGCGTTGCGCAGCGCGGTGGAGGTGAACCCCCAGAACACGGCGGCGCAGATGATGTTGCGCGACCTCGAATGCGCTTTCCTGAAAACCGCGATTGACAAATCGCAAAGCACCATCGCCGAGGCGCGCCGCGCGTTTTACAGCTACATGCTGGAGCGCGGTTTCAAGGAATACCATCAATTGCGCACGTCGGGCAACTGGCCCTTTGCGCGTGCGGCGGCGTGGACGGAATACGCGCTGGACAAATACGGCGAAGTGCCGTGGGCGATGTTCACAACAGGTTTGTTCGGCTCAATGTCCGCGTTAGTGAATGTCGGCTCAATCTCCGAGTTAGTGGATAATCAGGGCGGCAAGCCGGCGGCCGAAGCCGACCTGCTGGACACCGTCGAAAAGCGAATGGTCACGGCGTTCGTTGGATTGAATACCGTTCTGCGGCTGCGCGGCAAGGGCTACACGTTTGACGACATCAAAAAAATGACCAGCACGGAAATCCGCGACGCGCTTCCGTTGCGGAAATTGAACGGCGACCTTTACTCCGACCAGGACGCCGCGCTGCACCGAGTCGCGATTCGCGTGGCGATGGAGGATTTGCCGGACGTTAAAGCGCTCGTTTCGGGCGATAAGCGCGCGCTGCAACTCGGCGTGGAGAAAAAATATTGGAACGAAAGAGACGTCGGCGACACGTGGCTTGAATGGATTGGCGATGCGACGAGCGTTTGCAACGTCCTCCAGCTCTTGCCAAGTGCGAAAGTCGGCGCGGGCGCCCGGCTGGGGACGGTCTTCTGGGGCGAGAAGGAATTGGAAGCGATTGAGGCCTACGAAAAATCCGGGGAAGTGCTTAGCGGCACGGAATTCATCGCCAACACGATTGGGCTGACGGATGTTCTCAGCCAAGCGGGCGCGACCGACACGGGCGAAGCGATTTTGAAGTATCTCAAGGCCATCGGCCGTTACCAGGAAGATTTAGGGTGGCTTGACACCGTCATCTGGACGACCGGCAAGCTCACCGCCTTGATGGGCATTGATTACATGACGGTGAGCGCGGGTGAAAAACTCGGCGGCCGTAAAGGCGGGATGCTGATGCAATTCCTGATGATGTTCGTGCGCGACCCCGAAACGCTAGTCAAACTGCTTGGCGCACGAAACATCCCCCCCGACGCATGTGCCGGGCTCATTATCGACAGGTATCTGCCCGGAACCGAAGTTCACATCAAACGCCTCGTGCAAATCGAGAAAAACGGCGCCGAATTGGAACGCTTGTTCGAGCGCGTCAAAGCCGGCCAGCGGCTCATGCCTCAGGATCAGATCTTTCTCGACAAATATTTTAGGAGCGATTGGCGCATGCTCATTCCAAACGGCCAGGCAAGTCATGACGCGGAGATCGCCCTCGGCGCCGCAGCGGAAGGCGCGCGAAACAACGTCGACAATGGCGCCGGCAAAGCCGTCGCTGAGAAAATGAAAGGGGCGCGCCAGGCCGAGATGGAAGAAACTACCCAGGCGGCCCAACAAGGACACCTGCTCGCTAAGCGGCTGCAAGGAAAATCGCCTCCCGTACGGGGTCCTCCACCGCCGCCGGATCCGCCGCAACGCGCCAGTCCCGGCACCGCGCTGATAACCAAACGCGGCGCGATGTCGGCGACCGACTCGCGAGCGACGAAGGGTTATCCGTTGCCCCCCGCTCCGGCGCGCGGCAGCGCTTCTGCGAAAGCCGAAGCCTTGTTGCACCTGGGCAAATACAAGGAAGCCCAGGACGCATTTGAAGATGTCATTCAGAAAATCTTGAGCGGCGACTTGAAGGAAGCAGATGAATTGCCGTTGGAATTTTTGCATTTGAAACGCTGCTTGGCTTACGAGTTGCAAGGCACGAAGAAGCTCCAGCCAAACGGGTTGTCAAAAGCCATCAGCAAGAAACTCAATTCGGCGGAAGTCGAGGAGGTGTTAAGCAATCCCGATTGGTGGCAGGGCAACCCCAAACAAGGCGTGATGGGCAACGTGTATATGGTGCAAGGCAAAGATTACATGGTGAAGACCGTGGCCAAAGACGTCATCACCGACGTGGAAAACAACATTGTGCACGCGGACCTTGCCGCCGAGTTAGAGCTCGACACACCCGCCATAGAAGCACGGTTGGTGTTCAATGACGACGGCTCGGTCCAGAAAGCGTTTTATGTGATGCGCAAGGTGGAAGGCAAACAACTTGCGGAACTATCGGCAGCCGAAATTTTCCTCTTTAAGGAAGAACTCTCGCGTCACCGGGCGCTCGCAATCTTGATTAATGACTATGACCGGAAAATTGATAACTACATCGTCACCGCCGACGGACGGCTCTTCGCGATTGACGCGGGGGTCGCCGACGTAACGGGAGCGCGCGCGCTTTCTTTCCGCGGGTTGGACGACCAGATGTTTTTGGAAGGCGCGTGGGGACAAGACCATTGGCTCTCTCGCTCGTACAAGGATGAAATCTGCAGCGATTTAGGACCGAATGCCCCAAAGATTGAGTTGTGGTCGCCGAACGAAACGTTTCACCGCAAGAACATCGTCGCGGAAGAAGCGTTGACCTTTAATGCTGCTAAAAAGACCATTGATGATATTCAGAAATTGGTGAACGACGAACCGCGCTTGCGAAAATTGCTCGACGGCTCATTCCGAAAAATTCACGGCACGGAACGGGAAATTCAGGTAAAGACGCAGAAGTTGATGGAAGACATGCGCGTGGCCAAAAGCCCGATCACCGCCGAGGAAGCGCGCAAGCGAGTCGTCGCTAGAATAGAGGAAAAAATTCAAGACAAAGTAAAAGGCACGATCGACGCGATAAAAGCGCGAGCGTCGCATCTCGATGACGTGATGCGCCACCTCAATAAACGAAACGCCATTACGCCGCCGATGGCCCGATTGTCATTTCCGAAGGACGAAATTTTTCGTCGCGTCGTATTCCTGCAAATCCCCAAGCATGCCGTTTTCAGGAGAGCCGCATGACAAAAAACCACCCTACCGGCCGCTTGTTTGCGTCGGCTAAAAATCAGCCATCCTTCCGCCCCTCGCCGGCTTTCATAATTAGCGCTCTGGTCCTTTTTTAATGACGGTTGCGCGCAGTTGGTTGGCGCCCCACCAGACGGTCCCTTGCATGTGACGATCAAACACGGTTCTAACACGTCGAAGGCGACTATGACGGTGTTTTGCCCGCCCTAAACTCCCTTCCCGATGAAACCCGGCCCGGTCACGCTGCTACTGTTGTGCTTGGCAGTCTTAGCCCTTGCCGAAGAGCCGAACAACGATGCAATTCGACGCGGGCAGTTGAAGAATCTCGGGGGGGCCATCAAGGCCTATCAAATTCTCCACGATGGCAAATCACCGGCGAAATTGTCTGATTTGTATCGCGAAGGGCTCGTCGAGCGCTTGTCCGGCTTCGTCCGGCCGGGTTCACACACGCTGATCACGATTGACTCTGAGATCGACGAGAAGGGCGATTACACGCTGGAATCGATGCCGGATGCGAAAGACCTCCTCGTTCGCGAGAAATCGCCAGGCGGGGCGGACGACAAAATGCTGGGCGTGTTTGCCGACGGGACCATCAAGGTGCTCGCCACGTCCAGCTCGTTCGGGGCGGGCGCGAAACCGAACGCCGCCGGCATTGCTTTTGGAACCATTCTCGCGATCGTTCTTCTCGGTGGACTGGCGGCAGCAGCGATGTGGGCACATGCGTACTGGGTACGGCGGCCAATGGCTCAACGCCAGCGCTCTTTCTCGGGGGCGGCCGGCCGGGTGGCCCAAGCCATGAGGCAGCTTCCGGCTGCGATGGCTCCGGCGCGGGAATTCCTGAACACGGCGGGTCAGCGCTGGGGCCAAATGGCACGGAAGATGGCAGACGCCGGGCGAAAATCAGTCAGCGCTATAAAAAGCCGCCCGGTGAAACCGCATCCGCTGCGGACCAAACAGGCGGTAGAGGGTAAGGGAGTCAGTTGCCCCTCATGCAAGGCCGTCAACCCGGCGCCGACAAAGTTTTGTCGTTCCTGCGGCGCGGCGCTGGGGGCGAGCCAAGCTGCAGTCCCGCCACCGAGTGCCACATGTCAGGCCTGCGGCAAACCTTTGACACCAAGCGCCAAGTTCTGCACGGCCTGCGGCGTCCGCGTCATGTAGGCCCTACTGCTTCAGCAGGTCACTGAAATTTTCAAAAGTGTCCAAGCAGACCCGATTCTTGGACACTTTTTCGTTCATGTCCGCGCCTTTATGCGCCTTCATGACCTGATCGGGCTCAGCTGCGCCGGTCTCAAGTCTTCGTGTCGGACACGATCACAAAGCAGCGCTTTCAACCTTCCATGTCGTGGCTTTGGAAGACCCAGGACACCATATTTACTAACCTGACGCGCCCCGGTCGCTGCAAGCGAAGCCGCACGATTCCCGCGTGGGTCCCCGGCTGGAACTGCCGCACGTGCGAGAAATCCAGACCCTGCGGGATGATCAAGCGACCCTGCGTTTGGCAGCGGCTCCAAATCTCCTGGTCCTTTCGCCCCACCAAGCCTTCCGCGGTAACTGTGGTTACATCGTGCCCGTGGGACGCAAGCACCCGTACCAGAGAAACGGGGATATTTTCGTCGAGTTTGATCTTCACCCGACAACCGGCGTGACCAGGGTGGGCAAATCTTCTTTGGCCGAGGCGGCCGCGAACGCTATGGCTGCCCGGAGATGATCTTGGGTAAGGGACGGATAATCCTCTAAAATCTGCTCGAACGAGCTACCCTCTGCAAGGCTGGCCAAGACGGTGCGCAGCGTGACGCGCGTCCCTTTGAAGACGGTTTCACCGCCGCAGAGTTCCGGATCGCGCTGAAAATGGTCTGCAAAATTCATGAGCCCCATTGTTACGCTAGCACGCTTCCCAGTTTCTGCCGGCCTTAACTCAGCGGTCGTTGGCATGCGTGGCCAACGAACGACCCCCCCTAACACCGAGTCTGGTCCAAGGGTAAATTCGCCGGGTCGCGGGCAAACGTCTGCGCGTGCGAGTTGAAAGACACCGCGGCGGTTCCGCACCGTCGAGAAGTCGCCGATCGTACGGTGTGCGGGGTTTGTCGGCCGCTGGAGGTTTTATCGCCGGGACAGACCCGCAACGCTGAGCCACCCTAGAGAAGTGCGCTGGTGCAATGAGGAGGGTTTTTGCCGCTGCACGTGTACATCCCGCGGAAAATCGCCCGCTGCCGGTGACGACTGTCGGATTCGGAAAAGTGTCCAAGCAGCCCCAATGCTTGGACACTTTTTTCGTTCATGTCCGCGCTTTCGTGTGCCTTCGTGACCTGATGGGGCTCACTGTAGGCGTGAGATAACCCCTTGTCCATCAGGCACTTTCAGGGTCATGTCGGGTCACCGCGCGTCAAGAGGGGTCAGCCCGTGTGTCTGACTTCGGATCAGAAGGCTGCACGTTCGAATCGTGCCGGGTGCGTGGCTCAGGATCAGTAACTTACGTAAGTTATTATGTAAATATTCGGTGAACGCGTTTGCCGAAAAAGTGGCTTGAAGCGCATTTTCTGCGGGACACGTCGCGGGCAACCCGCTAGGGTGAGGCCCCACGCATGGGGACCACCACGCCATCGGCCGAGAGCCAGGCAACGACGCTCGGACAGGAACCGGCCGCGCTCCAAGAGCAGAATCGGCTCTTGCGAGCCGAAGTGGTCGCCCTGCGGCAGCAGGCCCATTACCACCGTAGCCAGCATGGCCGAACGGGCCATCCGGCCCGGCACGATCGGGCGCAAAAACTACTACGGCAGCGGCTCGAAGTGGAGCGCGCACCTGCTGGCCCTGATGTTAACGCTGTTGCAGACGCTAGGGCTGCACGGCGTCAATCCTCGGAGCTATCTGCGCGCCTACCTGGACGCCTGCGCGCGCAATGGAGCCAAAGCGCCGGAACCGCTCGACTGCTGGCTACCGTGGAACTTTATTGGCCGGGAGGCGGCCGGCGGGGAGGACGCGCCGCCCCGGCCGCCCGTCAGGCAGTCCCGGGCGCGTGCCCCATGAGCACGACGCGACCCGGCGCTTCGGCGCGCTTCTGCGGCCGGGACTTCAGCCCGGCCGAACTGGAACGCATCCGCTGCCTGATCGCCCAAGCCAACACTTGGCGCAGTCAGCTCGCGCGGCAGGTCTGCCAGGAATTCGGCTGGCGCAATGCCCAAGGCCAGCTCAAAGAGATGAGTTGTAAGGTCGCGCTGTTGCGCATGGAACGCGCCGGCCTGCTGGTGTTGCCGGCGCCCCGCGGCCGCAACGGCAACGGCAAAAAGGCTGCGCCGACGCAGCCCCTTTCGGCGTTGGCGCCCGCCCCCCTGACCCTACCGGCCCATCACCTGCATGCCTTAAGGCTGCAGTTAGTGCGTAGCCCGCGGGAGCGGCTGCTTTACCGCCAGATGATGATTGCGCATCACTACCTGGGCTACTACCCCATGCCCGGCGCCCAGCTGCGCTACCTCCTCTACCACAGCGCCCAGCTGCTGGGCGGCCTGGGTTTTGGCGCCAGCGCTTGGTCGCTGGCCGACCGGGATCGCTTCATCGGCTGGTCGGGCCCCCAACGCCAGCGCAACCTCCACCTGGTGCTCAACAATCATCGCTTCCTGTTGCTGCCCTGGGTGCGCAGCCCCAACCTGGCCTCGCGCGCGCTGGGTGGGGTGTGCCGCCGCCTGGGGGCCGACTGGCTCGACCATTACGGCTACCGGCCGGTGCTGCTGGAGACCTTCGTCCAATGGCCCCGTTTCAGCGGCACGGCCTATCGGGCGGCCAACTGGGTCCGCGTCGGGCTCACCAAGGGCCGGGGCAAACTGGAGAAACATCACCAAACCGTTTTGCCCCAGAAAGCCATTTTCCTTTATCCCTTGCGTCCGGATTTCAAAACCGTCCTCACGCGCTGCGACCCAGCGTCTTCACCGAATATGTACGTTATTATGCTTTTATCAAAAGTGGTGCTTGGACACTTCTTACCCATTCTTGGACGCTTCTCGCATTCATTTTTGCACGCTCATGAGCTTTCGTGACCTCCTGTATGCTTTCTCTAATCCCTTGTGGCTCAGCCTCTTGGGGATCATATCGGGTCACCTCCGGTCAGATGAAGTCGTTCTTAGCATCTGATTGTGACCAGTAGGTTCCGCATCCAATATCCAGACCTGCATGGCTCGACCCCAACTTAAACACCACCAGATTACAAGGTCCTTGGCAGCACGGGCTTCGGGAGAGCAAGAGAGTCTCGGGGCTCTGCAGGCCAAAACGGATTCAAGCAGCGGCGATAGCCCCGGTTCGGGGATCATTGGACTCGCTCCCGAGCCTTCCCTGACGAACGAATGTCCCCCGGGAATTTCCCACCCTTCGGTTTTCCCCTTTATGTCAACTGACGAGACCGGGACAAAACGGGGGCAAACGGGCGACCGAGGTTTTGCTCCCTGGCTTTCGCTGACGTGGGCCATAGGGGAAGCGGCGTGAAAATTACGGTCCAAATCGCGGTGGAGTCGATGCCGGGCCACCCGGAAGTCATCCGGCAAGTGGCGTGTCTGGAACGCGGGCTCCTGCGGCCCGAGACGCTCGGGCTTTCCCGGGCCGAAGCCCGAGCCATTCTGGCGGGACTGGAGCAGACGATGGTCCAGGGGCAAGCGGCTCAAGTTTGTGGCCTAAGTAGGACGGAGCGCCCGTTGCGGCCAGGAGCGCGCCTGCAAAGGCCATCACCCAATCCGCTTTCGCACGCCCTTTGGTAAACCGACCTTGGACAGCCCGCGGCTGTACCGTTGTCCGTGCGAATCCGAAGCGCGGAAAACGTTCAGCCCGCTGGCGGAGTTGCTCGGCGAGCGGACCTCTCTCGAGCTGAGGTACCTGGAAACCAAGTTTGCGGCCCTGGCATCTTACGGGCTCACCGTGGAGTTGTTGCAGGAGGTGCTGCCGATCGCCCAAGCCCTCAATACCATGAACCTTCGACGCCAGGTGCGTCACACAGCCGGACGGCTTGAGAGCGAGCGGGGCAACCCGCAGGCGGACGCTCTCGCGCCGGATTGCCTCCCAAAGCGGGACACGTCACCAGAACTCCCCGCCGGACGGGGCGTGTGAGCCCATTGCCGCTTTGGCCTTTGTCGTTGCCCACGCCGCTGCTCGTTTGCGGCGGGAAGCCGCGCCTTTCCAAGTCGGTGCCGCCTTGGCCCACGTGGAACGAGGAGCCACCCGCCGCGCCGCCAATCAGGTACAGAACGAACGTAGGGTTTCGATCACGGCTTCCGGCTGTTCCTCGGGCAAAAGGTGGCCGCAGTCCAGGGCCTTACCAGTCAATGCCCCTGCCACTTTGGGACGCCAGGTCGCCAGCACGTCCCAGAGCTTGCCGACCACGCCCTTCGCTCCCCAAAGCGCCTGCAAGGGCACCGTGATCTTCCGGCCCACCCTTTCGTCAGCTTCGTCCGTTTCGAGGTCGATGCCGGCCGCGGCGCGGTAGTCCTCGCACACGGCATGGATCGTGCCCGTGCAAGCGTAGCAGCGCAGGTACTCGGCCAGGGCTTCCGGGGTCACCGCGCCGGGGGTCCTGCTCTGCACCTCCAAGTGCTCTTTCAGGTAATAGGCTGGATCGAGGCCGATGAGGTGCTCGGGCAAAGGGAAAGGCTGGATTTGCAGGAACCACCACACGTACTTGGTGGCAAACTCCTTGGTGGTGTCCCGGTACATGGTCAGCGTGGGCGCCACGTCCATGACGGTGGCTTTGAGCACGCTCTTTGCATGGTCCAAGCAGAGGCGATGGACAACGCGTCCGCCCCGGTCGTGGCCGGCCACGAAGAACCGCTCTAAACCCAGGTGCCGCATCACCTCGACCTGGTCGAGCGCCATGGCCCGGAAGGAGTAGTTGATGTGATGATCCCCGCCCTCCGGCTTGGAAGAGTCGCCGTAGCCGCGCAGGTCGGGCAGGATCACGGTGTAGTCTCTGGCCAGTTCGCCCGCGACCTTGTGCCAGGCGACGTGGGTTTCGGGGTGGCCATGGAGGAGCAAAAGCGGCGCGCCCTTGCCGCCATGCAGCACGTTGATGGCAGCCCCGCTCGTCTGAATCGACTCCCGGGTAAAGCCGGGAAAGAATCGCTGGTCGGTCTCGGGTGACGGCGGTGCGGGCAGCGCGGGCAGGGGCGAGCCGGGTGGCGGTGGCGTCCCTCCTTTCGAACAGGTAGGAGCCTCGGCGGCGCGTGCAGAAGGCGGGAGGATGGCGAGCAGATTGCCGAGGGCAATGGAACCGCCTGCGGCGAGGAACTGGCGGCGTGGTATGGAGGCCATGGTCGGAGCGCTCTTCTCCTCTCGAGGAGCTGCGCTTATGTTGAGTTTACAAAGGAATTCGCGCCCGAGAACAGCCAAACTGCTTCTGGATGGGCGGTTCCGAGCAGCAAACCCAAAGGATCGACGGATTTACAATAAGCACGTATGCGGCGGAGACTAGAAAAAACCGGAGGCTATGCGGCTTGGCGTTCGGGCGTGGCCTGCAGCCCAGGGTACCACCGCGCCAACGTTAAACGCCATTCCCCATTCAAGACTGGGCAGCGGATCTGAAACAAGCGGTGAGCACCGGTGGGCGTCCAGCGCATCTGCTGCTTTTTTCACCAACCGCCGACTCACCACCTGATTGACGGCCGACTCCACAAAGGAGGTCGCAATGGTTTTTCCTTGCCGGTAGCGCTCGCCGTAATTTGGGACAAAGGCGCGGTTTCGCGTGACGTAGGTTTCGACGGTGCGTACCGCTTTCCAGCAACTTGCGGTGCTCGGAGCTGGCGTCTTCGACCTCCAGGGCATAGACGAGTTCGTCCACGATCTCCAGCGCCCGCGGAACCTTCCCCTGCCAGAGGTTCCCTTTGAGGTGCTCCCATCTCTTCCAGGCCAGCGCTCAAGTCCGGGTAAGCCCGAGCCCGGACCCCCTTGGCCAGTTGGCCCACAGACATCTTACCGGAGCAGTTCGCTGCGAGGCCACGATCTTCTCTTTCAAACGCTCAAGCGGAATAAAACGGCGGATTTCTACTCTTATTTAACGGTTATCGCGAGTACTCGTTTTGCGGGGCATCGCGCGGAAATCCAGTGTTCATACAAGCTCTAAAACAAAAAAGACAATCCATCCATGAAGCCATCTAGAACAGTAATCGCCGGCGCTGCTTTCGCCGGTCTTCTCGCCGGGTCCAGTGCCGTCCGCGCTTATGCGGCCGAAACCAGTGCGACGAAAGCGGGTGTCGCGGTCCAGACTATGGCTGACGCCACCAAACAACCCCTACCAAAACACGCCTGCAAAGGCCAAAACGAGTGTAAGGGTCAGGGCGGTGGCAAGCATCCCGGCAAAAACTCCTGCAAAGGCAAAGGCGGTTGCGCGACGGACGGCAGCAAGCCTTCGGCTTGAAGCGGTGCCAACACGGTAAGCAGCGCTCCCCTTGCGGATTGTTCGCCAGGGGAGGCTGAATGGAAGGTATCGAAGTGACATCCTACAGCTATACTGCAGCGAAGCTTCCCGTTGCGATGAGTCCGCTCCTCGCTTTCGCCAAGAGTGTCTTCGAGCGCTTTGTTGTCGTCTTAAACTTTCTTCAGGCGCCTGTGCTTCTTGCGGTGAGACTTTATTTCTTTTGGCAGCTTTTCCAGGCCGGTTCCGGAAAGTTCGGCAATATCCCCAAGGTCACCGAGTTCTTTGCCAACCTGCATATTCCTTTTCCGCTGTTGAACGTTTACCTGGTGGCAAGCGTGGAAACATTCGGCAGCCTGCTTCTGATTGCCGGATTGCTCTCTCGGCTGAGTGCTCTGGCCGTCTTTGTTTCAATGTCAGTGGCTTACCTGACCGCTGATTTTGAGGCCGTCGGTTCGATGTTCAGCGACCCCGATAAATTCGTGAAGGCCGATCCGTTTCCGTATTTTCTGATCGCGTTGATTATCCTCGTGTTTGGTCCGGGCTGGTTGTCGCTCGATGCTTTGATTGGCAGATGGACTCACAAGACCGAGAGACTTGACGATGCGGTTCCGGCGTCGCGTTAGGACGTCTGATGCATTCTTCTGATGATCTTCAAGACCGAGCGCAAAAGACCGGTACCCTGGTCTTTGTACCGGCAGAAGGCGAGATTTCGCTGGATGATTCCATTCTTTGGTCTCGGATGGTTCTGGGAGTGGGTCGCTTATGCGCTCAGTGGCTGGGTTTTTGTTGAAGTCCTGGAATATCTCGGAACGCTTTCTCTCCTCGTGGCCGTGATCTTCTATTTTGCGGATGGCCCTAATCGAAGGAAACAAAAACATTACCAAGCTTGGCAAGTGATCAATACCGCTCAAGGCAAAGGCGGCAGCGGGGGCCGGGTGGAAGCGCTGCAGGAATTGCTTGCGGACGGCGTTTCGTTGGCCGGAATTGACGTGAGTGACGCTTTCCTTCGCAATGTTGAACTGAATGGGGCGCAGTTGGTCCGAAGCAATTTTCCGGATGCAGAGGACCAGAGAAAAGCAGAATAAACAGATATTTTTCATCTATGCCTGCCAATCCGTACAACGGTTTTACCGATTATGGCGTTGGGATCGGTTTGCGAGTGCCGCACTACCAGCACATTTTAAACCAGAAACCGGTGGTGGACTGGTTCGAGATCATTTCCGAAAACTTCATGGTCGATGGAGGTCGACCGCTCGAAGTCCTCGACCAAATCCTTGAACAATATCGAGTGGTACAGCACGGCGTGGCGATGTACTTCGGCTCGGCGGATAAATGCAACCGGGAGCATCTGACGCGCCTCAAGCGCCTGGTGAAGTACACGAAAACTCCGTGGTTATCCGACCATCTCTGTTGGGGAAGCGTGGATGGGCGGTACACCCACGATCTTTTACCTATGCCCTATACGTTTGCGGTGGCCCGACATACCGCTCAGAAAATTCGGGAGGTTCGAGATTACCTGGAGGTGCCGATCTGCGTCGAGAATGTCAGCAGCTATGCCGAGTACCACCTATCGGAAATGACGGAATGGGAATTCCTTTCCGAGGTCGTCGAACAAGCCGATTGCGGACTTCTGCTCGATGTAAATAACATTTACGTCTCATCGCAGAATCATAATTTCGACCCATACGATTATCTCAATAACGTGCCGCATCAACGCGTCGGCCAAATTCACATCGCCGGCCACTCAAAATTTGAGAAATACATTCTCGATACGCATGACCATCCGGTTCTGGATCCGGTCTGGAAGATGTACGCGCATGCGATTACTTTGTGCGGGAACACCGCCACGCTCTTGGAGTGGGCGATTCCCTCCG
>Ga0213876_10000793_pt1 | contig 21431 bp, 20 predicted proteins | sample BarmaccomBMRX_R9_FD_160113 | JGI IMG/M metagenome (GOLD analysis project Ga0213876, IMG submission 160113) | Root-associated microbial communities from Barbacenia macrantha in rupestrian grasslands, the National Park of Serra do Cipo, Brazil - RX_R9 | ecosystem: Host-associated > Plants > Roots... | reverse complement strand
GCGTCGTACGACGCGAGCAACGGTGAGCCGACCGACTTCCATGCGGTCGTCGCGTACCAGGCGTCGCCGACGGCGCCATCGAAGCCTTACGACATTCGCGTCAACCATCCACTCAACACCGGCGACGCGAAGGTCTTCCTGGTCGGCCACGGCTATTCGATGGATCTGCGGATCACCAACAAGTACGGCGTCGTCGTCTCCGATGGCGACGTGCCCTTCCTGCCGGACACGGCCCAGTTCCTCTCCCATGGCGTGCTGAAGGTGCCCCACCTCAACGTCGACGGGAAGGATCGCCCGCACCCCGGGCAGCTCGGCCTCACCGGGTTCTTCTTCCCCACGGCGGCGGTCACGCCGAGCGGACAGCTCACCTCGAGCTTCCCGGGCCTCAACAACCCGGTGCTCCAGCTCGCGGCCTTCAAGGGTGATCTCGGGTTTAGCACCGGCATCCCGCAGTCGGTCTACTCCCTCGACGTGAGCAAGTTGAAGGAGATCGACCAGACGACCCTCAAGCCCGGGCAGAGCTGGAAGCTCAGCGACGGATCGACGGTGAAGTTCGTCGGAATTCACCAGTGGGCGACTTTCCAAGTCGCGCACCAACCGGGGAAGACCACGGTTCTGGTCGCGGCGATCCTCATCATCGCGGGCCTCTTGGGCTCGCTTCGGGTACGCCGGCGGCGGTTCTGGATCCGCGCCGTACCGGTGACGGGTTCGGGCGGCACGCAAAGTACCGTGATCCAAGCGGCGGGCTTGGCACGAACCGACGTCGGCGGCTTCGTCGATGAGCTGGACGAGCTCACCAAGCAGCTCGGCCGGCCGACCGAGAGGGACTGAGCGTGACACCGAATCTCCATCTGGCACACATCTCCGATGTGCTGCTGACGTGGGCGGTGTTCGTGTATGCGTTCGCGATGTTCGGCTACGCGGCGGAGTTCGCGGCCACTCGCCGGTTGCAGGCGAAGCCACCGGTCGACGGCGAAGTCGGCGTGGGGGAGAGCAAGCGCGCCAAGCGAGTCGGTGTCGCGGCGGTCGCGCTCAGCGTCATCGGGTGGGGCTTTCACCTCTCGTCGGTGATCACCCGCGCCGCCGCAGTGCATCGCGTGCCGTGGGGCAACATGTACGAGTTCTCGGTGATGGTCACCCTCGTGGCCGTCACGATCTACCTCGTCCTGCTCGTCGGCCGCGAATCCGTTCGCTTCCTCGGCGCTTTCCTGATGGCCCCGGTGGTGCTGTACCTGGGACTCGCCGGCACCGTCCTCTACGCCGCACCGGGGCCATTGGTCCCGGCACTCAACTCGTACTGGATCAAGATCCATGTCGTCGCGGCCATCACCGCGACCGGTGCGTTCATGGTCTCCGGCGTGGTCACCGTGCTCTACCTGCTCAAGGAGCGGTGGGAGCGCGGCCAGCCGCCGTTACGTGGGCTGTTGCTGCGTCGACTGCGGTCGCAGCCGCAGGTCTCGCTCGGTCCGGGTACGGCGGCGGTCGCCGAGCTCAGCGCCAAGCGCAGCGGTCTGATGAACTCGCTGCCGTCCTCGGAGCGCCTCGACCGGCTCGCCTACCGGGTGATCACGTTCGCATTTCCCGTCTGGACCTTCGCGATCATCGCGGGCGCGATCTGGGCCGAGCAGGCGTGGAGCCGCTACTGGGGCTGGGACCCCAAGGAGACGTGGTCGTTCATCACCTGGCTCGGCTATGCGGCGTACTTGCACGCGCGCGCAACCGCCGGTTGGCGTGGCCGCCGCGCGGCAATGCTGTCCCTGATCGCGTTCGGTGCGCTGATGGTCGACTACTACGTCGTCAACACGGTCATCACTGGGCTGCACTCCTACGCAGGGGTCAGCTAGCGCTCACCCCGTCGGCACGGCTGCGGTTGTCGAGGTTGTGAGCCGTTGATGGTGCTATGACCGCTAACAGCTCACAACTCGTCGAGAATCGGCGGCTGAACCTCTAGACGGGCTGGGCTGCGTCGTCGCCTGCGGTGCGGGGCGCGGGAGCCGCCGGGGCGGGCGCCGCACTCTTGGAACCGTCCTGCCGGAGCAATTCACGGATCTCGGACTCGCGGAAGCGCCGGTGGCCGCCGGGGGTGCGGATGCTGTTGATTCGCCCGGCCGCCGCCCAACGAGTGACCGTCTTCGGGTCAACGCGGAAGAGGCTGGCGACTTCTCCTGGGGTCAGCAAACGATCTCGCGACTCCACCACAACCAACCCCCTCAACCAGGGCCTGCACCGTGCAGGTCCATACAGTGTCGCCGCTTTTCGTGCCTGTTGTCAGCCTAACTGCCCAATTCGAGTCGAATCGCTCCTGTGGACCATCAGGTCGTAGTCTGAATTTGTGGCAAACGGCGTAACGAAGGACCAGTCGGGCCCCAGTCGAGCCATTGTCACGTACAACGTGTTGCGACTGGCCCTGTTCGCCGCCTGCTACGGGCTCGGCTGGCTCGCCGGCATCCCCACCTTCCCGTTGCTGGTGGCCGCGCTGATCGCGTCCGGCGTGATCTCGTGGTTCGCGCTTCGCCGGCAACGAATCGCGATGGGACAGGCGGTCGAGCGCACCGTGCTGACCAGCCGCGCCCGACTGGCCGAGCGGACGGCCGCCGAAGACATCTATGTCGACGCGCAGGTGCCGCAGGATCGTACGGAGCGCGCCCAACCGGTCCCCGCGCCGAGTGATCCGGCCACGTGACCGACCAGAAGCGGGACCGCGTCCTCGTCGTCGATGACGCCGCCAACCTCCGCGAGCTGTTGACGCTGCTCCTCGAGACCGAGGACGACTTCGAAGTCGCCGGTACGGCGCGCGACGGCGAAGAGGCCGTGCTCCTCGCCGCGCGCGAGCAGCCGAGCATCGTGCTGCTCGACCTCGCCATGCCGGTCATGGACGGGATGCAGGCGCTTCCTCGCCTCCGCGGCATCCTTCCTGACGCCGTGATCCTGGTGTTCTCGGCGTACGACCAGGAAGAGATGGCGAAGGAGTCGCTGGAATCCGGTGCTGACGCCTACCTCGAGAAGGGGTCGACGGTGACGCAGCTCGTCGATCTCCTCCGCACACTCCGGGCACGCAAGGCCTCGTCGTAGGACGCTGAGGCCGTCGCGAGAGGATGGCGGCATGTCACGCGCCAACCTCGATCGCAAGCCGCGCGAGGTGGCTCAGATGTTCGACGCGGTCGCCGATCGCTACGACCGGATGAACGCGGTCATGACGATGGGCCAGGAACGGCGCTGGCGCGGCATCGTCGCGCGCGAGCTGCGGGTCCATCGCGGTGACCGCGTCCTCGACCTCGCCGCGGGCACCGGCGCGAGCTCGGTACCTATCGAGGCGCTCGGCGCCCGTCCGGTCGCATGCGACTTCTCGCTCGGCATGCTGTCGGTCGGCCGGGATCGGCACCGGCAGCTGAACTTCGTGGCAGGCGACGCCCTTCGCCTGCCGTTCTCCGATTCCGCTTTCGATGCCGTCACCATCTCCTTCGGGCTCCGCAACGTCGCCGACGTCGACGTCGCGCTCCGCGAGATGGCCCGGGTGACCCGCTCGGGCGGCCGCCTCGTGATTCTCGAGACCAGCGCGCCGCTACGGCAACCGCTCAAGGCCGGCCACAAGCTTTACGTGGACCGCGTGATGCCGCGGCTGGCCAAGGTCGCCGCGAGCAACGACGAGGCCTACGAGTACCTCGCGGAGTCGGTCGGCGAATGGCCCTCGCCGGCCGAACTCGCCGATCGGATCACCCATGCCGGATGGTCGAAGGTCGGCTGGCGCCAACTCCTGCTCGGTGCCGTCGCGCTCCATTCGGCCACGAGGTAGGCCTCGACCGCGAGGCCCGAACCCGGGCCACTAGACTCGGCCTCGCAAGGCTTATGTGAACAGTTTCACGAAGTAGGAGTCATGGCCGGTCTTCAGGGCGAGTACGACGCCGACGTCGTAGTCGTCGGCGCTGGTCCCGGCGGGTCCACCGCCGCCTACTGGCTGGCGCAGGCGGGCCTCGACGTCATCGTCCTCGAGAAGTCCGAATTCCCTCGGGAGAAGGTCTGCGGGGACGGGCTGACCCCGCGTGCCGTCAAGCAGCTCGTGGCCATGGGCATCGAGACCAGTCCGGCGAACGGCTGGATCGCCAACCACGGGCTGCGGATCCTCGGCGGTGGGATGCGGCTGGAGATCCCGTGGCCCGATCTCGCGAGCTATCCGTCGTACGGCCTGGTCCGTCCGCGGCAGGACTTCGATGAGGTTCTGGCCCGCGCCGCGCAGAAGGCCGGCGCACAGCTGCACGAGCGCACGACCGTCATCGAGCCGGTTCGCGATGAACGCACTGGTCGGGTCGAGGGTGTGACGACCAAGGAGGGGCGCACCGTTCGCGCCCCGGTCACTCTGGTCGCCGACGGCAACAGCTCGCGTTTCTCCCTCGCGCTTGATCGGCAGCGGCGCGAAGACCGTCCGATGGGCGTCGCGTACCGCCGCTACTACAACAGCCCTCGTCATGACGACGACTGGCTCGAGTCATGGCTCGAGCTCTGGGACGGCAAGCAGGGTGAAGGCCGGCTGTTGCCGGGCTACGGCTGGGTATTCGGTGTGGGTGACGGCACCAGCAACGTCGGCCTCGGCATTCTCAACACGTCGGATGCGTTCGGTAAGACCGACTACCGCGCGATGCTCGACAGCTGGTGTGCCTCGATGCCCGAGGAGTGGGGCTTCGTGCCGGAGAACGCGACCGGCCCGATTCGCGGCGCCGCGCTCCCGATGGGCTTCAACCGCAAGCCGCACTACGCCGAGGGTGCGCTGCTCGTCGGTGATGCCGGCGGCATGGTCAACCCGATGAACGGCGAAGGCATCGCCTACGCGATGGAGTCCGGTCGGCTGGCAGCCGAAATCGTTGCGCAGGCGCTGGCGGAGCCCGAGGGCCCACGGCGAGAGCGCGTGCTGAACGGCTACCCGAAGGCCCTCAACGACGAGTACGGCGGCTACTACACGGTCGGCCGGATCTTCGTGAAGGCGATCGGTCACCCGTCGGTCATGAAGCTCTGCACCCGCCACGGCCTGCCGCACCCGACGCTCATGCGCTTCTGCCTGAAGCTGCTCGCGAACCTGGCGGAGCCGAAGGGCGGCGACGCGTTCGATCGCATCATCTCCGGACTCAATCGGCTGACCCCAGCCGCGTGACCGGCCGGGAAGGGCGAGACCTAGACTTTCGAGGGTTTGACCAGCACCGCGGCAGCAGTCGAGTGAACGGACAGGAAAGGAGTGGAGCCCGATGATTCCGATCCTGATCCTCAGCATCTTCAGTGGCGGCTTCGCCATCTTCTCGATCGTCGCGGGCTCGCTGTCCGGTCCGAAGCGCTTCAACCGGGCAAAGCTCGAGTCCTACGAATGCGGTATCGAGCCCGCGCCGCAGGCGTTCCGCGGTCATCGACTGCCGGTGAAGTACTACCTGACCGCGATGCTGTTCATCGTCTTCGACATCGAGATCGTCTTCCTCTATCCGTGGGCTGTGGCCTTCAACAAGCTCGGCATGTTCGGGCTGGTGGAGATGATCCTGTTCATCGCAACCGTCTTCGTGGTCTACGCGTACGTCTGGCGTCGTGGGGGCCTCGAGTGGGACTAGGTCACTAATGGGAATCGAAGAGAAGATCCCGGACGGGATCCTGCTGACCAACGTCGCGAAGCTGCTCAACACGGCGCGGAAGAACTCCGTGTGGCCGGCCCAGTTCGGGCTTGCCTGCTGCGCGATCGAGATGATGGCGGTGGGCGGCCCCCGCTTCGACATCGCTCGCTTCGGCATGGAGCGCTTCAGCGCCTCACCCCGGCAGGCCGACCTCATGATCGTCGCGGGCCGGGTGTCGCAGAAGATGGCCCCGGTCCTGCGCCAGATCTACGACCAGATGCCCGAGCCCAAATGGGTGCTCGCGATGGGCGTCTGCGCGAGCAGCGGCGGGATGTTCAACAACTACGCGATCGTGCAGGGTGTCGATCACATCGTGCCAGTTGACATGTACCTCCCCGGGTGTCCGCCGCGGCCGGAGATGCTGCTCGACGCGATCCTGAAGCTGCACGAGAAGATCAAGCACGGCCCGATCAGCGGCAAGCCAGACTGGACGACGATCGACGGCGCCCCCTACGAGAAGCCGATCGAGCGGGACACCCGCAGCTCGAAGAGCCTCCCGGTCGACGTCGAGATCCAGCCCTACCTCACGGCCCCCTTCCCGGGGAGCGGCACATGACCGAGGACGGCTCGCGCCGAGACATGTTCGGAGCCAGTGGCTCGGGCGACACTTCCGGCTTCGGTGGCCTCGTCGTACGGGTCCCTGCTCTGGCATCCTCACCGAAGCCGTACGGCGGCTGGTTCGACGAGGCGACGAGCGCGCTCGAGACCGCCTACCCCTCGTTCAACGACTCGATCGAGCGCGTCGTCGTCCATCGCGGCGAGCTGACGCTGTATGTGAAGCGTGAGGCGCTGCTCGAGGTCCTCGGGATCCTGCAGTCGGACCCGGCCCTTCGCTTCGAGATGTTGTCGAGCGTCTCGGGCGTCGACTACCTCGACGACCCCACCGGGCGTCGGCTGCACGCGGTCTACCACCTGCTGTCGATGACCTACCGGCGGCGGATCCGCCTGGAGGTGTCGGTCACCGTTGAGGACCCGCACATCCCGAGTGCCACCGGCATCTACCCGACTGCCAACTGGCACGAGCGGGAGACCTTCGATTTCTTCGGGATCGTCTTCGACGGCCACCCGGGCCTCACTCGGATCCAGATGCCGGACGACTGGCCCGGTCACCCGCAGCGCAAGGACTATCCGCTCGGCGGCGTACCCGTCGAGTACAAGGGCGCGACGGTTCCGCCTCCGGACGAGCGGCGGTCCTATGCATAGCCGACGGAACGCCGTCCCTGCCCGGGCGGCGGACGTGGACCGGGCGGAGGACGTGTGACCGACACGTACGAGAGCACATACGTCGAGGGCGACCCGTACGGCGGTGCGTCGCCGGAGGACGAAGGCCGTGTCTTCACCGTTGGCGGTGGTGACTGGGAGGACCTCGTCGAGTCGGTGGACCCGCTCGAGAGCGAGCGGATCGTCGTCAACATGGGTCCGCAGCACCCGTCGACGCACGGCGTCCTCCGACTCGTGCTGGAGCTCGAGGGCGAATCGGTGATGCAGACGCGGGTGGTCATCGGCTACCTGCACACCGGCATCGAGAAGAACATGGAGTTCCGGAACTGGACGCAGGCCGTCACCTTCATCACGCGGTGTGACTACCTCTCCCCGCTGTACAACGAGGCGACGTACTGCCTGGGTGTTGAGCGGCTGCTGGGCATCGAGGACCAGATCCCGGAGCGCGTGAACGTCCTGCGAGTGCTCGTGCTCGAGCTGCAGCGGATCTCCTCGCACCTGGTCTGGCTCGGCACCGGCGGGATGGAGCTCGGCGCGCTCACCCCGATGCTGTTCTCGTTCCGGGAGCGTGAGCGCATCCTGAAGATCTTCGAGATGATCACGGGCCTGCGCATGAACCACGCCTACATCCGGCCGGGCGGCGTCGCACAGGACATCCCGCCTGGTGCGGTCGATGCCATCCGCGAGTTCATCCCGGAGATGTACCGGCGAGTCGACGAGTACGAGGACCTGCTGTCCGCGAACCCGATCTGGATCGCACGCACCCAGGGTGTCGGCTATCTCGACACCGAGTCGTGCATGCAGCTCGGGGTCACGGGTCCGCTCCTGCGGGCCTCCGGGCTTGCATGGGATCTCCGCAAGGAGATGCCGGTCATGGGCTACGACACCTACGACTTTGACGTCGTGACCGAGACCGACGCGGATTGCTACGCGCGATACAAGGTCCGGATCAACGAGATGCGTGAGTCACTGCGGATCGTGGAACAGGCCCTCGATCGGCTGCGGCCGGGACCGGTGATGGTCGCGGACAAGAAGATCGCGTGGCCGGCTCAGCTGGCCCTGGGGTCGGATGGCCTCGGCAACTCGCTCGACCACATCCGCACGATCATGGGTACGTCGATGGAAGCGCTGATCCATCACTTCAAGCTCGTCACCGAGGGCTTCCGCGTGCCGGCCGGCCAGGCCTACGTGCCGCTCGAGGGACCGCGGGGCGAACTTGGCGCCCATGTCGTCTCCGACGGCGGGACCCGGCCGTATCGCGTGCACCTGCGTGACCCCGGCTTCGTGAACCTGCAGGCGACCCCCGCGCTGACCGAGGGCGGCATGATCTCCGACGTCGTCGCGAGCGTCGCGAGCATCGATCCAGTGATGGGTGGAGTGGACCGGTAATGCTCTCTGACGAGACCCGCGAGCGCGCGAAGGAACTCATCGCTCGCTATCCGAAGCCGCGGTCGGCGTTGCTGCCGATGCTGCACCTGGTGCAGAGCGACGAAGGCTACGTGAGCCCCGAGGGCATCGCGCTGTGCGCCGAGCTGCTCGGCTTGACGAAGGCCGAGGTCAGCGCGGTTTCGACGTTCTACACGATGTACAAACGCAAGCCGGTCGGGGACTACCACGTCGGCGTCTGCACGAACACGCTCTGCGCAGTGATGGGCGGCGACGCGATCTACGACGCTCTGAAGGAGCACACCGGGATCACGTCGCAGAACGGCGTCACCGAGGACGGCAAGGTCTCGCTCGAACACATCGAGTGCAACGCCGCGTGCGACTACGCGCCGGTCGTGATGGTCAACTGGGAGTTCTTCGACAACCAGACGCCCACGTCTGCGAAGTCGCTCGTCGATGCCCTGCAGTCAGGCCAGCCGGTCAAGCCGTCACGCGGCGCCGACTCGGTCTGCACCTGGAAGGAAGCGGAGCGAGTGCTCGCCGGGTTCTACGACGGTCGTGCCGATGAGGGCGGCGCGGCCGGTCCGGCGTCTCTCGAGGGCCTCAAGCTCGCCAACGAACGCGGGGACAAGGCATAGATGAAGCTCACTCCGGTCCTCTCCGCCAACTGGGGCGATGACAAGCCGTGGACCCTCGACGGGTACGGCGAGTACGACGCTGCCAAGAAGGCGCTGACGACGCTCGATCCCGACTCGATCATCAGTATGGTCAAGGACTCAGGCTTGCGTGGACGTGGCGGCGCGGGATTCCCCACCGGCAGCAAGTGGGGCTTCATCCCGCAGGGTGACGGGAAGCCTCACTACCTCGTCGTCAACGCCGATGAGTCGGAGCCCGGCACCTGCAAGGACATGCCGCTGCTGCTCGCCAACCCCCACGTGCTCCTCGAAGGCATCGTCATCACCTGTTTCGCGATCCGCTCGAACCAGGCGTTCGTCTACATCCGCGGCGAGGTGCTGCACATCGTGCGGCGGCTGCAGGCGGCGGTCGCCGAGGCCTACGACAAGGGACTGCTCGGCAAGGACATCTTCGGCACCGGCTTCGACCTCGATGTGGTCATCCACGCGGGCGCCGGCGCCTACATCTGCGGTGAGGAGACGGCGCTGCTCGACTCTCTCGAGGGCTACCGCGGCCAGCCCCGGCTGCGCCCGCCGTTCCCCGCGGTCGCCGGGCTCTATGCAAGCCCCACCGTGATCAACAACGTCGAGTCGATCGCGAGCGTGCCGGCGATCATCGACCGTGGCGTCGACTGGTTCAAGACGATGGGCTCCGAGAAGTCGCCCGGCTTCACGCTCTACTCGTTGTCGGGTCACGTCACCCGCCCCGGCCAGTACGAGGCGCCGTTGGGCGTCACACTTCGAGAGCTCCTTGAGCTTGCCGGTGGGGTGCGTGAGGGACACGAGCTCAAGTTCTGGACGCCGGGGGGATCCTCGACGCCGATCCTCACCGCCGAGCACCTCGACTCGCCGCTGGACTACGAAGGCATGACTGCCGCCGGCTCGATGCTCGGGACCAAGGCGCTGCAGATCTTCGACGACACGACGTGCGTGGTCCGCGCCGTACTCCGGTGGACCGAGTTCTACGCGCACGAGTCGTGCGGAAAGTGCACGCCGTGCCGTGAGGGCACCTACTGGATGGTGCAGATCCTGGAACGCCTCGAGGCGGGCAACGCCGACGAGTCTGACATCGACACCCTGCTCGACGCTTGCGAAAACATCATGGGTCGCTCGTTCTGCGCGCTCGGTGATGGTGCAACCAGCCCGATCACATCGTCGGTGCAGTACTTCCGCGACGAGTACGTCGCGCACTGGGAGCGCGGCGGCTGTCCCTTCGACCCGGCCGCGTCCACCCTCTTCGCCGCTGCCGGAGCCATGTCATGACGACCACCCCACGAAGTCGCTCCGCTTCGCTCCACAACTCCGCGGGGAACCCGAGATGACTATTGCCGAAGACAAAGCGGCGGCCGCGCCCGTCGACTTGGTGAAGGCCACCATCGACGGCATCGAGGTCAGTGTTCCGAAGGGCACGCTGATCATTCGTGCCGCCGAGATGATCGGGATCCAGATCCCCAGGTTCTGCGACCATCCGCTGCTGGATCCGGTGGGTGCATGTCGGCAGTGCATCGTCGAGGTCGAAGGACAGCGCAAGCCGCTCGCTTCCTGCACGGTTACCGTGGACGAGGGCATGGTCATCAAGACCCAGCTGACGTCACGGGTAGCGGAGAAGGCACAAGAGGGGAACCTCGAGTTCCTCCTGCTGAACCACCCGCTCGACTGCCCGGTCTGCGACAAGGGCGGCGAGTGCCCGTTGCAGAACCAGACGCTCAACAACGGGATGGCGGAGAGTCGCTTCAAGGACGAGAAGCGGACATATGAAAAGCCGATCCCGATCTCGTCGCAGGTTCTGCTTGATCGCGAACGATGCGTCCTGTGCGCGCGTTGCACGCGCTTCTCCCAGCAGGTGGCGGGGGACCCGTTCATCGAGCTGTTCGAGCGCGGTGCGCTGGAGCAGGTCGCGATCGTCGAGGACGAGCCGTTCTCGTCGTACTTCTCGGGCAACACCGTTCAGATCTGTCCGGTTGGAGCGTTGACGGGATCGCAGTACCGATTCCGCGCCCGTCCGTTCGATCTCGTGTCGACCCCGTCCGTGTGCGAGCACTGCGCCTCGGGCTGCCAGCAGCGCACCGACTGGCGTCGTGGCAAGGTGCTGCGCCGGCTCGCCGGCGAGGACGCCGACGTCAACGAGGAGTGGAACTGCGACAAGGGCCGCTGGGCGTTCGGCTATTCGACGGCCGGCGACCGACTGACGACGCCGCTGGTCCGTGACGCCGACGGTTACCTCGTCGAGGCGTCGTGGAGCGAGGCGATCGCCCGCGCTGCCGCCGGACTCGCCGCTGCCAAGGGCAACATCGGCGTCCTGACCGGCGGCCGGCTGACGGTCGAGGATGCATATGCGTACTCGAAGTTCGCGCGTGTAGCTCTCGGTACGAACGACATCGACTTCCGGGCTCGACCGCTGTCGGCGGAGGAGGCGGACTTCATCGCGAGCAGCGTCGCGGGTCGGTACATCGAGACCTCGTACGCCGACCTCGACACCGCACCTGCCGTGCTGCTCGCGGGATTCGAGCCCGAAGAAGAGTCACCCATCGTCTTCCTCCGGCTGCGGAAGGCGGTCAACAAGCACGGGCTCAAGGTCAGCTCGATCGCGCCGTTCGCGTCCAGCGGCCTGCGCAAGCTCGCAGGATCGCTGATCCGGACCGTGCCGGGTGGCGAAGCCAGCGCGCTGGCAGGGATCGACGATGCCGCGCTGCCCGCAGGCTCGGTGATTCTGGTCGGTGAGCGACTCGCGACGTCGGCAGGCGCGCTGTCCGCGGCCGCAGCCCTTGCATCGAGGACTGGCGCGAAGCTCGCCTGGATACCGCGTCGAGCCGGTGACCGCGGCGCGGTGGAGGCGGGGTGCCTGCCAAACCTCCTGCCGTTCGGCCGGCCGGTGTCGGATGCGGCGGCACGATCCGAGATCGGGGCGGCGTGGGGCGTCGAAATCCCGAGTGCCGTCGGGCGGGACAGCGACGCGATCCTTGCGGACGCGGCCGCCGGCAAGGCGGCCCTGGTGGTCGGCGGCGTCGACCCAAGTGACCTCGGTGACCCCGCGCTCGCCCTGAAGGCGCTGGAGAACGCGTCGTTCGTCGTCAGCCTCGAACTGCGTGACTCCGCCGTGACCGACCGTGCCGATGTCGTGCTTCCGGTTGCGCCCGTCGTCGAGAAGGCTGGCCTATTCCTCGATTGGGAAGGCCGGATGCGGCCCTTCGACGCGACGCTTGAGTCCACCGGTGCGCTGCCCGACCACCGGGTCCTGCACACGCTCGCGCAGGAGATGGGGATCGACCTGGGGACGCCCAACGCACGAGTGATCGATGCCGAGATCGAAGCGCTGAGCCACTGGAAGGGCGAGCGGCCCGGTGCTCCGTCGACCGTTGCCGGTACGCCGCCGAGTGCCGGCGCTGGCCAGGCGGTGCTGTCGACCTGGCACCACCTGCTCGACGAAGGCCGGCTCCAGGAGGCTGAACCTTTCCTGGCCGGTACCCGAAAGGTCGCCCTCGCGCGGCTGTCGGCGGGCACAGCATCGGGGCTGGGCATCGCGGATGGCGACACCGTGACGGTGAGCACCGACCGCGGCTCGATCTCGCTGCCCGCCGAGCTGACCGACATGCCGGACGGGGTGGTGTGGGTCCCGACCTGCTCGCCCGGCTCGCACGTCGCGGTGTCGCTCGGCGCGACCTCCGGCGATCTCGTGCGAATCGCGAAGGGAACGTCGTGATGCATCTCCTCGCGGCAGCCGCCACCGCGTCGAACGAGAACCCTTCGGGCGTGTTCGGCAACGACCCGTGGTGGTTGACCCTCGCCAAGTGCGCCGTCGTTTTCATCTTCTTGGTGCTCACGACGCTGCTGATGATCTGGGCGGAGCGCCGGGTCATCGGGCGGATGCAGGCGAGGCCGGGGCCGAACCGAGTCGGTCCGTTCGGGGTCGTGCAAGGCCTCGCGGACGGCATCAAGCTCGCGCTCAAGGAAGACCTGGTCCCGGCGATCGTCGACAAGCCGCTCTACATCCTCGCGCCGGTCGTCGCCGCAATTCCGGCGTTCCTCTCCTTCGCCGTCATCCCCGTCGGACCGGTCGTGTCGATCGGGGGTCACCGCACCCCGCTGCAGATCACCGACCTCCCGGTCGCCGTCCTCTTCATCCTCGCGATGGCGTCGGTCGGCGTGTACGGGATCGTGCTGGCCGGATGGTCGAGCCAGTCGCCGTACCCGTTGCTCGGCGCGCTTCGATCCGCGGCTCAGGTCATCTCCTACGAGGTGGCGATGGGCCTTGCTCTCGCGGGCGTATTCCTCTACTCGGGGTCGTTGTCGACGAGCCAGATCGTCGGGCAACAGGCGAAGCTCTGGTACGCGCTGCCGCTCATCCCGTCGTTCATCATCTATCTGATCGCGATGGTCGGCGAGACGAACCGGGCGCCGTTCGACCTACCGGAGGCGGAGAGCGAGCTTGTCGCCGGGTTCCACACGGAGTACGCCTCACTGAAGTTCGCGATGTTCTTCCTCGCGGAGTACGTCAACGTGACGACCGTGAGTGCTCTCGCGACGACGCTGTTCCTGGGCGGCTGGCGGGCGCCCTGGCCGCTGTCGCTGATCGGTCACGGGCAGCTCAACCAGGGCTGGTGGCCGGTGCTGTGGTGGTCTGGCAAGGTCTTCGTGCTGCTGTTCTGCTTCATCTGGATCCGCGGCACGCTGCCGCGGCTCCGCTACGACCAGTTCATGCGGCTCGGCTGGAAGGTCCTCATCCCGTTCAGCTTGGTCTGGATCCTGGTCGTCGCCGCGTTCCGCGAGCTGACCAACGAGCACAAGACCCGGATCGAGTCGCTGGCGTACGTCGGCATCCCGATCGTGGTCGTGGTGCTCATCTGGTCCTTCGTCGCGGAGGCGCGAGCCAACCGGCTTGCCCGCGAGGTGGAGGCCGAAGCCAGCCTGCCGCCCCGTGACGGCGGCTATCCGATCCCGATCCTGTCCGGACATGCCGGTGGCGGCCGGGCACCAGTTGCGGTCGCTGCGGCCACCGACTCGACGGAGGTGCTCGATGGCTGACGAGATCAGCCCGACCGACCCGGCCGACCCGACCGAGCGGGTCACCGACACCTCGTATCGCGAGGTTGCGTCGACGGGCCGCGAGTCCACGCCGCGTCCGGCCGAGGAGAAGTCCTCCGCCTTGAAGGACCTGGTGGCTCCGATCGCGGGCTTCGGTGTCACGTTCAAGACGATGCTGACCAAGCCGGTCACCGAGGAGTATCCCGAGGACAAGCGCCCGACCGCGCCTCGCTACCACGGCCGGCACGTCCTCAATCGGCATGCGGATGGCCTCGAGAAATGCGTCGGCTGCGAGCTCTGCGCCTGGGCCTGCCCCGCCGACGCGATCTACGTCGAGGGTGCGGACAACACGGAAGAAGCGCGCTTCTCGCCTGGCGAGCGGTACGGCGCCGTGTACCAGATCAACTACCTGCGCTGCATCTTCTGCGGCCTGTGCATCGAGGCGTGTCCGACCCGAGCGCTGACGATGTCGAACGAGTACGAGCTCGCCGACGACAGCCGGCAGGACCTGATCTTCACGAAGGATCAGCTCCTCGCGCCGCTGCTGCCCGGGATGGAGGCGCCACCACATCCGATGCGCCTCGGTGAGGACGAGAAGGCGTACTACGCGGGCAAGGCGACCCCGGCTGAGAAGACGGAGGCGCAGGAGTGAACCCCGTCCTGCTGGCATCCGCGACCACCGCGCCGCTGCACGAGGCGATGCTGTTCTGGATCCTCGCGCCGGTGATGGTGGTCGCCGCGATCGGCATGGTGTTTGCGCGTAGCGCGGTGCACGCCGCGATGCTGCTCGCGGTCGTGATGCTGTCGCTGGCCGCGTTCTACACCACCGAGCACGCGCCGTTCCTGGCCGTCGTACAGGTCGTCGTCTACACCGGCGCCGTGCTGATGCTGTTCCTGTTCGTCCTCATGCTGATCGGCGTCGACTCCATGGACTCCCTCGTCGAGACGCTGCGCGGGCAGCGGGCGGCGGCGATGGCGGTCGGTGCGGGCTTCGCGGTGCTCCTCGTCGCAGGCCTGGCCGGTGCCCTGGATGGATTCGCGCCGAACGGCTTCGGGGCGGATGCAGGCAAGAACGGAAACGTCACCGGGATCGCACACCTGTTGTTCAGCCGCTACGTGTTCGCCTTCGAGGCGACCAGCGCCCTGTTGATCACGGCGGGTCTCGGCGCGATGGTGCTGGCGCATCGCGAGCCGACCGGCGAGCGGAAGAGTCAGAAGCAGCGAATGCTCGATCGCGCCGCCCGAGGTGGGGCGGCTGCTGCTCCGCTCCCAGGTCCCGGTGTCTACGCCGATCACGACTCGGTTGACACTCCCGCGCTGCTGCCTGACGGCAGCGTCGCGCCAGGCAGCGTGCCCGCCTACCTGCAGGTCTCGGCCGGGCGTTCCCACGTGGACGCCGTTGACCACGAGCTGGAGCGATAGCCCGTGGACATCACCTACTACCTTTACCTGTCCGCGGTCCTGTTCACGATCGGCGCGGTGGGCGTGCTCGTCCGGCGTAACGCGATCGTGGTCTTCATGTGCGTCGAGCTCATGCTGAACGCGGTCAACTTGAGTCTCGTCACCTTCGCCCGGATGAACAGCAATCTCGACGGTCAGGTCATCGCGTTCTTCGTCATGGTCGTCGCGGCGGCTGAGGTTGTCATCGGGCTCGCAATCATCATGTCCATCTTCCGGTCCCGACGGTCTGCGTCCGTCGACGACGCCAACCTCCTGAAGTACTGAGGCCGCGCTGATGACATCGACGACCACCGCCGCCGTGCAGTACGCACATGCGACAGGGGTTTTCAAGCTCACGTTCCTGCTGATCCTGCTGCCCGCGATCGGCGCCGCAGTGCTCCTGCTGGGTGGCAAGCGCACGAACGCCTGGGGTCATCTGCTCGGCTGCGCGATGCCGATCGGCTCGTTCGTCATCGCCGTGATCGAGTTCTTCGCGCTGATCGGTCGCGACGGCGGCGAGAACCGGCAGCTGGACCAGCATCTGTTCTCGTGGGTGCCGGTCGCCGGGTTCCACGTCGACGCGAACGTGTTGCTCGACCCGTTGTCGATCTGCTTCGTGCTGCTGATCACCGGCGTCGGGTCGCTGATCCACATCTATTCGATCGGCTACATGGAGCACGACCCGGATCGGCGCCGGTTCTTCGGGCAGCTGAACTTGTTCGTCGCCGCGATGCTCCTGCTCGTGCTGGCCGACAACTACCTCGTCCTGTACGTCGGCTGGGAGGGCGTTGGTCTGGCGTCGTACCTGCTGATCGGATTCTGGCACCACAAGCCCAGTGCGGCGGTTGCTGCGAAGAAGGCGTTCCTGGTCAACCGGGTCGGGGACCTTGGCCTGTCCTTTGCCGTGATGCTGATGTTCACGACGTTCGGCACTGTCGCGTTCGATGGCGTGTTCAACGGCGCGTCGTCAGGTCACGCCCGCACCGGCACGATGACGGCGATCGGGCTCCTGCTGCTGCTCGGCGCGTGCGGCAAGAGCGCGCAGGCGCCGCTGCAGTCGTGGCTGCTCGACGCGATGGAAGGTCCGACGCCGGTCTCTGCCTTGATCCACGCCGCGACGATGGTGACCGCCGGGGTGTATCTCGTCGCTCGATCTGGCGCCATCTACGACGTTGCGCCGCACGCCCGGTTGCTCGTTGAGATCGTCGGCGGCGTAACGCTCGTGATGGGCGCGATCATCGGGTGCGCGTACGACGACATCAAGAAGGTGCTCGCCGCATCGACGATGAGCCAGATCGGCTACATGATGTTGGCGGTCGGTTTCGGGCCGGGCGCCTACGCGATCGGCATCCTGCACCTGCTCACCCACGGCTTCTTCAAGGCCAACATGTTCCTCGGCGCCGGATCGGTGATGCACGGCAACAACGACGAAGTGAACATGCGCAGGTACGGCGGGTTGCGACACGTCATGCCGGTGACCTTCATGACCTTTGCCTTCGGTTACCTCGCGATCATCGGCATGATCCCGTTCTCAGGATTCTTCTCGAAGGACAAGATCATCGAGGTCGCGCTCGACCACGGCGGCGCCTCCGGGTGGATTTTCGGAATCGTTGCGATCGCCGGCGCGGGCATGACCGCGTTCTACATGACGCGGTTGATGCTGATGACCTTCTTCGGCAACAAGCGGTGGCCGCGCGACGTCCATCCCCACGAGTCGCCCAAGGTCATGCTCGTCCCGATGGCGATCCTTGCTGCGGGTTCGCTGGTGCTCGGCTACCTGCTCATCCTGGGTGGCTCGCTCCAGCACTTCCTCACGCCGAGCGTCGGGCCGAGTCTCGAAGTAGGAGCGCACACCATTTCGCCGGTCGTGCTCTCGATCATCACCCTCGCGGTGGTGGCGGGCGGTGTCGGTGCGGCCTGGTGGATCATCGGACGCAAGCCGGTCGCGGCAGAGCAGGCACCGAACGTGCGGCCGTACGCCCACGCCACCCGTCGGTCGCTGACCGGTGACGCGGTGAACGAGGCGGTCTTCATGCGGCCCGGTCAGTACCTCACGCGAGCGTTGGTGTACTTCGACAACCGCGGAGTCGACGGCATCGTCAACGGCTTCGCGGCCGGCGTCGGCGGGACGAGCGCTCGGATCCGAAGAGTTCAGACCGGGTTCGTCAGGTCCTACGCGTTGTCGATGCTCGGCGGAGCGCTCGCAATCGGTACGACGGTCGTCCTGCTGCGAGTGGGGAGCTGATCGCCGTGCACACAGGGTTCCCATGGGTCACCGTGCTCGGTGTGATCCCGCTTGTCGGTGTCGTCGCGATCATGCTGCTGCCGCGGGCACAGGAGGCACAGGCGAAGGTTGTCGCACTCGGCGCCTCACTCGTCACGATGGTCGGCTCGATCGTCATGGCGATCGCGTACGAGAACGACGGTGCACGCTTCCAGTTCACACAGGACTACAACTGGATCAAGGCCTTCGGGGCGCACTATGCCGTGGGGGTCGACGGGATCGCGCTGGCTCTCATCCTCATGACGACGGTGCTCGCACCCATCTGCATCTTGGCGTCGTGGCACGACGGTGACCGACCGGTAGTCGACGACGAGGCGGACGAGGACGCGCGTGCCGGCCGCGGGCCGCGGTTGTTCTTCTCGCTCCTGCTCGCCACCGAGACCCTTGTGATCGGGGTGTTCGGCGCCCTGGACGTGTTCTTCTTCTACGTCCTGTTCGAAGCGATGCTCATCCCGATGTACTTCCTGATCGGCAGCTTCGGGGGGCCGCGCCGCTCGTACGCTGCCGTCAAGTTCCTGCTCTACTCGCTGGCCGGCGGCCTGCTGATGCTGGTTGCCGTCATCGGGCTGTTCGTGGCGGCGAGCCACCAGCTCGGCACTGGGACCTTCGACTACCGGGCGCTGCTAGCGGCGATCGACTCGGGCAAGCTCCACCTCTCGCATGGCGAGCAGGCCGCGCTGTTCCTCGGCTTCTTCATCGCGTTCGCGATCAAGGCACCGCTGTGGCCGTTCCACACGTGGCTGCCGGATGCGGCGAGTGAGGCACCCACGGGCACGGCCGTGATGCTCGTCGGCGTACTGGACAAGGTGGGGACGTTCGGCTTCCTGCGCTTCTGCATCCCGCTGTTCCCGTGGGCAGCCCGGGAGTTCGCGCCCTGGGTGATGGTGCTGTGCGTCATCGGCGTGCTGTACGGCGCGTTGGTCGCGATCGGGCAGAAGGACCTGAAGCGACTCGTCGCCTACTCGTCGGTTTCGCACTTCGGGTTCATCGCACTCGGTGTCTTCGCGTTCACGACACAGGGCGGCTCCGGCGCGACGCTCTACATGGTCAACCACGGGTTCTCCACCGGCGCGTTGTTCCTGGTTGTCGGCTTCATGGCAACCCGCCGCGGGTCTCGCCTGGTCGATGACTTCGGTGGGGTCGCAAAGGTTGCGCCGTGGCTCGGCGCGGTGACCCTGATCGCCGGGCTCTCAGCGCTGTCGCTCCCCGGACTGTCGACGTTCGTCTCGGAGTTCCTCGTCCTGCTCGGCACCTTCACCACTCACCGCTGGTTCGCGGTGGTTGCGACGTTCGGCATCGTCCTCGCGGCGGTCTACGTGCTCTGGATGGTCCAGCGGACGATCCACGGTCCGGTGGCACCAGCCGTCGAGGGCTTCAAGGACCTCTCGCTTCGGGAGACCTGGGTGATCGCGCCCATTCTCGCGGTGATCGTCGCGCTCGGGGTCTATCCGAAACCGATCCTCGACTTCATCAACCCGTCGATCGAGCAGACCAACTCGATCGTCCGCGACCACGACCCGGTCCCGTCCGTTCCGGAGCTGTCTCAGACGAACCAGGTCGACACGACCCTCAATATTGACACCGGTATCGGTGCGCCGATTGGGAGCAGCAACTGATGGCCGCCGCCGACTTCACCGCACCGTCGATCGCGTACGGCGCGCTCATGCCGGTGCTCATCCCGGCCGGCGCCGCGATCGTCGGCGTTCTCGTGGACGCGTTCGCGCCGTCCACCATTCGCTGGCGTGCTCAGGTCGTCGTCGCGTTGGCCGGCTTGGCCGGGGCGCTGGTGGCCTGCGGAATCCTGGCGGGCGAGCATCACGTGACGGCGGACACGGCGATCAGCGTCGATGGACCGGCGTTGTTCTTGCAAGGCACCATCGCCGTGCTCGGCATCGCCAGCGTGCTGCTCGTCGCCGATCGATCCCCCGGCATGGACGGCGGTGCGTTCGTTGCGTCCGCGGCTACCACGCCCGGGTCGGCGGACGAGCGCGCGAGCATTCGCAGCGGTCGGATCCAGACCGAGGTCTTCCCGCTGATGATGTTCGCGGTTACGGGGATGATGCTGTTCCCCGCGTCCAACGATCTGCTGCTGCTGTTCGTCGCGCTGGAGGTCCTGTCGCTCCCGCTGTACCTGCTGTGCGGTCTCGCGCGCCGCCGCCGCCTGCTGTCGCAGGAGGCCGCGGTGAAGTACTTCCTGCTCGGCGCCTTCGCGTCGGCTTTCTTCCTCTACGGCCTCGCGTTGCTCTACGGCTACGCCGGCACCGTGTCATTGGGAGGCATCCACGACGCCGCCGTGAGCGGTCAGCACAATGACACGCTGCTGTTCCTCGGGCTTGCGCTGCTTGCTGTCGGCCTCCTGTTCAAGGTCGGCGCTGCGCCGTTCCACTCGTGGATACCGGACGTCTATCAAGGAGCACCGACGCCGATCACGGCCTTCATGGCATCGGCGACCAAGGTCGCCGGCTTCGGTGCCTTGCTCCGCGTGTTCTACGTGTCCTTCGGTGGACTGGGCTGGGAGTGGCGACCGGTCGCCTGGGGGATCGCAATCATGACGATGATCGTCGGCTCGATCTTCGCCATCACGCAGACCGACGTGAAACGGATGCTCGCGTACTCCTCGATCGCCCACGCCGGCTTCATCCTCATCGGCATCATCGCGCTCAACAAGTCCGGGCTGTCCGGCTCCATGTTCTACCTGCTGACCTACGGAATCACGACGGTGGGCGCCTTCGGCGTACTGACCCTCGTCCGCGATCCAGATGGCGAGGCGACGCACCTGTCGCGGTGGGCCGGGCTCGGCCGGCGATCGCCGCTGGTCGCAGGCGTCTTCGCGCTGTTCCTGCTCGCGCTTGCCGGAATCCCGCTCACGTCGGGCTTCACCGGCAAGTTCGCGGTGTTCTCCGCGGGAGTGTCGGGCGGTGCGACGCCGCTCGTCATCGTGGGTGTGATCACCAGCGCGATGGCGGCCTTCTTCTACGTCCGGGTCATCGTGCTGATGTTCTTCGCCGACCCGCTCGAGGACGGGCCGGTCGTGGTGATCCCGGGCGGTGCCACCTCCTCAGCGATCGCGATCTCGGTCGCGGTCACCGTCGTACTCGGTGTGTTCCCGCAGCCGCTGCTCAACCTTGCGAACCACGCAGTGCCCTTCTACCACTAGCGTTGAGGGACTTCCGTCGACCCAGAGGAGGGCGCGGTGAGCTTGACCAGCGCCCTCGGGCTGGATTTCGATCCAGAGCTCGAGGTCACGATCCGGCAGGGACTCGCGGCGGTCGAGGCTCGGCTCGCGGACGAGGTGAAGTCCTCTGACTCCTTCGTCAGTGAGGCCGCGGCGCACCTGCTCGCCGCTGGCGGCAAGCGCTTCCGCCCACTCGTGACGCTGATCGCCTCGCAGTTCGGTGACCCGGCGGCTCCCGGTGTGGTGCCCGCGGCCTGCGTCGTGGAGCTGACCCACCTCGCCACGCTGTATCACGACGACGTGATGGACGAAGCCGACCTGCGCAGGGGCGCTGACTCCGCGAACACGCGGTGGGGCAACACCGTCGCGATCCTCACCGGCGACTTCCTGTTCGCGCGGGCGTCGGACATCCTCGCCGATCTCGGGCCCGAGGCGGTCCGGCTGCAGGCCAGGACCTTCGAGAAGCTGGTACACGGCCAGATCAACGAGACGATCGGGCCGCGGGACGGCGACGACCCAGTTGACCACTACCTGCGGGTGCTGGACAACAAAACGGCCTCACTGCTCGGTACGTCGGCTCGGTT
>Ga0213876_10000792_pt1 | contig 21440 bp, 20 predicted proteins | sample BarmaccomBMRX_R9_FD_160113 | JGI IMG/M metagenome (GOLD analysis project Ga0213876, IMG submission 160113) | Root-associated microbial communities from Barbacenia macrantha in rupestrian grasslands, the National Park of Serra do Cipo, Brazil - RX_R9 | ecosystem: Host-associated > Plants > Roots... | reverse complement strand
GGATGCGCTCCTTCGGGTCGGAAAGCGCCTCGGAGACATAGCGCGTGTGCAGCGCGCCGATCAGGTCTTCGGGCAGCAGCGCCACGTTCTCCAGGTCGAACGGCTCGGAGAAGTCGATGTATTTGGGGTCGAGGGGGTTCCAGAAATGGTCGTGGGTGGCGGCGATGATCTTGTCGAACGCCGGCGAGCGCGCGCCGTAGCGGTCGAGGTTCAGCATCGCCTCGAAGTTGTCGGGCGCCACCGCCTCGTAGATCACGTCCTTGGTGATGTTCCCATCGGCCATGGCGGTCTCCTCGGCGGCGCCCTCGGCAGGAGAATGACCGCATCGGCAAAGATGGTCAAGAAAAATGACGCATGCGTCATTTTTTTCGGCGAGGGTTTGGTGCGGGGGCGTAGAACCCTTTGAACCGGCCAGCGTTCCGGCGCCATGGAAGAGGTCGACTCCGCGGGCATCAAGGGCATCCACTACGACCCCGAGCGCCAGCGGCTCGTGGTGCGCTTCATCGACGGCGACGAATACGCCTATGTGGGCGTGCCCGGCGAGGTGCACCGCTCGTTCGTGGAGGCCCAGTCCAAGGGCCGCTTCTTCGCCTACGAGATCCGCGGCCGCTACCCGTACAACAAGCTGGGCTAGACGGGCGGAGCGGGCGCTATCCCGAGCGCCGGTCGCGGCGGGCCTTCACCATCAGCCGAAGCGCGTTGAGGCGGATGAAGCCGGCGGCGTCGCGGTGGTCGTAGGCGACCTTGCCCTCCTCGAAGGTCACCAGCTCCTTGTCGTAGAGCGAGTAGGGGCTCTCGCGGCCCACGATGCTCACATTGCCCTTGTAGAGCTTCACCTTGACCTGGCCGGTGACGAACCCCTGCGAAGCGTCGATGGCCGCCTGCAGCATTTCCCGTTCGGGGGTGAACCAGAAGCCGTTGTAGATCAGCTCCGCATAGCGGGGCATGAGCTCGTCCTTCAGATGCATGGCGCCGCGGTCGAGGGTGATGCTCTCGATCCCCCGGTGGGCGGCCAGCAGGATCGTGCCGCCCGGGGTCTCGTAGACGCCCCGCGACTTCATGCCGACGAACCGGTTCTCCACCAGATCCAGGCGCCCGACGCCATTGTCGTGGCCGAGCTGGTTCAGCCGGGCGAGCAGCGCGGCCGGCGAAAGCCGCTCGCCGTCGACGGCCACCGGATCGCCCCGCTCGAAATCGATCGTGAAGAGTTGCGGCCGGTCGGGGGCGTCTTCGGGGGCGATGGTGCGCATGTGCACGAACTCGGGCGCGGCCTCGCTTGGATCCTCGAGTGCGTTGCCCTCAGAGGAGGAGTGCAGCAGGTTCGCATCGACGCTGAACGGCGGTTCGTTGCGCTTGTCCCTGGCCACCGAGATGCCATGCCGGTCGGCGTAGGCCACCAGGGCCTCGCGACCCTTGAAGTCCCATTCGCGCCAGACCGCGATCACCCGGATGTCGGGCTCGAGCGCGTAGTAGCTGACCTCGAAGCGCACCTGGTCGTTGCCCTTGCCGGTGGCGCCGTGACTGACCGCGTCCGCTCCGGTCTGGCGGGCGATCTCGATCTGCGCCTTGGCGATCAACGGGCGGGCGATGGAGGTGCCGAGCAGGTACTGGCCCTCGTAGACCGCATTGGCCCGGAACATCGGGAACACGTAGTCGCGGACGAACTCCTCGCGCAGGTCCGGCGTGAAGACGTTCTGCGGCTTGACGCCCAGCGCCAGGGCCTTCTCCCGGGCCGGGCCGAGCTCCTCGCCCTGGCCGAGGTCGGCGGTGAAGGTGACGATCTCGCAGCCGTAGGTCTCCTGCAGCCACTTCAGGGCCACCGAGGTGTCGAGGCCGCCCGAGTAGGCGAGCACGACTTTCTTGGGCGGTTGCTCGGTCATGGCGGGTCCCCGGGGAGCTCAGGCGCGCCTTAAAGGGCCTCGGCCTCTAGAATTCAAGCCTCCGCGCACCCCGCTGCTCGGCCTGAACATTCGCTTCCAACGCAGGAGCCTCCCGCTTAGGTTTCGCGCGCGGCGCCGCAGGCGGCGCCAGGCATCGGAGACTTGGCCCAGCCATGCGCGCAGACACCGTCGGAGACAGGGTTTGAACCGCCGGCTCGCCCTGGTCACCGGCGCGTCCTCGGGCATCGGGGCGGCGCTCGCCCGGGTCTACGCCAGCCACGGCTACGATCTGGCGCTGACCGCCCGTCGCGGCGAGCGGCTGCGCGAGGCCGCCGACGACATCCGCCTGCGCTACGGGGTCGAGAGCCTGGCGATCCCCGCCGATCTTTCCGCGCCCGGCGCGCCCGGCGCCATCCTGGCCGAGATCGAGGCCAACGGGCGGGTGGTCGACGCCCTCGTCAACTGCGCCGGCTACGGGATCGGCGGCGTCTATGCGGGGAGCCGCTGGGAGGATCAGGAGGCGTTCCTGCGGGTGCTGCTGATCGCCGTCTGCGAGCTCACCCACAAGGCGCTGCCGGGGATGCTGGAGCGGCGCTTCGGGCGCATCGTCAACGTCGCCTCGCTGGTGGGTCTGATTCCGGGGGCCCCGGGCCAGACCCTCTATGGCGCGGCGAAGGCCTTTGTGGTGCGCTTCTCCCAGAGCCTTCATCTCGAGACGCAAGGGACCGGCGTGCATGTGAGCGCTCTCTGCCCCGGGCTCACCTATTCGGAGTTCCATGACGTGAACGGCGCCAGGGCCAAGGTCAGCGAAGCGACGCCGCCCTGGCTCTGGCTCGGGTCCGACGAGGTGGCGGCCGCCGGTTACGAGGCGGCGGAGGCCAACCGTCCCATCTGCGTGACCGGCGCGCCCAACAAGGCCATCGCCGCCCTCGCCAAGCTGATCCCCGACGAATGGGGCATGGCGCTGATGGCCAGCCAGATCGGCCGGATCCGGACCCTCTGACGGCCGCGTTGACCGGGCCGGCGAAGACGCTCATCCTAAGCTCTCAGCCCCACCCGTAGGTCATCGAAGGAGCCGCCATGGCCCCGGCCGCCGCGCGCGCGGACATCGCCCTCGCCGATCCGCGCCTGATCATCGCTCTCGACTTTCCAGGCCGTGCGCAAGCCGAAGCCGCCGCCGAGACGCTGGGCGAGAGCGTCAGCTTCTACAAGGTCGGCCTGCAGCTGCTCGCCGCCGGCGGGGCCGAGCTGGCCCGCGACCTGCGGCGGACCGGCCGGCAGGTGTTCTGCGACTGGAAGCTGCACGACATCGGCGCGACCGTGGAGAAGGCCACGGCCGCCATCGCCGCCTCGGAGGCCTGCGACCTGATGAACGTCCACGCCGAGCCCCAGGTGCTGGCGGCGGCGGCCCGGGGACGGGGCGGATCGGCGATGAAGGTGCTGGGCGTCACCGTCCTCACCAGCCTCACCGACGAGGATCTGACCGAGATCGGCTATGGCCTCGGCGTGGCCGCCCTGGTGGAGCGCCGCATCCGCCAGTGCGTCGAGGCGGGCGTGGACGGCGTGGTGGTGAGTCCGAAAGAGGCGGCGCTGGCCCGGCGGCTCGGCGGGCCGGACTTCCTGGTGGTGACGCCGGGCGTGCGCCCCGCCTGGGCCGGACGCGACGATCAGGCCCGGATCGAAACCCCGCTCGAGGCCCTTAGGGCGGGGGCGAGCCATCTGGTCCTGGGCCGGCCCGTCACCGCCGCCGCGGATCCGAGGACCGCCGCGCTGAGGGTGGTGCAGGAGATGGCGGGCGCCTGAGCGCTATCGCCGGGCGCCGGCGAACCAGCGGCCGCCTGCGTGGAAGACGACCCGCCGCCCCTGGCTCCGGGAAAGGGCGCGCCCCATCGGCGGATGGAAGCTCAGCTGGCCTTGCGGCCCGAGCACCTGCCGCTCAACGAACCTGCGCCCGAAGTCGGGTTGGCCGAAGTCGCCCCTGCGGTCGCCGAACAGCCGCCGGTCCTCGAAGACGAAGCGGTGGGGACCGAAGCCGGGGCCGCGCCCGTCGAAGCCGAGCACGAAGACGCCCGGGGCGACAACCTCACCGACGCGGCCCGACGAGCTCCCGTCCCAGCCGACGCCGCCGTCGAGATCCTCGGGTGCGATGGAGGCTTCCACGTCTGGCCCGCCGTCGTCCCAGTCCGGGGCCGCCCGGCGCTCCAGCGGCGGAGCATCCCAGTCGCCCTGTTCGCTCCAGCCCTCGCCCTCGCGCCAGCGATCATATGCGGGCGCGTCGCCATGCGGCGCGGCGGCGGGGGCCGGCAAGGCCTCTCCGCGGGCGTCCCAGTAGCCGCCGGCGAGCGCCGGCCCGGCGCTGGCGAGCACGATGAGCGCCCCGATGGCGCAGCCGGCCGTGTTCCTCATCGTCGCCCCCGCGTCTGGTTAACGCGGGGCAAGCTATCGCCGCACGCCATGCGGCGCGAGCGCGCTCCGCCTGGAGGCGAGCGTTCAGAAGTCCACGGCCAGGCCCTTGCGCTCCCAGTCGCCGAACCGGGTCGGCTCCAGCCCGCCGGGGCCGCCCTTCTCCGCGGGCAAGGTCTCGGAAGGGTGCGCTGCGCGCCGGGCCGCGGCCTCCTCCAGGGCGCGGCGGGCGGCGGGGCTGAGGGGCTTGCCCGGAGCGGCGCCGGGCGGCAGGTCGTCGGACATGCCAGGCAGATAATCCTGCGCGGGGCCGAACGCGAGCCTCGTGGAGCCCGGCTCGAGGCTTGCGCGCGCGGCCGCGATGGGGGACGGCGGATCCCGTGAAGCCCGATCCCGCCCGAGCCGCCGCCTTCGATCTCGTCACCGCAGCGCTTGCCCGGCGGGCCGGCCTCGAGGCGGCGCTGGAGGCGCCGCACCTTGCGGCCCTGGCGCCCCAGGATCGCAGCTTCGCCCGGGCGCTGGCCATGACGACCCTGCGCCGGCTCGGCCCCATCGACGCGGCGCTCGGCGCGCGCCTCGCCCGCCCGCCCCCAGACCGGGTGCGCACGATCCTGAGGCTCGGGGCGGCCCAGCTCTTCTTCCTCGAGGTTCCGGACTACGCGGCGGTGGACGCCAGCGTCGCCCTGGCCGACTCCGAGCGGACGAGCCGACCGTTCAAGGGCCTGGTGAACGCGGTGCTGCGGTCGCTGGCGCGCGAGCGTCCGCCTCCCGCCGATCCTGCCGACCTGGCGCCGGCTTGGCTCTACGCCCGCTGGCGCGCCGCCTACGGCGAGCCGGCCGCGCGCGCCGTCGCGGCGAGGATCGCCGAGGAGCCGGCCGCCGATCTCACACCTCGCGACCCGGCAGACGTCTTGGCCCTCGCCGAGGCGCTGGAGGCCGAGCCGCTCGCCGGCGGGTCGCTTCGCAAGGCCGGACGGGGGCGGATCGAGGACTGGCCGGGATTCGCCGAAGGCCGCTGGTGGGTGCAGGACGCGGCGGCCGCGATCCCGGCCCGGCTGCTGGTCATCGCGCCGGGTCAGGCGGCGCTCGACATGTGCGCGGCTCCCGGCGGCAAGGCCTTGCAGCTCGCCGCGGCCGGCGCCCGGGTGGTCGCCCTCGATCGCTCCTCCGCTCGGCTGAAGCGGCTGCAGGAGTCTTTGGCGCGGACCGGCCTCGAGGCCGAAGTCGTCGCCGCCGAGGCCGAGGCATGGGCGGACCCGAGACGCTTCGCGGCGGTGCTGCTCGACGCCCCCTGTTCTTCCACCGGCACCTTCCGGCGCAACCCGGACGTGCTCTGGACGCTGCGCCCCGGCGACATCGCAAGGCTGGCGGCCGTCCAGGCGCGGCTGCTGGACGCGGCGGCCGAGCGCGCGGCGCCAGGCGGACGGCTGGTCTACTGCGTCTGTTCGCTGGAGACCGAGGAGGGCGAGGGCCAGGCGCGGGCCTTCCTGCGCCGCCGCCCCGACTTCAAGCTGGAGCCTATCGCCGCCGGCGAAGGCGGCGCCCCGGCCGCGAGCGTCGCGCCCGAGGGCTGGCTGCGGATCCTGCCCCATCACCTGGAGGGCGGGCTGGACGGCTTCTTCGTCGTCCGGTTTCGCCGGGACGACTGACGGACCGAGCCAGTGTCCCGAGTCCGAAGTTCGCCAGTGGATGGGATGGGCGCCGGGCGAACTTCAAATTCACCACTAGGCGGGAACTTGCCCGCTCTTCATGGAGGCGAGGAAGTCGTCCTGGGCCTGGGCGGTGGCGATCTTCAGGTAGTCGGGCAGCATCGACGGGACCGCGATCTCCACCATCAGCCGGTTCTCGATCCAGAACTCGATCAGCTCGAACACCGGCCGCCCGGGCGGCCCGCGCCAGCAGCGCAGCGTCGGCCATCCCCCGCGCGCCCCGGTGGGCCGTTTTCAAGCCGGGGCTGTGAGGGACGAGGCCGTGAAGCACGTCGCCTTGCCGGCCGCAGTCCGCGGGATTAAGTCCGGCCCCATGACCCGACCGCAGCCGATCATCGCCCCCTCGATTCTGGCGGCCGACTTCGCGCGGTTAGGAGAGGAGGCGCGGGCGGCGGAAGCGGCGGGCGCGGACTGGCTGCACGTGGACGTGATGGACGGCCACTTCGTGCCCAACCTGACGATCGGCCCGGAGGTGGTGAAGGCGATCCGCCCGCACGTCACCATCCCCCTCGACGTCCACCTGATGATCTCGCCGGTCGACCCCTATCTGGAAGCCTTCCGCGCCGCCGGCGCCGACATCATCACCGTCCACCCGGAAGCCGGCCCGCATCTCGACCGCACCGTCAAGCGGATCCGGGAGCTGGGGGCCAAGGCGGGGGTGGCCTTCAATCCCTCGACCCCTCCGGACACGATCGAATGGATGCTGGACGACATCGACCTCGTGCTCGTGATGTCGGTGAACCCCGGGTTCGGCGGCCAGTCGTTCATCCCTTCCCAGCTCAGCAAGATCGCTCGCCTGAAGGCCATGTTCGAGGCGGCGGGCCGCGACATCATCATCGAGGTGGACGGGGGCGTCACCCGCGAGACCGCGCCCCGTTGCCTGGCGGCGGGGGCGGGCGCTCTGGTCGCCGGCACCGCCGTCTTCAAGGGCGGCTCAGGGGCCTACGCCGCCAATATCCAGGCGCTCAAGCGCGCATAAGACCGAGGGGCTGATGGCCAGGGCGCCCCGCACCTCGTCGTCGCCCGCGCCGGGCGTCCTCGCGTCGCTGGCGCGCCAGCTCGTCAGCGAATGGCGGGCCGGGCCGATCCACCGCCTCACGCTGATGGGCCCGCCGCCGAGCGGCCTGGCGGCGTGGCCGCGCAATCCTCGGCCGGTGAGCGAGGCGGCGGGCGAGCGGCTCTTGCGCGGCGGGTTCCAGCTGGCGGGCCGCACGCTCGAGGTCGGCGCCGGCGGCGATCCCTGGGACCGGCCGTGTCCCGATGAGGCCTTCGCCGTGGCCCTGCACGGATTTGGATGGATGGGAGACCTTCTGACGTGCGGGCCTCCCGGCCTACGCGACGGCTTGAGGCTTTGGCGGGGCTGGCGGCGGCTATTCGACCGGCCAGGCGTCTTCGGCTGGAGCGGTTTGGCTCTGGAGCGGCGGGTGTTCAACCTCGCCTGTACGGTGCCGGTCCTGCTGCCGCTGACGACCGACGTAGAGGCCGGGCTGTTTCTCGCCGACCTCGCCCGCCAGGCGCGGCATCTGCTGAGCGATCCCGGCGATCCCGGCCGGCGGCTGGAGCGCGCCATCGCCGCGACCCTTGCCGGCGTCGCCCTGGCCGGGCCCGCCGGCGAAGGGCTGATCCGCGAGGGGCTGCGGCGCCTGGAGCGGCTTGCCCCGCTCGCGGCCCTGCCCGACGGCGTTCACGCCAGCCGCTCGCCCGAGCGGGGCCTGGAGCTGTTGTTCGATCTAGGGGCGCTGGACGACGCCCTCTCGCAGCGCGGCGCGCCGGCCCCTCCCGAAGCGGCCAGGGCCATCGACCGGCTGACCGGCGGCGCGCGCTTCTTCGTGCTCGGCGAACACCGGCTGGCGCGTTTCCACGGCGGCGAAAGCGGGAACCGGGAAGCGACGGCGACCGTCCTCGCGCTCGAGGCCGCCCGCGTGCAGATCATGAAGACGGCGCCTTATGGCCGCTATCAGAGTCTCGAGGGCCCTCGGCTGCGCGTCATCGCCGACGCCGGTCCGCCGCCGTCGGGCGACTGGGGACGGGCTGCCTGCGTGCAGCACGCGGCGTTGGAAGCAGCCGTCGACGGGCGACGGCTGATCCTCGGCTCGGCCTGGTCGGCGGCCGCGCCGGAGAGCGCGGCGGCGCTCGCCGGGCCGACCGGCGGCTCCTGTCTGGCGCTCGCGGACGTCTGGCCCGAGGCGGGAGAGGTGCGGGTCGAGCGCCAGGAGGCCGAGGGCGGCCTGTGGATCGACATGGTCCACGACGGGTGGCGGCCCAGCTTCGGCCTGGTCCACGCCCGCCGACTCTTCGTGGACGGCGTCGGCGGCGAGTTGCGCGGCGAGGATCAGCTGCGCGTGGAAGGCGTCGGCGCCGCGCGTCCCGGCCAGGTCCCGTTCGCAGTCCGCTTCCACCTGGCTCCCGGCGTCGCCGCCGAGGCGATCGAGGGCGCGGCCGAGGTGCGCCTGCAGCCGCCCGACGCGCCCGCCTGGCGGCTGAAGTCGGATGCGCCGCGGCTCTCGCTCGAGCCCGGCGTCGTCTTCGAAGCCGGCGAGGCGCTGCAGACGACGGTGGTCGTCCTGGCGGGCGAGACCACGGCGGGGCAGGGGGCGCGGGTGCGCTGGAAGCTTTCGCCCGAGAGCGACGGCTGAGGCGGCGGGCCGCGCCTCTGGCCCTGGCGTCGGCGCCCGCGATCTCATAGAGTGCGCGCGCTCGCGTGACTGGCGAAGGGTGGATCACCACCGGGGAGCGCGGGCCTTGCTTGGAAGCCGCACGCCTGGGCGCCTCTTTCGACGAAGGGACCGCCATGTCCGCGCCTGACTTTCCGCCGCCCCCCGACAAGGTGCAGGTCCGCCGCGCCCTGATCTCGGTCTCCGACAAGACGGGGCTCTTGGAGACCGCCAAGGCGCTGAGCGACCTCGGCGTCGAGCTCGTCTCCACCGGCGGCACCCGCGCGGCCATCGCCGCGGCCGGCCTGCCGGTGAAGGACGTCGCCGAGCTCACCGGCTTTCCCGAGATGATGGACGGACGGGTCAAGACGCTTCACCCGGTCGTCCACGGCGGACTGCTCGGGGTGCGCGACGCCCCCGCCCACGCCGCGGCCATGGCCGAGCACGCGATCGGTGGGATCGATCTGCTTTATGTGAACCTCTATCCGTTCGAAGCGACCGTCGCGGCGGGCACCGGCTTCGAGGCCTGTGTGGAGAATATCGACATCGGCGGGCCGGCGATGATCCGCTCGGCGGCGAAGAACCACGGCTACGTCGCCGTCTGCACCGGGCCGGACGACATGGCGGAGGTGCTGGAGGCGCTGAGGCGCGAGGGGGGCGCGGGGCTCGCCCTGCGCCGCAAGCTCGCCGCCAGGGCCTTCGCCCGCACCGCCGCCTACGACGCGGCCATCTCCGCCTGGTTCGCGGGCGAGGCGGGCGAGGTCTGGCCGGCGCGCAAGGCCATCGCCGGCGCGCTGAAGCAGACCATGCGCTATGGGGAGAATCCGCACCAGGCGGCGGCGCTCTATGTCTTTCCGGCGCCTCGCCCGGGCGTCGCCACCGCCCGCCAGCTGCAGGGCAAGGAGCTTTCCTACAACAACATCAACGACACCGACGCGGCGCTGGAGCTGGTGGCCGAGTTCGACCCAGCGGCCAGCGCGGCCGTGGCGATCATCAAGCACGCCAATCCCTGCGGGGTCGCCCTCGGGCCCGACCTCAAGACCGCCTACGAGCGGGCGCTACAGTGCGATCCGGTGTCGGCGTTCGGCGGCATCGTCGCCCTCAACCGCCGCCTCGACGCCGACGCCGCCCGCGAGATCATCAAGATCTTCACCGAGGTGGTGATCGCCCCCGAGGCCGACGAGGAGGCCGTCGCGGTTTTCAAGCGGCGCAAGGATCTTCGGCTCCTCGTCACCGGCGCCCTTCCCGATCCGCGCAGCCCCGGCGAGACCTTCAAGTCGGTGGCCGGCGGTTTCCTGGCCCAGGCCCGGGACGACGCCCACATCACCGCCGCCGACCTGAAGATCGTCACCAAGCGCCAGCCTACCGAGGCCGAGGTGCGCGACATGTTGTTCGCCTTCACAGTGGCCAAGCACGTGAAATCCAACGCCATCGTCTTCGCCAAGGACGGTCAGACCGCCGGCATCGGGGCGGGCCAGATGAACCGGCGCGACTCGGCCCGCATCGCCGCCATCCGCGCGGCCGAGGCCGCCGAAGCGGCCGGGCTGCCGCAGTCGCTGGCCAAGGGATCGGCCTGCGCCTCCGACGCCTTCTTCCCCTTCCCGGACGGAATGCTGCAGGCAGTGGAAGCTGGGGCCAGCGCGGTGATCCAGCCGGGCGGCTCGATCCGCGACGCGGAGGTGATCGCCGCCGCCGACGAGGCGGGCGTGACCATGGCGTTCACCGGCGTTCGGGTCTTCCGGCACTGAGGCGACAAGGCGCGCGCTTGCCCTCGCAACGGGAGCTCTCGATATCTCGGCGGGCCGGCCTCCGGGCGGCCCGTGGCGCGACGAAGCTTGCGCTCGCCCCGCTTGGACTGATACCGGCGCGCACCCTAAGATAGGCGGAAGGCCGGACGCCGGAGGCTGAAGATTGGGAAGGAACCGCAGGCGCTTCGTTGGCGCCTCTTCGAAGGAGTGAGGCGATGAATCTGAAACCCGGCTCGCGCTGGAAAAGCTCGGTCTGTACGGCCGAGGTGGTTGTGGTCAAGCCGCCCAAGGGCGAAGTCAGCCTCGAATGCGGCGGCGCTTCGATGGTGGCGCTTTCGGAGCAGAAGCCGGAAGGGCTGGCGGTCGATCCGGCCCACGCGAGCGGCGTGCAGACCGGCAAGCGCTATTTCGATGAAGAGACCGGCATCGAGGTGCTGGGCAGCAAGCCCGGAGCGGGCTCGCTGGCGGTGAACGGCCGGCCGCTGCAGCTCAGGGAAGCCAAGGCGCTCCCGGCCTCCGACTAGACCTCATGCACACTTCCCTCCTGCTGGAGATGGGCGCGGAGGCCTTCCCCGAGCGGGTGGCCATCGGCACGCTGGAGAACGGCGTCACCTACGCCGGACTTCTGGAGCGCGCGCGCGGCGCGGCCGGCTGGTTCAACACCCAACATCTCGACACGGTGGTCTTCATCGGCCTCAACGGTCCGGCGCTCTCGGCGGCCGTGTTCGGGAGCGCGCTGGCCGGCAAGCCCTTCGCGCCGCTCAACTACCGCCTTTCCGACCCGGACCTGCGCAAGCTGCTGGCGCGCACCGCGCCCTCGGTGGCCATCGTCGACGACGACATGATCGAGCGCGTACGTGGGGTCGAGGGTGTGACCCTCCTCTCGCGGACCGATTTTGCGGCCGCTTGCCGCCACGTCGACTACCAGACCGCCGAGCTCGCCGAGGTCGACCCGGACATCGCCGTGCTGCTCTTCACCAGCGGCACCACCGGCGAGCCGAAGGCCGCGGTGCTGCGCCACCGGCACCTCACCTCCTACGTCATCTCCACCGTCGAGTTCATGGGCGCCGGCGAAGAGGAGGCGGCCCTGGTCAGCGTCCCGCCCTACCACATCGCCAGCATCTCGGCGGTGCTCACCGGCGTCTACAGCGGCCGGAGGGCGGTCTACCTGCCGTCGTTCACTCCCGAGACCTGGGTCGATGTCGCCGCCTTCGAGAAGGTCACCCACGCCATGGTGGTGCCCACCATGTTGGGGCGGATCCTCGAGGTGCTCGAGAAGCGTAACGAGCGGTTGCCGCACCTGAGGGCGCTGTCTTACGGCGGCGGCCGGATGCCCCAGCCCACCATCGAGCACGCGCTGAAGCTTCTGCCCCAGGTGGAGTTCGTCAACGCCTACGGCCTCACCGAGACCAGCTCGACCATCTCCGTCCTCGGCCCTGAGGATCACCGGATGGCGATCACCTCGGACGATCCGGCGGTGCGCCGGCGTCTGGGCTCGGTCGGCAAGCCGCTTCCCAGCCTGGAAGTCGAGATCCGTGGCCCCGAGGGCGAAAAGCTGGGTCCCGGCCAGGCGGGCGAGGTCTACGTCCGCGGCGAGCAGGTGGCCGGCGAATACCTGCACCGCAAGGCGATTCAGGACGACGGCTGGTTCCCCACTAACGACGCCGGCTGGCTGGACGAGGAGGGGTATCTCTACCTCGAGGGCCGGCTCGACGACGTGATCGTCCGGGGCGGGGAAAACATTTCTCCCGGCGAGATCGAAGATGTGTTGCGCGGCCACCCGGGCGTCGCCGACGTGGCGGTGCTCGGGGTCCCCGACGACCGCTGGGGCGAGCGGGTGGCGGCGGTGGTGGCCCCGCGCGAGCCGGCGCCGTCCGTCGAAGAGCTCAGTGAATGGGTGCGCGCGCGGCTGCGCTCCACCAAGACGCCGGAGACCTGGGAGTTCCGCCCCGAGCTGCCCTACAACGAAACCGGCAAGCTGCTGCGGCGGGTCCTGAAGCAGGAGCTGGCCGAGGCGGCGAGCCGGCCGCGATCGGACTGAGGGCCATGCCGGCCGACCTCTCGCCCGCGGCCGAAAGCGCCCTGCGCGAGTTGGAGGACGCCGGCGCTCTAGGCCTGGCGGTGACCGAGGCGGCGGCCGGCCGGCTCCCCGCGCCCGTTCCCGGCGCTTCCGGCATCGTTCAGACGGCCGTCCATCGGCGAGGTCCGATCCCCACCGAGGGTCTCGAGCCGTTTGACGTCCTGCTCAGCGCCGATCCTCAGGCGCCCCGCCCCTGGGTGGGCGCGCCGGCCGAAGGGCTGGATGCGGCGTTCGCTCGGCTGGAGAAGGCCGCGGCGCGCCAGCCGGTGGCGGCCGCGGTCGCCGCCCAGGTGCTGAGGATGAGCCTCAGCCTCACCTTCGAGCAGGCGCTGGCCCTGGAGTCGCTGGCCTATTCGATGTTGCTGGCGAGCGAGGGGTTCAAGGCCTGGCGGGCGGCGAACCCGCCGCGCCGCCGCCCCGCAGAGCTCGCGCCCCGGGTCCGCGTCGAGCGGCAGGGCGACGTGCTCTCGATCCGCCTCACCCGGGCGGCGGCGCGCAACGCCGTGGACGCCAGGATGCGCGACGCCCTGGCGGAGGCGCTGGAGTTTGCCCGCATCGACCCTGAACTGGCGCCGGTGGTGCTGAGCGGCGAGGGCCCCGCGTTCAGCGCCGGCGGCGACCTCGACGAGTTCGGCCAGGCCGACGACCCCGGCCGCGCCCACGCCATCCGGACCCTTCGCTCGGCGACCGGCTGCGTCGCGGCGATCGCGGGACGCGTCACCGCCCGCCTCCACGGGGCCTGCGTGGGGGCCGGGGTCGAGATCCCCGCGGCCGCCGGCCGGGTCCTCGTCCGCGCGGACACCATCTGCCGCCTGCCGGAAGTCGCCATGGGCCTCATTCCGGGAGCCGGCGGCACGGCCTCGATCCCCCGCCGCATCGGACGCCAGCGCGCCTGCTACATGGCGATCGCCGGCGCCGAGGTGGACGCCGAGACGGCGCTTGGCTGGGGTCTGGCCGACGCCCTGGACGAAGGGCCGTGAACCGGGTCCGCGAAGCCGCCCGCGTCCTCGCCGCGGAGATCGAGACGTTGAGCGGGAGTTTCGGTCGGCCGCTGAAGGTGGATCCGGCCGAGGTAATGGATCGAAGCGATTCCATCGCCTTGAGGCCGCCGGGCCGCTGCTCGCCCAACCGCAGCTGCCGTCTCTTCCGCGCCGGCGATGGCTGGATCGCAGTCAGCCTGCCGCGCCCGACCGACCTGGAGCTGATCCCGGCCTGGATCGGCTGCGCCGTGGAGGGGGACGCCTGGAGCGCCGTCGGCGCCGCCGCGCGGGCGAGGCCTTGGCGAGACTTGGCGGACGGCGCCCGGCTGCTCGGACTGGCGGTCGCGGGCGTCGGCGAAACGCGCGCCGACTCCCTCCAGGCGCCGCTGCTGCGGATGGCGCAAGGCCGGGCCGGACGTCGCGGCAGCCTCCTGAAGGTCCTCGACCTTTCCAGCCTCTGGGCGGGTCCGCTCTGCGGGGCGATCCTGGCCGGGGCCGGCCTGTCGGTGACCAAGCTGGAGAGCCGAAGCCGGCCCGACACCGGCCGCAACATGCCGGCCCTGTTCGAGCGCCTGAACGGCGCCAAGGCGCAGGCGCGCCTCGACTTCGCCGACCGGGCCCGCCTCGCCGAGGCCATCGCCGGCGCCGACGTGGTGATCGCCAGCGCCCGGCCCCGCGCCTTCGAGCAGCTCGGCGTCCCGCCCGAAGCCATGTTCGCCCGCAACCCGGGCCTCGTCTGGGTCGCGGTCACCGGCTACGGCTGGACCTCGGCCCCGGATCGGATCGGATTCGGAGACGATTGCGCCGCCGCCGGCGGCCTGGTCCGCTGGACCCAGCGCGGCGTCCCGCGCTTCCTGGGCGACGCGCTGGCCGATCCGCTCACCGGGCTCGCCGCGGCGGCCGGGGCCCTGAAGGCGCTGGAGAAAGGCGGCGGCTATCTGGTCGACGCCGCAATGGCCCGGACGGCGGCCGGCGTCGCCGCTGGCGCGCTCGCCGAGGCGCGATGAGCGGCGGGTCGCTCACCATTCGCGACGCCGAAGTCGGAGGCCGCGCCGGACAGGACGTGCGCCTTAGAGCCGGCCGGATCCTGGAGGTCGGCGAAGGTCTGTCGGCGCGCGGCCTCGAGCTCGACGCGCACGGCGGGGCGCTCATCTGCGGCCTGGCGGATCACCACGTCCACCTGCTGGCCACGGCGGCGGAGGCCGACTCCCTGCGGCTCGCCGACGCTGCCGATGCGGCGGGCCTGGCCGAGCGGATCCGGGCGTGGGCGGCCCGCCGGCCGCCCGGGAGCTGGCTGCGCGCCACCGGCTACCACGAGCGGACGGCGGGGCAGCTGGACCGGGACGACCTCGACCGTCTGGCGCCGGATCATCCGCTGCGGGTGCAGGACCAGTCGGGCGGCCTTTGGGTGCTGAACGGACCGGCCCTGGCGCTGGTCGGCGCCGAGCAAGGTCCGCCCTGCGTCGAGCGCGACGCCGGCGGGCGCCCCACCGGCCGCATCTGGCGGGGCGACGCCTGGCTGGGCGAGCGGATCGGCAGGGCCTTCCCGCCTCTGGCGCGGGTGGGCGCGGCGCTCGCGGCCAAGGGGGTGACCGCGGTGATGGACGCCAGCGCCTCCACCGGCCCCGCGGAAGCGCAAAGGCTCGCCGAGGCGGTGCGCTCGGGCGACCTGCCGTTGAGGCTCGGGCTGATGAGCGCCGGCCCGCTCGAAGCGCCGGCGGACGGCGCCTTTTCGATGGGGCCGGTCAAGGTGCTCCTCGACGAACGCGACCTTCCGCCGTTGGGGGACTTCATTGGCCGTATCGAGGCGGCGCGCGGATGGGGCCGGCCGGTGGCGGTCCACTGCGTCACCGCCGCCGAGCTCGCCTTGACCCTGGCCGCCTTCGAAGCGGCCGGCGCCCGGTCCGGCGACCGGATCGAGCACGGCGGCCTCGTTCCGGCCGAGGCGATTCCGATGATCGTCCGGATGGCCCTGACCGTGGTCACCCAGCCGGGCTTCGTCTTCGAGCGGGGAGACCGCTATCGCTCCGAGGTCGACCCCGCCGAGCACGACGACCTCTACCGCTGCGCCAGCCTGTTGGAGGCCGGGATCCCGGTGGCCGGGAGCTCCGACGCCCCCTATTCCGCCGCCGATCCCTGGGCCGCCATCCGCGCGGCGGCCTCGCGCGCCACGCGCGGCGGCCGGGCGCTCGGACTTCGGGAGCGGATCGCCCCGCGGACGGCGCTGCATCTCTTCCTTGGCGACCTGGCGCGGCCGGGCGGACCGCCCCGCAGGGCGACCCCGGGCGCGGCCGCCGATCTATGCCTGTTGAAGGCCCCGCTGGCGACGGTCCTGGACTCGCCGTCCTCCGAGCTCGTGGCGGCGACCCTCGTCGATGGACAGGTGATCTACGAGGCCCGCTAGGCCCGGCGCTGCAGCGCGTGCACGGTTTCCGGCGCCCCGAATTCAGGCTTAACTGCGCGCCGAGCCCCCGGAACTGCGGCGGCGGAGCCAGCCTTGACCGACGAACCTCAGCTGTTCGAGACGCTCTTCACCACCCGCGCCATGCGGCGCCTGAAGGCCGATCCCGTCCCGCGGGCGCTGATCGAGAGGATCCTCGAGGCCGGTCGGGCGGCCCCCAGCGGCGGCAACGCCCAGGCCTGGGGGTTCCTGGTGATCGAAGATCCGGACGTCAAGGCGAAGGTCCAGGCCTTCTACCAGCGGGCCTATGACGAGCGGGCCGGCCCCCACTACGCGGCCCAGCTCGCCGCCCTTGCGCCGGGCGACGCGCGCGAGAAGCTCCAGCGGCAGATGCGCGCCGTCGAGCACCTCACCCGTCATTTCCACGAGGCGCCGGTCTGGATCGTGGCGTGCCTCGAGGCCCCGCGCGGCGGCGGCCCAGGCCTCGGGGCGTCCATCTATCCGGCAGTGCAGAACATGCTGCTGGCCGCGCGGGGGCTGGGGCTCGGGGCGACGCTCACCTCCCGGCACATGCTCTACGGCGAGGCGGTGGACGCGATCTTCGGCTTGCCTAAAAGCGTCTGTTCCTTCGCCATCCTGCCGATCGGCTATCCGCAAGGACGCTTCGGGCCCGTGGCGAGGCGACCGCTTAGCGAGGTCACCCACCGCGACCGCTGGGGTCAGCCGTACTTTTGAGCGCCATGACCGGGCCTTCCAGCGCCGATCGCGCGCCTGCGCCGCTCCTCGTCGGGGTGACCGGCAAGCTCGACCTCAAGGACGCCGAGGCGGAGGTTCGCGAGGCGTTGGATCTGGCGTTCGCGCGCCTCGATAAGCGCTGCCCGAGCGCTCCGAAGGTGCTCCTGAGCGCCCTGGCCCGCGGGGCCGACATGGCGGCGGCGGAGGCGGCCCTGGCGCGCCCGGGCTGGCGGGTGATCGCCCCGCTGCCGTTCAGCCTCGAGCTGTACCTCCAGGACTTTGGGGAAGCCGACGCCAGGCGGCTGCGCCAGGTGCTGGCCCACCCGCGAACGAAGACGCTGGTGTTGCCGCCGTTGCGCGAGCACGAAGACGGCAGGCCGTTCGCCGACGCCGAGCTGGAGCGCTCGGACACGCCCAACCGCATCCGGGACGAGCACTACGAGCAAGCGGGCCTCTTCGTCGCCGAGCGCGCCGCCCTGCTGCTGGCGGTGATGGATGCGGCGGAGGCGCCGGGAAAGACCGGCGGGTCCGCCCGGATCGTCCGCCACCGGCTCGACGGCGAGCTCGACGCCGGCGCCGCCAGCATCGCCCGTCGGAGCGAGGTGCTCACGCCCCCGGCCAGGCTCACCGACCGGCGGACCGGGCCTGTCTGGCTCGTCGACCTGGCGCGGCTTGCGGAGGCGCATGGGGGGCCCGCATCGGCCCTGCTGGCGTGGAACCCCGGCGATCCTTCGCCGGCGCCGCTCGAGGAAGAGGCCGCGTTCCGCAAGAGCCTGCGCCTGGCCGACAGCATCGAAGCGCTGAACGTGCGCGTCGGCCGGATCCCCCCGAAGGCATGGGCGGAGCTGGAGCGCCGCAGCGGCGGCGGCGAAGGCGACGCCGCCTCGGAGCTTGGGCTCATCCGCCTGGCGCTGTCGGTGGTGCAGGGCCAGATGGTCCGGCGCGTCCGGCAGTCGATCTGGCTGCTGGCGCTCCTCTCCTGCGCGGCGATCTTCTCGTTCGAGGTCTATGTGGACCTGTCATTCTACGCCTGGACGCGCTGGTTCAGCGTCGCCTATTCCGCCTTGGTGGCCTTCGCCATCCTCATCTACGGCTTCGCGGCGGGCCGGCGCTGGCAGCGGCTCGCCGAGGACTATCGGGCCGCTTCCGAAGCGATCCGGGTGCAGTTGGTCTGGTGGGCCTCGGGCCTCAAGAGCCGGCGCGAGCGGGTGGGGCGCTTCTACCTGCGTGGCGCCCAAGGCACCCTGCGGCAGCTGCGGGCGCTGGTCGATCACCTGATCGACGCCGCCGAGCTGAGCCTGCCGCCGCCCGCGGCCGACCCGGCGACGGCGCCCCTATGGGTGGACAGCCAGATCGAGTTCTTCGAGCGGCGGATCGCCGACCGGCGGCGCGAGCTCGCGGCCGTAGAGGGGGCAAGCTGGTTCCTGTTCGGGGCCAGCCTGGGCGTCGGCGCCTGTCTGGCGGCGATGCAGATATGGCTGGTCCTGCCGGCGGTGCTGATGGGGCCGGGTGAATGGTCGCCGCCGATACGGTGGGCGTTGCTGGTCGCCGGCGCGGCGGTGATCGGCGCCCTGCTGCTGGTCGCGGCGCGCGGCCGGCGCCGGGCGGACCGCGAGGAGGGGCCGCCGGCCGCGGCCGTCTGGATCATGGGGCTGCTGGGCGGCCTCGTCCTCACCTTCACGCTCTGCGACCTGGCGGCCATGGCCTCGGGGGCGAGCCCCGCCAAGCCGCGCATCGGCGCCACCCTCGAATGGGCGAAGGACCTCATCGCCATCGCGGTCATCGTGCCGGCGGCGATGGCCGGCGCCTTGCGCTACGTCGCCGACAAGTCGTCCTGGGCCGCCGAGCTTTCGGGCTACGAGCATGCGCGCGAGCAATTCCAGCGCGGCCACGACCTGCTGACCGCCCCCTCCGAGGGCGAGGCGCTGACCGCGCCCGAGCGCCGGGAGGTCGTCCTCGCCCTCGGCGAGGAGGCCCTGGCGGAGAACGAGGCTTGGCTCCGGTCGCATCGTGAAAGGCCGCTCGAGCCAGTGGTGGGCGGCTGAGGCGCCGAGCTTCGCGGCGGCAGCGTTCCGCGCCCGGCCGAAGATCTCACCGGCGATCCGCTCGTCTAAATCCGTCCTATCAAGACCAGCACCAGCACGATCACCAGCACAAGGCCAAGTCCGCCGCTGGGATAATAGCCCCAGGAGCGGCTGTAACCCCAATTCGGCAAGGCGCCGATCACGAGGAGTACGAGTAGGATGAGAAGAATTGTGCCTAACATCGGCGACTCCAGGAATTCCGTTGCTTCGCCGTAAATGGTCGGTTGCGCCCTAGGTTCCGTGGCCGGCTCAGCCCCAGCGTTCGGGACCGGAGGCGAAGCTGCGCAGGGCGACGGCGTCGGGTTCGCCGCGCAGGATCTCGAACCGGGTGGCGACGCCGTCGCGCCGGAAACGAAGGTCGAAGACCTCTTCCCCCACCCGCAGGTCCCTGAGGGTGAGCTCCGAGAGCCAGTCGGGGAGGGCGGGGTCGAGGTAGAGCTTGCCGCCCGGCGCGTCCGGCTGGAAGCCGACCATCATCTGCAGCAGCGTGAAGCAGGCCCCAGCCGCCCAGGCCTGCGGCACGTTCGCCCCGAGGTACTGGACCGGGAAGTTGGTCTCCTGGCGCTGCAGGCCCGAATAGAGCTCCGGCATCTGTCGGAGGAAGAAGTAGTTGGCTGCCTGGACGTGCTCGCGGGCGATGTCGTTGGCCTCCTCGACGAAGCCGTAGCGGCGGAAACCCACGGCGATGAGGGCGTTGTCGTGCGGCCAGACGGAGCCGTTCTGGTATGAGTACGGATTGTAGGCCGGGTTGTCGGAGGAAAGGGTGCGCAGGCCCCAGCCGGATCGCATGTCGGGCTCCATCAGGCGAGAGACGACTCGCTTGGCCCGCTCGGGTGGGACGATGCCGGTCCAGAGGCAGTGGCCCGGGTTGGACGCGACGCTCATCACCTTCTTCTTCTCGCCGTCCAGGCAGAAGGCGTAGAAACCCGCCGCCTCGTCCCAGAAGGCCTCGTTGAAGCGCTCGAAGAGCGCGCCGGCCTTTTGGCGCAGCCGCCGCGCGGCGGCGTCCTTACCCAGCGCCTCGAACACCTGGGCCATCCTCAGCCAGGCGTCGTAGACATAGCCCTGGAGCTCCACCAGGGCGACGGGGCCCCGCACCGGCGCGCCGTCGGGATAGACGAGAGCCTCCTCGGCGTCCTTCCAGCCCTGGTTGCGGTACCCGACTTTCGAGCGCGTCTGATATTCCTGGAAGCCGTCGCCGTCGCGGTCGCCGTAGTGGTCAATCCAGGCGAGGCATTTCTCTGCAGCCGGGAGGAAGCGCTTGAGGACTCCCACGTCGCCGAGGCAGCGCCAGGCGTTGTGGAGGACGATGAGGTAAAGGATGGTCGCGTCGGCGGTCCCGTAATAGGGGGTGTGGGGAATGAGCTTGAAGTGGGCGAGCTCGCCCTGCCGCAGCTCGTGCATGATCTTTCCGGGCTCGGCGTCGCGGTAGTCGTCGCGTCGCTTGGCCTGATGGCGCGCCAGCACCTCGAGGGCGCCGCGGGCGAAGTCCGGATAGACCATGGCGTTCTGCAGCGAGACGATGAGGCTGTCGCGGCCGAACAGGGCCACGAACCACGGCACGCCGGCCGCCGGCACGAACTCGAGGTGATCCGTTCCCTCGATCGGCAGCCTCAGGGCGGCCATGTCGGCCACGCATTGCTCGTAGTAGCGGTCGAAGTCGGCGTTGCAGGTCTCGGCCTTTAGGGCGGCCGTGCGCCAATCGCTCAGCCGCTGCTCCGCGCCGAGCCCGGACGTGTCGCTGATGCAGTGCTTCGGCGCCTCGTCCAGCCCGTCCTGGTCGCCGACGGCGTAGAGCATGCAAGCGTGCCAGGATTCGCCGGGGGCCAGGCTGATCTCGAAGCTGATCCGGCCGTTGGCGGCGACGGGGCGGATGGGGCAGTTCCGAACGCTGACGATCAGGCGACGCCGGAAGCTGCGGTTGACGTAACTCGTCACCATTTGCGAGCCGGCGTTCGACCAGCTGGTGGTGATCCGCCCGCGGCGGACGATGGCGCCGGTCTTCACCTCGAACAGGTCGGCGAAGTCGCTGCGGACAACGATCTCGAGGTTGAACCGGGCCGTCACGGACCCGTGGTTGGTGAGATCTAGATCCTCGTGAACGCCGCCGCCGATGCAGCGGCCAATCGAGAGGCTGATGGTCCTGGCCGGGATATCGCCGCTCGCGGTGTGGATGAGGCGGTTGGCCAGGAAGACCCGGGCCGCGTAGTGCTCGATGTTGCCGCCGTTCAGGAGGTCCCAGGGAACGCCGTCCGCGAAGATCATCCAGGCCGAGATGATCCGCGTGTCGGAGTGATAGAATCCCTTGTCGGTGGGCCACTGGATCTGGCCATCCGGGTCGGTGATCAGGAAGCCGAACCCTTGGTTGATCGCCAGCCTCGGCGGGCCGATCGCTATCTCGAGCGCCATCAAGCTTCCCCGGGGACGACCGCGAGGGTCCTTGCAGGCAATGCGCGAAGCGCTGCCGGGTTGCGAGCTCCGTCCTGGAGGCGCTCGAGGCTAGCCTTCAGGCGACTACGGGCCTAAACTCCTGCGATCCGGGAGATATCATGCAAGGCAAGGTTGTCGTCATGACCGGGGCCACGTCGGGCATCGGCGAGGCCGCGGCCGAGAGTCTGGCGAGGATGGGGGCGAAGATCATGCTCGTCGCCCGCGATCCGGAACGGGCGGAGGCGACCTTGGCCAAGCTGAGGCGGGCCGGACCCGGGGTGGAGCACGGCGCCCGGTTCGCGGATCTTTCCACCATCGCCGGGACCCGACGGGTCG